>JACXTT010009422.1_pt1 | contig 13340 bp, 11 predicted proteins | sample 9270951 | NCBI WGS metagenome assembly JACXTT01 (sample SAMN15532306, study PRJNA645909) | rock metagenome | isolation source: weathered quartz diorite | place: Puerto Rico | collected 2017-06-21
AATACGCAAGGGCATGCTTACACTGAGGCCTAGGGGTTTTATGCCAAACGGATTATTGTTCGATGAGTTTTGCGTATACCATGTGCTCAAGGTCGGATCGACTGATCCGTTGCCAAGCGCGAGTTGGTGATCGGTTTGGGCTTTGTCCACGGCTTCGAGGGCTGCCTTCAAGTCCGGTCGAGTGTCCAGAGCGATCTTCCGGAACTCATCGCGGGACATGAACTGGTCGTTGAAGTCGAACGGACCGGTTACATCGAATTGTTCAACCGGATTTCGGTCGTTCAGCAGCGTGAGCAACTGAATCTTCGCCGTGCGCAGATTGACTTCGGCGGTCTGTACGTCCGATTCATACTGCACGCGCTGCAGTTCCAATCGGTCGAGATCGATTTGCGCAATGTCGCCGGCATTAAATCGATCTCTGCCGATCTGCAGCACGTGGTCGTAGTAGGCGAGGTCGTCTCTTGCCAACTGCAGCACCGCTTTGGCTTGCAGCGTTGACACAAATGCGCTGCGCAAGTTGAAGAGCAGAGTTCTCTCCAAGTCGGCATGACTCGACTCGGCGATCAGAGTCGCCTTTTTCGCACTCTCCAGGCGTAGCTCCCGTTTGTGCTGCCGTTCGTGCAGATAGCTAATGTTGGGCGATTCAAAAGTGCCCGCGAGCGGTCGCCAGATACCTTTATCAGGAGCGATTTGGGTCCCATCAGCCGACAGAGTTAACGTCGGGTTCGGCCGCAGGTACGCGGTGATTTCCTGCGCCTTCGATTCGTCCACGTTCAGCTTGCCCGCCTGCAGGGTGGGGTTGCTCTGCTCGAATCGGGCGCGCACTTCTTCCCATGTCCAAGGCTCCTGCGCGGGCGCACTCCGCCCAGGACAGAGCAGGAGAGCCAGTGTCAGATAACGCAAATGAATTTTGTGCATTACACAACTCCGTAATCCGGACGGCACGCCATGCGATGGCAGGGTGCCGACCGCCGCGATCCAAAGCGAATGCTGAAGGAGCGCAGCAACAATCGGTTGGAATTTAGTGAGATCGCGCCGCTGATGACGGCAAAAACTGACCTAAAGAACTAGGCCTCGGGAGGGGCCCGGTCATTGACGGTGCTGACGAGAGCTTGCTGGGGAAGAATAGGTAGATATTCTGAAATCGTTCCACACGCTTCGTTGTCAGGTCGGAACGAAGGCACGTGAGCCAGTCGCGCCGCCCCGCCATCATGGCTGCACGCTGGAGAGGTGACGCCTGACGAATGTTTGACTGTGCGCTTGGAGGGCCCGGACTCTTCTATTTCGGCACTTACGGGATGCAGGTCATCCGAAGCAGAGACCACCGGAAACAGCAACGCCAGGAGGCAACCCAAAAGAACCAGCGAACGAGAGTGAGACTGCTTGACTGAACCCCGCGCGCACGCTGATTGGCGCCGCCATATGACAACAGCCGGCACTGCCAACATCAACCAAAGAAGGTTAAGAAGTAGTTCCATCCTTAAAGTGTCAATTCACAATTCTTCCGAAGTTGCGGCAATTGTACCCGCAACTTTCGGGCGATGTCGAATCAAAAGTTTAGACTCCGGCGGCGACGCTACCGTGAGGAAACCCAACGCCGCCGCTTGTGACCACGACTAAATCCGTTCGCAGGGTACCTGTTTTAGATACCGCGTGAGCACTGCCGCGAGAGCCTCGAACTCTGTGGTAACAATGTTCAGATGATTGCCGGGTATCACTTCGACGTCAAGCTCGGCCGCTAGCTTCCCCCAAATCGTGACCGGATGGCCCGGGAAAAAGGATTGTGTCTGGGTGGCCACGAACTTGATCTTGCCGCGATAAAACCTTGGCTGATATCTCGAGTATGCCAAGTACGCTTTCTGGTTAACTCGCCGGAGCGCTGTTTCAGCGAACGGCAGGCCGAGCTCTTCAGGAGGCCGCTGGCTTTCATGGATGGCTCCAGGAAAGTGCAATCGACGCATAACCCCTTTAGCGAAGTAGGAGAGAGCGCTCAGGACTGACATTTGCGACATCTGGCGAGCATGATTCTTCATTCGCTTCGCGAACAAGCGCAGACGTTGGGGAGCCGGCATAAAACGTGGATGCGGGAATGCATCCAGCAGCACCAGCAGCGCCACCTTCTTCCCTCGCTCCGTCATGCGCTGCGCCATTTCCAGCGCCACCAGGCCGCCAAAGGAGTAGCCGACAAGGATGTACGCGCCGTGAGAATGCAGCGCCTCGATTGCATCGGTATAAGCGTTGGCCATGTCCTCAACCCGGTCGAACGGTTGCTCTAGCCCGTCGACGCCCCGCGCCTGGATTCCGTAGATTGGACGGTCGGTGTCAATGTGCTTTGCCAGTTCCCAAAATTGCACCGTACCGGCGAGGCCGTGGGCAATGATGATGGGAGGAGTCCCGTCCCCGGCTTTGATCTGAATAAAAGGAGAGACAGGTGGAAAAGTAGACATGCGCCCCAGACGATGCTAGCCGAAACGGGCCCGGACAGCACTGGCACTTTGGTCACTGCAGCCCCTGGCTTTCAACGCCGCTCGCCCCACCTCACTCTACGGCCATTACCTGATACTGTTCAATCTTTCCGTCGGGCAGCGTCCGCTGCCAGACTTGCAACACCTGCTTCGGAAACTTCACCTCGAAGAGGCGGAAAGTCATGCCGCCGCGTTCGCTCTGATCGGTTTGCGTGAACGCCTGCGGAGCGCCCAGCGGCGCCAGGCCGGAGGCAAGATCTTTCAGCGCCTCCCGGGAAAAATAGAAATTGGCGTTGTCGGTGAACCGCCCACGGTTGATCTTGCCGTTCTGTAGAGCTTCAAAAACTGCGCGGGCCTGGGTTTCTTCCTGGGTGGCATCTTCCCGCGGAAAGAGTAACGGCGACACTTTGCGGGCGATTTCGTCAGCGGCATCGACCGCATCCTGGTTGGTCAGCACCACGACCGCGGCACGGTCGTCCGGAAAAACAAAGTTGGCCGAGGTGAACCCGGAGACTTCGCCACTATGCGCCAATACTCGGCGGGAAAATTCGCGGCGCACGTCGACTCCCAGGCCATAGTTAGTGGCCACTCCGTTCTTGAGCAGGATTGCGGTCTCCAGTTCCCGATAGGAAGCGGGCTTCAGCAATGCCTGATTGATCAGGCTGATGTCCCATTTCGCCAGATCCTCCGCGGGCATGGCCAGTTCGCCGGCGGCAAAGAGCCATCCCCGGCCCTCTTTGGGCGCGACCCGCAGCGGCCCCAGCCCATAGCGCGTGTAGCCGGTGGCATCGGTCTCGGTCAGACGTTGCTGGTCGATGTTCATGACACTCTTCATCTGCAGCGGACCAAAAATATTTTTGCTCAGGAACTCTAGCAGCGGTGTGCCGCTCGCTTTTTCGACAATCAAACCCGCGATCACATAGCCGGTGTTGCTGTACTGCCACTGCGTGCCGGGATCGAAGTCGAGTGGCTTGCGCGCCCAACGATCCAGGATCTTGTCCGCGGTGACCGGCTCCAGCATGAACGGCGGCACGTAGTCTTGCGGCCAGTAATCCTGATAGCCCGAGGTATGGGAAAGCACCTGCCGGATCGTGACTTCCTTGGCGCGGGTCAAGTCGGGCACGAAGCGCGCGACGGGATCGTCCAGAGACAGCTTGCCCTGCTCGGCGAGCATCAGGACGGCAACCGCCGTGAACTGCTTGCTGACGGATCCGATGCTGTAGCGCATGCCGGTTTTGGCGGGAATCCGAGGTTCAACGCGGGCGTCACCGTACGCCCGGAGATACGCGATCCGGCCGTCCTGTACGATGGCGACGGAAGCGCTGGGCACGCCGGTGGCCGAAAGAACCTGCTGCGCCGCAGCGTCGATCCTGGCACGGAGTTCCGGCCGGAGGGTGGATTCGGTTTGGGCCACTGCCAGCAAAGTGCTCAACAACAAAAGAGCAAGGCCCAGACGCCAGCGGTATTCGATCGAGATACGCATCAACGAACTCCCTTTCAGGAATTTGCGGCGAAGTGTAACACGCAGGATCGGGAGGAAACCCGATTCGAGTCCGTCGCACGAGTCCGATCGCGATTACCGCTTGGTCTCAACCGACGGGGCCGGGGCGGAATGAGAAATGTAGCTCAGCAGTGTGACGAGTTGGGGCACGGTTACCTGGACATTGATTATCTTGGACCTCGGACCTCCCAGCGGCTTCAGGTTGCGCGCGAAGTGAAGGGTCTGATGGGTGTGAACCGGATCCGGATTTCCGTAAATTGAGGTGATGATGCTGCGCACATCTCCTGTGGGATCGTGAATTTGTCACGTTTTTTTCGAGTTCCCAACTCTTCGAATTCGAAAGTGCTCGCCGAGAGGACGATCTTCGCGGGATTCAGTTGGGTATAACCAGCCGTCGCGTACGTGACCTCTAACTCCAGTAGGTCCTTGTACGAGACCGGGGTGGCGGCCGCCACCGGCGCAAGCTCTCTTACCAAGTGCGAGTCGGGGAAGGTCTCCGATTTTCGAACGATCCCCGCATCATCAAATTCCACCAGTAGATTGCCGCTCTTCCAGAATCTTTCCGCGTTTCCAATGCCGCCGCCATAGCCCACCAGAAAGATCCATCCTCCCGAACTCGAGGAAGACCATCGGCCCAGGAAAAAACGGTCATTCTGGTAGCCGGTATCGATCAGCTTCAGTTTTTCATTCACTTCGACCCGTGTGGTCTTGCCAGGCTGGATAAAACTCAGGTCAACCGTCTTTTCTTCGATTCCCTGCGGCGTGCGGGTGCGCTTCGGCATCGGGGTTGCGCCCAAGCATCCGACCAGGGTCGCGCAGAGAAGGGCAATGGCTAACGTTCCCAGCTGTCTCTTGGTGCGGATCGCAGAATTTAGCCACATGACAAGAAGATCCCATGCTGATTCAAGTCACTCCAGGTGATCGCCGAAGTATCACCAGCCAGCATCCCAATCAGCAACACCGCGATCATACCGGAAGTATGTATGTTCTCTATTCAGAATGCTAGCCTGAAGCGTGATGCGATTCCCTCGGTTCTACACGGCGGTTGCGGCGGTGATGTGCCTCGCCGCCAGCGCATTCGCCGGACCCGCTCCGCGCTGGGCCCTCACTTATCAGCCTGCCCGCATCGTCAATGGGACGCCGGTGCTGTTTCGGGTAACGGCCCCGAAAGTGGTGCGGACGCTTTCTGCTAAGTGGATCGACCATGAAGTCTCTTTCAGCTTTGACCCTGTCCAGAAAGCCTGGTTCGGGCTGGCGGGAGCGAGCCTCGAAACGAAGCCCGGCGCATATCCCATCGAACTTCGTGCCGAGACGAACTCGGGACCAGCCATTGCATACAAACAGGCAATCAAGGTGCTGCGCCAGCGCTATCCCAGGGTGACGGTGCTAAAGGTCCCCGAACGTTACACCGCGCCTGACCCCGAGCAGCTGCGGGTGATTGAGCACGACAAAGAAGTGAAGGCCGAGGCTTTCAAAACCCTCACCGCCGATCGCGAGTGGAAGGGTTCATTCCAGCGACCGGTTGCCGCGGACATTTCCGACGTCTTCGGCGTGCAGCGTGTGTTTAACGGCGCTGTGCAAAGCACGCATCAGGGGCTCGACTTCCGCGTTCCGGCGGGCACGCCCGTTTCCGCCGTCAACAGCGGTACCGTCGTGCTGGCGCGACCACTCTACTTCGAAGGCAATTGCGTGGTGATTGACCATGGCCAGGGTTTGCTGACGCTCTACCTGCATCTTTCCGAGATGGGCGTCAAGGAAGGGGAGCGCGTCGCCAAGGGTCAGCAGATCGCACTCAGCGGCGGCACCGGCCGCGCCACCGGCCCGCATCTGCATCTCGCCGTGCGCTGGCAGGGGGTTTATCTGAACCCGGCCGGACTGCTTGCCTTGCGGCTCCCATGAATGATTTGCGCCGCCATGAAAGTTCCTGGCACCGCAAGGACTCATAGAACTCGCAGACCCAGCTTAGAAGGGCCGCCCGGCAGACCGTCGCAACAAAACTAATTTATTGTTGCGATTTCGCCTCCTGCCCCGTATATTTTTTAGGCTGTCCGGCGGCGGCGACGGTTCGGGGAAGCATTCTAAACAGTCCGTCGGTCAGAAGTTGCATGGGAACCCGAAGGCCCCCCTCGTCGGGTTCCCCGCTTTTTTGTTAAGCGGCAGGCCCCAACTCCGGTCCTTGGTCGCTAGTAGCCAGCAGCTAGCAGCGCTTCACCCTCTTCCACCCACACTCCATCACGAAACGTGACGCTCCTGCCCGAGATCGCAGGAATGCGCTCGCCAGTTACGATGATGCCCACCAGATTCAGCGGATCGGCGGCGGCGATAGCGACTCGCTCGCCAGTTGGTGGGAGTTTACGGTTAGCACGCAGCGATTCCACCGCGACCGGGAGCGCGAACTGCTCTCCCAGAAATCCGTCGACAAAGCGGCCGCCGCGCACCTCGCCGCGGTCCTCGAGGCGGCGGAAAGCGATCTGCAACTCGCGCCAGCGCGGCAAGTTCGTTTCGCGCGCCAGCAGGTCGCGGAACACGACGCCGTAGCGCCGGAGCAACATCGAGCAGCAAGATTCGACGCTGCGGTCGCGATCCGCGCCTTCGCTGTGCAACAGCGACCAACGTCCCGCCGCATGCCGCGGCCGCCGCACTTTGCCGAGTGTGCTGCCGGTTGTGTTTTTCGGTGTGACCAGCGCGCGCAGGTTCTCGAATCCATCGGCAGTGACCAGTCCGGCGGCAACTAGTTCCCACAAGCCAGTCTCTACTTCCGCTTTGAGTTTGCCGGTGCCACGCACCATGTCCGGGAAAAACAGCGCGCCCCGCTGCTGTAATAGTTCCAGTACCGATCGCGCTACCGGGCTCAAAACCGATGCCGCGGAATCGTCTGCCCCAGGGTGACGGGGCTGCATCCAGTCCGCATCTTCGCGCACGAAGAAGGCAATCGGCGCAACCCGAGTCGGGATCACGCGCCGCCGTCTCTCCTGACCCGGCTCTCCGTTGTTTCCCCCCGAGTCGATCGTGGCGGGATGGGGAGAGAGCCGTCCCCAACCGACTGCCCCAGCGAGACAGAGTTGATCGAGGTGCGCGGGATCATAACTCGTAATTCTCCGCCCCAGCACATAGCGCTCCCAGGCGCTGGCCGGAATCTCAAAGCCCTGCAATTGCCGGAGGACTTCGAGCGTTCCATGCTCGCCTCGCACTTGCGTTCCCGGCGCAATGTGCTGCCAACGCAAGAGCCAATTCATGAACTGGGCCGCCGTGACCGGCTCGATCTGCTTGCGCAAAGTCGCGACCGTCAAGCGATGAATCCGTGCCAGCAGCCGCCGCTCGCACCATTCGGTTTCGGTTTCAGGACGAGACGGCACTGCCAAGTGAGAGTACACAGCTGAGTGGGACGCTGCGCCGGAGCGGGAGGGCACGGCTTCGGCCGTGCCGTTGAGCATCGAAGAGGATTGGGGCTTTAGCCCCTGAGGCCTGAACTTCCCACGCAGAATCGCCCCGCTCGCTTCAATCCTTAACAAACTTTTGTCGATCTCGGAAGCCGGCAGCCCCAGCACCTCCCCCAACTCCAAAGCGGTTGTGGGACCGATGTGTTCCATCCACCCTCGCACCGTCGCCAGCAGCGCCTCATCGCGGCTCGATGGCGTGGCGCGGGCGCCCTCGCCCGCGGAAGTCTCAGGCGGATGCAAAGCCGCAAACATCTCCGCCCGTTCCGTCGCCACCCAAAACCGCCGCACTCCCGATTCTGTCGGCACTTCCGCAACAAACGCCCGTCGCTCCGACTGCAGTCTCTCGAAGAAGGCGAGCCATCCTCCCGCAAGAAGCTGAGAGCTGACAGCCGAGAGCTGAAAGCTGCCCTCCTGAGACCTGCCGTTCTCCGGCATCACCACGAACGTGTGCAGCGCATCATGCAGCTCATCGGCGTCCCTCACGTCGGGCCAAGCCTCCGCCCGCACTTGCTCGATGGCCGCCGGATCGAGCGCTCCCACTTCCTCCAATACCGCCGCCGGCAGCACTCGCCGCATCTCAACTGCCCTCGCGCGCCGTTCTTCCAGCGGAGCATCGTCAAGATACGCATATGGGTTCGCATTCAGGATTTCGTGCGAGAACTGCGACGGCACGGGCGTGTCCACCGCGATGCAGCGGATTCGGCCTTCTTCGATCCCGCGTAGCACCTCGCGCAGGCCGTCAATGTCCATCGCTTCCGTGAGCACGTCTTTCATCACTTCAGCGACCAGCGGATGATCCGGAATCTTGATGTCGCCTTCGATGTTCTCCTGGCACGCCGCCACGTCGGGGAACACCGAGGCCAGCAGATCGTCGGACCGCATACGCTGAATCTGTGGAGGAACTTTTTTGCCGCCCTGGAATCGCAACAGAGCGAGGGCGCGTGTTGCATCCCAGCGCCAGCGGGTCTGAAAGATGGGCGCAGCGAGCGCCGCCTGTTCCAGTATCGGCGGCATGCTCTCGGAGTGCAGGAAATGAAAGACATCCGCCAGCGGAAAGCTGTGCTGCTCGGCCAGCGCTATGTTGATCCCATTGTCCGTGGCGGCGGCCTGTAGTTCAAAGTTAAAGCCACGGCAGAAACGCTTGCGCAGCGCGAGCCCCCAGGCCTTGTTAATGCGGCCTCCGAACGGGGCATGAATCACCAGCTGCATCCCACCGCCCTCGTCGAAGAAGCGTTCCGCGATGATCGTTGCCTGCGTGGGCACATCGCCCAGCACGGCGCGGCCTTCCAGCACATACTGGATCAACTGCTCCGCGCCGGCAGTATCGAGTCCGCATTCTTCTCCCAGCCACCTCGCGGCGTCGGCAATCACGGGCAGGTTGCGCCAGCCTTCGACTGGAACCACTCCCGGCAGGCGATCGCTGATCTCTTTACGCAACTCGCCCAGCTGCGCTGAAAGTTCGGCAGTGCGTGCCGGAGCTTCGCCTCGCCAGAAAGGCACCGTTGGCGCCGCACCCTTCGCATCTTCCACCAGCATGCGCGACGACCTGCCTTCGACCCGCCGGATGCGCCACGAAGTGTTCCCCAGCAGCATGACGTCGCCCGCCATGCTTTCGACCGCAAAGTCTTCGTCGATAGTTCCCACGGTAGCGCCGTCGGGTTCGGCAACCACAGTGAAGAGCGCGTTGTCCGGAATTGCCCCGCCGCTAGTGATCGCCGCCAGCCGCGCTCCCCGTCGCGGCCGCAGCTTTCGATTGACGCGGTCATGATGCAAGTACGCCCCACGCCGCCCGCGCTGTGAAGCAATTCCCTCCGAAAGCATTTCCAGGACCGCGTCGTAAGTCTCGCGCGTGAGATTGCGATAGGGATAAGCCCGCTTAATAAGTGCAAACAACTCATCCTCATCCCAGCCGTCCGTGCCAGCGACCGTGGCGCCAGCGCCCTCGCCGGCTGTCGGGAGAGCGCTTGGCCCTCCCCGTTGCGAAGCCATTGCCGCGCCATTGCCAACCGCACAGCAGGCCACAATCTGCTGTGCTAGCACGTCCAGAGAAGACTCAGGAAAAATCAGCCGATCTAGTTCGCCCGACCGAATCCCGCGCACCAGGACCGCGCATTCCGCAAGGTCGTCGCGGGTCGTGGCGAAGAAGCGTCCTTCCGGCACCGCGCCACGCCAGTGACCGCTGCGGCCCACACGTTGCAGGGCCACGGCAATCGAACGCGGCGAACTGATGTGACAAACCAAGTCCACCGTGCCCACATCAATTCCGAGTTCGAGCGAAGCAGTGGCGACAAGAACTTTCACTTCGCCGTCTTTCAGCTTTTGCTCGGCGGCGAGGCGCAGCTTCCGCGACAAGCTGCCATGGTGCGCTGCAACGTTCTCCTCGCCCAGCCGTGCCCCGAGCTGATGCGCGATCCGCTCCGCCAGCCGCCGCGTATTGACGAACACCAGCGTCGAGCGGTGTTCGTTCACAAGTTGCACGATGCGCTCGTAGATCTCATCCCACATCTCGTTCGAGGCGACTGGACCCAATTCAGAAGAGGGAACCTCAACGCCCAAATCGAGCGTGCGCTTGTGCCCAATATTGACGATGACCGGATCAGGCCGCCCATTCCCGGCCAGAAAGTGACCGACTTCCTCGATCGGCTTCTGGGTGGCCGAGAGCCCGATGCGAACCACAGTTGGCGCAGCCTGATTTTGCGTGGCGCAGCGGTTTACCGCTGCGGTAAGTCCATACCTTTGATCGCGGGCTTTAGCCCCTACGGTCTGGATGTCGATCCTTTCGGTGCTCTGTAACCCCAGCGCCTCGCGCCGCAGTGCCTCCAGTCGTTCCAGCGAGAGAGCAAGATGCACGCCGCGCTTGTCGTCAGCGACAGCGTGAATCTCGTCCACAATCACGGTTTCAACATCGCGCAGGATGGCGCGACTTCTCTCGGCGGTGAGCAGGATGTAAAGCGACTCCGGCGTCGTGACCAGAATGTGCGGCGGACGCTTCAGCATCGCCTGTCGATCTTTGATCAGGGTGTCGCCGGTGCGGACTGCCGTCCGAATCTCCGGCATCAGCAGCCCACGCTCCCCCGCCATCTGGAGAATCTCTCCGAGCGGAATCTCGAGGTTTTTCTGGATGTCGTTGCCCAACGCCTTCAGCGGCGAGACGTAGAGAACTTCTGTACGGTCAGTCAGTGCTCCCGCGATGGCCTTGCGGACCAGCCGATCAATGCACGCCAGGAATGCAGCCAGCGTCTTGCCCGACCCGGTGGGAGCGGAAATCAGCGTCGTGTGTCCAGCCAGGATATGCGGCCAGCCCTGCTCCTGGGGCTCAGTCGGAGTGCCGAAGCGCTGGACGAACCAGTCCCTGACCAAAGGGTGGGCCCAGGCGAGCGCAGGCGAAACCGGGATGGCGGACATTCAGGCATTCTAGCCGGAAATCCAATTTTCGTAAATTATTCGCCTCTAGGCCATATACATCTGAACGGGCGTCACCGCCGCATAACGCTGAAAGTCCTGATCGGTAGTGAAAATCGCCCAACCACGGCGTTGAGCAGCCGCGCAGATCAGAAAATCAACTGCCGGTCCGGAGATGCCTCGGGCTCGACACTGATTGCTTATGCGAGCCGCTTCTTCGTAATCCGCCACCTCCAGCAAGGGCTCATGGAACGCTCGCAGATAACGACGGATCCTTTCGAACTGGGCCTCCTCGCGAATGCCGGAGAGCAGTTCCTGCCGGATCGGACCCAGCATCTCTACCCGTCCCTCACGGATCAACTCCGCCAGAGCTTTGGTGAGATTTTGTTCGGACGCGCTAGGTGGCGCCGTACGCCGCCGCAGTACCAGCGACCAGACGGGCGTATCCACGATCACAATCATTAGCGCCGATCGCTATCAGGGCGGCGTCGACGTTGCGCCTTATAGTGGTATCTGGGATCGAAATCGACGGTGCCGAAGGCGTTCAGAATCTGCAACTGCTTGCGCCGGCGCACGTACTCATCGAGCGCGGCATTCACCGCCTCTTTCTTAGTCTTGTGACCCCCGGCCCGGCGGGCAGCTTCGATCAGCCGGTCGTCCAAAGCAAGGTTCGTTGGCATGTGTACATTATTACACATCATGATGTGTAGATAAAGGGCTGAAACGCAAACCAGCAGCGGAAGGCGTCAGAGCCCCTTGTTACTGAATCTGGAAAGCGCACTGCACAGAAGCGCTGATTGTGATCTTTTGCGGTGGTGGGGGTGGCGGTGGGGGAGCAGCCTTCCGCTCGCTGAAGCCGCCGCTTACCTCCACCGTTTCCGTTGCTGTTCCGAGAGTTTCCAACCTAGCCACCCCGTAGATCTGCTTCACGTCGAGACTCATGTAACGAAGGGCGCCGAGTTTCTGCCCCTTTTGTTCGAGGGCCGTTGCCGCTCGGCCAATCGCACGTTGCATTGCTTCCGCAACCGCCTTCTTCTTGGCCGCCTCCTCATCCGCCAAAGAGTAAGTAAGGGACCGGAAATCGGTGATTCCATCTTCCACCGATGCGTCGAGAATCGGTCCAATCTTTGCGAAATCGCGTACCTTCACGACTTCCTGTCCCTGCACGTAGTACGACCGGGCACGCTTCTTGCGATCGCCTTCGTAGATCGGCGACACGGTCAGCACTCCGCTCCGGATGTCGCCTCCCGCTAAACCATTGCGCTGTGCGATGTCGACGATGCGCTGCATCGATCGTGTCGCAGTGTCATACGCACGCTTGATGTCTTTATCCTGCGCAAAAATCTGGAAGGTCAGTGTGGCCCAATCGGGATCGGCATCAAAGGTGCCGTCGGCTTGCACCACCAACGTATCGGCGATAAATTTCAGCTCGGGACCCTGCGCGAAACTGATCAGAGAGGCGAACGGCAGAACCATCAAGCAGAGCAGTGATTTCATGAGTTACTCCTGGACTAGGAACGGTAGCGCATCCTCCCCTTGCGAAACAATCCTTCGCCGAGCGCACCGGACGACCTTCCTGGTAGAACCACCGGCAATGCTAGAATCCCCTCGCAATGTCCAAACCGCGCGCCAAAAAAATTAAACTCATCCTCTTCGACGTGGACGGCGTCCTCACCGACGGCAAAATCTGGATTTTCCCCGCTCCCGCCGGAGCGCAGCAGAGCGTCCTGGAGCAGGCTAATCAACACCGCGGCGAAGGCGGATTCGGCTTTAACAGTACCTCCCTGATCGAGGCCAAGGGCTTCCACGCGCATGACGGCACTGCCATCTCGCTCGCGCGGCTCGCCGGACTGAAAACCGGACTCATCACCAAGCGCCGTTCCGAGACCGTCGCCCTGCGCGCGCGCGACCTGAAGATGGATCACGTTCACCAGGGCATTCAGGACAAGGCAGGCGTCTTCCGCCAGATCCTGGAGAAAGAGGGAATCAGCCCAGCTGAGGCGGCCTTTGTGGGCGATGACGTCATCGACCTGCCGGTGATGCGCAAATGCGGCCTCGCAATCGCAGTCAAGAATGCTCGCGCCGAAGTCAAGGCCGAAGCGCACTGGATCACTCCCCATGCCGGCGGCGACGGCGCGGCCCGCGACGCCGTCGAGTACATCCTGAAGGCGCAGGGGAAATGGAAGAAGGTGGTGGACGACTACACTTCAGAGCGGGGCGGTTAGACGAAAAACAAAAGCCGAAGGACCAAAAGCTAAAAGCCAAAAGCTTGGGAAAAAACACCCACCGATCGCTTGCTTGGGGCGTGCTCGGGTTAGCAATCGGTGGGTTGCTTTTCTCCTTACTCACCCTGTTGTTTTCAGGAGCTGTGACCGCATGAACACGGAAGGCGGAGGAAAGTTTCGTGGGGCCAAAAAGAAAATGTTGACCGAACCAGAAGTCGCTTTGTTTGAACTACTTGCGCGGACTCACTCCTGTATGGGTATGGGCTTGGCCGCCATCAGCTCGGCGAAGCGGGGATCCTTGCGCAGT
>JACXTT010009423.1_pt1 | contig 13336 bp, 7 predicted proteins | sample 9270951 | NCBI WGS metagenome assembly JACXTT01 (sample SAMN15532306, study PRJNA645909) | rock metagenome | isolation source: weathered quartz diorite | place: Puerto Rico | collected 2017-06-21
CGCTCCTCCGCCGCGCGGCGCGCGCCGTCCTGCCCGCCCGGGTGACGCGCCGGCGGAAGCACGGGTTCGGCGTCCCGACCGGCGCGTGGCTGCGCGGCGAGCTGCGCGACGTCCTGACCGACGTGCTCGCCCCGGGCCGCCTGCGCCGCCAGGGGATCTTCGATGCGCGTGTCGTGTCCGCGCTGCTGGACCGCCACCTGCGTGGCACGGCGAACCATCGGAAGGAGCTCTGGACGCTGTTCATGTTCCAGCTCTGGGCGGCCGCCTACTGCGGCGCATGAGCCGGCCGCTGCTCGCCGTCCTGGTGCTCGCGGCTCCCCTCTTCTTCTGGCGACTCGGCGAGCCCGGCTTCTCGGACACGGAGGGGATGTTCGCCGAGCCCGCGCGCGAGATGGTGGTCACGGGCGACTGGGTGACGCCGCGCATGAACGGGGAGCCGTTCCTCACCAAGCCGCCGCTCATGTACTGGCTCTCCGCAGCCCTGTTCACGATCGCGGGACCGACCGAGGATGCCCGCGTCTGGCCGGCACTCGCTGCCCTCGGCACGGTCGCGGCAACGGGCGCACTCGGCGCGCTGCTGTTCGGCGAGGGCGCCGGGGTCGCGGCGGCGCTGATCCTCGCCACCAGCGCCGGGTTCTTCGTCGAGTCGCGCCTGCTGCGCGCGGACATGGTGCTCGTGCTCACGGTCACGCTGGCGCTCCTCTGCTACGTCCGCCTGCGACGGGGCGGCGGGCTCCTCGCGGCGCTCGGCCTCTGGGGGAGCATCGGGCTCGGGGTGCTCGACAAGGGGCTCCTCGCCCTCGCGCTCCCGGGAGGGATCATCGCCGCCGCGGAGCTCGCGGAAGGCCTCCTCCGCCCGCGCACCCTGATCGCCCGCCTGCGGGCGCTCCACGCGCCACTCGGCGTGGTCGTGCTGCTCGTCGTCGCGGGCCCCTGGCACCTGCTAGCGGCGCTCCGCAACCCGGGATTCCTCTGGGACTACACCGTGAACCAGCACGTTCTCGTCTTCTTCGACCAGAAGCTGCCGCGCGACTCGATCCCGGACTCGCTCGCCTTCTTCCTGACGATGTTCTTCGTGCGCGGCCTGCCCTGGAGTCTCCTCCTCCCGGCCGGGGGCGTGTGGGCGTACCGCACGGCGCGCGGCGACCCGGCCCGTGCGCCGGCGATCCGCCTGCTCGTGGCGTGGATCGCGGTCGTCGTGGGCTTCTTCGCCCTGGCCGCGTCGCGGCTCGAGCACTACTCGCTGCCCGCGCTTCCGGCGAGCGCCCTCCTCCTCGGGGCGCTCCTCACCGACGCGCGCATCGCACGCCGCTGGCTCGTCGCTCCGCTCGCGGCGGGGGCGGCGCTCGCCGCCGTCGCGCTGGCGCTCCCGCCTCCCCGGCTGATCGCCGGGATCGAGCCGACGCTCACGGGTCTCGGCCTCGACCCGCTGGCCCGGCCGACCGCGCTCCTGCTCGCCGGCACGCTGGGCGCCATGGCCTTCCTCCTCGCCGCGCGACGAGACCGGCTCGGGCTCGGCGCCGGCGTCGTCGGCACGGTGATGCTGCTCGCCATCGTGCAGATCGCCCACGAGCGCGTGGAGGTGCTGTTCTCCTGGCGCCCCTTCGCACAGCGGATCCACGACGGCGCTCCGCGCGGCGCGCGCGTCTTCTTCCGCGCCTCGGACGAGTACCAGCTGTGCGGCGGTCTCGGGTACTACCTCGGCCAGCCGCTCGATCTTCTCGCCCCCGCCGGATGGGTCCCGCCGACGTTCCTCGCCGGCCGCACCGAGCGCCTGTTCACGTCGCGCGCCGAGTTCGAGCGCGCGTGGCGAGCCGGTGGCGCGTTCTGGGTGAGCGACGACACGGAGCCGCCCGGTGCCGAGGACGGATTGGTTCCCGGACCCCACACGGTGCTGGCGCGCGCCGGAGGCCGGGTGCTCCTCCGGGCGCCGTAGTCACGCGGAAGCGACCTGCGACACCACGCCGCGCGAGGCACCGACGGCCTCGACGCGCACCGCGACCGACTTGAAGGCGGGCGTCTTCGAGCGCGCGTCCAGGAGCCGGGGCACGAGCGCGTTCGCCTCAGGGTAGTACATCGCGAGGTTGCCCGGCCGGATGTCGACGATCGCGACCCGGACCTCGAGGCGTCCGCAGTCGGTCTCGACCACGACCGGGTCGCCCTCGCCGAGTCCGAGCCGCGTCGCGTCCGCCGCCGACATCATCACCACGTCACGCCGACGGTTGCCGCGGTAGAGGTCCTCCTCCTCGTAGACGACGGTGTTGAACTGTCCTTCCGAGCGGACGGTCATCAGGCGGAACTCGCCCCGCGCCGGCGCGAAGGCGGGAAGCGGCGTCGGATGGAAGCCGGCGCGTCCGTCCGGGGTCGCGAAGCGCGCCTCGGGGAAGGTCCGGCCCGCGATCGTGAACTCGCGCCGCGTCTCGTCGATCGCGGCGAGCGCGCCCATCCCGGGGACGACCTTCGCCATCTCCTCCCGCAGGCGACGGTGATCGCGGAGCCGTGACCACTCGAAGCGGCCCGCGGGCAGGATCAGCTCGGCCAGCGACGCGATCACGTCGACCTCGGAGCGCATCTCGCCCGCGACGGCCGGCGTGCCCCCTTCGGAGAACCGGACGAAGTTGAACATCGACTCCTGGGTCGTCGCCTGCGGCTCCTCGTCCCGCGCCAGCACCGGCAGGATGATCGCGGTCCGGGCGCGGCCGTGGACGTGGCCCTCGTTCAGCTTGGTGGTGATCGACACGCTGGTCCCGATCCGGCGGAGCGCCGCGTCCGTCCAGGCGCGGTCGGGGTTGCTGGCGAAGAGGTTTCCGCCGAGCAGCACGCACGCCCGGATGCGTCCCTCGCTGGCGGCGAGCACCGAGGAGTAGGTGTCCTGGCCGACCCCGGGCACGACCCGGATGCCGTAGAGCTCCTCCAGCTTGGCGGCGAAGGCCTGCTTCAGGCCGGGGGTCATGCCGCACGAGCCGACCCCCTGCACGTTCGAGTGCCCGCGAATGGGGAGGAGGCCCGCGCCCGGGCGCCCGAGCCAGCCGCGCGCCAGGGCCAGGTTGGCGAGCGCGAGCACGTTGTCGACCCCGTGCGCGTGATGCGTGAGCCCCATCGCCCAGCAGAAAACGCCCCGCCGGGCGCTGCCCAGCAGGTCGACGGCTCGCGCGATCTCGGCGCGCGTGATTCCCGCGTGCGTGACCAGCGTGTCCCACGACGTGGCCGCGAGGTCCGCCTCGACCGCCTCCCAGCCGCTCGTGTGCTCGTCGACGAAGGCGCGGTCGACCGCGCCCGCCTCGAGCACGCCCTTCAGGAGCGCCTTCAGCAGCGCCACGTCGCCGCCCACGTGCGGCTGCAGGTAGACGTCGGAGACGGTCGAGCCGGAGAGCATGCTCCGCCAGTCCGAGGGCACGCGGAAGCGGACCAGGCCGAGCTCGCGGAGCGGGTTCACCACGATGACCTTGCCGCCCCGGCGGCGAAGCTGGACCAGGTGGGTGAGCAGGCGTGGGTGGTTGCTCGCCGGATTGGCGCCCGCGACCAGTGCCAGGTCCGCCTGCTCCAGGTCGGCGAGCGCGATCGATGCCGTCCCCGAGCCGTAGACCTGGCCGAGCGCCACGCTGGACGCGTTGTGACAGTAGAAGGAGCAGTTGTGGATGTTGGCCGTGCCGTAGGCGCGGGCGACGAGCTGCATCAGGAAGGCGGCCTCGTTGCTCGACCGCCCCGAGGAGTAGAAGAACGCCTGCTCGGGCGCGGCGGCGCGCAGCGCCGCGCCGCCGCGATCCAGCGCCTCGGCCCAGGAAACGCGGCGGAAATGGGTGTCGCCGTCGGTCGCGAGGAGGGGGAAGGCGAGCCGGCCGAGGCGCTCGAGCCCCGCCGACCCGAGCTGCGCCATCGCCGCGATGGGCGTCGCGCGAAAGTACCGCTCGGCGATCGGCGCAGCCATGTCGCCGGCCTGCGCCTGCACCGATTTCTTGCACACCTCGGGGAAGTGCCCTGCCTCGTTCACCATGCCGCCCAGCTGTCCACCCATGCCGAGTGCGCACGTTTTGCAGACGTTCCGCGAGCGGAGCCGGCGATAGAGGCGGAGGAGCCCACCCGCCTCGCGTCCCTTGCGCAGCACGTAGGCGACGGCGGCGAGGCCGCCCCCCGCAGCGACCCGTGGACGCGCCATGCGCTGGAAGCTAGGAGACTCGCGCGCCGACCGCAAGGCGCGCCGCTCGGGTCAGGCGCTCAGCCGGCGCTCGAGGCGCCGCGCCCCTTGACCGGCGCATCGCACCGGGGCGCGATGCGCTCGAGGCTCTTCTGCTGCTCGCGCCACTCGCGGAGCTGGTTCGTCGCCCAGTGGTACTCGCCCATGTTCTCGCGGGCCAGCTCCTGCGTCACCCGGAACCAGTCCGAGGCCTCGCGATAGCGTCCCTCGCAGAGCCGCCGGAGTCCCACCACGTACGCACCCTCGGCCCGCGTGCGCGCGTCGGCCGCCCGCCGCCACACCTCCGCCTCCGGCGCCTTGCCGATCAGGAAATTGCCCAGCACCTCCGCATGGTCGGGTCGCGGCTCGGCGAAGTACTGCGCGAGCGCCAGCCGCCGCGCGGCGTTCCCGCGCCCGCGGCGCAGCTCGGCGAGCGCGCGGATCACCCAGACCGACTCGCCCGCCGGGTTCTCGATCGCGTCCCACAGCAGGCGGTCCTCGCCGCGATCGAAGAAGATCGTGCTGGCGTGGTTGCGGAGGGCCCGCGGCAGGCGCGCCCGGAGCCAGTCGAGCGCCTCCGTCTCGCCCTTCCAGTTCTTCAGCACCTGGTAGCTCGCGGTCAGGAACTCGACCCCCATCATGTCGTCGCCGTTCACGGTCGAGCTCATGCGGAAGGCGAGCTCGTGGCGTCCCGCGAGCTCGAACGGCAACCAGAGACAGCTGAGACCGCGCGCCGGCAGCCGCGCCGTCGCGAGCGCCTGGAAGGCGCGCAGCGCCTCCTCGTCGGGGGCCTTCTTGAACGCCTCGTAGAAGCGCGGGCGGACGTCGTCGATCCAGGCCTGGGGAGGCAGCGGGCCCTTGAACGCGCGCAGCGCGTCGGCGGCTTCCTTGTAGCGTCCGTGTTCCCAGAGGAACTGCAGGTACACCGTCCGCACCCAGAGGGTGTCCGGATAGCGATCCATGGCGAGCAGGAAGAGGGACTCGGCGTGCTCGGGATCGGCGAGGTGATCGCGGATGAGCGCGGCGCGCGCCAGCGCCTTCGGCTGCCAGCTGGAGATCGTCGGCTTGATGGTCTCCCACGCCTCCGCGTACTTCCCCTCCTCGCAGTACGCGCGCGCGATCGCGGTCCGGGCGGCGACGTCCTCCTGGCCGGCCTGCGGCACCCCGCGGGCGAGCCACGCCTCGGCCGCGGCCCGCGCCTTCGCGTACTCGCCGTTCCACTCGAGATGCTGGACCAGGTCCTCGGTCACCTCCCAGCGGTCGGGGAAGTCCCGTAGAAGTCGGCGGTAGAGCGCCTCGATCGAGGGGTCCCGGGGCGGGCGCAGCGAGGCCACGTAGCCGACCGCCCGCCGCCGGCTGGCGAGCGACAGGCTCGGATCGTCGACGTAGCGCTCGAGCCGCGGCGTGTCGCCGAACAGGTATGCGGACCACACCGCGTCGTCGGGAAGCCGCCGCTCGGCGACGCGCAGCAGGTGGTGGTAGAGCTGCTCGGCGAGGTTCAGGTCGTCGAGGTGGCGCTCGGCGCTGCGCGCGAGCCAGGCCGCGTGCTGCGGCCGCGAGTCCATGACCCGCACCAGCCCGCGCACCGCCTCGAAGCGCCCCGGCCCGCCGGCGACCAGGTAGGGTTCGAGCGCTCCGAAGGTGCGAAAGCGCGGCCGCGCGCCGAACGGAGCGCTCGCCGAGAGATCGCCCAGCAGGGCGGCGCGGTCCCCCTTGCCCCGCCGCGCCTCGATGCGATGGCGGTACCAGCGTGCGAACGTCGCGGGACGCGGCATGTCGGCCTCGGGGAGCGTGCCCGCGAACTCCTCGGCCGCCGGGAGCGAGGCGAGCTGCTCCAGCCGGAATTGCCCCTCGGCCCACAGGGCGGAATAGAAGTAGCCGGCGTAGAACGAGGCGTAGGTATCCGCGTCGAGCACCGGACCCGTGTAGTGCGCGCCGGCCAGGTCGAGCTCGCCCTCGAAGCGTAGCACCAGGTCGCCCGCCTGCACGCGCAGCGCCCGTCCGATGAGCGCCGCGATCACGCCCACCGCGTCGTCGCTGCCCGTGTAGACGTCGAGCTCCCGGACCTTCTTCGTCCAGCTGGTGTCGGCGGTCTCGCGGAAGAGGTGGGTGAGGACGAGATACGGCATCACCTCGGGGAAGACCCGGTTGGGGAGGAAGGCGTTCAGCTCGAGCGCCGACTTGAGCACCGGGAGCGAGAAGGGGCGGTCGGCGAAATGCGCCTCCACCCAGGCGAGCCAGCCCGGGTAGTCGTGGTCCTCGGCGCGGCGCATGAGCACCAGGATCGCCCCCAGCTCCTCGTGCGGCGCTTCGGCCAGCGCCGCGAGTGTCCGATCATCGTGCAGGACGAAGGGGCGCACCGGGTCGCTCGCCGGAAGGGCGGCCGCCAGGCGGCGCGCGCTCTCGGAGTAGTCGAGCAGGTAGGCGAGCAGGGCCGTCTCGCGGCGGAGGTCGTGGTCCGTCAGCGCGCTCGCCATGGCGAGGAAGGCCCACGTCTTCGCACGCAGGCGGTCGGTCGTCTCGACCAGATCGAGCGACTGCACGGTCAGGTAGAGGAGGTCGCGCGTGACGCGCACCAGCTCGAGCGGATCGCTCGCCCCGTGCGACGCCTTGCCGTCGAGGGTGCGCAGGTCGGAGAGCAGATCGGCCGGGCCGAGCTTCCGCGGCTCGGGCGCCGGTTCGCGGACGCCGGTCTTGCCCCGGCGCTTCGCGGCAGCCGTCGCCCAGCGCTCGAGCGCCTTCTGACAGTCGCCGAAGTCGGGCAGCTCGGGCAGCGTGCCGACGCTCTCGCCCGCGATCTCGACCCGCCACGTGCCGCGTTCGAAGGTGGCCGTGACCGCGCGTGCCGGCGCCCCGTCGAACCAGCTCTGCACCTCGGCAAACGCCGCGAGGCAGCGCCGGTCGGGCTGAAGCCGGTACGCGGCGCGCAGCGCCTCGCGCATCTGCTCCGGCGGAAGGTCGAGCAGGGGCGAGGGCGAGGGGGCCGGTTCTTCGGGAACCGCGGCCACGGGCTCTTCCGGGGCGTCGGGCGCCGGCGCGACCTCTTGCGGGCTCCGCCAGAGGTGAATGGCCGCCGCGAGGAGCGCGAGCAGGAGCAGGAGCCGGACGATCCGACCGAGCCCTCTCCGCCGACGCGCGGTCCCCATGCAAAGCCCCTACCACCCCGCACGGCGTGGCCGGCGGCTCTCTTCGAGTACAAAACACACGCCCCCGAGTGTCAACCGCCGCCTCGGCGACGCAGCCGCTCGGGGGCCGGACGCTCAGGCGAACGCGAGGGCACGCTCCGTGAACGCCTCGAGCAGCTCTGCGCCGGCAAAGCCGGGGAGCCTGCGGATCTGCCCGTCGACGCGACGGGCGGCGCGCTGCCCTTCGTCACCCGTCAGCAGGTAGCGAGCGAGGAAGCGGACCTCCTCGTCGGGCTGCACGCGGCTCCCCACCGGGGCCCAGAAGCGATCGACCAGGAAGCGCGCCACGCGCGCCACCCCCGGCCGCGCGAGCCAGCGCTCCGCCTGCCGGTAGTAGAACGTGAAGTGCCGCGCCTCGTCGCGGATGATGCGCTCGAGCAGCTCGCTCAGCACGGGGTGTGCGGCGACGTCGGCGAGGCGCTGGTACCCGATCAGGGTGGTGAGCTCGTTGATGGCTCCCCACACCATGTGCACGCCGACGAAGTCCGGCCAGACGCGCGAGACCACGGCGGTCGCCCGCGCCTCGGCCCACTGGAGGAAGCCCTCCTTCGAGCGGACGCGCGGGGTGAGAGACTCGCCTGCCGCGGCGAGGAAGTGGGCGAGCGCGCGGGAATGGAAGGTCTCCTCGTAGAACCAGCAGGCGAGGAAGGTGGCCACCTCGGGGTCGTCCATGGCCCGGGTCGAGAGGAGCGTGCGCAGGTAGACGATCGTGTGCCCCTCGATGTCCTGCATGTAGCGGAGCGTGCGCAGGGCTTCCGGTGAGAGCGGGTGGCGCGGGACCGCGTCCCAGTCGATGCCGGTCAGATCGAGGGCGCGGGACCGGGCGGCGTAGGCGTCGATGTCCAAGGGTGCCATATCTACCGCATCATACGACGGATCGTCTCCCGGCGGATCTCCGTCAAAAGAAGAGACTCAGCCCCGCCCGCACCCCGAGCGGGTTCCCCGGGGTGAAGTGGATGTCCGGGCGGGGGTCGACGGGGTGCAGGGTCTGCTGTCCCGGACGGGCCTCGCAGCCGGCCGCACGGCCCACCTCCCGCCGCACGCAGGTGGTGTCGGCGAACTGCGCCTCGCGCCATTCGGTGTCGGTGAGGTTCAGGATGGCGAACGTGGCCTCGACGTTCCGCCACCGGTAGCGCGCCACCAGATCGAGCAGGGTGTAGCCACGGGCCGTGAGGCTCCGATCCTCGATCGCCGGGCGATCGTCGAGAAAGCGAACGCGGAGCGAGGTCGAGAAGCCGTTGCCCAGCCTGGCGGTGAGACCTCCGTTCATGAGCAGGGTCGGTGCGAGCGGGATGGCGTCGCCGTTGCGAAAGCGTGGATCGGCGTAGCTGAGATCGCAGGTCGCATCGAGCCAGCGCGTCACGCGGTAGCGACCGTCGAAGTCGATCCCCCAGCGCCGGCTCGCGCCCGCGGGCTCGAAGTTGCCGCCCGATCCCGTCTCCTGGTTCCCGGCGTCGCCCGAGAAGACGAGCTCGCTGTCCAGGTCGAGGAGCCAGAGCGCCGCCGTGAGGTCGAGCCGATCGAACAGGCGCGTCCGGCTCCCGAGCTCATAGCCGATCGACTTGGTGAGCGGAGAGAAGTCCGTCCCTTTCGCCAGCAGGGCGTTGCGCGCGTCGTTGGAATGAAATCCCTCGCCGAAGTTCAGGTAGACCTCGGTGTCGACGCGCGGGGTGACGATGAGGCTGGCCTTCGGGCTGAGCGCCGCGTCGCTCGTGCGACCGCCGATCCGGACGGCCCGGAAGTTCGGGTCGGGCCGCTGCGTGGGCAGGCGATCGGCGCCGTCGAAGGAGAACACGTCGGCACGGAACCCGAATTCCAGGCGGAGCCGCGCCCCGATGAGCACCTGCTGCCCGACGTAGCCGCCGACCGAGCGTTCGGCGACCGCCAGCCGGTTGACGGTGAAGAAGCGCCGGCGCTGCACCTGGCGGTGGAGCGCCACGTGGATCTCGTCGTTCCGCGTCTCGAGCGCGAGCTGGCTCTCGAGCGGCACGCCGGCGACCGTCCAGTCGTGCGTGTAGAGTCCGCGCCCGCCGTAGAGGTAGCGCTGGTCGTTCTGCTCGATCCCGTCGCCCGAGACGTAGTCGGCGGCCGGGAGCGGCGGCCCGGTGAGGCGCGTGTCGAAGACGGCGCCGTCCGGCCCCCGCGCGAAGCGGTCCCCCGTATCCTTGAAGAACGTGAAGTCGCTGAACAGCGCGAGCCTGTAGCGGCTGGCGTAGAGCTGGAAGGCGAGGCTGTCGGCCGCGCCCGGTGCGTACTCGTAGTGGACGTCCAGGTTCTCGCGATCCGTGCGCCCGCCCTCGCTCGGATCGATCGCGCCGAAGCGGTCGCGGCGTCCGCTGGACACCTCGCGCAGCGGGATCTGGCCCGAGCCGCGCCAGCTCCCCTGGAAGAGCGTCCCCGAGAGCGAAAGCCGGGAGCGCGGCGTGGGGTCGAGGGTGAACTTGGTGAACAGGTTGTAGCGGCCGTAGTGTTGCGGATGGTCGAAAGGGCCGTTCGCGTAGTACGCCTGCGCGGCGACGAGCGACTGCACCTCGCCCAGCCTGGGCGACAGGCCGGCGACGTAGCGCTGGGTGTCGAACGAGCCCCCCTCGGCGAGCACGAAGTTCTTCTCGAAGCGGTCCCTGGTGACGAAGTTCAGGGCGCCCGCGTTGGCGAAGTCGCCGAACTGGAGGAAGTAGGGCCCCTTGTACAGCTGCAAGTCCTGCACGGTCTCAGGAATCAGGAAGTTCAGGTCGGCGTATCCCTGGCCGTGGGCATGCGTGGGCAGGTTGACGGGCAGCCCATCGACGGAGACCGCGAAGTCCGTGCCATGGTCGGCGTCGAAGCCGCGCACCAGATACTGGGGCGCCTTGCCGCCGCCCTGATGCTGCGCCACGACGACGCCGGGCAGGTCGCTCAGGATCTCGATCTGGGTCGAGTGGGGGCGAAGGTCGTAGTCGCTGAAGGGATGCTCCTCGGACGTGGCGGCAGAAAACGGCCGGCTGGCTTCGACCACCAGCTCCCCGAGGCGTTGTGGCCCGGTCGGCGGTGCATCCTCGGCCCGGGCCACGCCCATGCTGGCGATCGCGAGCGCCAGCCACACCCGTGCCCCCGGCATGGTCGGCGCGGGCAAAGCAGCCCTACCTCGGCGTCCAGTGCGGCTGGCCGGCGAGGAGCCCGTCCACCACCCCGATCCGGTAGGCGAGGAAGAAGCCGAAGCCGATGCTCACCAGGCTGGAGGCGAGCGCCAGGTTCCGGTTCACGCGCGCGAACCGGCGGGCCGTGAACGCGAAGGGGAGCGCGCTCGCGGCGGTGATGAGCATCATGCCGGCGATGGTCCCGAGCCCGAAGACGACCAGGTAGGCCATCCCCCACCAGGGATCGGGGATCGCGGCGAGGACGAGGAGCGCCACGGCGGCCGAGCCGGCGAGCCCGTGCACCACGCCCACGACGAGCGGGCGGAGCGCCTGGTAGAGCCCGAGGCCGCGGAGTCGCCGGTCGAGGCGGGCGAGCGGCGTGTCGTCCTCGGCGTGCCCGTGGGCTGCCGGCGTCTCGCCGTGTGCGTGGTGGTGCAGGTAGTCACCGTGCGGGTGCGGATGCGAGTGGACCGGCGGGTCGCCGAGGCGGCGAACGATTCCCACCAGGTTGACGGCGCCGAGCAGGACCAGCATGAGCGCCACCGAGAGCTCCAGGGTGAGGCCGACGCGCGGGGGAATCACCACCCCGAAGAGGATGATCACCCCACCCACCGCCACGATGGTGAGCGTGTGGCCGATCCCCCAGAGCACGCCGATCAGCGCTGCCGGGCCGATCCGCTGCTGCCGGCTGACGATCGTGGTGACGGCGATCACGTGGTCGGGGTCGGTCGCGTGCCGCATCCCGAGGACGAAGCCGAGGAGGACGAGCGAGGCGAGCGTCACGACCATCCGTCAGCTCCGGCCCATCTGCGCCAGCGCGCTCACGACGATCGCCAGCCCGGCGAGCGAGACGACGAGCGCGCTCGCCACCGGCACGTAGCGGCCGAGGCGGCCGTCCACCGGCAGCCGCTCGAACCAGCTCCGCGCGTAGACGAAGACGAGGCCGATACCGCTCAGCACCGCCGCCAGCCCGGCGGAGAAGGCGACGATGAGGAGAAGACCGAAGGCAACACGGCCGAGCGAGATCGCGGCCAGCATCACCACGAGCGCGGACGGGCAGGGGAGGATGCCGCCCGACACGCCGAGGGCGAGCAGACTCGACCAGCCGAGGGCGGCGGAGGGGAGGTGCGTGTGGCCGCCGTCGCCGTGCTCGTGGTCGTGGTGGTCCGCGTGATGACGATGCGGCCCCGCCAGCGTCTCCAGACGCGAGCGGGCGAGCGAGGCGCCGATGCCGATCACCAGGAGCCCCGATAGCACGCTGATCCAGGGGAAGAGCCGCTCGGGCACCACCCAGGCCGAGGCGGCCCAGGTGGCGAAGCCGAGCAGGTAGACGCCGAGCGTGTGGGTCGCGGTGACGACCAGCCCGAGGAAGAGCGCGTGGAGCGCCGTGCCGCGCGCGCCGACGAGATAGGCGCCGACGATCGTCTTCCCGTGTCCCGGGCCGAGGGCGTGGAGCGCGCCGAGCAGGGCGGCGACGAGGAGCGAGGTGAGAAGCAGGCCAGGTCCGAGGGGCTGCTTCGTGTCGATGAGCTCGGTCATGCGGTCCGCGAAGCGACGCGACCCGAGGGTCACGCCCGCCGGCGCCGAGCTGCCGGGCGCGGTCGCGACGCCGGCCGTGATGCGGAAGCGCGCCTCGCTCACCTGCGGCGGGCTGGCGAGGAGATCGGCGGGATAGGCGCGCAACGCCTGGCTCCGGTCGACGCGCGGCACGCTCGAGTCGGCGAGCGCCAGGCCCTCGCCCGCATCGGCGACCACCTCCTGCCAGCCGGCGCGCCCCGCGAAGTTCCCGTCGTGGAACGCGACCGCGTGCGGGCTGTCCGGGAGGGACGCGGTCAGGAAGACCTCGAGACGGAGCGTCGGCAGGCCCCCTGCACCAGGAGGCAGCTCGAGGTTCTGTCCGTGGAGCACCAGCGCGACCGCCGTACCATCGACAGCGAGCCAGAGCCCCCGTGCCAGCTCTTCCGGACGGCGCGCGAGATACGCTTCGCGCTCGGCGGCGTCCAGGGCGCCGTTGCGATCGGCGTCGGCGGCCGTGATCTCCTGGTAAGCGGGGATCTCCGCCATGTCGACGACGTAGCGCACCGAGACCGCGTTCACCTCGACGCGCAACGCCGCGTAGCGGTTCACGGTGAAGTTCCCGAGCGGGTGCGCTGCGGCAACCGCCGGCAGGGCCAGGACGAGTGCCGCGAGACCGGGCCTCATGACCGGCGCTCGAGCGCCTCGAGCGCGGCACGGGCGCGGGGCGCCTGGCGCAGATCGAAGTGCGGGTTGAGTACCAGCGCGTGCCGGAGGTGGCGCGCTGCGATGCGCTCGCGGCCGAGCGCCGCGGCGATCATGCCCGTATGGTAGTGGAGCATGGCGTCCTCGGTGCCGAGACGAAGCGCGCGGTGTGCGGCGCGCGCCGCCTCGGTCATGCGGCCGTTCCTATAGCAGGCCCACGCGAGCGTGTCGTCGGTGTAGACGTCGCCCCGACGGGCGGCGTCGAGTCGTGCGAGACGAAGCGCCTGGTCGGGACGCCGGTCGTGGTCGGCGTAGAAGAGCGCGAGCTGGCGGCCGTAGGTCGTACCCGTGGCCTCCGCGACGCGGCCCATGTACTCGACCAGCGCGTACTGGCGCTCGGCCTGGTCGGGCTCTCCGGCGGCGGCATACACGTCGCCCAGCGCCGCGACCAGGTCCGGCGAGGGCATGCGCCCGACGGCGCGCTGGTAGAGTTCGATCGCCTCGGCGATCCGGCCCTCCGCGGCGCGCACGCGCCCCAGCCCGGCGAGGCCCTGCGGGTACTCCGGGAAGACATCGAGCGCTCGCACGTACCCGCGGGCGGCGGCCACGAGGTCGCCGATGGCGAAGTGCTCGTTTCCGAG
>JACXTT010009424.1_pt1 | contig 13335 bp, 13 predicted proteins | sample 9270951 | NCBI WGS metagenome assembly JACXTT01 (sample SAMN15532306, study PRJNA645909) | rock metagenome | isolation source: weathered quartz diorite | place: Puerto Rico | collected 2017-06-21
GTCGCGCCATCAGCACCCGTCGCACCAGTGGCACCCGTCGCGCCATCAGCACCCGTAGCGCCGGTCGGACCGGTCGCGCCATCAGCTCCGGCCTGGCCAGGAGCACCCGTGGCACCGTCAGCACCCGTAGCACCAGTAGCGCCCGTAGCACCGGTCGCGCCATCAGCACCCGTCGCACCAGTCGCGCCCGTGGCACCCGTGGCACCCGTCGCGCCATCAGCACCCGTCGCACCAGTGGCACCCGTCGCGCCATCAGCACCCGTCGCACCAGTGGCACCCGTCGCGCCATCAGCACCCGTAGCGCCGGTCGGACCGGTCGCGCCATCAGCTCCGGCCTGGCCAGGAGCACCCGTGGCACCGGTAGCTCCCGTGGCACCGGTCGCACCGTCAGCACCCGTAGCGCCCGTAGCACCGGTCGCGCCATCAGCACCCGTCGCACCAGTCGCGCCCGTCGCGCCCGTGGCACCCGTGGCACCCGTCGCGCCATCAGCACCCGTCGCGCCGGTCGGACCGGTCGCGCCATCAGCTCCGGCCTGGCCAGGAGCACCCGTCGCACCAGTCGCACCGGTAGCGCCCGTCGCACCCGTGGCACCCGTCGCGCCAGTTGCACCATTCGATCCGTTAGAGCCGGTGGCCCCGGTCGCACCCGTAGCGCCCGTGGCACCCGTGGCGCCAGTCGCACCAGTCGCGCCATTCGACCCGTTAGAGCCGGTGGCCCCGGTCGCACCAGTGGCCCCGGTCGCGCCAGTGGCACCGGTCGGGCCCGTCGCACCGTTCGTGCCGGCCTGGCCTGGAGCACCCGTCGCACCCGTGGCGCCAGTCGCACCCGTGGCGCCAGTCGCACCCGTAGCGCCGGTCGCACCCGTGGCACCCGTGGCGCCATTCGACCCGTTAGAGCCGGTCGCACCCGTGGCACCGGTCGCGCCCGTGGCGCCAGTCGCACCAGTGGCACCAGTCGCGCCGGTGGCACCAGTCGGTCCGGTCGCACCCTGCGGACCAGCTGGACCAACCGGCCCGGTCGCACCGGTCGCACCGGTGGCGTTCCACGAGATCCGGATCTCGATGCTCTTGCACGGAGTGGCCGCGTCCACGATCCGCACGTCGCCCTTGTAGTAGGGGGCGCCGGGGATCGGAGAGTCCGACTTCATGTAGCAGGCATAGATCGTGCCGTCGGGCGACGGGATCGCCGCCTGTGCCGCACCTGCCCCGAAAACGGCCAACGTCGACAACGTCATCGTGCCGATGACGGCGTTCCTGGCCTGGCTCTTGGTCACCATGTCGAGATCCTCTGCATAGGGAAGGGCGCCCCACCGGCCATCGCCGCGCAGACCTGCCCCTGAAGCAAATCCCGGCCACAGTAGGACCGTCTCGGGCGGGCGACATCTTGAACGAGAAGTCGGCCTAGACCACCGGGGCAAACCCAACGGAACGTGCGTAACCGCAGGCAACCATCGCCGTACCGACCCTTATCGGGACATACCTACGCAAGCCCGGATCTCCAGGCAGAGATGCGAATCAGGCGACGGTGAAGGTCGACAACGCCTGCGCGCAGGCCGCGTCGATAACAACTGCCTGTGCCTGCGACTCGCACTCGAACTGCCAGGTGACGCCGCCGGCGTTGAAGAAGTACAAGTCGGAGTTCAGGGGCAGCCCGTTGACGGTGCTGGTGACCACGAACTTCACCATGTCGATACCAGCGCGCTGATCCGAACCCTCACTGATGATCTTCAGCCCAGCGCGCTGACTCAGCGCCTTGCGGTTATCCGACCGCAGCCGCCCCATGGCAGTCGGCACGTTCGCGAGCCTCTTGAGGTCGAGGATGTCGTACGGGCCCACGCCGGCGATCCAGACGAAGCCGGCGGGACCGGTCGTCTCCGCGAAGTTGCCGGGGTACTGGAACGTGAACGGCAGTCCGGCCTGGTTGAACGTCTTGGCCGCGAGCGGACCGTTCGAACTCGACTTGTTGTCGTCCCTGATCCCGAACCAGTACACGGCACCGAGGATCACCACGATCGCGACGCCGATCGCGACGGCGACGGGCGCGAGGGGACGGCTGCTTCGTCGCTGGCTCACGCGGCGGAGACTACCGCAGCGAACTCGCCTGTTCGGGCATTGTCGAAAACGTCGTCAAGAGGCCGGAGACGTCGACCGATGTCCTACCCGCGGGACGAATCTCGGCACGTCCTCCGCGTAGGTCAGGTAGTCGTCACCGAGCTGGCTGCGCAGATCGCGCTCCTCGAGCCGGACCGCACCCACGATGTACGCCGTCGAAACGGCCGCAAACACCAGGTGGCCGACCGTCATGGTCGGGATCAACCAGAACGCCACGACGAAGCCGGTCATGATCGGGTGCCTCACGAGCGCGTAGAACCCGGGCCGCCCGAAACCCGGTTCCTGGTAGCCGGCGCCGCGCATCGCCTGCTTGATGCCGAACAGGTCGAAGTGCCCGATCATGAAGGTGCTCAGGACGACGATCAGCCAACCGGCACCGAACCCGATCCAGAGCAGCGCCCGCCAGGGCTCAGCTCCGACGCTCCACACCTGGCGGTTCAGCGGACGCCAGAGCCAGGCGATCAGCGCGACCGCTGCACTGGAGAGCAGTACGTAGGTGGCGCGTTCAGCAGCCTGCGGGACGAACGTTCGGGACCATCGCTTGTAGCCGGGTCGCGCCATCACGCTGTGCTGGATCGCGAAGACCCCGAGCAGTGCGAGGTCGACGACCACGGCGACCCACGCGCTGCCGCCAGGCCCGTCACTGATCCCGTGGGGAACTCCTAGGTCGGCCAGCCAGCCCACGATGTAGATCAGCGTCGCGAGGAAGAACAGGTAGCTGAGCCCGGCATAGAGGCGGATCAACGCACTGCTCGGATCTTGCGGCCAGTGAGCGGCCCGCCGAGTGCGGCGCTGATCCAGCAGACGTCGAACACTCCCGCTGTCAGGGGGAGGACGCTCCACGCTCCGAGAGCTATCCGGAGTCCGACGGGCAGATCGCTGAACGCCGCGATCAGGAATCCGGCGCCTGCCACCAGGCGGAAGATCCGGCCCCCCGGGCTGTTGATGAACCGGCCGAAGGCCGAGCAGTTGAACCTGTCGCTGAAGGTCTCATTCATACCCACTGTTCTACGAGCAGGGCGCTCGGGGGCGCATCGGCAGAAGTACCGATCTTCGCTGCGATCAGCGGGCCGAGCTGTACCTGTGCTCGGGGCGACCGGTGACGCCGTACCGGAGCTGGAGCGTCAGCAGGCCGTGCCGGGTCAGGTAGCTGAGGTAGCGCTGCGCGGTCGCGCGGCTGATGCCGAGACTCTCGGCGACCTCGGCGGCCGACACGTCACCCTCGGCTGCCTGGACGGCGTTGCGCACCAGCTCGAGCGTCGGCGCCGAGTGCCCCTTGTTGGGCACTGGGATCGAGCTAGGTGCCGCACGCAGCAAGCCGAAGAGCTCGTCGACGTCGCCCTGCTTCGCGTTCCGGCCGAGCTCGGCCATCCGTCGCCGCATCTCGGCGTACGCCTGCAGCCGTTCGCGCAGGTTCTCGAACCCGAACGGCTTGACCAGGTAGTGGATCGCCCCGAGCTGCATCGCGGTTCGCACGGTCTCGACGTCCCGTGCCGCCGTGATCACGATGAAGTCCGGCGGCGGCTCGTGCTCCCCGACCGTCCGCATGACCGCGAGGCCGTGACCGTCGGGCAGGTACACGTCCATGAGCACCAGGTCCGGGCGCAGCTGTTCGATCATCTCGGTGGCCCGCGCCGCGGTGTGCGCCTGGCCGACCACCGTGAATCCGTCGACCTTGGTGACGTACGCGCCGTGGATCGCCGCGACCCGGAAGTCGTCGTCGACGACCAGGGTGCGGATCTCCTCGCTCGCATCGGTCATGAGTGCACCCGATCCCTGTCCGGCGACGCCGCGCCGGCCTGCGGCTTCGGAAGCCGTACGACGAACCGGGCTCCGGGCCCTTCGTTCACCGTGATGGTGCCCCCGAGCCGCTGGACCAAACGGTGCACCAGGGCCAACCCGAGCCCTCGGTGCATGGGGCCGTCGGCCGGCTTGGTGGTGTACCCGTCGAGGAAGATCGAGCTGCCCGCTCCGATCGGGACCCCCGGACCGTTGTCGGCGACCTGCACCACGATCTCGTCGTCCTCCTCAAGGATGGCCACGCTGACCGCACCGGCCTCGTCGCTCGGTGGCGTCGTCGCCAGCGCGTCGAAAGCGTTGTCGAGGAGGTTCCCGACGATGGTCGTCAGCGCCTGCACCCGCTCGGGGACATCGCCGAGCCAGGTGTCCTCGGTGACGTGGAGCGCGACGCCGCGCTCGCTGGCGTCGGCGGCCTTGCCGACCAGCAAGCCCACGATCAGCGGCGAGGCGATCCGCTCCCCCAGCTCCTCGACGAAGTTGTCACCGCTCGCGCGCAGCTCGGTGAGGTAGTCGAGCGCCTCCGACGTCTGCCCGAGCTCGAGGAGACCGGCCACGGTGTGCATCCTGTTGGAGAACTCGTGCTGCTGCGCCCGCAGGGCATCGGTCAGGCTGCGAACGCTGTCCAGCTCGCGCAGCAGCCCCGACATCTCGGTGCGGTCGCGCAGGGTCACCACCGACCCGTGCGGCTTGCCGGCCAGCGACACCGACATCCGGTTGACGGTCAGCGCGAAGTCGTCGGTGAGCACCACCTCGTCCTGCCCTGACGTCTCACCCGAGAGCACGTCGTGCAGCCGGCCCTCGGGCACCAGGTCGTCGAGGCGGCCGCCGAGCGGCGCGTGCTCCAGGCGCAGGAGCCGCCGGGCCTCGTCGTTGACCATGGTCACGCGTCCCTGAGGGTCGAAGGCGATCATCCCCTCGCGGATGCCGTGCAACGTCGCCTCGCGCTCCTGGAGCAGCAGCGCGATCTCGTCGAGCTCGAGTCCGAACGTGCGCCGCTTCAGCCGGGTCGCCAGCAGCCAGGAGGTCAGCACACCTCCGAGCAGGGCGAGTGCGAACCACACCGCGTACGCCGGCAGCTCGCGCCACAGCGCCGAGCTCACCGAGCTCGTCGTCACGCCGGCCGAGACCTCGCCAATCACGTGACCCGAACCGTCGAAGACCGGCACCCGCGCGCGGGCTGACGGTCCGGTCGCCCCGTTGTCCGGACCCATGTGGGTCTGGCCGTCGCTGACGATCAGGGGCAGCGGTTCTTCGATCCGTCTGCCGATCTCGTAGGCCTTGGGATGGCTGTGCCGGATGCCGAACCGGTCGATCACCACGACGTACGACGCCCCGGTGCTGTGCCGGATGCGTTCGGCGATCGTCTGGATGGACGGCCCGCACCGGGCCGGGGCCTCGAGGCACGCGATCACCTCGGGCATCGAGGCCGTGGTCTGGGCGATCCCCGCCGCGCGGTGCTCGTACTGGTTCGCGAGCACGCTGCGCTCGCCGTACGCAAAGAGGGCGAAGCCGATCGCGATCGTGGCCGTCAGCACCGCAAGCTGGTTGATGAGGATGCCCGTCGCGAGCTGTCGGCTCCTCCCTCTGGACATGCCCTGAACTCTCCTCCTCACCCCTGCGGCCTACAAGCGATACGGCCCTGAGCAGAACGCGCAAAACCCGGGAAAACAAGTTCAACGCGGGTAGCGAGCACAAGCGATACACACCCCCCTCGCCGTTCGTAGCGTGACGGCGCTCACACCGATCGATGCGGGAGAGCACTCACGACGAAGGGACTCACCAATGACCAGCCCGAGGACCGAGCGCGCCATCGCGCCGGGCGCACCCCGCGGTGCACGGATCGAACTGCAGGGGGTGACCCGGCGCTTCCTCAGCCCGTCCGGGAAGCCCTTCACGGCGTTGAACGACGTCACTCTCGACATCGAGCCAGGCACGTTCTGCGCGGTCGTCGGGCCGACCGGCTGCGGCAAGTCCACCCTGCTCGGCATGGTCGCCGGACTCGACCGACCCAGTGCCGGCACGGTCCGGGTCGGCGGCCAGCAGGTCACCGGGGTCACCGAGGGCACGAGCTTCATGTTCCAGTCCGACGCCCTGATGCCGTGGAAGACGGTGCTGGCCAACGTCGCGCTCGGCCCGATCCTGACCGGCACCAGGAAGCGCGATGCCGAGGCATCGGCACGCGACTGGTTGCGTCGGGTCGGGCTCAGCGGCTTCGAGGACCACCACCCCCACCAGCTGTCCGGCGGCATGCGCAAGCGCGTCGGGATGGCGGCGGCGCTCATCAACGAGCCGCGGGTGCTGCTGATGGACGAGCCGTTCGGTGCGCTCGACGTCCAGACCAAGGCGATCATGCAGACCGAGCTGATCACGCTGTGGGAGCAGCTGCGACCGACGGTCCTGTTCATCACGCACGACCTCGACGAGGCTGTCGCGCTGGCCGACCAGGTCGTCGTCCTGACCTCCGGGCCCGGCACCACCAAGGACGTCTACGACATCACGCTGCCGCGTCCGCGCGGTGCCGTGCAGGAGCTGCGCTACGACCCGGCTTTCCTCGAGGTTCAGCAGCACATCTGGAGCTCGCTGCGCGACGAGGTCGAGCGTGCCTACGCGAAGACTGCGGCGGTGGCGTCATGAGCGCCGTCGTGGCGTCGGGATCCGTCCGCCCCGCGGTCCGCGACGAGGACCTGGCAGCACTGGCGACCCGGGCACGCCGTCGCCGGATCGCGGCGATCTGGGGAGCCCGCGTTCTCTTCGCCGTCGTGATGATCGGCGGCTGGCAGATCTGTGCGGCGACCAAGATCGTCGACCCGTTCTTCTTCGGCGAGCCGAGCAAGATCTGGACCGCTACGGTCGACCTCTTCCGCAACGGCACCGAGTTCGGGTCGTTCTGGACCGACATCTTCACCACCTTGCAGGAGGCCGTCTACGGATTCGTCGCCGGTGTGGTCGCGGGTGTCGTGCTCGGCGTCGGCCTGGGCACCAACCACTTCCTGGCCGAGGTGATCGGGCCCTACATCAAGATCGTCAACGCGATCCCGCGCATCGTGCTCGGCTCCATCTTCATCGTCGCGTTCGGGGTCGGATTGATGCCGAAGATCCTGCTGGCCGCGGTCCTCGTCTTCTTCGTGGTCTTCTTCAACGCCTTCCAGGGCGTGCGCGAGGTCGACCAGAACGTGCTCGCCAACGTGCGGGTGCTCGGCGCGTCCCCGTTGCAGGTGATCCGACACGCGACGTTGCCGTCGGCTCTCACCTGGATCATCGCCAGCCTGCACACGGCGTTCGGGTTCGCGATCGTCGGTGCGCTCGTCGGTGAGGTGCTCGGTGCCCAGCACGGCATCGGCCTGGTCATCCGATCGGCCCAGGGCAACCTCGATCCGAACACCGTCTTCGCCGGGATGCTCGTCGTCTCCGTCATCACGATGGTCGCCGAGTACCTGATCACCCGGCTCGAGAAGCGCCTGCTCTCGTGGCGTCCCCCGTCTCGCGCAGAAGCCTCCGGCATCTGAGCTCGTCTCACCCAGGCCACACCGGCCACCCCAAGAAAGAAGGAAGCACCATGCGCAAGCAACTCCTCGGAGCAGCCGTGGCCGTCGCCGTGGCGATCAGCCTCGCCGGCTGTGGCTCATCGGGCTCGTCGGGTTCGGCGAGCCTGCCCACCGTCAAGCTGATGGTCGGCGGCATCGACAAGCAGATCTATCTGCCCTACGAGCTCGCCCAGCGTCTCGGCTACTACGCCAAGTACGGCGTGAACGTCGAGCTCAGCACCGAGAGCGCCGGCGTCGGGGCCGAAGACGCGATGTCCTCGGGCCAGGTCGACATGGCCGGAGCCTGGTACAACCACACGATCGTCTACGAGAGCAAGGGCAAGGCCGTCGTCGACGTCGTCCAGCTCTCCGGCGCTCCGGGCGAGCGCGAGATGTGCGGCACCAACAGTGGTGTCCACTCCGCCGCCGACTTCGCCGGCAAGACGCTCGGCGTCACCGACCTCGGCTCGGGCACGGACTCGCTCACCCAGTTCCTGGCGGCCCAGAAGGGCATCGGCACCGCGAAGTTCCACCGCACCGCCGTCGGTGCGGGTTCGACCGCGATCGCCGCGATCGAGCACAAGACCGCCGACTGCGTGATGACCACGCAGCCCACCGTCGGTGCGCTGCAGAAGCGCGGTTCGGCGTACTCGGCGATCGACCTCGCGACGACCGCCGGCGCGACCGCTGCCCTCGGTGGTGCGTGGCCCGCGGCTGGTGTGCTCGCGCAGACCAGCTGGGTCAACAGCCACCGCGACACCGTGCAGAAGGTCGTGGATGCCCTGGTGGCGACGATGCACTGGATCCACACCCACAGCGCGACCGACATCGCCAACGCGTTGCCGCCGAGCTACGTGCAGAACAGCGTGATCAGCAAGGCTGACTACATCGCCGGTCTCACCCAGGACAAGGGCCAGTTCCTGCCGGACGGCATCATGCCGGCCGGAGGCCCGAAGACCGTCGAGGCGATGGAGCTGCTGATCAAGGGCATCCCTGGTCCGGTGGATCTGTCGAAGACCTTCGACAACAGCTTCGCGCTGAACGCCGACAAGCTGCTCGGCATCACGCCGACGTCGACGCCGGCCGGCGCAGCAGGCTGAGCGGCACCTGCTGATACCCCTGCCGAGGGCTCTTCTCCGACATCGTTCGGGGAAGAGCCCTCGGGCTCCTCCCCGCGGATTCGCGAGATCATGGCGGGATGAACGTCGGTCTTCTTGCCGGTTGCTTCGTCCTCGGCTGCGTCGGAACCGGTGGGGCACTGCGCTGGCGAGCGCGCCGTCGGTACGACGTCATGCGGCGAGCGCTTGCATCGGAGCAGATCCGGTGGGGTGCCCAGGTCCGGGAGTTGTTGCCCGGTGGACGACGCGGCGTCAGCGGGCAACTGGTGATCAGCGCGAGCAGAACGGTCGACTTGGAACCGGATGCGCCGTCGCTGAAACGGGGCGCGATTCGGCAGTCGTGGCGGGTGACTGACGTCCAGTTGACTCCGTACGAACACCGACGCGACCTGACTGGGATCCGCTACATCGTCGTCGGACTTCGTCCGTCAGGAGAGCCGGAAAGGAAGTTCGGCGCCTTCCACGTGACGGGCGACCTCGAGACGGAATGCCACGGGTAAGAGTGCGAGTGAGGTTGTCGAGCGCGGGTCAACGCTTCTTGGCCTCGACGCCGGGCGACGGCTGCAGGCTGCTCACGGCACGACGATCGGGCTACCCGGCGCTCCCTCGACCCGCGCCGTGACGTAGTCGCCCTCACCGACGCGACCCTGGCCCGCGACGTGGAAGCTGCGCCAGATGCCTCCCGGCGTCTCGTAGCGACGCGTCAGCACGACCTTGATCGTCGGGCTCATGTGCCCCGACGCGATCCGGCCGGTGTAGTAGTTCCCGGCGACGATGGCACGCGTCACGTCGACGCCGCGCACGAAGTACCGCACGGTGAAGTACTTGTTGCTGTGGGTGCCGTGGACGCGGATCCGTTGCGACGCCACATTGCTGGCGATGCGGACATAGGCGACCACGTGTCCTCCCGCATCGGGGATGACGAAGGAGACCTGTTGCGGTTGGTCGCGGGTGTCGACGCCCGTATACGTAGCGTCGCGGCCGCGGCGGATCATGGCGTCGACGCCGGTGGGCAACGGGGGAGCTCCTAGGTCCGAGACCTTCTGCCCGGAAAGCCCGGACGCACCGGCGCTCTGGGCTCCGGCCAGTACGGCGACAAAGGCAACGACACCGACGACAGCGGACAGGGTGACGACGAGGGATCGGCGCATCAGGTTCCTTCAGGTGACCCGAGAGCGAATGGTGCGCCGAGCCTAGGGGCGAGCCGATCATGGCACCCATAGCCCGTTCGGGCGGCAGGGTCGGCGCAGCGCTTAGGTGATGATGGACATCCATGGACTACTTCGAGGCTTACGAGCAGGCGCTGACACCGCTGGCGACCGCGAACAACTTGCTGCAGCTGGTGGCTCGAGCCGAGGAAGCCGGACTGATGGCCGCCCTGCGCACCCCGGTGTCCGTGACCGATGCCGCAGCCCGAACGGGACTCGCCGAGCACAGCGTCGCGACACTCTGTCGAGCGCTGGTGACGCTGAACGTCGCCGAGAGCGACGGGTCCACGGTGGTACTGACGGCAGCCTGGCACGCGTTGACCGACCCCGGTGCTTACGTCCCCTTGCAGCTCGCGCTGGCGGGGATCGAGATCGACGGACGACTCCAGCGCGCTCGGTCCGGCGACACCTTCTGGTCGATGCCGGCCGAGGACCGCATCACCTACGCCCGTTCGATCTCGTCGGACCCGTACTCCGACGAGCTGGTCGAAGCCTTCCGATCCGACTTGATGAACGACCCGGACCGCGCAGCCATGGCCGAGGGCGGGCGCCTGTTAGAGCTCGGCTGCGGCGTCGCCGGACGCGTGCTCACCACCTTGCGCGCCATGCCCAATCTTCGCGCGGTGGGCGTCGAGTTGTCCGCGGACCTGGCCGGTGAGGCGCAGCGCCGTGCCGTTGAACTCGGCGTCGCGGACCGGTTCGAGGTGGTCTGCGTCGACGCGGCCGAGTTCGACAGCACCGAATCCTTCGACTACGCGTTCTGGAGCCAGTTCTTCTTCCCGGAATCTGCTCGGGCTCCCGCGTTGGCCACGTTGCGGAGGGTGCTGAGCAGCGGAGCCGTGGTGCATGCCCCGACGGGAGCCAACTTCGCCGCGGTCGACAAGAACCCGCAAGGACCGCAGGCACGCGACTTCGTGCTGTGGCGAACCGTGCTCGATTCGTGGGGCGTGCCCGAGCGCCGTCCGGAGCAGCTGATCGCCGAGTTCGAAGCTGCCGGCTTCCAGGACGTCCGGATCGTCGAGCGGCCCGGCAGTCCCGTGATCCGCGCGCGGCAACCCTGAGCAGCGCGCCTAGACTGTCCGCCGACGTGCACGAGGGTCCGTGACAAATCGGCACGTCTCGCCCCAGTAGCTCAGTGGATAGAGCAGCCGCCTCCTAAGCGAAAGGTCGCAGGTTCGACTCCTGCCTGGGGCACCAGAGTCAGACCACCTGGAAGGTGATCCCCGCCTTCTGCAGCCGGTCCAGTAGGTGCTCGCCCATCGCGGTGGCCGTCGTGACCTGGCCGGCGGTCGGCGGGTTGTCGTCGAACGCCAGGCACATCGCGGATTCGGCGAGCATCTTCGAGGTCTCGGAGTAGCCGGGGTCGCCGCCGGAGACGCGGGTGTGGATCGTCGTACCGCCGGACTCGCCGACGAAGTCGACGGTGAACCACGACTTGGCACGACGCGACTCCGACGGTCCGTCGCCCTGCTTGATCCGCTTCTTCAACGCGTTGCGCACCGGCGGGATGTTCGCGGCGACGACCATCGAGCCCACGCCGAGCGCGCCGCCGATCGTGTAGCGCAGCGTCTTGAGACCGGCGAAGTGGCTGTAGCTGAAATCGGGTCCGTACGAGTCGAGCGCAGCGGCCGACCGGGTCACGATCAGCGGGTCGATGGTCGGCATCGGCAGCAGCCAGTAGCCCAGCACGCCGTCGCGGCTCGGGGTTCCCTGGATCCACTTGACCTTGCGACCCTCGGGACGGCCCTCCTTGGCACGCCGCTTCGCGAGCGCCTTCTTGGCCTCGCCCTGCCGCGACATCGCGCCCATCGCGGAGTGGAAGGTGCCACCGGAGAACTGCGCGCCACTGCGTACGACGCCGCGCACCTTGATCGCCTCGCCGGCCGGCAGCTTGCCGACGGTGAACATCGCACCGAGGTCGTGCGGAATGGAGTCGAAGCCGCAGGCGTGCACGATCCGGGCGCCGCTGGCCACCGCGGTGTCGTGGTGCGCGACGTACATGAGGTCGACGAACTCGGGCTCGCCGGTCAGGTCGACGTAGTCGGTGCCAGCGGCCGCGCACGCAGCGACGAGCGGCTCGCCGTACTGGAGGTAGGGGCCGACCGTGGTGATGACGACCTTGGTGCTCTCCGCCACCGCCTTGATCGAGGCCGGGTCCGAGGTGTCGGCGTGCAGCAGGGAGAGGTCGGCACACGCGGGGTTCAGCTTGGCCAGCCGCTTGCGGACGGCCTCGAGCTTCTCGGTGTTCCGACCGGCAAGCGCCCAGCGGCAGTCCGACGGGGCGTTCTCAGCCAGGTACTCGGCGGTGAGCTCGCCGGTGAAACCGGTCGCTCCGAAGACGACGATGTCGAAATCGCGGTTGGTTGCCATGGCGTGCTCCTGGGCTGGAAACGGTGGGGGAAGCGCTTCCACCCTACTCAGGTCAGGCCCGCCCGGAATCCTCCTACGGGCGTAGGTTTGAAGGCATGTGCCGCAACATCCGAACCCTCCACAACTTCGAACCGCCCGCCACCAACGACGAGGTGCACGCTGCTGCGCTGCAGTACGTCCGCAAGGTGAGCGGCTCGACCAAGCCGTCGCAGGCCAACCAGGCCGCCTTCGACGAGGCCGTGCACGAGGTCGCCCACGCCACCCGGCACCTGCTCGAGCACCTGACCTCGAGCGCGCCGCCCAAGGACCGCGAGGTAGAAGCGGCGAAGGCGCGTGCCCGGGCCGAGCTCCGCTACGGCTGACTAAGCGACCGCCTCACGGCGTTTCGACAAGCTCAACGACCGGGGTGCGGATCGTGCGCAACCAGCCCCGGTCATCGAGCTTGCCGAGATGCCGTGACGGACGCGCAGACGGAACTTAGACGCGGTGCACGAAGATGTGCTGAGCCGCCTCGTCGATGATCTCGGCGGTCTCGCCACCACTACCGAGCAGCACACCCTCGGGCGTCGCCACGGCTGCCACCGACTCGCCCGGCTGCGCGCCGATCCGGCGCAGCACCGACATCAGCTCCTCGTCCTTCTGCATCTCCTCGGAGATGCGGCGGACCCGGACACGCGCGGTCTCGGGGCCGGCGACGTCGCTGAGTGACGCGACCCCGGACATGAAGTCCTCGGCGTGGTTGACCTCGCCGAGCTCGGCCAGACCCGGAATCGGGTTCCCGTACGGCGACTCGGTCGGGTGGTCGAGCAGCTCGAGCAGCCGGCGCTCGACGCTCTCGCTCATCACGTGCTCCCAGCGACACGCCTCGGCGTGCACGAGCTCCCAGTCCAGGCCGATCACGTCGACGAGCAGCCGCTCGGCCAGCCGGTGCTTGCGCATCACCCGGGTGGCGGCGTGCATGCCGGCCTCGGTCAGCTCGAGGTGACGATCGCCCTCGACGGTGACGAGCCCGTCGCGCTCCATCCGCGCCACGGTCTGGCTCACCGTCGGACCACTCTGGTGCAGCCGCTCGGCGATCCGCGCCCGCAGCGGGACGATGTCCTCCTCGACGAGCTCGTAGATCGTGCGGAGGTACATCTCGGTGGTGTCGATCAGGTCACTCACGTCGACATTGTGTCACCGGTCCAGAAGCCGCCGTGCCAC
>JACXTT010009425.1_pt1 | contig 13335 bp, 10 predicted proteins | sample 9270951 | NCBI WGS metagenome assembly JACXTT01 (sample SAMN15532306, study PRJNA645909) | rock metagenome | isolation source: weathered quartz diorite | place: Puerto Rico | collected 2017-06-21
CAATCTCGGTTCGCCACTTTCCGATCAGGTAGTCGAGCTTCTTATGCTCCGGACCTGGTTGGGCGGCGACCTGCGCCACCGCCAACAGAGAAACCATCAGCCCAAACGCGATGCGTGTGCTCATTCCATCCTCCATGAAGGGGCACCCAGGGGCGGAAGTGTAGCGCAGCCGCGACAAGGCCGGCGGGACCACGAAGGCGGCCGCTCTGCGGACGGGTTAAGAACCAGTGCTGTCCAAATTTGCGAGAGCATCGCCGATACGACTACCCTCATCCGCCTTTCGGGCACCTTCTCCCGCTCACGCGGGAGAAGGCCCATATGCGCCCTCTCCCGGGTGAGCGGGAGAGGGTGGCCCTGAGCGAAGCGAAGGGCCGGGTGAGGGTCCGTCAATACACGTCAAGAGTTTGAAGCCAATCGGTCAGAATAATTTGGACAGATGTGGTTGAGAACCTATCCCACATGGATTTGCCGTGATCCTCCGCGACGCCTCGGCCGCCACTTCGATTTCGCCGCGCGGACGCCATGATGAATCCGCTGCAGCCCAGATGTCATCGCCGTTCCGTCTACAACCGCGACGTCACCGTGGCCGAGGCGCGCGGCATCACCGGCGCCACCAAGAGCACATTGGAGTAGTCCTTGACCATGGAGAACACCTCGTCCTGTAGCTCCTCGAGCCAGAGGGCGCTCTGATAGAAGGCCGCCTTGCGGCGGTCGCGCTCCACGAGGTCGGGGAAGCCGCGCAGCCAGACGAAGTTGTTCTCGTCATCGAGATCGTCGAACTGCCCGTGCACGGTCATGCCGTTGCGGCGCAGCGGCTCGAGGCAGCGCTCGCGGAAGAACTTCTCGAAGCGCGCGCGCTGCCCTGGCGCGATCCGGTATTGCCGGATCTCCAGCACCGGCAACTCATAGAGTCGGCCGAAGTCCTCCGCCTTGGTGATCTCCGACCCGTCGACGGACGCCAGCCGGATGCCGCTCCCGCGCGGCTGGCTGAACCAGGCCAGCGTGGCGTCATCGCGAAAGGAGAGGAAGCGGACCAGCGCCTCCCCTTCCAGCGCCTGCACGCGATTCCAACGGTAGTCCGGATCGACTTTCTCGATCTGCAGCTCGATCTCCATCGTCAATCCTCCCGCGTCATGTGCATGATCCAGTTCGTCTCCCAGGTGGCACCGCCGTCCGGAGAGAAGGCCTGCTCCCACCGCGCAGTGCGCGGCGTCTCGTGCGTCCAAATGAATCGGACGCGCACCGGCGTGCCCTCGTGTTGGTCGTCGCCCTCGAAGATGCCGACGCCGTCCGTGAAGCCGCCGACCACCGGCGGATCGAAAACGCCGCGGACGTTGTCGGCCCAGTAGATGCTCCACCGCCCCTTCGCGCGATCGAAGAGGCGCACGGTCATGCCGACGAACCCCGGCCGCCATCCGCCGGCGTCGAACGAATCGATGTTGCCGAGGCCTCCGGGAAGGAAGCGAGCCTCACAAGCGGCCGGGAAGGTTTCCCACTCGGTCGATCCGCAGAGACGCCCCTTCAGCCGCTCGTTGCGGACGCTCCAGCGGCCGATCCAGAAATCGAAGTCGTGCTCGGACATGAGGGCGATGGTAGGGCGGGCGGTGGTACTGCTCAATAGCCAGTCTCGGATAATGTGATAAGACCACTTTCCGCTGTCATCCCGAGCGTAGTGAGGGATGACGAGGGCTTTATGCTCCTCGACTTAGGCTCAGCCGGTCCCCTCTACCGCCGCATCTACGAGGCGTTGCGGACGAAGATCCTCCGCGGTGAGCTCGCGGCGGGCTCGACGCTCCCCGGCACACGCACGCTCGCTCGCGACCTCGGCGTGTCGCGCATCGTGGTGCTCGCGGCGTACGAGCAGCTCGCCGCCGAGGGGTACATCGAACCGGCCATCGGATCGGGCTCGCGCGTGGCGGTGCAGTGCGGGGACCGGCTTCAGCCCGTCCTCGGCCGGCCAAAGCCGGCTGCCACACCGACCATCTCCGCCTACGCGCGGCGCGCGCGGCAGCTCTCGCCGCAGGAGCCGCCGGGACAGCAGCAGCATGCGAAGGACGCCATCGACTTCCGTTACGCGACGACCGTTCCCGACGCGCGTACCGTGGCCATGTGGCGCCAGGCCGTGGCCCACGCGGCGGGCGCACCGCCGCTCGACTATCCCGATCCCGCCGGGCTGCCGTCGCTGCGGCGCGCGCTGGCGGCGTACCTGCGCGAGCAGCGCGGCGTGGCCGCCGAGGCCGACGACATCGTCATCGTCAGCGGCGCGCAGCAGGCCATCGATCTGACGGCGCGGGTGCTATGCGACCGCGGTACGCGCATCGGGCTGGAAGACCCGCACTACCAGGGAACACGTCAGGCGTTCGTGGCGGCGGGGGCACGCGTCGTGGCCTGCGCGGTCGACGCCGAGGGTCTGGACATCGAGCGGCATGCCAAACGGTTGAGAGAAGCGCGAGCGGTGTGCGTTACGCCGTCTCATCAGTTCCCCACCGGCGCCATCATGAGCGTGGCGCGGCGGCTGGCGCTGTTGCGGTGGGCGGAGGTGCGGCGCGCCTCGATCGTGGAGGACGACTACGACTGCGAGCTCCGCTACGGCGTGGGCGCCATTCCGGCGCTGCAGGGGCTGGACGGTAGCGGCCGCGTGATCTACGTCGGCACTTTCGCGCGCATGCTGTTTCCCGCGCTGCGGCTCGGCTACATCGTCGCGCCGCCGTCGCTGTGCGACGCGTTCCGCGCGGTGAAGTGGCTGGCCGACCGCGGCAGCCCGCCGCTCGAGCAGCAGGCGGTGGCGTCTCTGCTGGAGTCGGGGGCGTACGAGAGCACACGCCGCCGCAATGCCCGCGCGCTGACCGCGCGGCGCGACGCCATGGTCGCCGCGATCGCCGCGCATTTCCCTCCCGAGGAGGCCTTCCCCACCGGCACGGCTTCGGGGACACACCTTTTCCTTCCCCTTCCTCTGCCCCCCATCGCTGCGACGGACCGCCTGCTCGCCGCCGCGCGCGCGCACGGCGTGCACGTCTACAGCGCGCGCCCGTACTACCAGCGCCCGCCGCGCGAGGTCACGCTCATCCTCGGCTACACGACGGTGGCGCTGGTAGACATCGAGCCCGGCGTGGAGCGGCTCGCGCGGGCTTATCGGAAGACGCGATCATAAACGCGCCCTTCGATACAATCCGCCCGCCCAACGAACGATCCGAAGGAGCGTCCGATGTCCGCAATCCGATTCCGGCCGTGGCTGCTGCTCGTCCTGGTTCTCGCGCCCGGTCTGACCGCGCAGTCCACCTACCTCCTGCCGCCGAAAGAGATCATCGAGGCATTCGATGCCCAGCCTCTTCCCGACGCCATCCTCAGTCCGTCGCGGCAAGTGCTGGCGCTGACTTCGCGCAAGGCACAGCCGACCATCGCAGCGCTCTCGCAGCCGATGCTGCGCCTGGCCGGCGCGCGCGTGAACCCGAAGACGTTCGGGCCGCAACGCAACGCGCTCATTTACGCCATCACGCTGAAGAAGATCGCCGACGGCAGCGAAGTCAAGGTCACCGTCCCGCCGCAGGCGAACCTATCCAACGTCCACTTCTCACATGACGGCTCGAAGCTCGCGTTCCTCAACACGAGAGCCGACGGCATCGACCTTTGGATCGCCGACGTAGCCACCGGCAAGGCAAAGCTGGCGAGCGATCGCATTAGCGCCACCACCGGCGATCCCTGCGACTGGTTCCCCGACAACGCCACGCTCGTTTGCAAGCTCGTCCCCGCCGGTCGCGGCCCCGCGCCGGCCGAGCCCGCGGTGCCCCGCGGGCCGAACGTGCAGGTCAATGAAGGGAAGACGGCGCAGGCGGCGACATACGAGGACATGATCCGCACGGCGCACGACGAGGCGCTGTTCGAGTACTACTTCACCAGCCAGCTCGCGCTCATCCATGGCGATGCGCGCACGCTCATCGCGCATCCGGCCGTCTTCGGCCAGGTTACGCCGTCGCCGAGCGGCGACTACCTCCTCGTCTCGCGGATCAAGCGTCCTTACTCGCATCTCATCCCCATGAACGGTTTTCCCACGGACGTCGAGGTCCTCGATCGCAAGGGTGCCGTGGTCAAGACGCTCGCCCAACAGCCGAGCCAGGAGGGCGTGCCGCTGGCCGGCGTCGAGACCGGCCCGCGCGCGCATCGGTGGCGGATGGACCAACCGGCAACGGTCATTTGGGCCGAGGCGCTCGACGGCGGCGATCCGAAGGCGAAGGTGCCGCTGCGGGACAAGGTGATGTCGCTGGCCGCGCCGTTCACCGCGCAGCCCACCGAGCTCGGAAAGACCGAATGGCGTTTCGCCGGCCTGGCCTACACCGAGAAAGGCGTCGGGCTCCTCGGCGAATTCGATCGCGTCCTGCGGCGGACGCGCACCTGGATCCTGGAGACCGGCGCGGAGCCGCGGAAGTTGTGGGACCGCAAGGCCGACGCCGCGTACGACAACCCCGGCACTCCGGTCACCCGCCCCGAGGGCGGCAGCCGCGGCTTCGGGGGCGGCGGATTCGGAGGCGGCCTCGGCGAGGGACTGATCGTCCAGACCGGCGACACGATCTACCTCACTGGACAGGGAGCGTCGAAGGATGGCGATCGTCCCTTCCTCGACGCGCTGAATCTGAAGACGCTGTCGACCGAGCGCCTCTTCCGCAGCGCCGCCGACGCCTACGAGACTGTGATCGCGCCGCTCAGCGACGATATGAAGACGATCCTGACGCGTTACGAGACGCCGAAGGATCCGCCCAACTGCTACGTCCGCGACCTCGGCAACGGCGGCGCGCGGCGAGCCGTCACTGCCTTCGCCGATCCGCAGCCGCAGTTGCGCGGCGTGGAGCATCAGTACGTCACGTATCAGCGCAAGGACGGCGTGACGCTGTCGGCCACGCTCTACCTCCCGCCGGGCTACAAGAAGGGGGAGCGCCTGCCGGTGATCATGTGGGCCTATCCGCGCGAGTTCGGCGACGCCGACTCCGCCAGCCAGGTCAGCGGCTCGCCGAACCGCTTCACCCTCGTCAGCGGCTATTCGCATCTCTTTCTGCTGCTTTCCGGCTACGCGGTGTTCGACAACCCGACCATGCCGATCATCGGCGCTGGGGAAACGGCGAACGACACGTACGTCGAGCAGCTCGTCTCCAGCGCCGAGGCGGCGATCGATAAAGTGGTGGAGATGGGCGTGGGCGACCGCGACCGCATCGGCGTGGGCGGGCACAGCTACGGCGCGTTCATGACGGCGAATCTGCTGGCGCACTCGCGTCTCTTCCGCGCCGGCTTCGCCGAGAGCGGCGCGTACAACCGGACGCTCACTCCCTTCGGCTTCCAAAGCGAGCGCCGCACGTTCTGGGACGTCCCCGACCTCTACGCCAAGATGTCGCCCTTCTGGTACGCCGACAAGATCAAGGACCCGATCCTCCTGATGCACGGCGAAGCCGACGACAACTCCGGCACGTTCCCCATCCAATCCGAGCGCCTCTACATGGCCCTCAAAGGCCACGGCGCAACCGTGCGCTACGTGACGCTCCCCAGCGAAGCGCACGGCTACGCCGCGCGCGAGACGCTCCTCGACGTCCTCGCCGAGCGGATCAACTGGTTCGACAAGTACGTGAAGAACGCGGGCGGGCGGGTGGCGGAAGGGGGAAAGTGAGGGAGGGGCTATATCTTCCGAACCGGTCGTGGCGAGCCGGTTGCGGGAGCCGGGCTGAAGCCCGGCCTACCTTGTCCACGTCCGAAAACGGCTAACGCTCCCAGCCCTCGGGCGTCAGAATATCCCCCATGTCGCCCGACCTCTGCTACGCCGCGTCCAGCAGCCGCGATGCGCGGTTCGACGGGCGCTTCTTCATCGCCGTGATCACCACCGGGATCTATTGCCGGCCGATCTGTCCGGCGCGCACGCCGCTGAGGAAGAACGTCCGCTACTACCCTACCGCGGCGGCGGCCGAGGCGGCGGGGTTCAGGCCGTGCAAGCGGTGCCGTCCCGAGACCTCGCCGGGGACGCCGGCGTGGGCGGGGACCTCGGCGACGGTGGCGCGCGCGCTGCGCATCATTGACGAGGCTCCTTCGCTCGACCATCTCGCCGCGCGGCTCGGCGTGACCGATCGCCATCTGCGGCGCCTGTTCGACGAGCACGTCGGCGCGCCGCCGATCGCCATTCTGCAGACGCGGCGCCTGCACCTGGCGCGGACGCTGCTCCGCGAGACGGCGCTGCCGATGTCCGACGTCGCCTACGGTGCAGGCTTCCAATCGGTGCGGCGCTTCAACGCCGCGATCCGCAAGGCCTACGGCTGCACGCCGTCGGAGCTGCGCGGGAAGAATGTGACGGCGGGGAGCGTCGCTCTCCGCCTGGCGTTTCGTCCGCCATTCCGTTGGGAGGCCATTGCGGGATTTCTGGGCCAGCGCGCCATCGACGGCATCGAGTCATTCGACGGAGCGCGATTCATGCGCGGCGGCGTGACCATCGAGCCGGCTTTCGGAAACGTGCTGCGGATGACCGTACCAGCGGCGCTGGCGCGCGACATCCACGCGCTGGTGGCGCGCGCGCGGCGGACCTTCGACCTCGCCGCCGATCCCGCCGCCATCGACGAGCATCTGCGCCGCGACAGGCTCCTCCGCCCGCTGCTGGCGCGCCGTCCCGGCCCGCGAGTTCCGGGCGCGTGGGAACCGTTCGAGGTCGCCGTGCGCGCCATCGTCGGCCAGCAGATCAGCGTCCGCGGCGCGACCACGATCATGAATCGCTGCTTCGCCGGCTCGGGGTGGAACGGCATGCCGCAGTCGCGCATCAGCGCCATCCGCGCGCTCGAGCGCGCGGTGGCCGGCGATCCATCGATCCTGACGCGCGGTGCGTCGCTCGACGAGACCATCGAGCGTCTGACGTCGCTCCCCGGCATCGGTCCCTGGACGGCGCACTACATCGCCATGCGCGCCCTCGCCGAGCCGGACGCCTTCCCGCACACCGACCTCGGGCTGCGCAAGGCGGCCGCCGCGATCGGCATCGAGCCTTCCAAGCTGCTCGCGCGCGCGGAGCGTTGGCGTCCCTGGCGCGCGTACGCGGCGATCGCCTTGTGGGAGTCGTTGTGATGCGCTATCCCTTTACCCGCCCCACACCCTCCCGCCACCCACCCGCCAGCGCGGCGCGCGCAGCGTCGTCGAGGCGCGGCTCGAAGACACGATCGGCTTGCCACTGCGCGTCGATCTCCCCTTCCGAGCGCCAGAAGCCGGTGGCCAGGCCGGCGAGGTAGGCGGCGCCGAGCGCCGTGGTCTCGGCGATGCGCGCGCGGACGATGCGCAATCCAGAGACGTCCGCCTGGATCTGCATCAGCAGATCGTTCTTCGACGCGGCGCCATCGACGCGCAGCTCTGTCATCTCCAGTCCGGAGTCGGCGCGCATGGCCTCGAGCACCTCGGCGCTCTGCAGCGCGATCGCTTCCAGCGCGGCGCGCGCGATGTGCGCGGCGGTCGTGCCGCGCGTCAAGCCGAGGATCGCGCCGCGCGCGTGCGGGTCCCAATGCGGCGCGCCAAGGCCGGTGAAGGCGGGGACGAAGACGACTCCGCCACTGTGGCAAACCGATGCGGCGAGCGCTTCGACCTCGGCCGCGGAATCGATGACGCCGAGGGCGTCGCGAAGCCATTGCACCGCGGCGCCGGCGATGAAGACGCTGCCTTCGAGGGCAAAGTGGCGCGCGCCCTCACCCGGCCTCCGGCCATCCTCTCCCGCACGCGGGACCACCGCCGCCCTTGTCGTTAAGAGACCGTGTTGCGACGCGACCGCGCGGTCGCCGGTGTTCATGACGATGAAGCAGCCGGTCCCGTATGTGTTCTTGGCCATTCCTGCGCGAGTGCAGCGCTGGCCGAGCAGCGCGGCCTGCTGATCGCCGGCGATGCCGGCGATGGGAATGCCGTCCGCCGTCGCGCCGACCACTTCGCTCGACCCGACCACCCTCGGCAGAATCTCGCGCGGGATGTTCAGGATGCGCAGCAGCTCGTCGTCCCAGTCGCCGCGGTGAATGTCGAAGAGCAGCGTGCGCGAGGCGTTCGTGGCGTCGGTCACGTGCACTCGGCCGCCGGTGAGCTGCCAGATCAACCACGAGTCGACGGTCCCGAAGGCCAGCCGCTTTCCGCCGGCGTGATCGAGAAGCCAGCGGATCTTGGTCCCTGAAAAATAGGGATCGAGAACCAGACCGGTGCGCGCGCGGAAGAGCGGCTCGTGCTCGCGCAGCGCGTCGCACATCGAGGCGGTGCGGCGATCCTGCCAGACGATGGCGTTGGCGACCGGCTCGCCGGTGACGCGGTCCCAGAGAATGGTCGTCTCGCGCTGATTGGTGATGCCGATGGCCGCGATGTCGAAGTCTTTCATCACTTCGGCCGCCACCGCGAGCTGGCTCGCCGCGATCTCGCGCGGGTCGTGCTCCACCCAGCCGGGCTGGGGATAGATCTGCCGGAGCTCGCGCTGCGCGCTGGCCACGACCTCCCCCACCGCGTTGACCACGATGGCGCGCGAGCTGGTGGTGCCCTGGTCGAGGGCGAGGATCGCTTTCATTGTCGAGAGCGTAACCCGGAAGCTTGTATCCTCCGCCTCCCATGGCGCTCATCACCCCTTACGGCGGCACGCTGATCGATCTCGTAGTGCGCGGCGACGAGCGGTGCTCGTCGCGAGCGCGCGACGCTGCCGTCCATCAGCTCTCCGCGCGCGCGCAGTGCGACCTCGAGCTGCTGGCCACCGGCGCGTTCTCTCCTCTCGACCGCTTCCTCGGCGCGCGCGACTACGAGCGCGTGCTCGGGGAGATGCGGCTGGAGAACGGGACGCTCTGGCCGATGCCCATCACGCTGCCGGTCGACGAACGCACCTGCGTGCCGGAGATGGAGCGCGTGTGCCGGTGCCGCGGCGGATGGCTCTCGGCGAGGGTGGCCGCCACTTCCGGCCGCGTGCCGCTGCCGCCGTGGTTCACGCGCGGAGGTGGTGCGCCACGGCGGCGCGGCGGTCTGCGCGGCGGTCAGCCCCTACCGCGCCACGCGCGATCAGGTGCGCGCCATGATCGGCTCTGGAGCACTTCATCGAGGTCTTCGTCGACACGCCGCTGGAGGTGTGCGAGGCGCGCGACGCGAAAGGGATGTACGCACAGGCGCGGCGCGGCATCATCCAAGGCTTCACCGGCATCGACGACCCGTACGAGCCGCCGCTGGCGCCGGAGATCGTGCTGTCCACCACGGATGCTTCGGCCGAGGAGAATGCGCGGAGGATCGTGTCGTTTCTGCGGGCGAGGGGATTCATTCGATAACGGCCCTCACCCGGCCTTCGGCCACCCTCTCCCGCTCACGCGGGACAGGGCCCACATGCGTCCTTCTCCCGCGTGAGCGGGAGAAGGTGCCCCTGAGCGCAGCGAAGGGGCGGATGAGGGCCTCACCGGTGGAGACCATCGTGGAGTTGCCGGGCTTCACGCGACTTTGTCCGCGAATTTCGACCTCAGCACGCTAGCGATGTGGACGGTTTCTCAACCCGTCTGCCGCCGAAGGCGGCCGCTGTGCGGCCGCGGACGGTTGAGAACCCGTCCCGCATCACCCCTTCTCAGCGCGCGGCCTATTGCTGCGTCCCCGTCGTCGACGTCGTCCCGCTCGTGCCGGTCGGCGGCCCGCTCGTCGTCGTGGTCGCCGGCGGCGCGGGCGGCCGCGGCGCGGTGTCGCTGCGGAAAATGCCGCCTGTGAGCGTCGTGTCGGTCGGCGGCGGGAGGGCGGCGGTATCGGTCGTCTCGGTCGGCACCATGCCCGTCGTGTCTAGCCTGATCGGGTTGCCGAACTGGTCGAGGGCGGGCGGGAGTGGGCCTTGGAATGCGTGGAGGGGGCAGAGGGCGGTCGGTTCGGTGCCGGCTTTGAACGCCTCATCGACGATGAGGTTCGATGGGCAACTGGGCGTGGCCAGGCCGCCGCTCGACTCGTCCACTTGCGTCATCACGATGCCGGAGGGAAGGGGGAAGTCGACGTTCGGTTGCCCGGCGGTGATGGCCTGCATGTAGCGCGTCCAGATCGGCGCGGCGCCTTGCGCGCCGGAGAGGCCGGTCGGCGCGTTGTCGTCGAAGCCGACCCAGGTCAAGGTCAGGAGGCGCGGCGTGAAGCCGATGAACCAGGCGTCGCGCTTGTCGTTGGTCGTTCCCGTCTTTCCCGCGGCGATGAGGCGGAAGCCGAGCGCGCGCACGCTGGCGCCGGTGCCGCGGTCGATCACCCCCTTCATCACGTTGACCAGGATGTACATGTCGCGCGCGGGGAAGACCTGCACCGGCTGCACTGCGTCGGCGGCGGTCACCACGCGGTTGCGGTCGTCGGTGACGAAGCGGATGGTCCGCAGCGGCACGCGCGAGCCGATGCGCGCGATGGTGGAGAAGGCGTCGGCCATCTCGATCGGCGAGATGTCCACCGCGCCGAGGAGCATGGCCGGCTGCGCGTCGATCGCCGTGGTCACGCCGAGCGTGTGCGCAGTGCGGATGATTGCATCGAGCCCGCAGGCCAGGCCGATGCGCACCGAGGCGGAGTTGAGCGACTGCTCCAGCGCCTCGCGCACGGTCACGGTCTGGTGATAGTTGTCCTCGTAATTGCGCGGCGACCAGTCGGCGGCGAAGCGCCGCTTGAGGACGAAGCGCGTGTCGCTGACCAGCGTGGCCGGCGTGATGTTCTGGTTGGACAGGCTCGGCTCGAAGGCAGTGGCGTAGACGAACGGCTTGACCAGCGATCCGATCTGCCGCTTGGCATTCAGCGCCCGGTTGAACTGGCTGACTTCGTAGTTGCGGCCGCCGACGAGCGCGCGGATCTCGCCCGCGCCGACGTCGACGTTGATCAAGGCGCCCTGCAGCGGCTGATCGGCGCGGCGCAGGCGGCGGCTGCTGCGCTCCAGCGCGGCAAGACCCGCCTCGACGGTCCGCGCGGCAGCGTCCTGCGCCACGAGGTCGATGGCGGTGTAGATCTGGTAGCCGCGCCCCTTCACATCCTTCACGCCATAGTCGCGCGCCATCTCCTGCAGCACGCGATCGACGTAGAAAGGAATCGACGACAGACCGCTGCGCACGCGGAAGGGCCTGCGCGGCAGCGGCGTGTTGATTGCCTTGTCGTAGGTGGCCTGATCGATCTTGTCGTTGCTCAGCATGAGATTGAGCACCAGGTTGCGGCGCGAGAGCGCGAGATCGGGACGCGCGAACGGCGAATAGTTGTTCGGGCTGCGGATCATGCCGGCCAGCAGCGCGGCCTCGGCGGTGCTCAGCTCCGACACCGGCTTGCCGAAGTAGAAGCGCGCCGCCTCGCCCACGCCGAGGATGGAGATGGAGCGGTTGCGGCCGAGGTAGATGTCGTTGAGGTAGGCCTCCAGGATCTCGCGCTTGGAGTACTTGGCGTCGAGGATGATGGCCATGAAGGCCTCGACGATCTTCCGCTTCATCGTCCGCTCGCTGGTGAGGTAGTAGTTCTTCACCAACTGCTGGGTGAGGGTGGAGCCCCCCTCGGTCACGCCGCCGGCGCGCGCGTTTTTGAACAGCGCGCGGATGATGCCGAACGGGTCGACCCCGGGGTGATGCCAGAAGCGCACGTCCTCGGTGACCACCACGGCGTCCTGCAGCACCTGCGGCACCTGGTCGAGCGTGGCGGGGCGGCGGTTCTCGAGCTGCTCGCTGAGGATGGAGGTGAGCAGCTCTGGCTCCAGCGCCGCGTTCTCGAGGTTTCCACCCTGGCGGAGCGAGACGACCGAGGCGATCGCCGGCCCGTTGAAGGCCACGCGGATCGGCTGCGACGGATAGCGGCCGCTGGGATGAGTGAACTCGCGCGTATAGATGTCGATCTCACCGCGGCCGGTGACGTAGTCGCCCGTCTGCGCCAGCGAGTCGGCCTTGCGATAGCCGAGGCGATCGAGCTTTTCCGCCAGGTCATCGGCGGACAACGTGACGCCCGGCTTGAGCGGCGTGTAGTCGGCGTAGATGCGCGTGGGCAGCGAGAGGCGGCGCACTTCGAAGGTGCTCACCGACTGCTTGTAGACCCATAGCGCCAGGATGACGAAGAGGCCGAAGAGGACGGCCACGGTGGTGGTGATGACCTTGAACACCGTGCGCCGGGCGGGCAGGCGTGGAGTGAAGTTGGGCATCAGCTACTGCGCGGCAATTGCAAGGTTGCGTCCACTTCGCTTGTCGCGGCGGTAGCTGTGAAAGAGCGGCTGATCACCGCACCGCGTGCACAACCCGGTGTCGATCACATGGCGCACGCCGCGCTCGCGCAGCACCGCCGCGGTCATCGCCACCAGGTCGACGTGCGGCTTCGCGCCGCGCGCGCGGTCGATGAAGCGTTCGAGCCATTCGTCATCCCGAGCGTTAGCGAGGGATCGGTGTGGTCGGACGGCGCCCGGAGGATCATCGCGCGCGCCTCCCGGCCACACCGATCCCTCGCTACGCTCGGGATGACATGCTCCGCGCAATGCGTCGACCACCTCCTCCCCCACCTCGAAGCAGCAGACGCGGATGGAGGGGCCGAGGTACGCGTAGGCTTCGCTCGGCTCGAAGGCCGATTCGCGCGCCAGCATGTCCAGCGTGGCGGAGGTGATGTCCTGGACGGCGCCGCGCCAGCCGGAGTGGATGTTGGCGATGACGCGGTGCGCGGAGTCGCAGAGCGAGATGGGAAGGCAGTCGGCGATCTTGATGCCGAGGGCCACGCCGCGGCCGGCGGTCCAGAGGGCGTCGCAGGTTCCCGCACGCTCGGCGCGCTCCACGCGCGCGCCGTGCACCTGCGTGCACGTGGCCAGCGCCGCCTCGATCCTGAATCGCTCGCGCAGAATGGCCAGCAGCTCGGGATCGTCGGTGCGGCCGCCGAAGTCGGCGGTGGTGTAGAAGAGCGCGAAGCCGTTGGGCAGCGGCTCGGGAATGAGGATGCGGCGGACGGTCACCTCACGACGATGCCGGCGCTGAACTCCGAGCTGTCGACGTCTGCGCCGTCCGCCTGGATCGCTCGTGACGACTGCGCAGTGATCGTCTTTCCCTGGCCGCCCGGATCGATGCGCTCGTCGGGCGCAGGGTTGAGAATGAGTTGCAGGTCAGCGGTAGCGGAGGCGGTCACAGCGACGAGGAACATGAGGGAAAAGGCGACCATATACTTCGTTCGCATGAGGAAGCTCCTTCTGTCGGCCGTCGCCCTGGCGCTCTCGGCCTGCGCGACGACCCAACAAGAATACGACACCGTCATCCGAAACGCCGCGATCTACGACGGACGCGGTGGCGCGCCGCTGCGCGGCGACGTCGCCCTCCGCGGCGACCGCATCGCCGCGGTAGGCCGTGTGCCGGGTCGCGGCCGGACGGAGATCGACGCGCACGGACT
>JACXTT010009426.1_pt1 | contig 13335 bp, 13 predicted proteins | sample 9270951 | NCBI WGS metagenome assembly JACXTT01 (sample SAMN15532306, study PRJNA645909) | rock metagenome | isolation source: weathered quartz diorite | place: Puerto Rico | collected 2017-06-21
CCCGATCTGGTTCAGCGTGCTGCTCGGCATCAACATGCAGACCTCGTTCCTGCACCCGCCCTTCGGCTTCGCGCTGTTCTATCTGCGCAGCGTCGCGCCCAAGTCCGTGCGCACCGCCGATATCTACTGGGGCGCGCTGCCGTTCGTGGGGTTACAAGTATTGATGGTGGTAATCGTGATCGCCTTCCCGCAGATCGTGGGCCATGCGCCCATCACACCAGAGAACCAGATCATGGAAGTACCGCTGGAGATAGACCCCGACGCCGGCTTCCTGCCGCCGGAGTGGCGTTGATCACAAAATAGTTGCCGGCTGTTAGTTACTTTGCCCGGCGTTTTTTGACTTTCTTTTTGGCGCCACCCGACCAACAAACCGGGCAATGACCCGTACCGCGATATTTGTGTCCGCGACTGCACGTCTTCCAGCCACCGGGATTCGTTTTCGGCATGGGTACGTCCTTCTTTAAACGCGCTGCTTATTAAGCAGCATTCCGGCGCTTGGCGTGCCGCGCGGCATAGTGATCTACCAGCCGGCGGATCATGGCCTGATAGGAAGTGTGGTGTTTTTTCGCCTCAGTTTTGAAGAATTCCACGCTGGATTTGCTCAGGGCCATGGTGATCTTGACGTTGTCTTCCTTGAACACGAGGTCCTCGGGCGCGGGAAGAAAATCATTCACCACACGCAGCTTGCCCATCGGCTCATTGGTGTATTTAATCTTGCTCTTCATAAATCCTCTTGCCTTTGCGCCAGTATCCGGCGCCAATGATGCGCATCACCCCTTCACGATAAGTGAAGCGGACCGTCACGATTCCATGCCCCACCCGGCCGATACAGTAATATCGCTTTTCAGCGTGGCTGTGAGTGAGGTCCTCGGCAATAACGCGCCTCGAATCGGTAAAAGCTAACTGGGCCAGCTCGAAGGAAACGCCGTGCTTTTTCTGGTTCTCCTGATTTTTCTTCTCATCCCAGTCGAAATGAGCTTTTGCCATGAAGAAATGGTAGCACAGACAGACATTCTTGCCATACCAAAAACCATATTAAAGTATGGTACATAATTTGAGCTTGCCCTTTTAATTCGCGGACAAAAATCTCGACATGGGAAAATTCAGGGCGAGCGCGGGTATGAATGTCATCTTTAACTAGCTTTCAGGTTTTATCCGACCAGCAGAGCGGGGATTACTTGCTGGTCTTTTTCGAGGCGAGGAGGATAGCGATCAACACGATCAGGGCCCAATCGCCCAGACCGAAGTTGACCGTAACCTCGCCAATCGAGATCAAAGTCATTAAGTTGTTTCTCGGGTTGAGAGGCCAATGAAAAACGGCTCGCGGATTCGCCTGTTGAAAGCGAATGTTGGAGCCGTTAGTGAAGCCCGCCTTGTTGGCCTTGTTGGCAAGGACGGGCGGAAGAATTTAGGCAGCAAAAACCCACGGACCTTTCGGCCACGCGGGTTTGGGTGTGACTACTCTGGGCGAAGTACTGCTAGCCTAGAAAAATTATGCTGATTTTGAGAACCCTAAGCAAATTTTTCACATAAAAAAACCCGCTTTCGCGGATTTCTGTCATTACGTCTACGCTAAATGCGCAGCAATTCATTCTGAAAAAATTACACCAAAAATTGCGGGGGCTAGTAACTGCTCTAAAACAACAAAGCCCGCACGCGGCGGGCTTCGCATTTCTTCAGGGCGTACGACACCCGGAAAGTGATTATCCAGTTTTGTAAGTGGCTGTCAAAGCTGACTTTTTTCCTTCAAAAGATCCAAGTTTGCCAAAGTTGGTCACCCTATATCTCACTGATTTTTCAGTGAGATACGGCTTTTTTGCCGGTGTGACGCCCACACACAACCAACTCTCACCACAGTTAAACCACTAGCCTTGATCGCCACCTCAGCGATTTTTTGGGTCTTAGGGTTCGCGTAACCCCAGCCAGTTCAGCGGTTCAACCTATTTTTATAACGTCCTGCATTTTTACAGTCTTCTTTCACGTTGAAAAACCATACCGTACTGGTTGGTCGTTAGGGTTGCAGAAAACTTTACTTCACATAGTGCATGAAATTCGCATACGGCGATTCCGCCACCTTGAACCACTGGTCGCTGGCGGCGGCGAATTTTTTCCACTCGCTGTAGATGCGCTTGAACGTCGTGTTCTTGCGCGCCTCGTCCTCGTACATTTCGAACGACAGCTTGCGCGCGGCGAGCATCATGTCCTTGGGGAAGGCGTGCAGCTTCACGCCGGCCTTGAGCAGGCGCTGCAAGGCCGGCGGGTTCTTGGCGTCATATTCGGCGAGCATATAAACATTCGCCTCGGCCGCGGCGGCCTCGAAGGCGGCGCGGTAGGCCGGCGGCAGTTCCTGCCACTTTTTTGAATTCACGTAGAAGGAAATCTGCGGCCCAGGCTCCCACCAGCCGGGGTAGTAATAATGTTTCGCAACCTTATAAAAACCGAGCTTCTCGTCGTCGTAGGGACCGACCCATTCGGTGGCATCGAGCGCGCCGCTTTCGAGCGCGGGATAAATATCGCCGCCGGCGAGTGTCTGCGGCACCACGCCGAGGCGCGCCATGATCTGGCCGCCGATGCCGGGGATGCGCATCTTGAGGCCCTTCAGGTCGGCGATGGATTTGATCTCGCGGCGGAACCAGCCACCCATTTGCACGCCGGTGTTGCCGCCGGGAAACATGACCACGCCGTGCTGGGTGTAGAGATCGCGCATCAGTTCGCGCCCGCCGCCGGCATACATCCAGGCGATTTGCTGGCGCGCGTCCAGGCCGAAGGGCATGGCGGTTTCGAAGGCAAAGGCCATATTCTTGCCAACGTAGTAGTAACCGGCAGTCTGGCCGCATTCAACCGTGCCCTGGCCGACGGCGTCCATCACTTGCAAACCCGGCACGATCTCACCGCCAGCAAAGACGCGGATCTGGAACTTGCCGCCGGTGATCTCGCCGACGCGACGCACCAGACGCTCGGCCGCACCGTAGAGAACATCCAAACTCTTGGGGAAGCTCGAGGCCAGGCGCCAGCGGATGATGGGCGCTTCATCGGCGCGCGCGGCGGCCGCGCCCAGCAATCCGACCCCGGCGCCCTTGAGAACATCGCGTCGTTTCATGTCATTTTCTTGATGGTTTTTGCGGACAGCAGACATTCTGCCCCAGTCACGCACCGGAGCCAAACGATTTACGGAAAAGGAGAACGGAAAGGACTAACGACTTTTGCTGGCGACTACTTTGTTGCGGCCGCCTTCTTTGGCTTCCTGCAAGGCCTTGCTGGCGTGCGACATCAGCTGCTCGAGATCTTCGCCCATCTTGTACTGCGTCACGCCGATGCTGATGGTCAGGCGGATTTTTTTGGAGCCCACGTCGAAATCCCATTTGCTGACGGAAGCGCGGATGCGCTCGACGATCTTCTTGCCCTGCACCAGGCTGGTGTGCGGCAGCACGATCAGGAATTCCTCGCCGCCGTAGCGCCCGACCTTGTCCGGCATGCGCAGGGCATCGGCGAGCACGCCGGCCAAATCCTTGAGCACGCGGTCGCCGCCACCGCGACCGTAAGTGGCGTTGATTTCCTTCAGCAGGTCGATATCGGCCATGGCGACCGTCAGCGGCGTGCGGTAGCGCTCGGCCTGGGCCATGGCGTCGAGCAGGCCGACGGTGATGCCGCGGCGGTTCATGATGCGCGTGAGCGGATCGGTGATGGCCATATGGCTCAGGTCTTCGTCATCGCCCTCGCCTCGCAGGCGCTTGATGTATTCATTGCGGATGGGGCTTAGCACCAGCCAGTAGATCGGCGGGGCGGTGACGAGCGCGAGCAGAATTCCATCGATAAGAATCAAATCCAGATCGTGCGTGTGCCCCATGTAATGCAACACGTTCATGATCAGTATTTCGGCGACGAAGACGATCACCACAATGGCCAACATGGCCTTGATCGTCGTTTGAATCTCGCTCCTAGCTTGCTTCAAGAGACATCCCCGTTGTTTTCTCTACCCGGTTTAACCGGCATTCCCTGTGTTTTTCTTTTCCTTAACTATAGTCCATCAACCGGGGAAGCAAGGGTGAGGACGGGGTTCTTAAAGCTGTCTCAAAAACGTCCGCGCGGCTGTCAGCCGGGTGAGGGTTAGGTAGTTTTTACAGGGACTGGAGGTTGGCGTAGCCAATGACCAGCCATTTAGTACCGGCGGCCTCGAAATTGACCTGCACCCGGGCATGCGCCCCTTGGCCTTCGTAGCGCAGCACCACCCCGTCGCCAAAAGTCCCGTGGCGCACCCGGCTGCCGAGGCGCATGCCGCCGGCCGGGGGTTCTTGAGCCGGCAGGCCGGTCGCGAGCCGGGCAGAGGGATAGGCCGCTACCGTCGGTTTGGCGCGAATTTCCTGGATTAATTCCTCGGGAATCTCCCCCAGAAACCTTGAGGGGCTGGTGTAGTGTTCGTTGCCGTGCAGCCGCCGTAGCTCGGCCTGGGTCAGCACCAGCTGCTTACGCGCCCGGGTCATGCCGACATAACACAGGCGCCGTTCCTCTTCGAGCCGGGTGGGGTCCTCAAGCGAGTGCTGGTGCGGGAACAGGCCTTCTTCCAAGCCGGTCAGGAACACCAGCGGGAACTCCAGCCCCTTGGCCGAATGCAGGCTCATGAGCTGCACACAGTCCTGCCAGGCCTCAGCCTGGCCTTCGCCGGCCTCCAGGGCCGCATGTGCCAGAAACGAGGACAGCGGATCGAGGCCCTCGGCCTCGTCGTGCTCATAGCCACGCGCAGCGTTGATCAATTCCTCCAGGTTTTCCACGCGCGATTCGGCCTTCTCGCCCTTTTCCTTTTTGTAGTGCTCGATCAGCCCGCTGCCCGCGAGCATGTGCTCCGTCGTTTCACCGAGCGCGAGTCCCGCCGTTTCGCCCGCGAGGCGTTCGATCAGTTGCAGGAAGCCCTGCAACGCTTCGCGCGCGCGGGCCGGCAACTCGACGGCGCCGAGTAGTTTCTGCGCCGCCTCCCACATGGAAATTTTTTCACCCTTGGCGCGTTCGCGCAGCGCATCCACTGTCTTGGCGCCGATGCCGCGCGTGGGCAGGTTCACCACGCGCTCGAACGAGGCGTCGTCGTGGCGGCTGGCCATGAGCCGCAGATAAGCGAGCGCGTCCTTGATCTCAGCGCGCTCGAAAAAGCGCAGACCGCCGTACACACGATAGGGAATGCCTTCGTTGATCAGGCGTTCTTCGAACAGGCGCGACTGGGCGTTGGAGCGGTACAGTACCGCGCACTCGGCGCGCGCATGCCCACGCGCCACCCAGTCCTGGATGCGGTCAATCACGAAACGCGCCTCATCGAAATCGGTATAGCCGGTGTAGAACTGGATCGGTTCGCCTTCCTCGCCCGCGGTCCACAGGTTCTTGCCGAGACGTCCGGTGTTCTGACTGATGACGGCGTTGGCGGCCTTGAGGATGGTACCGGTGGAACGGTAGTTCTGCTCAAGGCGGATGGTGCGCGTGCCGGGGAAGTCATTTTCGAATTTGAGAATATTTTCCACCTTGGCGCCACGCCAGCCGTAGATGGATTGGTCGTCGTCACCAACCACGAACAAGTTACGTTCGGGCCCGACGAACTGCCGCAGCCAGGCGTACTGGATGCGGTTAGTGTCCTGGAACTCATCCACCAGCACGTGACGGAAGCGCGCCTGGTAATGCTCGCGCATGGTTGGGTTGTCGCGCAGCAATTCGTAGGCGCGCAACAACAGTTCGGCGAAATCGACCAGCCCCGAACGCTGGCAGGTTTCCTCGTAGGCGGCATAGACGCGCCGCAGTTCGCGTTGGGTGGGATCGTTCGATTCGCCGATGTCCTTCGGGCGCCGGCCTTCTTCCTTGTGACCATTGATGAACCACATCGCCTGCTTCGGCGGCCAGTAGGCCTCGTCCAGATTCATGGATTTCATGAGCCGCTTGATGACTCTGAGTTGGTCTTCACTATCAAGAATTGTGAATGCCTGCGTAAGGTTTGCTTCTTTCCAGTGCGAGCGCAGCAAGCGGTGCGACAGGCCATGAAAGGTTCCGGTCCACATGCCGTTCAAGGGCGTTTGCAACATGGATTCAATGCGGCCGCGCATCTCGTGGGCGGCCTTGTTGGTGAAAGTCACTGCCAGAATCGCATGCGGCGAGACGCCTTCCACCCCCACGAGCCAGGCCACCCGATGGGTGAGCACGCGTGTTTTGCCACTGCCGGCCCCGGCCAAGACCAGCAACGGCCCTGGCGCGGCGCCCACGGCTTCGCGCTGCACATCATTGAGATCGTCCATCAGGCGGGAAACATCCATCGCGGGATTTTACCAGAGACGGCGCACTCCTCGCGGGATATCAGCTGGGGCGGGACACAGGCCCCAGGCGCGCGGCGGGCGTCAGCTCGGCGAACCAGAACATCTTGATGAACTGTGCCCGGATCAGGGTGATGAAGATTTTTTTCAGTTCCTCGAAAGGGGTCTGAGGAAACGCCTTTTGTACCTCGGCGCCGGTGAAGGGCTTGCGCTGTCGATCTATCCAGCGAAACACCGCCAGGACTTCCAGCGGGGTTTCCAGGCGCGCTGAAATCCGGGTCGTAGATTCCGAATGGCCCTGGCGGATAACCGCCACCGACAGGCCTTGCGGTGATTTTTGGTTTTCCACTTCAAGCACCGCATCCGGAATTCGCTGAAACCGGGACTTGTCGCTGATTTGATCGAGACGTTTAGCGACAGGAATCGGCGCCTGAATCAGGTCCTCCGGAGAGAGCGACGACACCAGTTGCGGCAAGTGCGCGAGCAAATGTTTTGTCTGAGCATGCAGATTGGCGTGCTGCGTGCCGTTGCCCGTAGCGCCGTACAGCGGTTCACGCCAGGCGCTGTCCTGCAACAACAGCCAGCGCAGTTGTTCCATCGCGGAGTCGAGAAGCGTTGGTGGGCTGATGGTGATACTGAGTGACAGCGAGGGTTCGCTGGCCTCGGTGTAGTGCCAGGTGCCGCGCGGCAGAAACAATACCGAGCCGGGTTTCATCTCGGCGGTTTCAAACTTTACGTTCTTGTTGTCCGGAAAGCCGTTCTGCGCCTGCGCGTACATTTCATCGTAAGGCTTGCCGCCGGGGATGTACTGCGTGCCGTAGGGCATGGCGACTTCTTGTACTGGCGCGTAATGAAAGCGCTTGGTGCCGAGCAGCTGAATGGAAATGACGTCCTGCGCATCGAAGTGGCAACCCAAGCCATCCTGATACGGCGAAGCGAAAGCGCTCATGACCAGCGAGCCCTCGTTCAGCCCAAGTTCGACTTCGAGCATGCGCAGGAATTCCGGCGCGCCGGGGACATACGGCCCGATATCCTCAAAGTTCAGGGTTAGCCCCATTTCGAACAGGATCGCCGGATCGACCCGGTCGATCTGTATCATCTGATCGCTTTTGCGTCCATGGGTAAAGCGCAGACTGCCGCGATAGCGCTTGGCCAGGTTCTGCACACTCGCCAGTTCCTCACACCGCAACACCGCCGGCCAGCGCGTGGGATCGCTCTGCGCCACAAACAGCCGCTTCGGCCAGTATTGGGTTAGGAATTCATCGGCGGCTTTGGACGACAACAGCGCCGCAAGCATCGGTATGGACGGCATTCACGTTCTCTCAAGAAAAGAGCATCAGTATACGGACTCACTCGGTCTTGGAACCACCCGTAATTGACATGATCATATATCTAGTTTATAAATAAACCATGATTAAGCTGAACGTACACGAGGCAAAAACCCATCTTTCCCGCTATCTGGCGCGTCTTAAAAAGGGCCAGACCATCCTGCTGTGTCGCCGCAACACGCCTGTGGCGGAAATCAAGCCGTTACCGACACCGCCGGGAAAACCCCGTCCGATCGGGCTCGCCAAAGACAAATTCCAGGTGCCTCCCAGTTTCTTCGAACCGCTTCCGGACGAGATCATCGATTCCTTCCGTGGCGGCGCGGCGTGAAACTGCTGCTCGACACCTGCACGTTTCTCTGGATTATTTCGGACGATCCGGCACTGTCAGAAGAAGCTCGCGGCGCATTTTCCGATCCGGCTAACGAGATTTATCTCAGCGCGGTTTCGGTGTGGGAGATTGCGATCAAGCACGCGCTCAAGCGCCTGCCCTTGCCGGAAGCACCCGACCGCTTCATCCCGGCGCAACGCACGCGTCACGCCATTCAGTCGCTGCCGCTGGAAGAAGAGGCCGTGCTACAGATATCGCGCCTTCCCGAACACCATCGGGACCCTTTCGATCGTATGCTGGTTTGCCAGACCATCGCGCACGGTCTGGCCCTGCTCACGCCGGACGAGGCAATTCGTCAGTATCCGGTGCGGACGGTCTGGTAAAGAATAAAAAATCCAAATCCACTATCCCTTCGGCGTACGCATGCGATGACGTCGTGCCAAATTAGCATCTTGTACTGATTTGGCTAAGCGTGATTGATCTCGTTTAGTCAAAAATGACCATCCAGTAATGGCTAGTTCGGGTGGTAAAAAAAGATCCTGCCATTTCGTTACACCCAAAGCCTTGGCTACACGCTCCACCGTATCTTGAGTAAACCCCTCATTGTGTTCCAGGCGCCGAATAGTCGTATGGTCCACCGCCGGATGACAACGTGCAGCGAGTACACGCATAGGCCAGCCAAGTGCATTCCGCAGGCGGTTCACATTAACCCCCGGGGGCTCGGTGATTGTGTACTGGTAGACGGAAGGACGTTGCATATTATTCTCCTGAGAGTGGTTTTGATCGCTACTCAGAAATTTACCGTGGTGTTTTTATGAAATCAACTCAGACTTGCTGGCTGTCTCGACTGCTCTCCCCTAAAGGGGAGAGGGAACATAATGAAAAAGCCGCCTTGCGGCGGCTTTTAGTCATTTACTACTCTGGATTCCCGCTTTCGCGGGAATGACGAAACCTACTCCACGGTCACCGACTTCGCCAGATTGCGCGGCTGATCCACATCCGTCCCTTTCGCCAGCGCGACGTAATAAGCCAGCAGCTGCAGCGGCACGGTGTAAAGAATCGGCGAGGTGGTTTCCCCCACCTCGGGCATGCGGATCTTGATGGTGTTGCTGGCGCGCACGCCGGTACCCCTGACTGAGAACACGTAAAGCTCGCCGCCGCGGGCACGCACTTCTTGCAGGTTGGATTTCAGTTTCTCCAGCAGCTCGTCGTTGGGCGCCACTGCAATTATCGGCATGTTGGCATCCACCAGCGCCAGCGGGCCGTGCTTCAGCTCGCCGGCGGCGTAGGCTTCGGCGTGGATGTAGGAAATTTCCTTGAGCTTGAGCGCCCCTTCCATGGCAATGGGATAGTGCACGCCACGCCCGAGAAACAGTGCGTGCTGCTTGTCCACGAAGCGTTCGGACAGGGCACGAATTTCATCGCTGAGTTCCAGCACTTTCCGGATGCGTCCCGGCAGTTGCTCCAGCTCCTCCACCAGTTTCTTTTCCTTCTCGGCCGTCAATCCATGCCGGCGCGCCAGCGCGATAGTCAACAACAGCAGGGCCGTGAGCTGGGTGACGAAAGCCTTGGTCGAGGCGACACCAATTTCCGGCCCGGCGCGGGTGAGCAGGGTGAGCTCCGATTCGCGCACCAGCGAACTTTCCGGCACGTTGCAGATGGCGAGCGAGCGTCCGTAGCCGAGCTTTTTGGTCTGTTGCAACGCGGCGAGCGTATCCGCCGTCTCGCCCGATTGCGAGATGGTCACCACCAGCGTACCCGGCAGCACCACGTGCTTGCGGTAGCGGTATTCGCTGGCGATTTCGACGTTGCACGGCAAGTCGGCGAGGCTTTCAATCCAGTAACGCGCCACCGAACCGGCGTGGAAGCTGGTGCCACAAGCGATGATCTGAACAGCCTTGGTTTGGTCAAAGATTTCACCGGCCGTGACGCCGAAGGCCTCTTCGAGAATGCGATGTTTGCCGAGGCGTCCTTCGAGCGTGTCGGCCACGGCCTTGGGCTGCTCAAAAATTTCCTTCTCGGTGAAGTTGCGGTACTGGCCGCGATCGACCGAATCGGCCGAGGCCTCGGATACACGCACAGGGCGTTCCACCTTCTTGCCACTCTCGTTGTAGATCGTGTACTCAATGCGGCGCAGGTCGGCGATATCGCCGTCCTCGAGATAGATTACGTTGTGCGTCACCGGCGCCAGCGCCAGCACGTCCGAACCGATGAAATGTTCCTCGATGCCGATACCGACCACCAGCGGGCTGCCCTTGCGCGCCGCGATCAGGCGGTGCGGCTCGTGGCGGCTGATAATGCCGAGCGCGTACGCGCCTTCGAGTTCGCCGATGGCCGCCATCGCCGCTTTGCACAGGTCCTTGTGCTTCTTCAGATGATGATGCACCAGGTGCGCCACCACTTCGGTATCGGTCTGGGAGGTGAATTCATATCCCAGATCTTGCAGTTTTTTCCGGAGTTTTTCGTGGTTTTCGATGATGCCGTTGTGCACCACGGCGATGACACCGTGGCTTACGTGCGGGTGGGCATTGTCTTCGCTCGGCACACCGTGGGTGGCCCAGCGGGTGTGGGCGATGCCGGTTTGACCCTCGGTCTTGAGCTGCAGAATGGAATCTTCGAGGGCTTTTACCTTGCCGACCGCGCGCACGCGATCCAGGCGCTCGGTGCTGCCGTCGCCGAGCACGGCGAGGCCGGCGGAATCGTAGCCGCGGTATTCAAGGCGCTTCAACCCCTCGACCAGGATCGGGACCACGTTACGCTGCGCGACCGCGCCGACAATGCCACACATGGAGGATAACCTCGGATTATTTTTTCACTTTCTTGGCCGGCCGTTTCCAGCCGGGTTTGGTCAGCTGGGGGATACGCGTCAGCGTCAGCTCCCCGGCCGGCGCCTCTTTCGTAATTACCGAACCGGCGCCGATGGTAGCATTCGCGCCCACGGTCACCGGGGCCACCAGCGCCGTGTTCGAACCGACGAAAACATTGTCGCCGATCACAGTGCGGTGCTTGTTAGCGCCGTCGTAATTGCAGGTGATGGTGCCGGCGCCGATGTTCACGTCACGCCCAACACTGGTATCGCCGATGTAGCTCAGGTGATTCATCTTGCTGCCTTCGCCGATATCGGATTTTTTCACCTCGACGAAATTGCCGACGTGCACGTGCGCGGCCAGTTTGGTTTCGGGACGGAGGCGAGCGAAGGGGCCAATACGACAATCGACGCCGACGTCAGCCTGCTCGATCACACAATTGGGATGGATGACGGTGCCGCTGCCGATGCGGCTGTCGCGAATGACATTATTCGGACCGACTTGCACGCGATCGCCGAGCGTAACCTTGCCTTCGAAGATGACGTTCACGTCGATCACCACGTCGCGCCCGCATGCGAGCTCGCCGCGCACGTCGAGGCGCGCCGGGTCACGCAGGGTCACGCCCTGCTGCATGAGTTTTTCCGCCTGCTGTTTCTGGTGCATGCGCTCCACCTGCGCGAGCTCCGGTTTACTGTTGACCCCGAGGATTTCCGAGATGTCTTGCGGGGCGCGGGTCGCCATCGGCACCCCTTCCAATACCGCCATGGCAATTATATCAGTCAGATAATACTCGCCCTGGGCGTTGTGATTGCACAACCCGGCAAGCCATTTCTTGAGCTTAGCCGCCGGGGCGGCGAGAAACCCGGTATTCACTTCGCGCACCGCGGCTTCCTCCGGCGTCGCATCTTTGCTTTCTACTATGCGGGTCACTTTTCCGGATGGGTCGCGGAGGATGCGGCCGTAGCCCGTCGGATCGGCCAGTTCGGCCGTCAGCAGGGCGAGGCCGTTACCAGCGGCTGAAAGCAATTCCTGGAGGGTCTGCGGGCGGATCAGGGGGACATCGCCGTAGAGCACGAGCACGATGGCCTGATTGGCGACCTTGGGCATGGCCTGAGCCAAAGCGTGGCCGGTGCCTTTCTGCTCAGCCTGATGTGCCCATTTGATCGCGCCATCGGGAAAGGCCGCGCGCACCTGTTCGCCGCCATGACCGTACACCACATGAATCGCGACCGGTTTCAGGGCACGCGCTGTAGCGAGCACATACCCCAGCAACGGTTTACCGGCCACGGTATGCAATACCTTAGGCAGGTCGGAATACATACGCTTGCCCTGACCGGCAGCCAAAATGACGATTTCGAGGGGGGCAGACATGGGTGAGGACGAAGCTTTCATCATACCCCGTTAACTATAGGAAATAACCGATGAGACAGGTTATTGCAGAGTCGGCAGGTCACCGGCAGGGCGGCCGTTGCGGATTTCCTCGGAGGTGGCGCCGCGGATATCTTGCACCGTCACCTCGAAGCTGATGTTCTGGCCAGCCAGCGGGTGGTTCGCGTCCACCGTGATCTTGTCGCCTTCAATGCGGGTCACCATCAACATGATGCTTTCGCCCTTGGCGTTCTGCGCCTCGAACTCGGCGCCGACGCGTCGCAGCTCCGGCGGCGCGTTTTCGATGTCGTCGGTGAAGCTGAGCTTGGGGTCGCGATCACCGAAGGCGTCGGCCGGGGTCAGTTGCACCGCTACCCGATCACCGACAGTGCGGCCTTCCAGGGCCTGTTCGATCTTGGGAAACAGGTCGGCGCCGGAGCCGTGCACGTAGGACACCGGCAGATCGCGGTACTCGAAGATTTCCCCCTTCTGGTTGCGCACTACGTAAATGAGGGAAATGACTTTGTTTTTGGCAACGACAGCGATCATAAACGGAAAATGAAAAAGAGGTGAACGAACGCCGCTTACTTGCGGGTGCGTTCGCGCAGCTTCTGAATAGCGCGCAGTTGCGCGATGGCCTCGGCCAGCTCGGCCTGGGCCTTGGCGTAGTCGATATTCGCCTGGCGGCTCTTGAGCGCCTCCTCGGCGCGCTCCTTGGCCTTGAGCGCGGCGGCCTCATCGAGGTCCTTGGCGCGCTGTGCGGTGTCGGCCAGCACCGTGACCACGTGCGGTTGCACTTCCAACAGGCCGCCGGAAACGTAGAACGACAAATCTTCGGAGCCTGAACGCACGCGCACCTCGCCCGGCTTCATGCGCGCCAGCAACGGCGCGTGCCGCGGCAGGATGCCGACCTCGCCGGTGACGAGCGGGGCGAACACCATCTCCGCCGTACCGGAGTAGATCTCCTTCTCGGCGGAAACGATGTCGACGTGTACGGTCGCGGCCATTACAGGGTCTTCGCCTTCTCGGCTACTTCTTCAATGGAGCCGACCATGTAGAAGGCCTGCTCCGGGTAACTGTCGTACTCGCCGTCGACGATGCCGCGGAACCCACGGATGGTGTCCTTGAGCGACACGAACTTGCCCGGCGTGCCGGTGAACACCTCGGCCACGAAAAACGGCTGCGACAGGAAGCGCTGGATCTTGCGCGCGCGCGAGACCGCG
>JACXTT010009427.1_pt1 | contig 13335 bp, 11 predicted proteins | sample 9270951 | NCBI WGS metagenome assembly JACXTT01 (sample SAMN15532306, study PRJNA645909) | rock metagenome | isolation source: weathered quartz diorite | place: Puerto Rico | collected 2017-06-21
GCGGCGCGCATATCCGCGACATCGACGGGCGCGACTATATCGATTTCTGTCTCGGCGATACCGGCGGCATGTGCGGGCACGCGCCCGAGGCGGTCACCGAAGCCGCGGTTCGCCAGCTCAGGCGCGGCGCGACCATGATGCTGCCGACCGAGGATAGCCTCTGGGTCGGCGCCGAGCTCTCGCGCCGCTTCGGCCCGCGATACTGGACGCTAACCACGTCGGCGACCGACGCCAACCGCGCCGCGATCCGGATCGCGCGCATGATCACCGGCCGCCGCAAGGTGCTGGTGTTCTCCGGCTGCTATCATGGCGGCGTCGAGGAGGCGCATGTCGAGATCCGCAACGGCCGCGTCGGCCTGCGCAACATGATCCATCCGAACGGCATCGATCATGACGCCGTGAGCAGGGTCGTCGAGTTCAACGACGTTGCCGCGCTGGAGGCGGCGCTGGCGCATGGCGACGTCGCCTGCGTGCTGGCCGAGCCGCTGATGACGAATTTCGGCATGATCCCGGTCGATGAAGGGTTTCATCGCACGTTGCGCGAGCTGACGCGACGCGCCGGCGCCGTGCTGATCATCGACGAGACACACACGCTGTCGTCGGGGCCGGGCGGCTGCACGCAAGCCTACGGCCTCGAACCCGACATTTTAATTGCGGGCAAGGCGATCGCGGGCGGCATTCCCGCCGGCATATTCGGCCTGAGCCAGGAGATCGCCGAGCGGCTCTGGGCCATCGTTCCCCACGTCAATCCGCGCGAACGGCAGTCCGCGCATCTCGGCTTCGGCGGCACGCTCGCCGGCAATGCGCTGACGGTTGCGACCATGCGCGCCGTACTTGAAAAGGTCCTGACGCCCGCAAACTATGAGCACATGATCGCGACCGCAACGCGGCTGGCGAACGAGGCCCGCGACTTGATCGCCCGCAATCGTCTGCCCTGGCATGTCACGCAGATCGGCGCGCGCGCCGAGATCATGTTCATGCCCGCGCCGCCGCGCAGCGGCGCCGATGTCATCGCCGGCCGGCAGCCCGACCTCGAGACGCTGCTGCACGCGTTCTACATGAATGAGGGAATCCTGGTGACGCCATTCCACACCATGCTGCTGATGTGCCCGGCAACATCGGGGCAAGACGTGGGGCGACACACCACCGTGTTCGGCCGGTTCATCGAGCTCTTGCGCGAGTCCGGGGTGATCTGATGGCCAAGCATCCGTTCGATCTCTCTGGACGGGTCGCCATCGTCACCGGCGGGGGCAGGGGCATTGGCGCGGCCATCGTCACGCGGCTTGCACAAGCCGGCGCCATCGTCGCGATCGCCAACCGGACCCAGGACGTCGCCGAGGCGCTGGCGCGGGAGTTGGCGGCGGAGGGGGGCACCGCGCATTGTGTGCCTTTCGACAAGCTCGACCGCGACAGCCTGCGCGCCCTGGTCGACGGCGTGGCCCGGCAGCATGGCCGGCTCGACATCGTCGTGCACAATGCCGGCGGCTGCCCGTGGTCGTCGCTGGAGGATCTCGACGAAGCCAAGCTCGAGGAAACGTTGACCTTGAACCTCGGCGCCAGCATCTGGCTCGCGCAGGCCGCGATCCCGCATATGCGCGCCAATCGCTTCGGGCGGATCCTCGTGACGTCGTCGGTGTCGGCGCGGGTGGCGATGGGCGGCGGCGCGCATTACTCGGCGGCAAAGGCCGGCGTGAACGCCTTCATCCGCGGCGCCGCGTTCGAACTGGCGCGCGACGGCATCACGGTCAATGGCGTCGAGGCGGGCTTCATCGCCAAGCCGGGCCGCGGCACCATGAGCTCGCCTGAGACCAAGGCGAAGCTCGAGCGCTTTATCCCGGTCGGACATATGGGCGAGGCCGACGACATCGGCTGCGCGATGCTCTATCTCGCTTCCGCCGAAGCCAAGTATGTCACCGGGCAGACGATCGTCGTCGACGGCGGCTCGACGCTGCCGGAAACCGGATTTGCCGTCGAGCGGCAATGGGGACTTTAGATGTCGCGACTTGCAGGCAAGACGGCGCTCGTCACGGGTGCGGCAACGGGGATCGGCCGGGCCACGGCACTGCTGTTCGCGCAGAACGGTGCGCGCGTCGTGCTGTTCGGGCTCGGCGCAGCGGAGCTCAATGCGGCGGCGACTGAAGCGGGCGGCCAGGCCGTGCTTGGCGACGTGACGCAATCGGCCGACATCGCAAGGGCGATCGCAGCCTGCGGCGCGCAGCTCGACATCCTTGTCAACGCCGCCGGCCTGATCGTTCCCGACCAGCCGCTGACAGTATCGGACGATGTCTGGGCCAGGACGCTTGACGTCAACCTGACCGGCACGATGCGGGCATGCCGTGCCGCCTTGCCCCTGCTCAAGCAGCGCGGCGGCGCCGTCGTCAACATCGCGTCGGTTGCTGCGTTCAACGCGAGCCCGGACAGCGCGAGCTACGCCACGAGCAAGGCGGGCGTTGTCGCCTACACGCGTTCGCTTGCCTATGCGCACGGCGCTGACGGCATCCGCGCCAATGCCATTGCGCCGGGCTGGGTGCGAACGCCGATGAGTGCGTACGAGATGCAACTGCTCGCCGACCAGAACGGCACGACTGCCGATGCCGAGTTCCGCGCCGTCGAGCGGCGGATTGCACTGGGGCGGATGGCCGAGCCCGCGGAGATCGCCGCCTGTTGCCTGTTCCTGGCGTCCGACGAGGCGTCTTTTGTCACCGGCGCCGTGCTCGTTGCCGACGGCGGCGGCCGCGCGCCGACCCAGAACCGCGCGGTCTAGCGAACGCGGTTAGGCACGTCATCCTGCAAAGCGGCAACGCCGCGCGATGATCTCGACGACGCGGCGCCCCGATCGCCGCGTGCTCAAATGACGATCCGAAGATTGCGGGCTTTTCAATTCCAACAAATCGAGACTAAGCTGTCGCAAGGCCGGGGGATCCAATCGACGGCAAGCGGAGTGATTTGATCTATCATGGCAGTGATGGAGGACAATGGCGGCGCCTGGCGCGTCGGTGTTCTGTTTTCGCAGACCGGCGTGACGTCGGCGATCGAGCGGACCCAACTGAATGCGACGTTGCTGGCGATCGAGGAAATCAACGCGGGCGGCGGCGTGCTCGGCCGGCCGGTCGAGCCGGTGATGTACGATCCAGGGTCGGACCCCAAGAAGTTCCGCTCGTTCGCCGAACGGCTATTCCAGGTCGACAAGATCAAGCTGTTGTTCGCCTGCTACATGTCGTCGACGCGGAAGGCGGTGCTGCCGGTCGCCGAGGCGCATCGCGGGCTGCTGTTCTATCCGACCCTCTATGAGGGATTCGAGTATTCCAGGCACTGCGTCTACACCGGCGCGGCGCCGAACCAGAACTCGTTGCAGCTCGCAAAATTCCTGTTCTCGGCCTATGGCAACCGCTTCCTGTTCGTCGGCTCGAACTACATTTATCCCTATGAATCCAATCGCGTGATGGGCGACTTTGTCAGCCAGGGCAAGGGCAAGATCCTCGATGAGATCTATGTCCCGCTCTATCCCGATCAGAAGGACTTCGAGCGGGTCATCAGCCGCATCAAGAAGACCTCGCCCGACGTGATCTTCTCGACCGTGGTCGGCAGCGGCACCGCCGAACTCTACAGCGCCTATCGCGCGGCCGGCTTTGATCCGACGCGGATGCCGATCGCAAGCCTCACCACCAGCGAGGCCGAGGTTGCAGAGATGGGCGCCGAGGCCGCCGAAGGTCACATCACCGCGGCGCCGTTCTTCGAGACCTTGTCGTCGCCGGCGGCGCGGCGTTTCGTCAGCAGTTTCAAGGCGAAGTACGGGGCGAATGCGCCGGTTACGGCGGGTGCCGAAGCGTCCTATTTCCAGCTCCATCTGGCGATGCGCGCGGTTGCGAAATGCGGCACCGACGAGCCGGAGCAGGTGCTTGCCAATCTGCGTGACGCCGAGTTCGACGCGCCGCAAGGGCGGGTCAGAATCGATCCGGAGAACAATCACACCTACCTGTGGCCGCGGATCGCGCGCCTCGACCGCAACGGCCGCTTCCAGGCGGTGTGGAATCCGGGCGTGCGCGTCAAGCCGGACCCGTACTGCGTCGTGCAGAGCCTCGACGACTGGTCGGTGGACGAACTGCCGCTGCTCCACTCATGAGCACCCCGTAACGGAGAACTGGACGTGGCTATCCAAATTCTTCGTGATCTGCGGGGGTTGCGGGTCCATGTCGTGCACCCGCCCGACACCGAGCGGACGAGGCTCATCGAGCATTTGCGCCGTATCGGCTGCATGGTGGAGACGCAGTGGCCGGTGCCGGACTGCTGGGCCGACGGCGCCGACATCGTGCTGCTAGCGATCGAGCACGACGTGCGCGAGGAAATCCAGCGTCTATTGAAATCCGACACCTTGCATCGGCCGACGATCATCGCGATTGTCAGCTACGAGGATCCCTCGACGCTGCAGCTCGTGCTCGAAGCCGGTGCAGTCGCGGTGATCGAACGGCCGATCCGCCCGTTCGGACTGCTCACCAATCTCACGATCGCACGCAGCCTGTGGCTGGAGCGGCGTGATGCCGAGAAGCGCCTGCGCAAATTGGAGCGCAAACTTGCCGGCATCCAGCGGATTCAAAAAGCGAAAGTGATCCTGATGGATGGTCAGGGATTGAACGAGGCGGAAGCCTACGAAAGCATTCGTCGTCAGGCGATGTCGAAGCGCTTGTCGATGGATGACATGGCGGCTGCGATCATCCACGCAAATGAACTATTGCAATACCGCGTGAAAGGTGATTAGTTTTTTACCCGTCGCCGGAGAAATTTTCTCTCGCGACACTCGCCGAACCATCGAGGATGCTGGTTCGGCTCCGGCTAGGTAGCCCGAGGGATCCGCAAGGATCTGTCGGGCTTTTTTGTTTTTCGGATCGTGTTTTGCCGCCGACGCAGTCAGCGTTTTCGGGGCTCGATCTGATCGTGGACTTTTCTGGCTCTGAAACAACGCGCTTCGGCGCGAACGGCTAGGTGTTGCCTGAACACAGGGGGAATCGAGTGATGGCGATCGATAGGCGCAAGTTTCTCAGGAATGGTTTGCTCGCTTCGGGGACGTTGATCACGTCGCCATGGGTCTTCCAGACCGGCGCGCGTGCGGCGGGTGAGGTCAAGGTCGGTGTGTTGTTCTCGCTGACGGGAACGACTGCGATCATCGAGGAGTCGCTCAACAAGGCGACGCTGCTCGCGATCGAGGAGATCAACGCGGCGGGCGGCATCAAGGGCAACAAGATCGTGCCGGTCGTCGAGGATCCGGCGTCCGATCCGGCCACGTTCTCCGAAAAGGCGCGCAAGCTTGTCGTTGGCGACAAGTGCGTCAGCGTGTTCGGCTCCTACACATCGGCGAGCCGCAAGGCGGTGCTGCCGGTGTTCGAACGCCAGAACAATCTGTACTGGTATCCGACCCTGTACGAGGGCCGCGAATGTTCCAAGAACGTGATCTACACCGGTGCGGTGCCGAACCAGCAGCAGGATGAGTTCGTGCCGTGGCTGATCAAGAAGTTCGGCAAGAAGTTCTACCTGATCGGCTCCAACTACATCTATCCGAAGGAAGAGAACAACTACTGCAAGAAGCTGCTTGAGAAGTTCGGCGGCGAAGTCGTTGCTGAGGAGTACGTACCGCTCGGCCACTCCGAGTTCTCGTCGGTCATCAACAAGATCCGCTCGACGCAGCCGAACGTGATCTTCTCCACCGTGGTCGGCGATTCCGTGGTCGCGTTGCACCGCCAGTACCGCGCGGCCGGCCTCGATCCGGAAAAGATGCCGATGGCGAGCCTGACGACGTCGGAGAACGAGGTTGCGGCGATGGGCGGTGAGGCCGCCGCCGGTCACTTCACCTCGGCGCCGTACTTCATGGTGCACAAGTCGCCGGAGAACGAGAAGTTCGTCGAGGCCTACAAGAAGCGCTGGGGCGCCGACAAGGTCACGCACTTCGTCTCCGAGGCCTGTTACTTCCAGACCTATCTGTTCAAGCAGGCGGTCGAGAAGCTCGCGACCAGCGACCTGACGCCGAACAACATCCGCGATGCGGTCAAGGGACAGGAGATGATCGCGCCGCAGGGCAAGGTTCGTCTCGAGGGAGAGAACCTGCACACCTGGCTGTGGCCCAAGATCGCCCAGGCCAAATCGAACGGACAGTTCGAGATCCTGGTCGAGACCAAGGAATGGCTGAAGCCGGTGCCCTACGCGGCGTATCCCGGGCAGACCTGTACCGAAAAAGGCCTGGTCGAAAAGAGCTGACTTCTCCCGAGGTTGACTACGGCCGCCGACCTTCGTGTCGGCGGCCGGTTTTCGGGAAAGCGAGCGGGGAGGCTGGCGTGGACCAATTCATCGAGCAGATCATCACCGGCCTCAGCATCGGGTCGATCCTGTTGCTGGTGGCGATGGGCCTGTCGATCATCTACGGCTCGATGGGCATCATCAATCTCGCCCATGGCGAGTTCGTGATGCTCGGCGCCTATGCCGCATGGGTGTTCCACACCTATCTCGGGCTCGGTCTGCTGGCGAGCCTGGTTCCGATCTTCCTGGTGGTCGCGACGTTCGGCTGGATCATCGAGCGCTATGTGCTGAGCCTGCTCAACAACCGGCCGCTCGACACCATCCTGGCAACCTGGGGCGTCGGCATCATGCTGCAGCAAGGGGTGCGGCTGATGGTCGGCAGCGAGCTGCGCTACGTGCAGATGCCGCCGTCGCTGTCCGGCAGCATGGAGGTGCTCGGCCAGTCGGTGTCGTCTTATCGCGTGTTCCTGTTCATCATCTCGATCCTCTTGTTCACCGCGACGTGGCTGCTGATGAACCGGACCACGGTCGGCATGAAGCTGCGCGCCATCATCCAGGACCGCTCGGTTGCGGCGTCGTTCGGCATCAATGCCAAGCGGGTCTATGCCCTGACCTTTGCTTATGGCGCAGGGCTTGCGGGCCTTGCCGGCGCACTGGTGTCGCCGCTCAAGAGCGTCTCGCCCGACATGGGCACCGGCTACGTGGTCGATGCCTTCATGGTGGTCGTGCTCGGCGGCGTGCAGAGCCTCGCCGGCACGGTCGCCTCTGCCTTCATCCTGGGTGAGCTCTCCGGTGCCATCGCCTTCCTGCAGAACGACACGGTGGCCAAGGCCATCGTGCTGCTGGCCATCGTCGTGCTCATCCGTTTCCGCCCCGAGGGACTTTTCACCGCGCGCGTCCGCGCCTGAGGTGAGAATCGAAAGCGCCATGTCATCGAAGGTTTCACCCAGGAATGGATTGCAGCGACTGACGGCGCAGATCGCGCCGCTGGTCATCGTTTGCGTGCTGATCTTCGCGCTACCGCTGATCCTCAATAACGACTTCCTGCTCAACAAGACCGCCCGCTATCTGGTGCTCGGCATCCTGACGCTGTCGCTGGCGCTGTCTTGGGGTTTCGGCGGGATCCTCAATCTCGGCCAGGCCATGAGCTTTGGTCTCGGCTCCTACGCGATGGCGATGGCGCTGAAGCTGAAGACCATCCCGGTGCATACCGGCTCGAGCGGCCTGCCGGACTTCATGGTCTGGAACAACGTCCAGCAACTGCCGTGGTTCTGGGCGCCGTTCCGCTCGCTGAGTTTCGCGATCGCCGCCGGCATCATCGTTCCGGCACTGGCTGCGGCGGCGCTAGGCTGGTTCATGTTCCGCGGCCGCGTCACCGGCGTCTACATCTCGATCATCACGCTCGCCACCATGGTGGTGCTCAACCTCGTGATCATCGACCAGCAGAGCTACACCGGCGGCTTCAACGGCATCACTGACCTCGCGCAGCTCGAGATCTTCGGCATCGCCTTCGATGCCTATGGCCGCGCCACCTACTATCTCGTCGCCGGCTGCGTCACGCTCAGCCTCCTCGTGGCATTTGCCTTCACCCGGACCAAGGCGGGGCTGATCGTGCAGGCGATCCGCGATCACGAGAGCCGGGTGCGTTACTTCGGCTACGACGTCGCGCTGTACCAGATCTTCGTGTTCGCGCTCTCGGCCGCGATCGCGGGCATCGCCGGCATGCTCTACACGGTGGTGATGGAGTTCGCCTCGCCGACATTCCTCGGCGTGCAGCTCTCGCTCTCGGTCGTGGTGTGGTGCGCGGTCGGCGGCCGGCAGAGTCTGGTCGGCGCCTTCCTCGGCGCGGTGCTGGTCGCCGGCATGCAGGGCGCGCTGTCGGAATCGGCGGCGTTCCTTGAGACATGGACGCTGGTGATGGGCGCGCTGTTTGTCCTTGTGGTGCTGTTCCTGCCCAAGGGTCTTGCCGGTCTCGCACAGGGGGCCTGGCGCTGGGTCGTTCAGCGGCGGCAGGCGGGCAACCACGCCGTCGCGCAGGGCGTCAGCCAGACGGAGGGCAGTGCATGAGCGCCCATCTCGAGCTCCGCGACATCTCCGTCAGCTTCAACGGCTTCAAGGCGCTCAACGATCTCAACATGAGCGTGCGCAAGGGCGAGTTGCGCTGCCTGATCGGCCCGAACGGTGCGGGCAAGACCACCGCGCTCGACACGATTTGCGGCAAGGTCAAGCCGAGCGGCGGCACGGTCATGTTTGCCGGCAGCGCGTTGCAGGCCCTGGAAGAGCACGAGATCGCCCGCGCCGGCGTCGGGCGCAAATTTCAGGTGCCGAGCGTCTTCCGCGACCTCACCGTCAGCGAGAACCTTGAGGTGGCGCGGGCGCGACGCACCGGCGTGTTCGCCAATCTGCGCTGGGATCAGCGCAGCGCCGGTCGCGAGGATGTCGAGCGGCTTGCAGAGCTGATCGGCCTCACCGAGCAGCTCGACCGGCCGGCCGCCTATCTGTCGCACGGCCAGACCCAGTGGCTCGAGATCGGCATGCTGGTCGCGCAGGACGCCGAGCTGATCCTGATGGATGAGCCGACCGCCGGCATGACCGCGCAGGAGACGCGCAAGACCGCCGAGCTGTTCGCGCGGCTGAAGGGCCGGCACACCCTGATCGTGGTCGAGCACGACATGGGATTCGTCAAGGCGATCGGCGACATCATCTCGGTGATGCACATGGGCCAGATGCTGGCCGAAGGCACCGCAGCGGAGGTAGAAGCGCATCCGGACGTGCGGCGGGCCTATCTGGGATCGGGGGGCATCACCAATGCTTGAGCTCGCCGACGTCGATGCCTTCTACGGCAACAGCCGCGCCCTGCAGAGCATCAACCTGAAGGTCGCGCCGGGCGAATTCCTCTCGGTGCTCGGCCGCAACGGGGTCGGCAAGACCACGCTGATGCGCAGCATCCTTGGCCTGATGGATCGCGTGACCGGACAGCTCTCGCTCGACGGTGCCGACATCTCCGCCCTGCGCACCTACCAGCGCGCCAAGGCCGGCATCGCCTATGTGCCGCAGGGGCGGGGCATCCTGCCGCGCTTCACTGTGCGGGAGAATCTCGTGCTCGGCACGTTTGCCGCCAAGCAGGCCAACGGCATCGAGGAATGGGTGATCGAGCTTTTCCCGGTGCTCAAGGACTTCCTCAACCGCTACGGCGGCAATCTCTCCGGCGGCCAGCAGCAGCAGCTCGCGATCGCGCGCGCCCTGCTGGCGCAGCCGAAAGTCATCCTGCTCGACGAGCCCACCGAGGGCATCCAGCCCAACATCGTCGAGGAAATCGAAAACGTCATCATCAAGCTCAACCGCGACGTCGGACTGACCGTCATCCTGGTCGAGCAGAATGTTTCGTTCGTTCGCCGTGCAGCTCATCGCTTCGCCATGATGGAGAAGGGACGTGTCGTGGCGGCGGGCGATATCGGCGAGCTCAGCGACGCGCTGGTTCAACGCCACATGGCGGTGTGACCGGAGGCGCCGGAGGGCAGGGAGTAGCGGTGCATTGAAGGAGCGGCACCGGGAGTTAGTGACCAGAAAACCGCAAGGAGAGCGATAATGCTGCACGGTGATATTTCTTCCAGCAACGACACGGTGGGCGTTGCCGTCGTGAACTACAAGATGCCGCGCCTTCACACCAAGGCGGAAGTGCTCGACAACGCCCGCAAGATCGCCGACATGATCGTCGGCATGAAGACCGGCCTTCCCGGCATGGATCTGGTGATCTTCCCGGAATATTCCACCCACGGCATCATGTACGACTCCAAGGAGATGTACGAGACCGCGTCCGTGGTGCCCGGCGAGGAGACCGAGATTTTCGCCGAGGCCTGCCGCAAGGCCAAGGTGTGGGGCGTGTTCTCGCTGACCGGCGAGCGGCATGAGGAGCATCCGAGGAAAGCGCCCTACAACACGCTGATCCTGATGAACGACAAGGGCGAGATCGTGCAGAAGTACCGCAAGATCATGCCCTGGGTGCCGATCGAGGGCTGGTATCCCGGCAACTGCACCTATGTCTCGGAAGGTCCGAAGGGGATGAAGGTCTCGCTGATCATCTGCGACGACGGCAACTATCCGGAAATCTGGCGCGACTGCGCCATGAAGGGCGCCGAGCTGATCGTCCGCTGCCAGGGCTACATGTATCCGGCCAAGGACCAGCAGGTGATCATGGCGAAGGCGATGGCATGGGCCAACAACACCTATGTCGCGGTCGCCAATGCCGCTGGCTTCGACGGCGTCTACTCCTATTTCGGCCATTCGGCGATCATCGGCTTCGACGGCCGTACGCTCGGCGAATGCGGCGAGGAGGACTACGGCGTGCAATATGCCCAGCTCTCGAAGTCGCTGATCCGCGACGCCCGTCGCACCGGCCAGTCGCAGAACCATCTCTTCAAGCTGGTGCATCGCGGCTACACCGGCATGATCAATTCCGGCGAGGGCGACCGCGGCGTCGCCGCCTGCCCCTACGAGTTCTACGCCAAGTGGATCGCCGATCCCGAAGGCACCCGCGAAATGGTCGAATCCTTCACGCGGAGCACCGTTGGCACCGACGAATGTCCGATCGAGGGCATTCCGGCCAAGAAGGTCGCGCATCGCTAAGGCATGATGCGGGACACGGCGCCGGCGGGTCGCTCCGCCGGCGCAAGAGCATGATCCGGAAAAGTGCGAAGCGGTTTTCCGAAAGGATTTTGCTTAAACATACGAATAGAGCGCGATGACGCTTCGAGGAAGAGTCATCACGCTCTAACGAGCGGGGAGGGCATTCGCGCTCACGGCCGGCCGCCTGACGACTGATCGCGCCGCGCAGGGCGAAGTCTGAACCAGCAACACCAGACCTTGCCGACGCCGTCGCGCCCGCGACGGCGAACGAGATCCCATGCACGAATTGAACCTTATCCATCGAAGGATGTTGCAACCATGACCAGCAGTGTCTCCAAGCCGGCGTCCGTCGCCGAAGGCCTCCATGTCGCCGAAGACCAGGTCGACCATCTCCTCGGCAGCGAATATGAGCACGAACCGGTACCGATGAATGCGCGTCGCAGCGCCTTCTCGGTCACCATGGTCTGGCTCGGCTTCCCCATGATCATCACCGGCGCCATGACCGGCTCGCTGCTCGTGCTCGGCATGGGCTTCTCCAACGCGCTGGTCGCGATGATCATCGGCAATTTGATCATGTTCTGCTATGTCGGCTTGCTCGGCCTGATCGGCACCAAGCGCGGCATGAACTTCGCGCTGATCGCCAGCATCGTGTTCGGCCGGAAGGGCTACGTCTTCGCCTCCGGCCTGCTGTCGACGCTGCTGCTCGGCTGGTATGCGGTGCAGACCGGCATCACCGGCGCGCTGATCTCGTCGACCTACGGGCTCAACTATGTTGCGATGACCGTCGTCGCCGGGCTGCTCTATATCGGCATCACCTTCGTCGGCGTGAAGGGGCTGCACTATATCGGCCTGGTCTCGGTGCCGCTGTTCGTGGTCCTCGGGCTCGGCGTTGCCGCCGACGCGGTGGCGACGCATTCGGTGTCCGCCATCTTCAGCTATGCCGGCAACAACGGTGTCGCCACCATGTCGATGGGCGTGGGGCTGACGGTCGTGATCGCGCTGTTCATCGACGCCGGCACGGTGACCGCCGACTTCAACCGCTGGGCCAAATCGCCGACCGCGTCGCTGGTTGCGACCTTCAGCGCGTTCCCGTTCGCCAATCTGATCGCGATGCTGGTCGGCGGCGTGACGACGGCGGCACTCGCCGTGCCGAACGCCAATCCGTTCGGCGCCGACAACATGTTCGGCTACATGAACGGCAAGCAGTTGGCCTGGCTGAGCGTGTTGGCATTCCTGTTCCTGTACATCAACCTCGGCTCGGTTTGCTCGCACTGCCTCTACAACGCCGCCACCGGCTGGTCGCGCATCCTCGGCACGCATATGCGGCTGATGGCGGTGATCCTCGGCGCAATCGGCATCATCGTCGCCGCGGGCAACGTCTGGGCCTTCTTCATCCAGTGGCTGTCGCTGCTCGGCATCCTGGTGCCGCCGATCGGCGCGATCATCCTGATCGATCAGTATCTATTCCGCCCGAATTCACAGGTCGATACGGACTGGCGGCCGGGCGCCTTCGCGGCCTGGGCGATCGGATCGGTCTGCGCCTTCGCGGTCGAGGAGTGGCTGCCCTACCTGTCGACGGCGATTTCGGCTGCCGTCGTCGCCAGCATCGCCTATTACATCATCGCCAAATCCACGCGCACCAGCGTGGCGCTGGCCAAGACGTAACGGCGGAGGACCGGCGCCGGCCTGGCGCCGGTCCTGCTGTCGTGAGCAAGGACAATAAGAAGGGAGATCAAGATGAGCCTCGATTATGAGATCTACAACCTTGGCGACCACAGGCTGCAGCGCGGTGCGACCATTCGCGACTGCAAGCTCGCGTACAAGACATTCGGCACGCTGAACGCGGCCAAGGACAATGTGATCGTCTATCCGACCTGGTATTCCGGCCAGCATTACGACAATGAGTGGCTGGTCGGGGAGGGGCGCGCGCTCGATCCGAAGAAATACTTCATCATCATCCCGAACATGCTGGGCAACGGGCTGTCGTCGTCGCCGAGCAACACGCCGGAGCCCTATAACGGGCCGCGCTTCCCGCAGGTCACGGCCTGCGACAATGTCCGCGCGCAGCATCGCCTCGTCGCCGAGAAATTCGGCATCAAGCACATCCGCCTGGTGACCGGCTGGTCGATGGGGGCGTTGCAGACATTCCACTGGGGTGCGCTCTACCCCGACATGATGGACCTGATCGCGCCGTTCTGCGGCTCGGCCAAATGCTCGCGGCACAATTTCGTGTTCCTCGAGGGCGTCAAGGCGGCGCTCACGGCCGATGCGGCCTGGAAGGAAGGCTGGTACACCGAGAAGCCGGTGCGCGGCCTCCGCGCCGCGGCGCGCGTCTATGCCGGCTGGGGATTCTCGCGAGCCTTCTATCGCAAGAAGCTCAATCTCGAAGCGATGGGGTATTCCTCGTCGGAGGGTTTCCTGGGT
>JACXTT010009428.1_pt1 | contig 13334 bp, 10 predicted proteins | sample 9270951 | NCBI WGS metagenome assembly JACXTT01 (sample SAMN15532306, study PRJNA645909) | rock metagenome | isolation source: weathered quartz diorite | place: Puerto Rico | collected 2017-06-21
ATATACGCTACCTGTCACTACAAAACCATACGGACTCCCGCAAAAATGATACAGATCCGAATAGCCTAATCAAATACTTCACCGTATCGGCAACCACAGCCAGGATGAAAGAAACCTCTGATGCGAGCTTGACAGATGCCAGTGAAGACAACGAATGGTACGCCTAGCATGCGGCGGGCGCAATTCACCTCGCCAAGGGCATCATTGAACGCGATATCGAAGCGACTGTGCCCGACAAATCAACTGAATTGATTCTTTATTGCGGTGGCGGGTATCGATCGGCATTGGCCGCCGACGTCTTGCAGACGATGGGCTTCACGAATGTCTATTCGATGGCCGGTGGTTGGAAGGCCTGGAAAGATTCAGGCGCGCCGGTGGAATAGGCGGCGTTACGGTTTCAAACTGAATGTCTTCGGCACGAATTCAATGGCGCTCGCTTCACCATCGGATTTACTTGCCGCCTTAGGCGATGCATAGGTGAGTACCACCCAATTCTCATTTTTGCGCGGGCCACAGGTGATTTCTCCAGTTACATCGGGAGTGAACGCCGTGATATCCATACGGTCAAAGTTGTCGCTGTGAAATTTGTAAATGCGGTCAGCCGCGCGCACCTGAAAAGTAATTCCCTTGGCGCTGCAGTCGATCGAAGTCAGCACTCCCTGGAGGCGTTGCTCGCCCTCCTTCGGTTTTCGCAAGGCTCCCATCAGAGCTGAGTTCATATCATCCGGCGTCGGCGGGGAGGTAGTTATGATCAGATCATTCTGCTCAGATGACTTGGCGCGAGCTGCGTCGGCTTGTTTCTGAAAATCCTTGAATTGCGCCATCTGTTCCTCAGTGCGCCTGATATTCTCAAGCAACACTTCGGCCTCTTTGCGCATTTCCGGATCGGGGCTGTTGTGCGCGATCGGCTCGAGCAGCTGGCGGGCTTCCGGAAAGTTCTCTTTTCGCATGTACAGCTGCGCCAACATGAAAGGGATGCGGTGGTTCCCGCGTGAGATGTTCAGCGCGCGCTTCAGCAACTCAATGGTTTCGTCGATGTCCTCGCCGCGAACGACGTTCACAAAACCGAGGAGCGCGTAACTCTCCGGAAAATCGGGCTTCAGGGCGATCGCTTTCTTTAATTCGTCGCGCATCGTCGCGGCGATGTCGGGCGAATAACCGCCCACAACCCGGTTTCCGCTCATACTCAGTCCGCTTAACGCAAAGGCGTAGTAATAATGCGCAAGGTAATTCTGCGAGTTCGCTGCGACAGCCTTTTCGAGATGTTTACGGGCATCCTCCAGATGGCCCTGACGAACACATAACATGCCGTAAGCAGACTCGGCCATCGGCAGATCGGGATTGAGTGCGAGTGCTTGTTGGATTTGCTTCTCGGCGTCCGCCAGGCGATGCGTATGCAAGAGCAAGTCGCCTAAATAAGCATGAGACTCCGCTTCATCCACGGGGGCGGCTTGCATTTCGGAATCAAAATCCAGCTTGCGCTCGAACGTAATTCCGGTGGCCATATATTTTGCCCCCAGAATGTACGATTTGAAGTCCTTCTCTACTGACTCGATATTGCTTTCGAAGGCTCGCTGAAACGCATCCTCAATGCTGGTGTTCGCGCGCAGCAGATCGACAAATTTCGCGAGCTGTGTGCGGTGCTTCTGTCCGTCCCCCTGCAACAGGTAATGCATCAGCATCCACGACTCAGCGTAGAAGATATTCATCTTGTTGCCTTCGTTGTAATACGGAGACTTGTAATCAACCGCGAACAGAGTGCGCAGCGGCAGAAACTTGTTTTCTCTCAGATATAGAACGTGATTGGCGATCAGGTCGCCGAGAATCACACGGCGGTTATCGTCCTTGATATCGAAGGTGCTGTAATACTCGGCCAGCCCTTCGTTGAACCACAGCGGCACCGCAGCACCCATCGTATTTTCGATCAAGAGATGCACGTATTCATGAAAGATCACGCGAAAGGGCTGGTCCTCGGAGGCTTTTTCGGTGGTGAGCGTGATGTAATTCACATCCTCGCCCGGCTGGAAGTAACCGCTGACGTTCGGATTTGCTTTGAATGGCTTATACGAGCTATCGCTCTTGAAAACGATAACGGTCGTCGGCACGGGAGAATTCACCGCAGTCTTTGGGAATAACAGCCCAAACACCTGGCGAAACTGTTCCAGGCGATTCGCTACTTGCCGCACGTCCTTCTCGCTCGCATTGCCGATCAGCGTGAAGTTCTTTGATTGAACCTTAACCCAGGCATCTTTCGCCTGCGTGTTTTGTTGGGCAAGCAGGGGCAGCGAAACGATGGCGAGACCAAGCGCCAGCTTGCGGAGGAACGAGTGAGAAATATTCATTTGAGACCTCCAGGAAACCGAAATTCTTGCGGCAGAGTTTCCACGAAAAGGATCACCCGGGACGGCGAACCCGAACTATACGAATCGATACTTCCATAGTCAAAGACTAACGGCAGCGTCCGCTCGGTGATAGAATCCGCGACCGCAATGGATGGTTCGTTGTAACCTCGTTCACGCGCTCAGCGTCATAATTACCTTATCGCTCAATGTTTTTTAGATAAAACCAGTTGTTCCTGACGGAAGTATTCCGCCATCAACAAACAGGCGGGGGATGCCCGCGACCCGCACGCAGGATGCGTGCGCTTCAATAACCACAGGAGAAAGTCATGCAGAAACTCTACGCAATCGCCATCGCTCTGTGCGTACTGGCTTTCACGTCAGTCATTTTCGCGCGCGAGGCAAAGCTGGTGCGCTATCCCAGCTACTCCAACGGACGCATCGCGTTTACTTATCTCGGCGATATCTGGACCGCGGACGAGAATGGTCAGAACATTCAACGCCTGACCGTGAACAAAGCGCGCGATGCCTATCCGCGTTTCTCGCCCGACGGAAAGTGGATTGCCTTCTCGAGCGATCGCAATGGCAATCTCGACGTCTACATCATCCCGTCGAGCGGCGGTACGCCCAAGCAGTTAACTCATCATTCGGCCGACGATACGGTGCTCGGTTGGACGCCGGATGGCAGCGGAGTTCTCTTCAGCAGTCAGCGCGGCGAAGACTTCATGGGCCTGCTCTACGTGGTCAGCGTGAACGGCGGTATGCCCTGGCGCGCGGGCCCGGACATGGGCAATGCGGCGAGCTACTCTCCTGACGGTAATCGGATCGCGTACAACCCGAAGGGACAGGTTTACTGGCGCAAATATTATCGCGGCGCGTACGCGACTGACGTTTGGATCGAAGACGTTTCGACCAAAAAGTTTACGCAGTTGACGGATTTTGATGGCCTCGATTCGTGGCCGATGTGGAGCCGCGACGGCAACATTTATTTCGTCAGCGATCGCGACGGCGGAGGCTTGACGAACATCTGGCGCGAATCTGACAACGGCGGCAAGGCCGAAAAGATCACTTCGTTCAAGAGCGGCGATGTGCGGTTCCCTTCGATCAGCGCCGACGGCAAGACGATCGTCTTCGAACACGACTTTGGCGTTTGGAAGCTCGACACTGGCAGCAAGAAAGTAAGCCAGATCAAACTCGACATCGATGCTGAGACGGAAGAGAACGATGCAGAGATGCGCGCGTTCGCGTCCGAAGCCGATGATTATGATCTCGCCCCGAACTCGCGGCGCATTGCGCTTTCAACTCACGGAGAGATCTTTACGGTGCCCGTGGAAGAGGGAGATATCAAACAGATCACTGACAGTCCATCGCGCGATCGCGACGTTAACTACTCGCCGGATGGTAAGTGGCTGGCCTTTGTTTCCGATCGCAGCGGCCGGGAAGAACTCTACGTGAGCACAGTTGACGGAACGGGTGAACCTCAAAAGCTAACTGACATCGATGCATTAAAGAACGGTTACAACTGGTCGCCTGATTCGAAAGAGATCGCGTTCACTTCTTCGGACAGCAAGCTGCGCAAGGTCAACGTTAATAGTAAGCAGATCGTCGAAATCGATGCGTCACGCTACGGCAATATCTCGACGCCGGAATGGTCGCCGGACGGTAAGTGGATCGCGTATTCCAAAGCCGACGCGAGCCGCACGACGGATATCTACGTTATTTCATCATCGGGTAGTGACAAGGAAGCACACAAAGTCACGTTCGATTCTTACGATGAGCGCAGCCCGCGCTTCTCGCCTGACGGACGGAAGCTTTTCTTCGTGCGCACTGACTCGTTTGGCGGCGGGGGCGGGTTCGGAAACGCGTCGGTGCAAATCTATTCCGTCGGTTTAGAAAAGCTCGAACGCGATCCTGACGATCCCGAAGAAAGGCCGGAAACGCCCGCATTCCAGGGCCCTGTCGCCGGTGAAGGCGATGAAGGCGCAGCGCCCCAGCGTCGTCCAGCCGGGCCGCGACCGCCCCATGAAACCAAGATGGATTGGGTGGGAATGAAGCGGCGCACGCGCCAAATCACGCGCATGCCGTTTCCGATTTCGACGTACAGCCTAGCGCCTGACAGTCGCACGATCGTCTTTGTAACGACCGAACCCGGCGCGACGTTTGCGACGCCCGTCATCTATTCAATTCAGGACGATGGCAAGCGTCTGACGCGAATCGTCGCGGGTGGTCCACCGACCGGTGAAGGCGAAGGTGGTGGAGGCGGAGGATTCGGAGGCGGCATCGGCGCGCTGGGAATTTCACGCGACGGACGCACGCTGTTTTATTTTGATCGTCGCGAAATATATTCGGTTCCCCTTGGCGGTGCCGCAGCGGCGGCCACGGCCGGCCGTCCGACTGGTGGAGGGGAAGGCGGCACGCGCCGTCGCATCAACTTCAACGTGCGGGTGAAAGTAAATCGTCCGGCGGAATGGGCCGAGATGTTTGGTGATGCATGGCGCACGATGAAGTATCGCTTCTACGATCCGAAGATGCATGGCATGGATTGGGACGCAGCCAAAGCGAAGTACGAGCCGCTCGTGAAAGACGTAGGTGATCGGCAGGAGTTGATGAACATCATCAACGAGATGATCGGCGAGCTTAACGCGTCGCACACGGGCGCCGCCCCACCACCGGGCGGCCGCGCTCAGGGCGGAGTCTCAACCGGATACCTCGGCGTCGAACTCGAACCTGATAAAGCTGCGGGTCGTTACAAAGTGAGCTACATCTATGAAGACGGCCCAGCAGACAAAGACTGGGTGAAGGTCAACGTTGGCGACTACTTGATTGCGATCGGTGGCAAGGAAGTGAAGGTCGGCGACGAGTATTGGGAACTGCTGAACGATCGTCTTAATCGCAAAGTCGAAGTTACTTTCAACAACAAGCCCGCGACCGACGGCGCCTGGAAGACGCGCATCGAAACGATCAACGGCGGAGCATATTCGAACCTTCGTTATGATCGTTGGGTGAAAGAGCGACGGCAGAAAGTCGATGAACTCTCGAACGGCCGCGTTGGCTACCTGCACATTCGCGCGATGGATCAACCTTCATTGCGCAAGTTCGAAAAAGAGATTCGTGAGTTTCGCAACAAGGAAGCATTGATCATCGATCAGCGTTGGAACGGCGGCGGCAACATCGAACAGGAGTTGCTCGCGATCCTCGTGCAGCGCGAATATCAAATTTGGCAACCACGCGGAGTAGAAGCGAGTGGCCGTCCATTCGCCGGATACTTTGGACCGAAAGTCGTGCTGCAAAACTGGCGGTCGGCTTCCAACGCGGAAATGTTTCCGGCGGGATTCAAAGCGCTGGGCCTGGGCAAGACCGTCGGCACGCCCACGATGGGTGCGGTGATCGGGACGGGCAGCTATTCGCTAATTGACGGTTCGACGGTGCGCACGCCGGGTGTTGGCGTTTACCTCTCGGATGCCAAGCGTACGAACATGGAAAACTATGGCGTACAGCCCGACATTCGCATCGACAATTCACCGGAAGACAATCTCGCCGGCCGCGATCGGCAGCTCGAAACTGCAGTCGACGAGTTGATGAAACAGATCGGTGGGACGAAGCGGAATATCGCCAGCAAAGAGAACCAGTAGACTGAGTCAGGGCGGCGGGCTTGCTCCATTGAGCCTGCCGCCTTTTCCCTTTGTACTCCCATCTTTCCTTTTCAGTTCTTATCACCAAGCGCAAAAATCTTCAGGCATTCGCGCCGGGCTGTGTGATAATGTGTTACCCCCTCCGGACGACATGCCTGAGAGACCTTTGCAAATCTCCATTTGTGGAACTTTTGATGTAGAGAACTACGGTGATCTGCTGTTCCCGTTGATCGCCCAGAAGGAGTTGTCGGACCGGCTCGGCGAGGTTCGACTGCATCGATTCTCGTATCATCAGAAGACGTCGTCAGAGTGGCCATTTGAGGTCACGTCCCTTGTCGATTTTCCAAAGATGATCAGTGAAGTCGACGGCGTACTGATTGGCGGCGGACATATTCTTAGATTCGACAAACTAATCGCGAAGAACTATTTTCCGCCTTCCCCGCAGATCCATCACCCAACAGGATACTGGCTCAGTCCGATTTTAGCCGCGGTGACGAATGGCTTACCCGTGGCGTGGAATGCACCGGGCATGCTCGGGCGGGTGCCGGCTTGGGCGGCCCAACTGGTGGAACTGGCCGTGAGAAACAGCAACTATGTTTCGGTAAGAGATCGTGAATCGAAAAGAGCTCTCAAACGGTATGCGGGCGAGACGCCGTTGCGAATCGTGCCGGATACGGCGTTTGGTATCAGTCGACTGTTGAGTGATGTTCCCTCGCAGGATTACGAAACCCTGTGCCGGGAGAGGGGTTTGACCAAGCCATACATTGTCGTGCAAGCCACAGCTCCGCTATTGCCCTTCTATCGGTTCGCGCTGCGCCACCCGTCTCTCTTTCCCGGCTTCCAAATTCTTTTGGTGGCGAGCGGTCCGATGCTGGGCGATGACGTCGCATTATTTGGTGAGCCGCCATCGCATGTGATCCAAATGCAGCGGTTACCACACCCGATGCTGTTGGCAGAGTTAATCCGCGGAGCACGCTTCGTCGTCGCCGACAGCCTGCATGTTTCGATCTCAGCACTCGCTTTGCGAGTACCGCTCTGCCGGCCCGCTGATCGGCTCTTTGGGAAGTACGCCTTGCTGAAAGACTTCGACGGAGTTTTCACGTACAGCAAGTGGCGCATAAAGCCCGAACCGTTTCTCTCCGCTCTCCAATGGCCGCGAGCTGGACGTCAATTACCGGCCATCGAGGAACAGTTGAAGCAGCACTGGGATACTATTGCCAGTGTTGTCTCAACGAATTCTGCGCGCACTCCAATCCCTGCTTCGTCTGTTGAACTTTGGCAGCGGATGCCTTCACTTCTCGAACCACCAACACCCTGGCGGTCACGGCTGCGAGGCGTTTCGCGGTGGCGCCCGTCATTCGCGAGATTGCATTCCGCCGCCGGTCTCTTGCGCGCCCGAGTCTAATGCTGAACTTTTCTCGGATTACCGCGGCGGCTATCGAAAACGATCCTTACCGGTGGGCGATCGTTGACGGGCTTTTTTCCGATGACGATGCCAGCGCGTTGAGTCAGAATTTTCCCTGCGATCATTTCAAAACTGTCACCGGCGATGATGGAGAAAAAGGATACGAGTACGAAGCCCGGGCGTTGATTGGCATGGGCGCGGACCGACCGGCTTTTGCGGCGGACTTGCATTCGGCCTGGCGTGATTTCGCCGGCGATTTGTTGTCGCAATCTTATCGGGCGGCTATGACCCAGTTGACTGGGATCGATCTTTCAACGCTCACCATTGAGGCAAATGTATTTCATTACGGGCGAGGGGCTTGGCTCGGCCCGCACGTCGATCTTAAAGAGAAGATCGTCACTCATATTTTCTACTTCAATGAAGCTTGGGATCGAGACGAAGGCGGAAGCTTGAGCATTCTCGGATCGCAGCACCTCGACGACGTTCGGGCTAGCGTGCCGCCGATCGTCGGCAGCTCAGTCGTGCTGGTGCGTTCAGACAATTCGTGGCATGCCGTGCCGCCTGTGGCAAAGGAATCGCGCAGATCACGACGGAGCCTGGCTTTGACCTTCTACTCGCCGGGTTCGGTAAGCACGATGTGGCCGCCGGGCGATCGCACGCCGCTGCACACTTTCGACGCAACCAAGACCTACCATCGCCGCCCGTATCGCTCATGGTCCAAACTGCTGCGGCGAATGTGGCGTTGACAATCAGCTCTACTGCCCGACCGCGGCCCGCATTAGTCATGACTCAGCCGTCCCTATGCGCGGCCATCTTGAGCGTTGTATTGAATGGATGAAAATGCGTTAAGATGCACGGCACTCCGCCGGAGGAAATAAATGAAATTAACCAAGTTTTTGATTGCTGGCGCCGCGCTGATCTCTCTGTCGGTAGTCGCCGCCCAACCGCAGGGTGATGCCAAGCACTTCACGAAAGAAGGTTTGGTCTTCGACTATGCGAATGGGTGGTCGATCGCAGACGAAAGCAATTCGGATGCGCAGCAGTTGACGCTGAATCGTTCTGGCAGCGATGCGCAGATTCGCATCTTCGCGCATCGCGGCAAGGTAGACTCGCCAGAAAAGTTGGCGCAAGCAAAGAAAGCCTTCATCGATCCTTACGTAAAATCTGTCACCAACACGTTCGTGCAAATGGGAGCGAAACCCGAAAGCGCGCCGGCTTCTTCAGAAATTGGCGGCGCTGCGGCCGAAGGCGTGCGCGTGAAGGCATCACTCAGCGGTGAACCCGGCGAAGCGGACATTTATTGGGTTACGCTTAACAATCGCGTCGTCGTGCTCACATTTTTCGGGCCCGACAAAGCACTAAAGCAAGCGACGTCGGCCTGGGACACAATACGAACAACTCTTAAGATTGAGCCGCCCCCGCCGAAAGCTGGAGCCACGCCAAAAACAAAACCATAGCATTTTCTCCCTCTCCCTTTGGGAGAGGGCAGGGGTGAGGGGTACTGAAGCCGAAGTCACTAGACCCTCACCCAAACCCTCTCCCAAAGGGAGAGGGATTTTTGAAGCGGAGCAGAAACAGTGATCATCGGACTTCCTAAAGAAATCAAAGACAACGAATATCGTGTTGGACTAACCCCGGCGGGCGTGCGCGCGCTAACCGATGCGAATCATCAGGTAATGGTCGAAACCAAGGCGGGCGAAGGCTCGGGCTTTGAAGACGTTCTCTATGAGCGTGCCGGCGCGAAGATCATTAAATCGGCCGACGACGTTTGGGCGGAAGCCGAAATGATCGTGAAGGTGAAGGAGCCAATCGCGCCCGAGTATCCACGCATGCGCGAGGATCAGTTGCTCTTCACGTATCTGCACCTCGCACCTGATAACGCTCTGACCGAAGAACTGCTGAAGCGCAAGGTGATCGGCGTTGCCTACGAAACGATTACCGACAGGCGCGGCACGCTGCCTTTGCTGACACCGATGTCGGAAGTCGCCGGTCGCATGGCGATTCAAGTCGGCGCGCATTACCTGGAAAAGATGAGCGGCGGGCGTGGCATTTTGCTCGGTGGAGTTCCCGGCGTGCCGGCCGCGCGCGTGGTGATCATCGGTGGCGGCGTGGTGGGCACCAACTCTGCGAAGATTGCTGTCGGCATGGGCGCCCACGTGACGATCATCGATAACAATTTAGATCGATTGCGCGAGTTGGATGACATCTTTCTGTCGAAGATTTCGACGCTCGCTTCGAGCGCCTACATGATTCACGATGCTCTGATGACTGCGGATTTGATCATTGGCGCGGTTCTCGTTCCCGGCGCCGCCGCCCCGCGGCTCGTCACGCGCAGCATGCTAAAAGACGTCGCGGACGGCGCAGTCATCGTTGACGTCGCGGTCGATCAAGGCGGCTGCGTTGAGACGACTCATCCCACAACGCATTCCGATCCAACTTATTATGTTGAAGGCGTGCTGCATTACTGTGTCGCGAACATGCCTGGCGCGGTGCCGCGCACATCGACTTTCGCGTTGACGAATGCGACGTTGCCTTACGCTCTGAAACTGGCCAACCTTGGATTCAAAGCTGCGGTGATGTCTGATTCGGGTTTGGCGGAAGGTGTGAACACTTATGCCGGCAAACTAACTTATCAAGCGGTGGCTTTGTCGCAAGGTCGCGAGTACACGGCGCTAAATCAGTTGCTGGAAGCGTGAGTTTAGGATTGTTTGCGCAGCAGATCGGCGAGGCAACTCTTCAGCTCTTCGACCTTCACCGGTTTGTAGAGAAACACATCGACGATCTTTTCCGCGGGCGCCATCGCCTGCCTGGTTTCCTGACCGGTCAGTAATACGATCGGCACACTCGCAAGCTTTGGGGTGGTGCGCACGAAGCGCGCGAACTCTTGCCCGGTCATGTGCGGCATCACCGCATCGGTTAAGACGACGTCGACCTCCGACGAAAGCGCGAGTTTCATTCCTTCCAATCCATCACCGGCCGTGATCACTTGATAACCGGCCCGTTGCAGAGCCAGCTCCAAGTAACGCCGCACCGATCGATCGTCTTCGACCAGCAGCACGCGTTTTGGTTTGGGAACGGCGGCGTCGATGGGCGCCGGATCATTTGACTCGCTGGACGTTTCCGAAGTCATTTCGTGTCGGGATGATGAGGGGCCTCGCTGCGCGTAAGTTACTACACGGTGTGCGAGTGCGCAATCAGCTTGCGCGGAGCGGATGCGATTCACATCCCGATCAGCGCGTCATGGAGGCCGGCATCTTACGCAGCGCGCGACCCGCGAGAACTCCCGTAAACGATCCGTTCTCTACCGCAATCTTTCCGTTGACGATTACGAACTTCATGCCGGTTGCGAGTAGTTCTGGTTGTTCATAAGTTGAGCGATCGATTACGGTGTTGGGATCGAAGATGATTACATCGGCGAAATAGTTTTCACGAATCAGTCCACGCTCGGGAATGCGAAACCATTCCGCCGTGAATGCGCTGCTGTTGCGCACAAAGAACGGAAGCGAGACGAGCTTCGACGTGATCACATAGTCGTGAAGCTTTTTCGGAAAGGTGCCGTACTTCCGTGGGTGACCGGTTGAACCATCCGAGCAAGTGGTCACAAATTTCTCTTTCATGAAGCGACGAATGTCACGTTCGTTCATGTTGAAGGAAGCCACACCGGCGCCGCCAACATCCTTGATGATGTCGAGCGCCACTTCTACCGCCGGCTTGTTCTGTTCCTGGGCGAGCTGATTCAAACGCTTGCCAACGATTGATTTGTCGCGGGCATCGACAATCAGAAGTGACTCTGGGCCGCCACGTCCGCGCAGATTCTCCTGCATATCGGCGATCAGTTTCGGACGCTGTTGGGGATCGTCAATGCGCTTCAGTAGTTCCGCGCGTCCACCGACTTCGGCCCAACGCGGAATCAGCGACGCCTGCAAACTCGTGCCGGAAGCCGTGTAAGGATACTGACACGCAGACGCGTCGATTCCCTGCGACCGCGCTTTCTTGATCATCTCAATCGCTTGCTTGCTTTGATTCCACGAATCTGGACCGAGCGCTTTAATGTGCGAAATGTGCACCGGAATGTTTGCTTCGCGCCCGATGCGAAGCGTTTCCTGAATCGATCCCAGCAAACCAATGCCCGCCGTGCCTTCGGAACGCATGTGCGTGTCGTAAACGCCGCCTTTGGCGCCGGCAACTTTCGCCAGCTCGATCACTTCTTCAGTCCTCGAGTAGCTCTGCGGCGCATAATATAGTCCCGTCGACATGCCGAATGCGCCGTCATCCATGGCGCGCGCCACGTACCGCTTTTCTTCTTCGAGTTGTGCTGCGGTTGGCTGCGCGTCGGTTGACCCAAGGACCTTGCCGCGAATCGTGCCAAACCCGGCGAGCAGCGCTGCGTTGGTCCCGATGCCTTGTTCCTCCCATTTCTTCAAAGTCTCGCCGACGTTTATGACACTGCCCCCGTCGTTTCCGGTAATGACGGTAGTCACGCCCTGCATGAGGTAAGCTTCGTTTGATTTGCGCTGAGGATCCGAAAGATCGCTGAGCGTGTGCGTGTGCGGATCGATGAACCCCGGCGCAACGATCAGTCCAGTCGCATCGATCGTTCGCGTCGCTTCGACGTGCGCCTTCTTTGCATCTCCGATAAAGACGATGCGATCGCCGCGAATTCCGAGATCAACTTTGCGGGCTTTCTTGCCGGAACCGTCAATGACGCTTCCATGCATGATGAGAATGTCTACGGTGCGGGTCGATGGTTGTTGTGCTGTGACAATCGCGGGAAGCGAGGTGAGCACAACAGAGGCGATTACAATGAGAACCAAGACGAAGCGGATGCGCATGGCGCACAATCATGCGCCATCGCGGCTATTCAATCAATTCTTTCAAACAATCAAGCGCGTCGGCCCAGAACTTTTTCATCTTTGCGCCGGCCTTGGCGCTGGGCAACTTACTCTGCGACTCAACGGCTTCGTCGCTCATGCGAGGTTTGAATGATTCTTTGGCCATGTAAATTAAGGGTCCGAAGCCCGACTGTGAGGGAGGGCAACGTTCGATTCCAGTTTCTTGATGAAGAACTCGGATGGAAACTTGCACTCCCTCACGGTCGGGCTTCCGACCCATCCTACTCGTCTCGATCGTACGCTACTCTCAACCACTTCTTCACTTCGTCGTCGATATCTTTGACGGAAGTTATTTCAAAACGATGTGTGATTCGATCCTTCTTTGCAAAGCCACAAAAAATTTAGGGCAGCCTCGCTTTGAGATCTCTCTTTGTGGCCTTTCCCGTCCTTGTGGTTAAGGCGATTTATGAAGTGGCACGTTCGGCTTCCTTGTCCTGGCCAAGGCTAAACCAATTGCCTGAGTTGTCCTTCATCACGGTCGCAGTCCCCCACGATTGCGTGACCGGAGGGCCTTTGAATTCAACTCCGCGCGCCTTTAACTCCTCATAAGTCTGGTGGATGTCATCGGCTTCAAACACGCCCGCGCCGAGGACGCCCTTTTCCATCAGCGATTTCAATTGCGCGGCCGTTTCCTCGTTCAGGATGTAACCCGGTTTTGGCTCCATCAAGTTAATCTCGAAGCCCGGCTGCCCCTTGATTCTCATCGTCAGCCAGCGATAATCATCGCCGATCATGGCGTCGGTATCGACTTCGAAGCCGAGTTTATCGCGATAAAACTCCAGCGCTTCCTGCTGGTTCTTAACCCACACGGTTACGTGGGACATTTTTGTAATCATGGTTATTGGTCTCCTTCGTAAGATTTGCGACGGAGCATACACAGGTTTCGGTTGAGCTGGCTTCTCGAAAATTGCAGAAAGTGTGGGTGCGCGTCGAGCCGGTGTTCCGCCGGTTCAATTCCTACTCGCTCACGCCCAAACCGTACATGTTGAGAAAAGAGGTGGGACCTTTGCTCTGGGCATCCCTCTTTTACTGGCACTACTTTCAGGAACACTCGCGGCCCCCGTGG
>JACXTT010009429.1_pt1 | contig 13334 bp, 14 predicted proteins | sample 9270951 | NCBI WGS metagenome assembly JACXTT01 (sample SAMN15532306, study PRJNA645909) | rock metagenome | isolation source: weathered quartz diorite | place: Puerto Rico | collected 2017-06-21
GTCGCAGGGCTGTGTCCTCGGTCGCCCGCGTACTTGTCCAGTACGCGGGCTCCCTGCGTCCTTGCCCTGCTCGTTTTTCGCCGGCGAATCGCGCCCGTATTTCCCGGAGAGACCACTAGGCCGATGACGCTCTACCGGCTCGCGCTGATCGCCGCGCTCACGCTCGGCCTCCTTCCCGAGACCGCGGCGCTCGGCGCCGCCAGCACCGTCCCCGGCAGCCGCAGCGGGAAGTCCGTGACCCCCATCACCGCCGACACGCTCAAACCCGCCAGCTGCAGCGCCATCACCCTCACCACCCTCGTCATCGGCAACACGGGCACCGCGGGCAACGACCTCGAGCTCGGCAGCGCCGCGGCCGACACGATCAGCGCCGGCGGCGGCAACGACTGCATCCTCGCGGGCGGAGGCAACGACAACATCAACTGCGGCACCGGCACCGACGTCGCCATCGGCGGCCCCGGCACCGACGTCTTCAACGTCAACTGCGAGACGCAGATCCAGTGACGACCGCGCCGAACGCTTCGTCGATCGCCGCCAGCGTGTCGTCGTCCAACTCGACCCCCGACGCGCCGGCGTTCTCACGGAGCTGCTCGGGCCGGCTGGCACCGACGATCGCGGCTGCGACGTTCGGCGTACGCAACACCCATGCGAGCGCGAGCTGCGAGAGCGTCAGCCCGAGCCCGTCCGCGATCGGTCGCAGCCGCTCGACGCTCTCGAGAATCTCGCGCGTCAGATAGCGCCCGACCGACCACCCCATGCGATCCGAGCGCGCCCGCGAATCGTCGGGCGGCGCCGAATCCGGGGCGTACTTGCCGGTGAGCACACCCTGCGCCATCGGCGACCACACGATCTGCGAGATGCCGTTGGCTGCGCAGAGCTCGAACACGTCTTGCGCCGGATCCGGGTGCAGCAGCGAGTATTCCGGCTGGCTGGAGATGAACCGTTCCCCGCCCTGCAGTTCGATCGCAGCCCGGATCTGCGCCGGCGTCCACTCGCTGAAGCCCAGATAGCGGGCCTTTCCCTGGCGCACTACTTCGGTCAGCGCCTCCATCGTCTCCTCGAGCGGCGTTGCCGCGTCGTAGCGATGGCACTGGTAGAGGTCGACGAAGTCGACACGCAGGCGCGCGAGCGAACCGTCGATCTGCTTGAGGATCTGCGCCCGCGACAGCCCGCGATCCTCTTCGGACATCGGGAAGTAGACCTTCGTCGCGAGCACATAGGAGTCGCGAGCACGTGGGGCGAGCACCTCGCCGAGGAACGACTCGGCCGCACCGCGGTTGTAGACGTTCGCTGTGTCGATGAGGGTGACGCCCAGGTCGAACGCCGTGTCCACGATCTCGCGGGCCGCGCGGTCGGAGATGCCGCCGCCGAACGTGAGCCACGTGCCCAGCGCGATCTCCGACACCATCAGATCGCTCGCGCCGAGTTGCCGGTACCGCATGTCCCGGGTCTATCACGCACGGACGGGTGTGGGTCGCCCCCGGCCACGTGACAGCCTGTTGCTCGGGTCGCCGCGATCCATAGGATCGCGGCGTGGAGACGAGGGAGCTCGGCCGCAGTGGTGTCGCCGTCACCAGGATCGTCCTCGGGTGCGGCAACTTCGGCGGCGTCGGCTCCTCGCCCGCGTTCTTCGGCCAGGGCATTCCGAAGGACGCGGCGTTCCGGATCATGGACGCAGCGTGGGACCTCGGCATCCGGGCCTTCGACACAGCCGACGCGTACGGCGGCGGACGCAGCGAGTCCTGGATCGGCGAATGGCTCGCGCACAAGGGAAGCGACGTAGGCGATCGGATCGCCGTGGAGACGAAGACGTACAACCCCATGAACGACGGAGAGGACCACGGCCTGTCGCGCCCGCGCATCTTGCGCCAGATCGAGCAAAGCCTCGGGCGCCTCCGGCTGGAGCGTGTCCCTCTCTACCTCGCGCACGCGTTCGACGCGGAGGTGCCGCAGGAAGAAACGCTGTCTGCGTTCGACGAGCTCGTCCGAGCCGGCAAGATCGGTGCAGTCGGCGCGTCCAATTTCAGCGGCGACGAGCTCGCGGAGGCACTCGAGATCTCCGAGCTGGAGGGCCTGGTCCGGTACGAGTTCGTCCAGAACTCTTTCTCGCTGCTGGACCACGGCGATTCGGAGACCGTCTTTCCGGTCTGCCGGGAGCACGGGATCGGGTACGAGTGCTTCGGGCCGCTGGCGGGCGGCTGGCTGACCGGCAAGTACCGCCGCAACGAGGACTACCCCGACGGCTCGCGCATGACGCAGCGACCCGAGGGATACCTCGAGTATGCGACCGAGCGCGTTTTCGCCGCACTCGACCGTCTCGACGAGGAGGCGCGCGGGCGAGGTGTGTCGATGGCGGGGCTCGCACTCGCCTGGTTGCTCGCCAACGACGAGATCACCGCCGTCGTGGTCGGCCCGACACGGCCTGAGCATCTCGACCCTGTACGCGAGGCGCTCGGCCTCGACCTCGGCCGGGGCGAGGCCGCCCAACTGACGGAGGTGTTTGCGTGAGCGTTCTGGTCCTGTCCGACGCGGAAGTCCGCGCGCTGCTGGACATGGAGGCGTGTATCGGGGCGATGGCCGAGGTGCTGGCCGCGCTGCAGCGAGATGAGCTCTCGATGCCCTTGCGGTTCATCTTCCGGCCCACCGGATCGGCGAGCCTGATGGGCTTCATGCCCGCCCATCGTGCGGGCAGTGGGCCGGTCTTCTCGCTCAAGGAGATCGTGGTCTCGCCTGCCAACTCGGCGAAAGGGATGGATCCGCATCAAGGGGCCGTGATGCTCCACGACGGCGAGACCGGCGAGCTGCGGGCCCTGATGAACGCGTCCGCCGTGACCGAGATCCGCACCGCCGCAGTGTCGGGCGTCGCGACGAAGCTGCTCGGCCGGCCCGGCTCTCGCGTCGTCGCCGTCATCGGCGCCGGCGTCCAGGGGCGCTCGCACATCGAGGCGATGCGGTCGGTACTGGACAATCCCGAAATCCGCCTGTGGAGCCGCGGCGTTGGCCGCGCGAACGCATTGGCTGATGCAACGGGAGTGACGGTTGCCGCCACCGCCGAGGAAGCGTGCGCCGGCGCCGACGTCGTGTGCGTCTGCACCTCGGCACGCGAGCCGGTGCTCTCGCTCGAGATGCTGGCGCCGGGTGCGCACGTCAACGCCGTCGGATCGTCGATCCCGACGGCGCGTGAGCTCACGTCCGAGCTGGTCGCAACCGCCTCGCTGTTCGTCGATAGGCGGGAGTCGACGGTGAACGAGGCCGGCGACTATCTCTTCGCGGTCGAGGAGGCCGGGATCGGGCCCGATCACATCCGGGCTGAGCTCGGTGAGCTGCTCGAGGGCGTCCACCCCGGACGCCAGGCCGATGACGAGCTGACGGTCTTCAAGTCGCTCGGCATCGGAGTCGAGGATCTGGCATCGGCGGAGCTCGTCGTCTCCCGTGCGCGCGAGCGCGGGATCGGCACCGAGGTCGACTTCTGATCCCGCTGGCGGACATCGAGCACGCCCGCGAGGTGATCGCAGGCGATGCGGTCAGGACGCCGCTCGTGCGCCTCCATGTCGAGCTCCCCGACACGGAGATCTGGCTCAAGCTCGAGTGTCTACAGCCGATCGGCTCGTTCAAGATCCGTGGCGCGGCAAACGCGATCAGACAGGCTCCCGCGGAGGACATCGCCCGGGGTGTGCTGACGACGAGCGCCGGCAACATGGCGCAGGGCGTCAGCTGGCTCGCGCGAGAGCTCGGCGTCCCGGCGACGATCGTCGTTCCCGACCACGCTCCGCGCGCGAAGACGGACGCGATCGAGCGCCTGGGCGGCCGCGTCATCCGCGTCACGTTCGACCGCTGGTGGCAGGCGATGGAGGAGGGCTCGTACCCGGGCGTGGAAGGGCTGTTCGTGCACCCCGTGATGGACGACGAGGTGAAGGCCGGGAACGGCACGATTGGGCTCGAGCTCGTCGAGGACCTCGACGGGATCGACGCGGTGCTGATTCCCTGGGGCGGCGGCGGGCTGACGACCGGGATCGCAAGCGCGCTCGCAGCCCTGTCGCCCGCGACGAAGGTGTACGTGTGCGAGCCGGAGACGGGCGCACCCGTGACAGCCGCGCTCGCAAACGGCGGTGTGCCGGTGGCGGTCGACTATCGCGCGTCGTTCGTAGACGGCTCGGGGGCGAAGGCGCTCCTGCCCGCGATGTGGGAAGGCGCGAAGGAGCTCGTCGACGGTGCGTTCGCGCTCTCGCTCGACGAGACCGCCGCCGCCGTGCGGCTACTCGTCGAGCGTGCGCACGTCATCGCGGAGGGCGCGGGAGCACTGCCCGTGGCGGCTGCCGTCTCGGGCCGGGTGGACCCGGGCCGCGTGGTCTGCATCGTCTCGGGCGGGAACATCGACCCCGACCGCCTGGCAGCGATCCTGCAGGGCGAGACGCCCGACTAGGGTCAAACCTTCTGGTCTGACCCGGGGGAAACAGCGTCAGGGACAGGATTAATCCGGTCCCTCACACAGTTTTCATTCGAAAAGGCGGGTCTGGCCAGAAGGCCAGACCCCTAACACCCGCGCTGGCTGACCTCGGCGCGTATCAGCTTGATGTACTCGAGCGGGATCGCGATCGCCTTGCGCCACCACGCGTCCTTGTCGGTGTAGCGCATGGCGAGGTCGACTTTCGTACACCGCCGGATCAGCTTGTGCGCCCGGTAGATGTGGTAGCGCGACGTGACGACCACCACCGTCTTCCAGTTCCCCTGATCCGCAAGATTCGCGATCATCCGTGCCTCACCGCGGGTGGAGCTCGGCGATGCAAACTGGCACACGAGCTTGTATCCCTTCGGCTTCGCGCCGTGGCACAGCCGGTAGCGGTCGGGGTCGCTGCTTGCGTCGTCCTCGGACACGACGAGCGAGTTCGCCATCCCGGTGCGGGCGAGCTTCAGCGCCACGGGCAGACGCTCACGGCTCCCCGCGAGCACGACGATCGCGTCCGCGTGGGCCGGGAGCCGATCCTGGTTGTGCAGCAGAAAGAGCCAGATGCCATATCCGTACGCCATCGCGGCCACGACGAAGAGTGAGGAGAGGACTGAACGGAACATTCAGCTAGACATCAACCGTGCGCACGATCGCCATTGCGGCGCTCCGCCGCGTCGTTGTCAACGCGCAAGGCTACGCAGCACGTCGGAGGTCGGCGGCAGCACATCAGGTCGAGGAGACGATCCGGCGGATGTCGTGCATCCAACTCGATTCGATCTCTGCGGTCGAGCGGAGTCACAGGATCGCGCTCGCCTCGCGCGCGGGGATCTACAAGCAGGGAGTCGTCTCGCGGCTGCTGGCACACGGACGGATCTTCGAGTACTGGGCTCACGAGGCGTGCCTCCTGCCAGTCGAGGACTGGCCGTTGTTCGTCAGCGCGATGCGCAGCGGCGGCCGGCGGTGGTACGGGGAGGTGGAGAAGACCCACCCACATCTCGCCGACGAGATCCTCGCGGAGATTCGCGCCCGTGGCCCTCTTGCGTCGCGGCATTTCGAGGGCTCGACGGAGGGCGGCATGTGGAACTGGAAACCGGCCAAGGCGATGCTCGAGCGCCTGTGGAACCGGGGCGACCTCGTCGTCAGCGGCCGACAGGGCTTCCAACGCCTCTACGAATTGCCGGAGCGCGTGATCCCTCGCGCGGTGCTCGAGGCGCCGCTCCCGAGCACCGACGAGCGCCTGCGGACGCTGGCGCTGAAGGCCGTACGGGCGCGTGGCGCGCTGACCGACGCGGGCATCGTCGAGCACTGGCGCCTCAGGGGCGGTACTCGGGCCGTCAGCGGAGCAGTGGATTCGCTGGTCGGCGACGGATTGCTCGAGCGCGTGAAGGTCGACGACGGTGGTGCACCGGTGGCCGTCGAAGCCGGCGCCGACCTCGAGCCCCCGGCACCGTCCGCAGCCGTGCTCATCTCTCCGTTCGACAACCTGCTCTGGGATCGGCCGTTCGCGCGGAGGGTGCTCGGCTTCGACCACCTGATCGAGGTTTACAAGCCGCAGCCGCAACGCCGCTACGGGTACTACGTGCTGCCGCTCGTCTGGCGCGACCGCCTCGTCGGCCGCGCCGATCTGAAGTCGGACCGGGCGACCGGCGCGCTCCTCGTCAAGTCGTTCCATCGGGAGAACGGCGTCCGACCGTCGAGCGCGCTGGACGAGGCGTTCGATCGCGCGCTCGACCGCCTGCGGGCGACAGCCGGGCTGGAGTCAGTGCGGCGGTGAGATTGGTCTCACACGACGAAGCTCGCCGGATCGCCGTGCGTGCGCAGATGCTGGACGGATCTGCGACGAGCGTGCTCGACACGGTGCGCCGGCTCGGTTTTCTCCAGCTCGACCCGATCGCAACGGTGGCACCCGCGCAGCACCTCGTGCTCTGGAGCCGGCTCGGCACATACGACACCGCCGAGCTCGACCGCCTGCTGTGGGAGGAGCGGGCGCTCTTCGAATGGAACGCCTACGTCTACCCGATCGAGACGCTGCCGCTCGTCCAGGCGCGCATGCGCCGCTGGCGGCGCTCGACGCACTACTCCTCCGAGAGGTGGGTCCGGTCGTTCCTGGCCGAGAACCCGTCGTTCCGGCGCTATGTGTTGCGCGAGATCGAGCAACGCGGACCGCTGCTCTCCCGCGAGCTCGAGGACCGCGCAGCCGGGAAGTGGCGCGACCACCGCTGGTGGGGCTCACGGCGGGTGGGCTTGCTGCTCTTGTCGCTGCACCTCTACGGTGAGCTGGCTGTCGCGGGCCGGCAGAACGGGCAACGGCTGTGGGATCTGGCCGAGCGCTGGTATCCGACGACGGAGACGGTCTCGATCAGGGACGCCGAACACCGGCTTGCCGAGCGGCGGTTCCGCGCGCTCGGCGTCCGGCGCGGGAAGAAGGGCTGGGAGGCCCACGACGAGGCGCAGGACGGCTCGATCGCGGACGGCGACGCGATCGTTCTCTCGCCGTTCGACCGGCTGATCCACGATCGTGACCGCGCGCGGGCGCTGTTCGGCTTCCACTACCGGCTCGAGATGTTCGTCCCGCCTGGCAAGCGCGAGTACGGCTACTACGTCCTGCCGATCCTGCTCGGTGACCGGCTGATCGGACGGATCGAGCCGGTGCTCGACCGGAAGACGGGTGTGCTGGACGTCAAGGGCGTGTGGGCGCAGCCCGAAGCGCCGGCCGGTGCCGGAGCGAAGATCGCCGCAGGCCTTCGCCGCCTCTCCGACTGGCTCGGCGCAGACGAGATCCGCGTCGGCACACGCGTCCCTCGCGCCTGGGCGGCCGACCTCCGCGCCGGGCCGCGCGGGTAGCGCACCTACAATCGGCCCGATGGACTTCGAGACGAGGGCGATCCACGCAGGGCAGGAGCCCGACCCTGCGACCGGCGCGGTCACCACGCCCATCTACCAGACCTCGACCTTCCACCAGGAGGCTGTCGGCGTCCACAAGGGGTACGACTACGCGCGCGTCGCGAACCCGACGCGGACGGCGCTCGAGGACTGTCTCGCGTCGCTCGAGAGCGCAACGTCGGGGCACGCGTTCGCCTCCGGAGTCGGGGCCAGCGCCACCGTGATGCACCTCGTCGACCCTGGACAGCGTGTCGTGTGCGTGAACGACGTCTACGGCGGCACCTACCGGATGTTCTCGCAGGTTTACGAGCCGAAGGGCTACGCCTTCACGTACCTGACGCCGGCGCAGCTCTCGGACGCGGACACGCTGGGCGCCCACCTGGACGAAAGCGTCGCCCTGGTCTGGATCGAGACGCCGACGAACCCGCTGCTCAACATCGTCGACATCCGCGCCGTCGTCGAGGCGGCCAATGAGGTCGAGGCAAAGGTCGTGGTCGACAACACGTTTGCCACGCCGTACCTCCAGCGCCCGCTCGAGCTCGGCGCCGACATCGTCGTCCACTCGACGACGAAGTACCTCGGCGGCCACTCGGACGTCATCGGCGGCTTCGCCGCCACGAACGACGCGGCGATCGGGGAGCGTCTTCGTTTCCTGCAGAAGTCGATCGGCGCCGTGCCGGGGCCGTTCGACGCGTGGCTCGTCCTGCGCGGGGTCAAGACACTCGCGGTGCGCATGCGCCAGCACTGCGCGAACGCCCAGGCGGTCGTCGAGTTCCTGCGCGCTCACCCACGTGTCGAACAGGTGCTCTACCCCGGCCTGCCCGACCATCCCGGGCATCAGATCGCAGCCCGCCAGATGCGCGACTTCGGCGGCATGGTCTCGTTCCTCGTTGCGGACGAAGAGGAAGCAGTCGACCTGGTGGCGCGCACGAAGGTCTGGACGCTGGCCGAGAGTCTCGGCGGCGTCGAGAGCTTGATCGAGCACCCCGCGCGGATGACGCACGCGGCCACGGCCGAGGGCCCCTTCGCCGCTCCGCGGAACCTGATCCGGCTCTCGGTGGGGATCGAGTCGCCGGACGACCTGATCGCCGATCTCGAGCGGGCCCTCGTACCTGCCGGCGCGCGCGCGTAACTTCATGTCTCGGCGCCCCCGCGCCGATACCACCGGGACGTGGGAATCGAGAGCCCGGTGTGGTACCGCGAGCGGCCGAAGCCGAGGCATCGGCAGGTGTCACCACTGCTGCTCATCGTCGGCGTCATCGTCGTCGCCGCCGCGCTCCTGGCGGCCACCCCGACGGGTCGTCGCGCCCTCGGTCTCGGGGACGCGCAGGCGCATCCGGGCGGCTCGAGCTCGCTCGTGCCCGGAACAGGTGCCGGCGACGGGTCGCTCTACCCGGTCGACGACCCCTGGCAGCGATATCTCGCGAGTGACCAGACCTGTCCCGGCGGGGAGCGCACCGACCTCCCCGTCGACCTGCAAGTGCAGGTGATGGTCTGTCTCATCGATTACGCGCGCAGGCAGCACGGGCTGGACGAGCCGAGACCGACCACGCTCCTCTCGAGCACCGCACTGCAGAAGGCCGAGGAGATCGTTCGCTGCCAGAACTTCGCGCATGCGCCCTGCGGCGGGTCACCGGACGCCGACGTGCGCGTCACGGGGTTCGAGGGCGAGTTCGGCGAGAACCTCTACATCGCAGAAGGATCACAAGGCGCCCCTCGCGTCGCGCTGGACGGGTGGCTCAACTCACCCGAGCACCGCGACAACCTCTTCCGGCCCGAGTGGCAGACGCAGGGGATCGCAGCCATCAAGATCGCCACGTTCGGGCCGTATCGCGACGCCACCCTCTGGGTCTCCCACTTCGCGTCCTAGGGTCTGGCCTTCCGGCCTGACCCGATCTTCCGGACAAGAGAAGACGAAAAGCGGGTCAGACCAGAAGGTCTGACCCAGGTCTGACCCACGGCGTGACCGCTTACGCAGTCACGCCGCCGTCGACGACCAGCTCGGCACCGGTGACGTAACGCGCGGCGTCGGAGGCGAGGAAGAGCACGGTCTCGGCGACCTCCTCGGGCGACGCGAGCCTGCCTCCGAGCGGCACCCGCTGCGCGATCTCCTCGTGCCCGGAGTCGATCATGCCGGTGTCGACGTAGCCCGGGAAGACGGCGTTGACGCGCACACCGTGCGGCGCCAGCTCCGCCGCGGCGGCCCGGCTCATCCCGCGGACGGCCCACTTCGCAGCCGCGTAGGCGAGCGGCATGTTCGTTCCGCGCAATCCCGCAAGTGAGGAGATGTTGACGATCGACCCCGAGCGTGCGGTCTTCATCGCCGGCGTCACGGCACGTAGGCCGAGGAAGACGCCGACCTGGTTGATCCCGACCACGCGGGTGTAATCGTCCAGCGTTGTCTCGTCGAGCCCCCTGCCGAACCAGATGCCCGCGTTGTTGACGAGCACGTCGAGTCGGCCGTGCTGCTCGAGGATCCAGTCCACCGTCGACGCCCAGTCGGGCTCGCTCGTGACGTCCAGGTGCCGGTACGACACCCGCTCGCCGAGAGCGGCGGCGGTCGACTGGCCCTCGGAGCCAGTGACGTCGGCGAGCACCACAACGGCCCCCTCCTGAGCGAAGAGCTTCCCTTCGGCAGCACCCTGCCCACGCGGTGACGCGGCGCCCGTGATCAGCGCGACGCGATCGTCCAACCGTCCCACGATCGACCTCCGGCACGCCCGTTCGGGCGCGGCTCCCCGCTGCGTCGACTGGTCAGTGGTCTGATATGTTCATCAGTTAGTTTCACGGGTTCCCGGAAGGGCTGTCTAGCCCGGCACGACGCGAGACGGAGGGTGCACATGGGCGCCGGAGCACCGACCATCACCGGGCGCACAGCGTGGCAGGTCCTGCGCCTCCCCGCTGCGGAACACGCCTTCGTCCACGCGCACGGCGACGTCTTCGAGAGCACGGATCCGGCGACCGGAGAGCTCGTCGCCGAGCTCGGCGCGTCGACCACGGCGGACGTCGACGACGCCGTCGGCGCGGCCTTCGCCGCAGGCGGATCGGGCTGGCCGAGCAACGGCGAGCTGCGCGCGCGAGTCCTCTACGGCTTCGCCCAGGCGCTGCGCGCCGATGCCGACCGCCTCGCGGAGCTGCTCACACGCGAGCAGTGGAAGACGATCCACGAGGCGCACATCGAGATCGCGGGCTCGGCCAAGATGACCGAGTACTACGCCGGGCTCGCCCGTCTCGTCTACGGCCGCTCGGCGGTGCTCGGGGACGAGGTAACGGGTGTCGTCCTCCGTGAGCCCGTCGGCGTCGTCGCGGTGATCACGCCCTGGAACTGGCCGCTGACGCTGCTCGTGCGCTCGCTCGTGCCGGCTCTGGCAGCGGGCAACGCCACCGTCGTGAAGCCCGCCAGCATCACCCCGGCGATCACGGTCGAGGCGCTCACGTTGCTCGCCGCGCAGCCGGGGCTACCCGACGGCGTGCTGACCTGCGTGCTCGGCTCGGGCGCCACCGTCGGCGAGGCGCTGGTCGGCCACGACGGAGTCGACATGATCGCGTTCACGGGCGAGACCGTCACCGGCATCCGCGTCATGAAGCGCGCCGCCGACGGTCTGCGCAAGGTGGCGCTCGAGCTCGGCGGCAAGGCGCCGAACGTCGTCTTCGCGGACGCCAACCTCGATAAGGCCGTGGCGGGCGCAGAGAACGCGATCTTCACGACGTGCGGCCAGATCTGCACCGCCGGCAGCAGGTTGATCGTCGAGGATTCGATCCACGACGAGCTCGTCGAGCGGCTCGCCGCCAACACCTCGGGGCTGCGCGTCGGCGACGGGCTCGACCCGTCGTCGCAGCTGGGACCGCTTGCCTCGGCGGCCCAACGGGACAAGGTGCTCGAGTACGTCGAGCGCGGCAAGGCGGAGGGGACGCTCGTCGCAGGCGGCAACGCCCTCGAGGGCGACCTCTACGACGCGGGCAACTTCGTCTCGCCGGCGATCTTCGCGGGCCTACCCACGGGCTCGAGCCTGCTCCGCGACGAGATCTTCGGACCGGTGCTGACGGTGCAGCGGTTCGCCGGCGAGGCGGAGGCCGTCGCGCTCGCGAACGACACCGAGTACGGGCTCGCCGCGGGTCTCTGGACGCAGAACCTCGACCGCACCTGGCGCGTAGGCCGCGCGATCCGCGCCGGCACGATCTGGATCAACACGTACCACCACTTCTACGACGAGCTCGAGGTGGGCGGCTACAAGCGCTCCGGCATCGCGCGCCAGCAGGGGCTCGAGGGGCTATACGAGTTCACCGAGACGAAGCACCTCAACTTCGACGGCAAGGCGACCTTGTGGTAGACGCGCCCGAGCTCGAGGGGCAGATCGCGATCGTCACCGGTGGGGCCCGCGCGATCGGTCGGGCCATCGCCGAGGCGCTCGCAGGCCGCGGAGCAACGGTCGTCTCGGTCGACCTCGCCCCTTCCGACGAGACCGTGGCGGCGATCGAGGCCGCCGGCGGCTCGGCGCTCTCGCTCACAGCCGACGTCACGGACGAGCCGGCGGTCGCCGCCGCGTTTCGCCAGGTGCTCGACGGCTACGAGCGCATCGATGTGCTCGTCAACAACGCGGGTCTCTTCGCCGGCATCGAGCGGCGGCCGTTCTGGGAGATCGATCTCGCCGAGTGGGAACACGTGCTCGGCGTCAACGTCCGCTCCGTCTTCCTCTGCTCGCGCGCAGTCGTCGAGCCGATGCGCGCCGCCGGCGGCGGGCGCATCGTCAACATCGCCTCCAACGTCGTCACCTTCGGCATGGCCAACCTCATGCACTACGTCGCCTCGAAGGCAGCGGTGATCGGGATGACGCGGAGCATGGCCCGCGAGCTCGGCCCGTCCGGCATCGCCGTCAACGGCGTCGCGCCCGGTCTCGTCACCACCGAGATCACGATGCAGACGGTCTCCGACGAGTACCGCGATCTGGTCGCCAAAGGGCAGTGTCTCCAGGTGCCGATCCTCCCGGCCGACATCGCCGGGGCCGTCGCCTACCTGTGCAGCCCGTCGGCGCGCATGGTCACCGGCCAGACCCTGCTCGTGAACGGCGGCGCCACCATGGGGCCTGCGTGAGGCACTCGGTCTCGATCAAGTTCATGTGGGCCGACCTGCCGCTGCCGGAGCGGGCGCGCAAGGCGGCCGCGCACGGGTTCGACCTCGTCGAGCTGTGGGACTGGCGCAATGAGGACATCGACGGGCTCGCCGACGCGTGCCGGGAGACAGGGATCGGCATCGCCGGCTTCTTCGGCCACTCCTACGGCGGGCTCTGCGACCCGGCACAGCGCGATCACGTGCTCGAGGCGCTCGCCGAGGCGGTCGCCGTCGCCGAGCGGGTAGGGGCGCTGCAGCTGCACATGTTCTCGGACTCGCGCGGCCCCGACGGCAAGTTCCTCCCCGGGCCACCGCTCACGGACGCCCAGAAGCGACGCTCCTGCGTCGAGGGTCTGCGCGAGTGCGTGAAGCTCGTCGAGGGAAGGCCGATCGAGCTCACGCTCGAGGCGGTGAACCGCGTCTTCGTCCCCACCTACTTCCTCGGCGACTTCGGCGCGTCGCTCGAGATCTGCCGCGAGGTCGACCATGCGCAGGTGCGTGTCTTCTTCGACGCGTACCACCAGCAGCTCGTCGGCGGGCGGCTGATCGACAACCTCGTCGACGGGTTGCCGTGGGTGTCGTCCGTCCACATCGCCGACGTCCCCGGTCGCGGCGAGCCCGGCACGGGCGAGATCAACTTCAGCTCGATCAAGCGCGTCCTCGACGAGCACGGCTACGACCGGCAGCTGACCTTCGAGGTCGTCCCCAGCGGCGACCCGGAGGCAGCCGTTGCCGCGTGCAAGGCGGTGTTCCCCTTCTGATGGACGGTCTCGCGGGGCTGCGGACGCTCGTCACCGGCGGCGCGGGCGGGATCGGCCTCGCCGTCGTGGAACGGCTCGCCGCCGAGGGTGCTCGGGTGGCCGCGGCCGACCTGGCACCGCCGCAGGGCACGGC
>JACXTT010009430.1_pt1 | contig 13332 bp, 12 predicted proteins | sample 9270951 | NCBI WGS metagenome assembly JACXTT01 (sample SAMN15532306, study PRJNA645909) | rock metagenome | isolation source: weathered quartz diorite | place: Puerto Rico | collected 2017-06-21
CAGGGATAGTCGTCTGTATCTCGAACTGCGGCGCGCAGGCCCAGGTCACCGGCGGAGTCGGAGCGGCAGCCAGCGCGACGACTCTGGATAGCGGGAGCACTTCACTGCAGGGGGTGATCCAGAACGCGGACGGCTGGTTCACGAACTTGCCGCAAATTACGACGACGACGAACGCCACCGTCACGGCAGGTCCTAACGCGCCGTCCGGCCAAACCGTCGCGACCAGGGAGCGCGTGCTCAGTGCTCCGACAATTCTTGGCGGGACGGTGTTCTTCACGTCCTTCGTCCCGATAAACGACCTGTGCGCATCGGCCGGCACCGGCACCTTGTACGCCTTGTACTACACCACCGGGAGCGCCTATAAACAGTCGACCATCGGGACGAGTACCTCAGGCGCTGCCACCATTTCAAGCCGAACGGCAACGTTAGGTCTTGGCTTGCCCTCGCAGTTGTCCGTCCAGATCGGCGGGCAGGGAACCGGAGCGGCCGGATCGACCAGCAGTTCGGGCTGCGCCAGCCGGGTGACCGGTTTCTACCAGGCCAGCACCGGCGTGCTGGGGCAGGCTTGCGGCACGCCGGCCCTCTCGGTCTGGAGCCGGATCGTGTCGTGGCGTGACTTGTAAGGAGACATAATTCTTGTAGGAGAAGGCCGGGTGGGGGTACAGTAACGGGTACATGTCTGGCACGTATCCCCGCCTAAGGCCGCTCATCGCGCTGGTGGCGTCCGCCATCGTCGTGTCGTACCTGTGGGGCTGCTCGAGGGACTCCACGCCGCAAGCGCCGTCTTCTGCGGGCGGGGGCGCTCCCGTTGCTGGAGAGAGCGGCCCCACCGGTAACCGCCCGCCAGTCATCTTGAGCGCCGGTATCTTCCCCGCCACCGTGACCATTGACACGGAACTCCGCGTCGAAGTTCGCGGGGAGGATATGGACGGCGATCCCGTCACATACCGCTACCAGTGGCTCGTCAATGGCGCCTCGGCCGCGGACGCGACCGCCCCCCAATTCAAGACCGATAGGCTGAAGAACGGTGACCGCATTACCGCTCAGGTGACCCCGAACGACGGCAAGGTAGACGGTGCCGTCTTTACAACCGATCCGGTGACGGTGGGGAACACGGCGCCCTACCTTGTGGAGATCCACTTGGAGCCGGTGCCGCTCCGTCGGGGTGATCAGCTCAAGGTCAAAGTAGTCGCGGCCGACGCCGACGGTGATCCGGTCACCCTCTCCTACAAGTGGCTTCGCAATGACAAAGAAATCCCCGGCGCGAAGGCGGACACGTTGGAGACCAAGGACTTCAAGAAAAAGGACGTGCTGGCGGTCCTCGTCACGGCTTCTGATGGAAAGGCCACCCGTGAACCTCAGGCCGGTCTGCCGGTGGCGATCGAGAACTCGCCGCCCAGTTTCACGTCCAGGCCGCCGGCCGAGTTCAAGGACGGCCAGTACCTCTATACAGTGGCGGTGACGGACGCCGACGAGGATCCCATCACGCTCGAAGTCAAGCAAGGTCCTCCCGGCATGACGCTGGACTCGGCGACCAGGCAGATTGTCTGGAAGCTGACTCCGGAAAGCGTCGGCAAGCACCACGTTGTGCTCGTCGCGAAGGATAATGACAACGGCGTCACCCAGCAGGATTTCGACCTCGACGCGCAGCTTCCTCCGCAGGCTGCGCGGAACCCATAGCTTGTCTCTTGCCCTTCTGCTTGTTACAATCACTGCCGCGGTGAGTCTGATCAGCGCTTCCTAAGAAGGAGTTTGTCGTCGCGCTTGTCCAAGGTAGCCCTCCTCAAGGTTAAGCTCAAAGAAGGCATCGACACCGCCAGCCTTTTCGGCAGCCGGGACATCCATCTTAAAATGATCGAGGAGGCGCTCGGCATCCGGGTGTCTGCCCGGGGCGAGGAAGTCCTGCTCGAAGGGCCGGCGGAGGCCGTGCGGGGCGGGGAGCGTTTGCTCGGAGGGCTCACGGCGATGCTGGGCGAGGGGCTGGTGCTGCGGCCGGACGACGTCGAGTTCGCCATCCGCACGTTCCAGGGTGGGGACGACGCCGTCGCGGCGAGGGAGTCCGCGCGCGGCAACGCCGGGATCAGCACGGCCAAGCGGGTGATCCTTCCCAAGTCCCCCACGCAGAGGCGCTATCTCGACGCCATTCGCGCGCACGACCTGGTCCTGGGCATCGGGCCGGCCGGCACCGGCAAGACGTATCTGGCGATGGCGATGGCGGTCGCCAGCCTCTGCCGGCGCGAGGTCAGCCGGATCATCCTGGCGCGGCCCGCAGTGGAGGCCGGCGAGAAGCTCGGCTACCTGCCGGGCGACATGATCGCGAAGGTCAATCCCTACCTGCGGCCGCTCTACGACGCGCTCTACGACATGCTGGACCTCGAACGGGCCAACCGGCTGATCGAGCGCGGCGAGATCGAGATCGCCCCGCTAGCGTTCATGCGCGGCCGCACGCTCAACGACTCGTTTGTGATCCTGGACGAGGCCCAGAACGCCACCTCGGAGCAGATGATGATGTTTCTCACCCGGCTGGGGTTCAACTCAAAGGCGGTGGTGACGGGTGACATCACACAGGTGGATCTGCCGCAGGGCCGGGTCTCCGGCCTGATCGAGGTGCGGGACATCCTCGCGGAGATCCCCGGGATCGCGTTCGTCTATTTCTCTGAGAAGGACGTGGTGCGCCACCGGCTGGTCCAGGACATCATCAAGGCCTACCAGCGGCACGGCGAGAAGCGCGCCCACCGCAAAGCCTCCAGACGTTCTGATTGACGCAGTGCCCGTTCTCCTGCAGAACCGTCAACGTGCCGTGGCCGTCAATCGGGCCTGGCTGGGCCGGACGGCCGAGGCCGTCCTGGCGGCCGCCCGCGCCGGGACGGCGGAACTGAGCCTGATGCTGGTTTCCGACCGGCGCATGCGCTCGCTCAACCGGCGTTACCGAAAGAAAGATCGGCCGACGGACGTGCTGGCTTTTCCCCTACGTGAAGGCCGGTTCTCCCGCTTCCGCGGAAAATTGCTTGGGGATGTAGTGATCTCCGTATCCACTGCGAAGCGGCAGGCGGCGGCGTTGGGCCACAGTCTTCGCGATGAAGTGACGCGGCTCCTCGTTCACGGCGTCTTGCACCTGCTCGGCTACGATCACGAGCGCAGCGAACGCGACGCTTCCGTGATGGCCCGCAGGGAGAAGACGATTCTCCGCGCGATTCGGATCAAAGGGAACTGAATGGGTGCGTTGAGCCAATTGGGGCTCGGGCTGGCGAAAACCCGCGCGAGCCTGCTCGGGTCCATCCGGCGCCTCCTTCCCGGCGGCCGCAAACTCACGCCGGCGCTCTGCGAGGAACTGGAGGCCGCGCTGCTGGCCGCCGACGTGGGCGTCGTCTCCGCATCTCTGTTGATGGAGGCGGTGCGTGATCTGGTCCGGCAAACGGGGGAAGCGGATGCGTCCTCCGTGCGGGCCGTCCTGAAAAAGGTGATGACCGAGCGCCTGCGGATTGCCAAACAGGGCGGGGCCGCCACGGCCGTTCCTCACGTCATTCTGCTGGTCGGCGTGAACGGCGTCGGCAAGACCACCACGGCCGGCAAGCTCGCGGGACAGTACGTTCGGGGCGGCAAGCGCGTGGTGCTGGTGGCGGGCGATACCTTCCGCGCCGCCGCCGGCGAGCAGTTGGAGGTTTGGGGGCGCCGCGTCGGCGCGGACGTGATCGGGCACCAAGCGGGCGGCGACCCGGCGGCCGTCGCCTACGACGGCGTGACCGCGGCGCTCGCGCGCAAGGCCGATGTCGCCTTGGTGGACACAGCCGGCCGCCTGCACACGAAATCCAATCTCATGGAGGAGCTCCGCAAGGTCAAACGCACGCTCGGCAAGGCGATGCCCGGCGCGCCGCACGACGTCTTCCTGATCCTGGACGCGACGGTCGGCCAGAACGGCCTGGCGCAGGCGCGGCAGTTTCACGAGGCGCTCGGCGTGACCGGCGTTGTGCTGACTAAGCTGGACGGGACGGCCAAGGGCGGCATCGTGCTCGCCGTTGCCGGAGACCTGGGGCTTCCCGTGCGGTACGTGGGGGTCGGAGAAGGCGTGGAGGATGTACAGGCCTTCGATTCCGACGCCTTCGTCGAGGCACTGTTGGGAGAATCATGACTGTCCGGCGCGCGCTGGCCGTTCTGCTTCTGCTGCAAGGACCGGGCTGTGCGGTGCTTTCCGTTCCTGTTCCGTCGCAGCCCGATGTTCCCGCGTTCAGCCTGCTGCGGCACGATATCCAACTGACGATTGATCCCGCGTCGCATCGGATGAGGGGCTTGGATCGGGTGACGATCAGGGCGGGTGGGAAGGAAGCACGGGAGATTCACGTCACGCTCAACAAGGCGCTCGTGGTCGCGTGGGTGTCCCGGGACGGGGCGCTCCTGCCGTTTCGCCCGCAACCGTTGCCGCCGTCTGCGGAGCTCGACATCACCCGCACACACCAGATCGTGGTGTGGCTGGATCGGCCGGCTGTGGCGGGCGAGACGTTCGCGCTGGATTTCGACTATGCCGGTGAGATCACCGATCCGCCGAAGGAGCCGCGGCATCTCCGGTTCGTCACGCCCAGCGAGACGTCCGGCCACATCGGGCCGGAAGGCGTCTACATCGGGCCTGAGACCTACTGGTATCCCGACACGCCCGATTCACTGGCTTCCTATCGGGTGAGGGCGGTCACACCGGCCGGCTGGGAGACCATCGGGCAAGGTGCGCTGATTGCCCGCGAGGTCAAGGCTGAGGGGACGCTCACGACGTGGGACACGTCTGCGTCGACGGAAGGTTTGACGCTGGCGGCCGGCAAGTTCGTCGTGAAAGCGCAGAAAGGCCGGTCCGCGGAAATCGCCGCCTACTTCTATCCTGAGGAGGCGGCGTTGGCGGATGAATACTTGAAGGCGGCGGCCGATTATCTGGAGACTTATTCCACGTTGCTCGGCCCCTATCCCTTTCCGCGGTTCTCCATCGTGGAGAATTTCTTCGCCAGCGGGCTCGGCATGCCGTCCTACACGCTCTTCGGCGCCGGCTCGATCCGCCGTCACTATACCCAGCCCTATTCGCTGGGCCACGAGATCGTCCATTCCTGGATGGGCAATCACGTCTTCAACGACAACGGCGGAAACTGGGTCGAGGGCCTGACGACGTACCTGGCGAACTACTATTGGCACGAGCTGAAAGGCGACCCGCAGAAAGCGCGCGACGAGCGACGCATGATGTTGTTGCACTACGCGGTGTACGTCCCGCCCGACCGGGATTACCCCGTCGCGCGGTTCAAGAAAAAATCCGGCGAGTTGGACAATGCGATCGGGTACAACAAGACCGCCATGGTCTTTCACATGCTGCGGCGGGAAGTCGGCGATGAACGGTTCTTCGCGGCGCTCAGGACGCTCGTGCACGAATATGGAGGCAAACGGGCAGGATGGAAGGATCTCGAAGCGCTCTTCGGCCGGGTTGCCGGGCGCGATCTCCGGTCGTTCTTCGCGCGCTGGATCGAGCAGCCGGGTGCCGCCGAGGCGACGGCCGGGGCCGATCCCGACTTTCACCTGTTCCGGCGGATTCCCCGGAACGATCTGCCGGCCATGCTCAATCTCTTCGCGACGGACACGAGGCGGCTCATTGTGACGCCGGCCGGCCATCAGAGAGCGACGGCTCCCTACATCGAGCTTGCGGAGCGGGTGGCCAAGCAGGACTCGGTCGTCGTGCAGACGGCCGATCGGCCCGCGTCGGATGCATGGGGCAAGGCGTCGGTGCTGCTGCTAGGCGGGCCGGCCGCCGGCGCCGCCTTCGAGTGGGCCAAGCGGGGTCTGCCGCCCGGCGTGGAGCTCCGCCCGGACGGCTTTCGGGTCGGCGGGAAGGACTACAGCGGAGCCGAGAAAGCCGTGCTCATCTCATTCCGCAACCCTGACGATCCCTCGCACGTGGTGAGCGTGTTCTACGGTCTGTCGCCGGATGCGGCGCAGCCGGTGGCGCGCCTGTTGTTTTTCTACGGATGGAACAGCTATGTGGTCTTCGACAATGGAAAGGTTGTGGCACGAAGCGATGACGACTCGCCGCGCCCGCCTGATTCGAAGACCGAACGGCATCTGCGCAACATCCGCCAGCTCACGCAGGGCCGAAAGAACGCCGAAGCCTATTTCTCCTTCGACGGGCGTCGCCTGATTTTTCAGTCCACGCGGGACGGGCGGGACTGCTACCAGCAGTACGTGATGGGGCTGGACGAGGGAAACGTCCGCATGGTCAGCACGGGTCTCGGCACCACCACCTGCGGCTATTTCCTGCCGGGCGACCGCCGCGTGCTGTTCTCTTCGACGCACGTCAAGAGCCCCCAATGCCCGCCCAAGCCGCCGGCGCAGGGACGGTATCTTTGGCCGTTGGACGATTACGACATCTACACGGCAAGCATCCGCGGCGAAGATCTCTTCCGTCTGACCGCCACGCCGGGTTACGATGCTGAAGCGACGGTGGCGCCGGACGGCTCGCGCATTGTCTTCACCTCCGTCCGCGACGGCGATCTGGACATCTACTCCATGCGGCTGGACGGGACGGATGTGACGCGCTTGACGTCGGCGGTGGGCTACGACGGCGGGCCGTTCTTCTCGCCGGACAGCAAGCGGATCGTGTACCGGGCCTATCATCCGACCGATCCCGGCGAGGTTGCCCGCTACAAGGAATTGCTGGCGCAGAATCTTGTCGAGCCGAGCCGGCTGGAGATCTTCGTGATGGACGCCGACGGAGGGAATCAGCGGCAAGTGACGAGGAACGGCGCGGCCAATTTCGCGCCTTTCTTCCATCCGGACGGCCGGCGCATCATCTTCTCGTCGAACGTGCACGACCCGCAGAAGCGGACGTTCGAGCTGTTCCTCATAGGTGATGACGGGCAGAGCCTCGAGCAGATCACGTCCAGCGGGGGCTTCAACAGCTTCCCGATGTTTTCCCCGGCCGGCACGGCGCTGGTATGGGTATCGGACCGAGGGGCGAAGGAGAAAGGAGAGTTCAACATCTTTCTCGCCGACTGGGTCCCATGAAGGCGTGGCAGCGGCTCGTCTTCAGTCTGTCCGCCCTAGCCGTTTTTGCCGTGATCGGCGTCAAGCTGCACGAAGTGGACATGCCGGTGGCGCGCTTCGTGCGCTCTTTCGACATCGATGTTGTGAACCAGCTTGGCGATGCGGTCGCTCTCCTCGGCCAGGGCGCGGTGATCGGCGTGGCGTTTGCCCTGATCGGGCTGATCGGGTGGAGACGGCAGCGCGATGATCTGAAAGAAATGGGTGTCCGCGGCGTCATTGCAGTGCTGGGCATTGCGGCGATATCCCAACTGCTCAAGCATCTGATCGGCCGGCCGCGCCCCCGGTTCGCGCATGGGGATGAATTCGTCTTGGGGCCGTCGCTCGATGCCGGGCTGGACGCCCTGCCTTCCGGCCATGCCTTCAATGCCTTCGGCGCGGCCACCGTCGCGGCCTGGTATGTGCCCGTCCTGCGTGTTCCGCTGTTCCTGACGGCCGGGCTGGTCGGCCTGTCACGAATCGTCCGCGGCTCGCATTTCCCGACCGATGTTTTGGCAGGCGCGGCGTTGGGCGTGCTGATCGGGAGTCTCGCGGCGGTCGGCTTCAAGCGCTGGAGCGGGGACGCACTGCCGGGCCTTCTGCGGGTCGGCGTTCCCCTCGCGGTCGCCGTGTTTCTGATCGTCTGGATCGTTCTCCATCCGATGCCCCCGTGGTCCATGGAAATCGGTCACGTGAGCGCGGGCGCGGCGCTCGTGCTCGCGGGCGGTCTCCTGCGAGGCTTCGCCGGCCTTGGCGGCCCGCTTCGAACCGCCGGGAATTTGGCGCTCCTGTTCGGGATTGCAGCGGCCGGCGGGCCTTGGTGGGGCGGGCTCCTGCTGCTGGTGGCGCTGCTGCCGATGAGTTTTGCATGGCTTCAACCGGAAGCGCCGGCGGTTTCCACGGGCGCGCCATTCTGGGGCCGGCTTCCTGTCTGGGGGCGGGAGGCGCTGACGATGGGCTCGGCGCTGCTGGCGATCGCCGCGCTCCGATTCGTGAAGGGATTGCTGCCGCTCGCGTGAGCGTGCAGCTCACCAGGTCATCGTGCCGGTTTCGTAGTGGGCGGGATGATGATGGCGAGCGTCATGGCACCATCGGTTTTCTGGCCAGGAGCACGTACCCGTTTCGGCTCAGGATGATCGGATAGGCCGACGCGGGGGCGGGAAGTTGGGCGCGGAGGCGTTCCTGCGTGAGGATCATGACCTGGCCTGGCCGTTCCAACAGGAGGCGGAGCTTCTCCTCCTCGCCCTGCTTGATGACCTCGATGCAGGGCTTCGCCGCCGAACAGCGACGCCTGGCGTAAAACAGGAGGCTGGGTTTCGGACGGCCGTAGGCCACGAGCGTGTCGGTTGGGTCCAGGTTCAGGCCGGCGACGGCGGCGAGCTCCTGGGGCGGCGCGATGAAGTGCCGGTTGAATTGCGGCAGCGCCGCGGTGAGGACGACGAGCACGCCGCCAGCCATCACGGCCGATGCGATTCCGATGCTCAGGCCTGTCCGGCCCGCCGTCAGGGCCGCGTAGCCGAAGAGGCCCATTCCGACGAGGATCAGGAAACCGATGGCCGTCGGCGTCCAGCCCGGCCCGATCTGCGCCGCGGCGGGGAACTCCAGCGCGATCTGCGCGTTGAAGCGGTCGTAGGCCCAGTCCAGTCCGATGAACGCCAGCCCCAGGCAGCTCCCGATGCCGAGCGTGAACCAGAGGGAGAAGCGTCCCCATCGGCCTCCTTCATCCGACAGGAGGCGGTCCCAGGAGGCGGCGACCAGCAGGGCGGCCGCGGGAAACAGCGGTGCGATGTAATGGGGCAGCCGCGTGGACGACAGGGTGAAGAAGAGGAACACAGCGAGGATCCACACGCTGCAGAGGACCTTCAAGGCCGGTTGCGGATCCTGAATGGAAGCGGCTCGAGAACCGCCTAGAGATGCGCCGAGCGCGGCCGGGAGAAACCCGCTCCAGGGGAAAAATCCCAGCAGCAGGATCGGAACATAAAACAAGACGGTTCCTCCGTGCCCGCCGATAATGGAGAAGAAGCGAGTGAGCGTGTCGCCGCGCGCCGAGTCGGCGTACCCCGATCCATGGAGCATGAACATGGCTGTGTACCAGGGCGCCGCCACGGCGAAGAAGACCAGCGTGCCTGCGACCGGCCGGCATTCCCGGAGCACGTCCCGCCAGCGTCGCGTGAGCCAGAGGTAGGGGAGGACGGCCAGAAGCGGCACCACGATCCCGACGGGACCCTTGGTGAGCGTGGCCAGGCCCATCCCCGCATAGAATCCCCAGTACCAGCGCTTGGCCTTGCCTTCTCCCCACATCGCCAGGAAGAAGCTGAAGATGCTCAGCGTGGTGAAAAAGATCAGCACCATGTCGGTCAGCACCATCCGCCCGATGGCGAGGATCTCGAAATTCAGCAGCAGCATGAGGGCGGCCCGGAAGCCGACCGCTGGCCCGAGAATGCGCGATGCGAAGGCGTATTGCATCCACACGAGCGCGATGCCGAAGAGGGCGGAGGGCAGCCGCGCCGTGAATTCGCTGACGCCGAACGCGCGGTACGAGCCGGAGATGAGCCAGTAGAGGAAGGCCGGCTTGGCGAAGCGGGGCGCGCCGTTCAGCGTGGGCGTGATCCAATCACCGGACTCGACCATCTCGCGGGCGGCCTCAGCGTTCGATCCCTCGTCGCGATCCGTCAGGCCGAGTGTGCCCAGCCCCAGGAAGAACAGGAGAGCGCAGAGGAGGAGGAGCAGTGCCGGACGGGCGTACGAGCCCATCAGGTTTTAGGAATAGAAGGAGGCGCAGTCGCCGTTGCGACGTCGGAGGCAGGCCGGTTCCGGTAGATCAGCATGAGGTTGCGGAGATAGACCAGCGCCCCGAGGGCCTGTCCCATGATGAAAACCGGGTCCTTGCGGTAGATGGCATAGGCGAGGGTGATCAGGCCGCCGCTCAGGCTGAGGTACCAGAAGGAGAGCGGGATCGTGCTCTCCCGCTCCCGCTCGGACCGGAACCACTGGACGATCCAGCGGGCGAAGAACAGCCCCTGGCCGCCGAAGCCGATGATGAGCCAGACGGTCTCGGCGCTCATGCCCGGTAACGGTAGATCAGGCACCGCCGCTGCATCCACCGGACGGCGATCAAGTCGCGCAGGCTCTTGAAGATCCGGTTGCCGATGCCGTACTTCGACTGGCCGTGGGCCCGGGGAAAGTGCGCGACCGGCGTTTCCGTCACCGTGAACCCGTGCATGCGGGCGAGCGCGGGAAAGAAGCGGTGCATGCCTTCGAAGAGCGGAATCCGCTCCACGACCCGGCGTCGGAAGATTTTCAGCGAGCAGCCGGTGTCGTGCACGCCGTCCTGCGTGACTGCAATGCGGACGGCGTTGGCGATCCGGGAGGACAGCCGCTTGACGAGGTTGTCGTGGCGGTCCCGGCGCCACCCGCAGACGAGGTCGTACTCTTTCGCCAGGGGCAGCAGTTTTAGAATGTCGTGCGCGTCGTACTGGAGGTCGCCGTCCAGCGTGGCAATGAGCTCGCCGGCGGCCCGGCGGAAGCCGGCGTCGAAGGCCGAAGTCTGCCCGTAGTTACGGTCGAAGTGGAGGGCGCGGACTTCCGGGTAGTCGCGGGCGAGCTGGTCGAGGAGCGGGCCGCTCCCGTCCGTGCTCCCGTCGTCCACGTACAGGATCTCGAACGACGGCACCTGTCCGGACAGGGCCTTGAGGATCTGGCCGGTCAGCGGGGACAGGTTGTCCCGTTCGTTGCAGATCGGAATGACGACCGAGAGATAGGGGCTGGCGGACGCGGGCATAATGGGAGTATCTAATCAAACCCGCTTGCTATGCGTCAAGGCCCTTCGCTAGAATCCGCGCAGTCATGAGCATTCTTCCCGCGGTTGTTGCCAACGAAGACACGCCTCCCCAGCTCATCGGCGAGTTCAAGCCGGTGGACGACTGGCAGGTCCACCTTAACGCGTTGTTCTACGGGCTCAGGGGAAAGCAGGTCCGGGATTACTACCCGACGTTGGCGAGCGCCGACTACCGGCTGGCGCATGCGCTCGCTGTGGACTTCCGCGACCACTGGACCAGGCAAAAGAGCCTGCCCCAGACTCTCATGGTGCATGAATGGGGCTGCGGCAACGGCAACCTCGCGGCCTGTTTCCTCTCGTATCTCAAACAGCTGGACGTGTCCGGCGGTCTCTACCCGAAGATTCACTATGTGCTGGTGGACGACCAGCGGGACAACCTCCAGGCCGCGCTGGCGCATCCCGACCTCCAGCCGCACCGCGGGCGGGTCTCTACCCTCCAGGCGGACGTCCAGGACCTGGGCGGCGTCAAGGACGGCAGCCTGCACTGGATTCTCTGTAACGAGCTGTGGAGCGAGCTCCGCACCAAAGTCTTATTGCGCAAGGACGGGGAGATCATTGAAGAACGGCTCCAGCCGAACCTCAGCGAGGCCAAGTACAAGGAGTTCGCCGACTGGTCCGCGTTCGTGCGGGCCTTCGCGGCGCGGGATGTGGCCGTGCTCAGGAACGGGCCCTCCTTCCTGGACGAGATCATCTGGGAGAAGGACTACCAGCCCGTTGACTGGAAACACGTGCCCTACCGGAAGACCATCACCGATTTCATGAAGCCGATCGACGATCTGACCCTCATGCCCGCAAACTTTGGCGCCTTCGCGACGATCAAGGAAGCCCGGCGCCTGCTGGCACCCCAGGGAGGTTTTACCAGCCTCGACGCCGGCACGCCCGCCATGGACGTGCTGACGGACCCGGACAAGCCCTGCTACGGGCTCCACGGCGGGCAGTACACTTTCATCGTGAACTTCGCGCTCTGCGAGGTCATTGCGAAGCAAGTGGGCGTCAAGGAGGTGACCGTCGAGCAGCAACGGGAGTTCGTGTCCCGGATGCTGGGCCTGAACCTGATCGCCGTCGTGGACCTGCTGGAGACCTATCCCTCCCCCCGGAAGCTCAAGCCCTGGGAGCAGGACCGGCTGACCCTGAAGACCCTCAAGGCGCTGGACGGGGCCTATCGGTCTCGATACAGCCGGACCATCGACTACCCGATCCGCCCGGACACCCCCGGGCCTGAGCGGGCCGAGATGGAGGCGCTCCTCAAGGGGCTGCCCACGGCGGGGGTCCCGGACACGATCGCCTATTTGAGCGAGGAGGAAGTGCTGGGGGCTGTCACGGACCTGGAGGCGTTGGGCTTCGAACGGGCCAGAATTCAAGAGCTTCTGGCGGCCGGCGCTCGGCGGGAGATCGAATACCATCGGTTCTCGTTCTTAAATACGTAAAGGGGGCCCGATTTCATAAGAAAAGCAGGGGAAGACCCTCTACGAAATTATTTTCTTGATATTGCCAAAATCCTTGTGCTAGCATCCCGGCGATTTTATAAGAGACTGGAAAACCAGGTTTTCTAGCGGGAGGTGTATCCGCCTGTGTTTGGTTTCGGTTGGATGGAGTTGCTGCTGGTCCTGGTGATTGTCCTCGTGGTGTTCGGGGCCGGCAAGCTTCCCCAATTGGGTGAGGGGCTCGGCAAGGCCATCAAGGGGTTCAAAAAATCCGTGCATGAGCCGGAGCCGCAACTGGATGCCCAGGCCTCTGTGGCGACGCCTGGGCCACAGGACGCGGGCAAGGCTCCGGGCCGTACGTAAAAGAGAAAGTTTCACGGCCATGTTTGGCCTGGGTGTCACAGAGATTCTCGTTATCCTGGTGGTGGCCTTCCTGCTCTTCGGGCCGCAGCAGTTGCCGGAGGTCGGGCGGCAGGTCGGCAAAGCGGTCAAGGGCTTGAAGGAAGCCACGGAGGACGTCAGGAAGTCGGTTGAGCCGGAGTTGAACCTGATGCAGGCCGAGATGAAGTCCGTCGAGCAGGACCTGGAATCGTCCATGAAGGAAGCGGAGGAATCGATCAAGAACCAGGCCGAACCGGCCGAGGAAGCGAAGAAGGCGTAATTCGGGACTATATAGGGGAAGCGAGAAAAGGCACAGTGAGTCAGAAGGGCAAGGGGCACAGGGTACAACCAAACAGGAGGGTCGTTATGTGTAATGGGAAAAGGCTTTCGGGGTGGATGGCCCTGGCCGTCTTCGCGGTCGGGGGCGTGATGGTCGCCACCGACCCCGCGTTCGCGAAAGTGGACACGGACGCATTGACCATCGGAGGGGAAGCGCGGCTTCGGTACGAGTACCGGACCAACACATCCTTTAACAGTAGCGCGGCTGGCAAACAGGCGGATGAGAGCGCCGCCAGCCATCGGATCCGGGTGAACGTGGGGTATGACCTGACCCCGGATGTCTCGTTCTTCGCGCAGATCCAAGATGCT
>JACXTT010009431.1_pt1 | contig 13331 bp, 14 predicted proteins | sample 9270951 | NCBI WGS metagenome assembly JACXTT01 (sample SAMN15532306, study PRJNA645909) | rock metagenome | isolation source: weathered quartz diorite | place: Puerto Rico | collected 2017-06-21
CCGCGGCGGTGCGGCGCGCGAAGTTCCCGCCGAGCAAGAGCCCAACACCGGTATCGGTGCCGGTCGTCTTCACGAAGTCCTGATGACCGGCTAGGATCCCTGCACTCGAGGAGAACCATGAAGTCTGAAAAATCCCTCATCTTGTGGCTGGCGCTGGCATGCGCCGCGTGCGGCCAGGCGACCACCGACGTGAAGGCCCCCCAGGGCGGACCGCTGTCCGACGAGTTCATCGACGTCGACGGCAAGCCGGCGCCGAAATGGGTCACCGCGCCCGCGAGCTACCGCAAGACCGACGGCGGCGAGAAGGTCCTGTGCGACCAGGGCTCGATGAGCAACACCACCAACGCGAGCATGGCGCAGACCGCCTCGCAGGGCCGCGCGCGCGAGGCGCTGGCGCGCTCGCTCGAGGTGAAGGTCAAGTCGATGCTCAAGGACTACCAGGCCAACGTCGCGACCAGCGATCCGAGCGGCAAGCAGAGCATGGACGAGCAGCACGTGGTCGACGCGAGCAAGCAGATCACCGACACCACGCTCAAGTTCACCGAGGTGGAGTCGACGTGGATCTCGCGGGCGTCGACGATGCACTCGCTCGTGTGCCTCAACGTCGAGCGCTTCAAGGAAGGCGTCGGCAAGCTCGACACGCTCGACCCGAAGGTACGCGAGGCGGTGGTCGCGCGCGCCGAGGTGGCGTGGGACGAGCTCGAGGTCGCGACCGCCGCGCACTGAGCGGATACGTGATGAAACGCGTGCTCGCGGCAGCGGTGGGCCTGGGCCTGGGGCTCGGCGCCTGCAACGTCCCCGATCCGAAACCGCCCGTGAGCCCGGCGATCCTCCGCACGCCCACGTGCAAGGCCACCAAGCAGACGTGGACGAGCACGCCGCCGCACGCCGACGACGAGAAGATCTACGGCGTCGGCTCGGGCGACAGCGAGGCGGAGGCGCTGACGCTCGCGCGCCGGCAGGCCGCCGAGTCGCAGGAGGTGCGCATCGTCGCCGAGAGCGTCGATCAGCAGGTCGACTGGTCGCACGTCGGATCCGACGGCAAAGACAACAAGTACGAGAGCCAGTTCTCCGCCACCGCCAAGGCGCTGGTGAACCACGTCCTCGAGGGCTGCCAGGTCGAGGAGCAGTGCCACGACGCCAACAACAAGCTGTGGGTGCTCGCCGGCTGCTTCCGCCGCACCGCGCTCGAGCGCGACCTGGTCAAGGCGGTCGACAAGCTCGCCAAGGCGGTGCCGGAGAACGCGGTCATCCTGCTCGTCCCCGGCACCGACGGCGACGGCTGGATCACCGGGCTCGGCGAGTACGCCGCCAACGTGGTGCGCGCGCGCATCGGCGACCAGGTGCCCGCCAGCGCGCGCCTCTTGCGCGTGCCGAAGTGGGTGCCGACCGATCTGCACGAGGTCGGCCGGCAGCAGAAGACCACCCACCTCATCCGCATCGAGCACGCCAGCGCCGGCGAGCACCGCGTGCGCCTCACCATGTGGATCCAGGACGTGAAGACCGATCAGGAGATCCCCGGCTCGAGCGCCGGCTTCGAGGTCCAGCTCGCGCCCGAGCAGCTCGAGCTCCTCTCGCTCAAGGGGCCGCTCCTGCCGCAGAAGGACGCGATGGAGCTGGCGGCGAACTTCGGCGCCGGCCGCGTCGATCTGCGCCTGTCGTCGGCGAACCTCAAGGAAGGCGAGAACGTCGAGATCAAGTTCAAGCTCGACAAGGACGGCTACGTCTACCTGTTCGATCTCTACGAGGACGGCCAGGCGGTGATGATGGTGCCGAGCCCCGACTCGCCCGACAACCACTTCACCGCCGGCGAGCACGTCATCCCCGACGAGAACTGGAAGAAGAAGGGCGACGTGCTCAAGGCTTGCCCCATCCCCGGGCACCAGGTGACGCGCGAGAACGTGAAGATCATCGTGTCGCCCACGCCGCTCGCGCTGATCGATCAGGCCGCGGCGAGCCACGACATGAAGACCTTCTCGATCGGCCCGTCGGGCGACCTCTCCGCGCTGGTGAAGAAGCTGAACGGGCTCAAGTCGCAGGGCGCGACCTTCTCGGACACGACCGCGCCGTACTTCGTCCAGGCCGTGCCCGACGCCAAGGGCTGCCGCTAGAACGTGCCGCTCACGCCGAAGGGGTTCACCGCGACGGTCGCGGCGGGCTCGCGGTTGAGCTCGACCTTGCTCTGGAAGCGCGACCAGCCGGCCCAGGCGAACAGGCCGGCGCTGGTGGCGTCGAGCACGCCGCCGATCGTGGCGTAGGCGATGCCCGTGGGACGGCCGCTGTCGCACTCGGGATCTTGCGGGTTCGCGCTGCACGCCGAGGCCGCCTTGCCCACCTTGAGCGCGCCGACCACCGTGGCGATGATGCCGCCGATCCCCGACACGGTGGCGATGGTCACGCCGTAGAACGGCATGCCGCGCTTCGGCGCCGCGACCGCGCGGATCGTCTGCCCCGGGGTGTAGGGGATCTCCGGCACGGCGATGGTCTCGACGTCGTCACCCGAGTCGGCCTCGAGCCGCAGCCACAGCGCGTTGTGCTGCGGCGGCACCCAGCGCTTGCACGGCAGCGTGCACACCGGCTCGTTCTTCTCGCTGACGAGCGTCCACTGCTCGCCGGGGCGGACCGGCTCGAAGTCGAGCAACAGCTGCCCCGGAGGCGGCGGATCGCTGTCGAGCGCGAAGCCGCCGACGCGCGCGACCTGCACCTCGACCTTCGCGGGCACCCGCGGAGCGACGTCCGGGAGCATGTCTTGCAGCCGCGGGCCCGCCTCGGCCGCGCGCCGCGCCAGCACCATCGCCGGATCGGCGCCGGTCACCGCCGGCGTCTGCGAGCGGCCGATCGGCAGCATGCCGAGGGCCTTGCGCGCGTAGTCGACGGCCTCGCGCGCCGTCACCGCGCCGTCGCCGTCGTCGTCGCCCCAGCCGCGGAGCGCGCCGAGCGCGAGGTAGCTGAACGCCGGCCGGTCCGCCCCGGGGAGGGGTCCGGCGAGCTCGGCCGGCTCGCCCGCGCTGAGCAGGGTCACGTTGCGGAACGAGGCCGGGGCCTTCGTCACCACGATCGGCATGAGCCCCGGCGCGAGCGCGGCGCCGGCGGCGGTTTGCCCGCTGAAGCACGCGTCGACGAGCGCCACCGCGCCGGGAGCCTTCGCCAGCGCCGCGAGCACATCCCCCTCGGGGAGGGATCGCGCATAGAGCCCGTCGGCCGTCTCTTGCGCGTCCGCGCCGACGAGCAGGCCGTCCTTGCCGTCCTTGGCCGGCGCGCCGTGGCCGATGAACACGAACCACAGCTTGCCGTGCGGGCCGACCTCGCCGGCGGCCACGTCGATCGACTTGGCGATGCGCTCGCGCGTGGCGTCGCGGTCGCGCACGAGGTGCACGCGCTCGACCGGGATCTTGCGGCCGTCGACGAGGAACGAGTACCAGTCGGTCGCGTTGGTGTCGGCGCCGGGCACGCCGGGCACGAACACGTAGTGCTCGATCGCCACCACCACCGCCGCATCGGACGCGCCGTCGGGCTCGATCGCCGGCGGCTCGCGCAGGCTCGGCCACGCGGGCTCGCTCTTGGCCTCGGTCTTCGGCGCCGGCATCGCTTCGGCGGCGCGCGCGCGGATCTCGGGCGCGTGCGCCGGCGGTGGCTGTGCGCACCCCGCGGCGAAGGTGAGCGCGCATACGACTCCGAGGTGACGTCTCCCAGGCATGGCTCCTCCCTTGGAGGACGCGAGACGTGACTGACGCGCCCGTCACGCCAACAACCGGCGGGGCGCTTTATTCCGCGTTTTCCGCTGAGGCGGCGAATTCGCCGCGGAGCTGTGATTTTTCACGTAGTTGGGCGCGCATGTCAGGTGGCGGGCCCGGCGCGCCGTGATGAACTCGAGCCATGCGGTGGGCGGCGCTGATCCTGCTCTTGGGTTGCGACATCCAAGGCGCGATCGGCGAGGGCGAACGACCCGGAAGCGGCGGCGCCCCACCCTCCGAAGCGTCCGACGCCGCGGCGACCGCCGTCGCCTCGGGTTCGGGCGGCGCCGGATCGGTCGCGAGCAGCTCCTCGAGCGCGGTCGCGAGCTCCGCGGAGGCGGCCAGCTCGACCGCCGCGTCGAGCTCGGCGATGACCTCGAGCGCCGCCGGCTCCGGCCCGATCGATCCCGAACAGCTGTGCGTCGACACGATCAACACGTACCGCGCCACGCTCGGCCTGCCGCCGTTCCAGCGCTGGACCGCGGCCGAGAGCTGCTCCGACAAGGAGGCGCTCTCCGACGCGACGACGATGAAGACCCACGGCGCGTTCGGCTCGTGCGGCGAATGGGGCCAGAACGAATGCCCCGGCTGGCAAGGCCCGCCCGAGCAGATGATCCCGCAGTGCCTGGCGATGATGTGGGCCGAGGGCCCCGGCGAGTTCAACCAGGGCCACGGGCACTACCTCAACATGACGAGCAAGAGCTTCACCAAGGTGGCGTGGGGCTTCCCCGGCAAGGGCGCGGGGAACCTCTGGGCCGTGCAGGATTTCCACTGAGCACGTACCATCGCAGGATGACCTTCCTGCGCGCCTCGTGCTTGCTCGTGCTCGCCGCCTGCGGCTCGAAGGACGGCGGCGCGTCGGGCCCGGATCCGAACGGCCCCGAGCAGCTGTGCGTCGACACCATCAACCAGTACCGCGCGACCCTCGGGCTGCCGGCTTACGCGCGCTGGAGCGACGGCGAGAGCTGCACCGAGCAGGAGGCGGTGAGCGACTCGAAGACGATGAAGGCCCACGGCGCCTTCGGCATGTGCGGCGAGTCGGCGCAGAACGAATGCCCGAACTGGCCCGGCCCGCCCGAGCAGGCGATCCCCAAGTGCCTGGCGATGATGTGGGCCGAGGGCCCCGGCGACTTCAACCAGGGCCACGGCCACTACCTCAACATGTCGAGCAAGAGCTACGGCAAGGTCGCGTGCGGCTTCTCCAGCAAGGGCGCCGGCACGCTGTGGGCCGCGCAGAACTTCCGCTGATCACTACGGTCGCGCCGGTGGGGCGCAGTCACCGGAGCGCTGGAACGGGCGGATCTTGTCGCAGGCATGGTAGGTCTTTCCATCGCAGCCGCAGTACGGCTCCGACGTGGCGCATTCTTGGTACAGCTGCTCGCAGGTGCCGCGGGGCTCGGGGCAGCCCGGAGCGAAACGGCAGCCGTACCCCTGCGGGCAATCGCTCGACGCGCGGCAGGCGCGGTGGGCGCCGCCGCCGGCAGGTCGACACGCCGCCATCCACAGGGAGCACACGATCAACCCAACGCACGAGCGGGAGCGCATGGTGACGTGCCGCGGGTGACGCGGATCAACGGCTTAGTTCTTCTTCTTCTTCAGCGAGTCGCGCTCCGGCTCGATGATCTTCACGGTGTCCGGGTTTCGCGGCTTTTCCTGGTCGGGCTGATCGCCGTCCTTCTTGTCTTTGTCCTTGTCCTTGTCGCCGTCCTTGTCCTTGTCCTTCTTCTTCTTCTCGGGCGGCGCGCCGTGCTCCTCTTCGAGCTTGTGCTTGAGTTTCTCGAGCAGGAGCTCCTCGTGGTACGAGGGCATCTGCGGCACCTGCACCGCCACCTGCACCGTCCCGTTCGCCTCCGACTCGACGAACTGGATCGACGCGTGGTTCTTGCGCGTGCCGCTGTCGGGGCTGACGTACTCGAACATCAGGTAGCCCCACTCGGCGTTGACCTCGGTGACTTCCATGCCCATGTCGACCTTCACCATGCGCAGCGCGGAGCCGAAGGTCTGGCGGTAGCTGTAGGGCGAGTCCATCTGCGCGCGGGCGAACGCGGGCGCGGAGAGCGACAAGGTGGCGGCGAGCGCAAGGGCGGCGATGGCGAGCCTGTGGACCATGCCCTCGGCTTAAACCAGCCGCCGCTTTCGGGCCAAGTTGCGGCCCTTCCCGAAACGGGCGCGAGCTGAGAAGATGGAGCCATGCGCCACTTGGGCTTGGGCTTGGGGTTGGGCTTGGCGTCGTTGTGGGCGTGCGCGAACTCGACGACCACCTTCCAGGGGACGGCGGCCAGCGGCTCGACCGCGTCGAGCTCGAGCGCGGGCGGCGCCGCGCAGACGACCGCGATCACCTCCGCGGGCCAGGGCGGATCGGCGCAGGGCGGCGCGGCCCAGGGCGGATCGAGTCAAGGAGGAGCGGCGCAGACCACGAGCGGCGCCGGCGGCATGGCCGGCTGCAACCCGAAGTGCCAGGTCGGCTTCAGCTGCTGCGACGGCAGCTGCGTCAACGCCAACAACGACATCCTCAACTGCGGGACGTGCGGCAAGAAGTGCGACGGCACCCATCCGTTCTGCAACGCCGGCACCTGCGACAAGCCGCCGTGCAACGGCGTGCCGTGCGCGGCGATCCTGTTCTGCTGCGGCAGCCAGTGCTGCAGCGCCGGCCAGCTGTGCTGCGACGTGCCCGGGCCGGTCGCGAGCGGCGTGAAGTGCTACGACCCGGTCAACGGCACCTGCCCGGGCGGCTGCCCCGGCTGCAAGTGCGCCGCGCCCGACACGCCGATCGCCACGCCCGACGGCGAGCGGCCCATCGCCGAGCTGCGCGAGGGCGACCTCGTCTACAGCGTCGATCGCGGCGCGGTGCGCGCGGTGCGGGTCGCCGCGGTGCGCCGGCTGCCGGTGTCGCGCCATCACGTGATGCGCATCGCCCTGGCGAACGGCCGCACCGTGTCGATCAGCCCCGAGCACCCGCTCGCCGACGGCCGCTTCGTGCGCGATCTCGCGCCGGGCGACCTCCTCCACGGGGTGGAGGTCGAATCGGCGGCGCTCGTGCCGTACGAGCGCGACGCGACCTACGACATCCTGCCCGCCTCCGACACCGGCAGCTATTTCGCCGGCGGCGCGCTCGTCGGCAGCACGATGTTCGGGCCGGTGCGCGTGCCCGAGCAGTGCCTCAGTCCTTGATCGTGCCGTCGAGGATGGTCCGCGGCCCTTCGCCGAGGAGGAAGTCCGCCTCTTCGCGGCCGGCGACCTCCACCAGCTCGGCGATGCCCTTGTGCACCTCGCGCACGTCGCTGGCGCGGTGCGAGTCGCTGCACGCGGCGTAATAGAAGCCGGCATCGAGCAGCTCGCGCGCGGCCTTCCGCGGCGCGCGGCCGTATTTGCCCACCAGCGCGGCGACGTCGAGGAGCAGCACGGTGCCGCCGTCGAGCAGCGGCTCGAGGATCGCGATGTCCTTCCACACCGGCCGGTAGCGCTCGGGGTGGGCGAGCACCGGGCGGATGCCCTTGACGCGCAGATCGAACAGCCGCTCGAGGTGGCGCGTGGGGAAGCGGTCGGTCGGGAACTCGACGAGCGCGGCGCGCCCCGCCGGCGGGTACGGCAGGCCGCGGCCCTTCACCAAGTCGTCGAACACCACGTCGTCGAGGTGGTGCTCGCTCGACAGCCCCACCTCGGGCAGGCCGGGATGGCGCGTCAGCTCGCCGAGCATCGCGCCGTAGGCCCGCTCGAGATCGGCGCGGTTGTTGTCGAACATGCCCGCGCGCATGTGGGGCGTCGCCATCACCTTGGCGAAGCCGATCTCGCCGAGCGCGCGCAACATCGCCACGCCCTCGGCCACGTCCGGCGCGCCGTCGTCGATGCCGGCGATCCAGTGGCAGTGGAGATCGATGTACCCGCTCACGCGTGCAGCATAGCGTGCTATGAGCCGCCCGTGGCCGCCGACCTCGCCCGCCTGCTCGAAACCCGGCGCGTGCTGCTCTGCGTCGGCTGCGGCGGCGTCGGCAAGACCACCACCTGCGCGGCGCTCGGGCTGGCGGCGGCGCGGCGCGGCAAGCGCGTGCTGTGCCTCACCATCGATCCGGCCAAGCGCCTGGCCGAGAGCCTGGGCCTGTCGGAGCTCACCACCGAGGCGCAGCGCATCGATCCGGCGGTGTTCCGCGCCGCCGGCCTCGAGGTGCCGGGCAGCCTCACGGTGATGATGCTCGACACCAAGACGACCTTCGACAACCTGGTGACCTCGCTCGCCGCCTCGCCGCAGAAGCGCGACAGCATCCTGAAGAACGTCCTCTACCAGTACATCTCCACCAAGCTCGCGGGCACGCAGGAGTACATGGCGATGGAGAAGCTGTACGCGGTGAAGGACTCGCCGGAGTACGACATCATCCTGCTCGACACGCCGCCGACCTCGCACGCGCTCGACTTCCTCGACGCGCCCGAGCGGCTGGTGGGCGCGATCGACAGCCCGGCGGTGCGCTGGTTCCTCGAGGCGTTCCAGCGCTCCGGCAAGCTCTCGCTCAACCTGTTGCAGCGCACCGCCGCGACCGTGCTGCGCGGCATCGGCCGCATCACCGGCGGCGGCTTCCTCGAGCAGGTCGCGGTGTTCGTGAGCGAGATGAACGACCTGTTCGGCGGCTGGCGCCAGCGCGCCGAGGTCATCGCCGGGGCGCTGCGCGGCGACGACGTCGGCTACCTGCTCGTGACCACGCCCGAGTCGATGTCGCTGCGCGAGGTGCTGTTCTTCGCCGAGCGGCTGGTGTCGCAGGGGATGCAGCCGTCGGCCTACGTGGTGAACCGTGTTCACGGCGTGCCCGGCGAGGTGGCGAGCGAAGCGGAGGCGGCGGCGGCGCTGGCGGCGCGCGGCATTCGCCTCGGCAAGGGCGGCCCCGGACGCGTGGTCGAAGCGGCGCGCCAGGAGCTCCGCCTGGGCGAGCTCGATCGCCTGCACCTGCTCGCGCTCGAGGGCCTCGGCGACGGCGGCCCGCCGATCGTCCACGTCCCCGACTTCCCCAAGGACATCCACGACGTCTCGCGCCTGGCGTGGGTCGCGGACGTGCTCGCGCCCTAGCGTTTTTTGCGCTTCTTGCCGCGGTAGTGCACGCGCAGCGGCACGCCGTCGAAGCCGAACTCCTTGCGAATCGCGTTCGACACGTAGCGCTGGTAGCTGAAGTGGATGTTGTCGGGGTGGTTGGTGCTGATCGAGAACGTCGGCGGCGCCACCGACGCCTGGGTGATGTAGTAGAAGCGCGGCGCGCGCCCGCCGTGGGTCGGCGGCGGATGCGTCATCAGCACCGCGTCGAAGAAGCGGTTCAGCTCGGCGGTCTTCACCCGCTTGGCGAAGGTCTCGGCCACCCCGTCGATGGTCGCGAGCAGGCGATCGACCCCGCGCCCGGTCTTGGCGCTGAAGCCGGCGATCTTCGCCCACGGCGCGAACGACAGCACCTCGCGCGCCTTCTCCTCGGCCTTGTCGAGCGCGTCGCGGTCGAGGAGATCGATCTTGTTCAGGCCGATGACGATGGCGCGGCCGCGGTCGACCGCGAGCCCGAGGATCTTCGCGTCCTGCTCCACCACGCCCTCGGCGGCGTCGCACACCAGCACGACGAGCCGCGCGCGGTCGATCGCGCGGATCGCCCGCATCACGCTGATGACCTCGACGGCGTCGCCGGTCTTGGTCATCTTCGATTTCTTGCGCAGCCCGGCGGTGTCGACGAAGCGGTAGCGCTTGCCGCGGCGCTCCACCAGCGTGTCGATGGCGTCGCGGGTGGTGCCGGGGCGGCTGTCGACGAGCAGTCGCTCCTCGCCGAGCAGGCGGTTGATGAGCGACGACTTGCCGGCGTTCGGCTTGCCGATGACGGCGATGGCGAGCGGGCGCTCTTCCTCGTCCTCGTCGGGCTCGGCGGCGGACGGCGGCAGCGCGTCGACGATGGCGCGCTCGAGATCGTCGAAGCCGCGACCGTGGAGCGCGCTCACCAAGAGCAGCCGATCCATGCCGAGCTTGTAGAGCTCCTGCGCCTGGGCCTCCTCGCGCGCGGTGTCGGCCTTGTTCGCCAGGTACACCACGGGCTTGTCGGCGCGGCGGAGCAGCGCGACCTCCTCGCTCTCGACCGACGACAGCGGGGCGGTGGCGTCGAGCACGCACAGGATCACGTCGGCCTCGGCGATGGCCGCGGCGAGCTGGCGGATGATGCCGTGCTTCATCTCGTCGTCGCCGCCCGGATCGAAGCCGCCGGTGTCGATGAGCGTGTAGTCGCGCCCGTACGAGCTGGCGTCGGCGTAGTGGCGGTCGCGCGTCACGCCCGGCTGGTCGTGCACGATCGCCAGCGGCCTGCCGATCAGGCGGTTGAACAAGGTGCTCTTGCCCACGTTGGGCCGGCCGATCACCGCGACGATCGGCTTCATGGCTCGCCCCGCCGCGCCGCCAGGCCGAACTCGCCGAGCAGGTCCGGCCGATCGCGCCAGCCCTCGGTCACGCGCACGTAGAGCTCGAGGTGCACGCGCCCGCCGACGAGATCCTCGATGCGGCGGCGCGCCTCGCTGCCGATGCGCTTGAGCATCGCGCCCTTCTGGCCGATGAGGATGCCCTTCTGGCCCTGGCGCTCCACGTGGATGGTGGCGGCGATGCGCACGATCGTGCCTTCCTTGTCGGGCTCGACGTACTCGTCGACGGTCACCGCGACCGCGTGCGGCACCTCCTCGGAGGTGGCGCGGAGGATGGCCTCGCGCACGTACTCGGCGGCGAAATGGCGCATCGGCCGATCGGTGAGCGCGTCGGGGTCGTAGCGCGCCTCCCCCATGGGGAGGAGCCGCTCGAGCTCGTCGAGCACCCGCTCCACGCCGTCGTCGGCGAGCGCCGAGATGGGCACGACCGCGGCGAGCTCGCGCAGCGCGGCGAGCCGCTGGATCAGCGGCAAGAGCGCGCGCTTGTCGCGGAGCAAGTCGACCTTGTTGACCACCAGCACGACGGGCTTGCCCTCGGGCAGCTGCGCGAGCAGGGCCGCGTCGCCCTCGTGCGGGGTGAGCTCGCCCTTGGGCGATTTCGGCACCGCCACCACGAAGACGATCGCGTCGGCGTCGCGCAGCGCGTCGCGCGCCGAGCGGTTCATCTCCTTGCCGAGCTTGGTGCGCGCCTTGTGCAGGCCGGGGGTGTCAAGGAAGGCGATCTCCGCCGCGCCGTGGCGGACGATCCCGAGCAATTGCGTGCGCGTGGTCTGCGGCTGGCGCGACACCACCGCCAGCTCCTGCCGCAGCGCCGCGTTGAGCAGCGTCGACTTGCCGACGTTGCTGCGCCCGACGATCGCCACCGTCCCGCTGCGCGCCACCGGCTTGTTGCCGCCCGCCATGCGCGGCGACTACCACGGGACGCGCCCACCTTCCACGATCGCGTGGACGACTACTTGCCAGCGCCGCCTTTTCCGCCCGTTCCGCCGGAGCCGCCCATCGCGCCCGTTCCGCCTGTTCCGCCGGTACCTCCGATGCTCGCGCTCGCCTGGGTGGTACAACAGACTTCCGGAGCGGGGCCGCTGCATTGCTTCGCGACTTGTTCCGCGCTGCCGGTGCAGTGTTCATCCGCGGTCGAGGTGCTGGCGTCCGGGGGAAGCGAGTTTCCGTCGTCGCACGCCGCTTGCCCGAAAAGCACGAAAGAAATCGCCGCCAAGAGCGGCACGACCATCGCTCGCGTCCTCGTCACGAGGCAGCGTTCCTCGCAAGCGGCGTGCCGCAGCCGCCGCGCCTCCATCAGAGCCGTTCGCGCCGATTCCCGTGCCGGAGTGTGCCAACGCGCTCCAACGAAGTCGCGGTCCGAGGTCGACGGGTCAGCGCCGGCGCTTCATGGCCTCTGGAGTCAAACCCGCTCCGGGACGTCGAAGGCGAGCCCGTCAGCGCGAGAACGCGCGCGCGACCGCCATGCCGCGACCGCGCGTCACGCGCACGACGAGCTTCGCCGGGAGCGCGATCGGCATCGGGTTCTTCCAGCAGCCGCTCGCCTTGCCGCCGAGGACGGCCGTGGGCCCGCTGCTCGCGTCCTGCGCGATCACCATCGGCGGCATCCCCTGCGCCTCGGCGACGAGCTGGAGATCGAGCTCGCCGACGCCGCCGAGGCTCGCGCCGATGACCGTGTAGCAGCGACCCGCCTGGATGTTGACCGGCTGCGACAGGCTCTGCCCTTCCTCGAAACTGCCGCCGATGGTCCAGCCGTCGGGCTGCGCGCCAGGCGCTTCGCTCTGGGCCATCGCGGCGATCAACGGATCGGCCGCCATCACGGCCGCCGGGGGCAGCGGGGTCGCATCGCCGCCGACGTTGGGCGCGGGCGTGACGGGCGGAGGCGGGGTCGGGCTCGAGCTCGGCGAAGGATTGATCGGCAAGTCCTGATTCGACGGATCCTGCGGCGCCGGCTGATCGGGACAGCCGGCGAGGAGCACGGCAAGCGCGAGGAGAGGACGCATCGCGCCGTCTCATAGCATCCGCCGAGGCCGGTTGCGACACATGCTACGCTCGCGCGATGGCGGTGCTCGCGCGGACCGGTGCGGCTGCGCTCGTCGCGCTGGCGATCGTCCTGTCGCCCGCGGGCATCCGCCACGCCGGGGCGTGCTCGTGCATTTTCCGGCGCGCGGCGATCCTCACACCCGATCGCGCCGACGGCGTGCCGGTCAATACCCGCGTGCGGCTGGAGCTCTCGCCGCGCCGCGGTGGCGGCCGTCCACGCATCGTGCTGCGCCCGCACGGCGGCGCGGAGGTGTCGGCGGCGCAGCGCGCCTTTTCCAGCGGCGCGCTCACCGTCGTCGAGCTGGTCCCGAGCATTCCGCTCGCGGCGGACACGCAATACGAGGTGGCGCTCATCGACGCGGACGCGCACCCGAGCACGTTGGTCGTCGGCACCTTCCGCACCGGCACGGCAGCCGACACCACCGCGCCGGCGTTCGATCGCGCCGGTTCCGCCACCGTCTACAAGAACGCGATGTCGGGCGGCGGCGATTGCACCGTGCCCGGCCCGTGGATCGAGATCGACGGCTTGGCGGCGAGCGACCCGTCGCGGGCATCGGCGCAGCTCCTTTGGGCGGTGTGGCGCGCCGACGCGCGCGGCACGATCGACACGACGGCGCCGCCGGAGACGATCCTCGGCGCCGAGCGGGGCACGCTGTTCCTCGGTAACCATTCGATGTGCGATCCGCACGACTTCGCCCTGCCGAGCGGACGCGTGACGGTCGGGGTCGCGCCGCTCGACGAAGCGGGCAACGCCGGCGCGGTGCGCAAGTTCACCGTGGACGTCGCCGCCGCGCGCGTGGCGCAGCACCGGCGATGAGACGCGCGCTGCCGGGATTTGCCGCGCTGGCGGCCTGCGGCGGCCCGGCCGCGCCTCCACCGGTCCGTGCCGTCGTCGTGCCTGCGGCGACGGCGCGACCCGAGCGCGAGGAACCGCCGGCGGCGATGCCCGCCACCGACTCGTTCGAGATCGCCATTGGCTTGGCGGCGCTGTGCGCGCGCGTCGACGGTCGCGTCCACTGCGGCGACCTCGCCGACCCGAACCGCCCGCTCACCGCGCTGCCACCGTTCGGCGGGATCGACGACGTCGTGAGCGTGGCGATGGGAAACGACCACGTCTGCGTGGCGACGCGC
>JACXTT010009432.1_pt1 | contig 13330 bp, 11 predicted proteins | sample 9270951 | NCBI WGS metagenome assembly JACXTT01 (sample SAMN15532306, study PRJNA645909) | rock metagenome | isolation source: weathered quartz diorite | place: Puerto Rico | collected 2017-06-21
GCGGGCGCCTCGCCGGGCGCGAGCGCGACGCTCCGGACGCGGAGACCACCGCCCTTCCGCACCGCGCGCGCCGCGGAGCCGATCGAGCCATCGTCGAAGCGGAGGTCGGCGGCGAGCGCCGCGTGAGCGCAGAAGGCGCCGAGAAGGAGCGCCCGGAGGACGAACGTGGTGCGTGGCTGGGGGTGCATCGTCGAGCCTCGGAGCTTCACTGCGGCGATTCGCTTCCGGTGATCGTACCCGAATGGTGGCCGCTCCGCTCGCGATGCTCGCGGCGTTACCCGGAGCCCGCTTCCCTTGCCGTCACGACCGCCTCGAAACTTGACACACCGAGGGGCCGTTGGTACGAAAATCTTTTGCTCGCAAGGCCTCATAAGCAACGGATGATCCCCCCGAACGGCACCACGCAGGCACGTAGCTCAGTGGGAGAGCGCCTCCCTGACACGGAGGAGGTCGGCGGTTCAATCCCGCCCGTGCCTACCATGATCGTCGAGCTTCGGAAGTGATCGGATCTCCGCGCGTCGCGCACTCGCTCGCACCGATGTCCATCGCCGCCCGCTCATGAGCTCCGGGGCCGCGGCTGCGGGTGCGTCTGCCCGCGACGCGATCGCGCGCGTCGACCGCAAGACAGCCGACAAGGCCGTGGCGGCACGTGTCGGCGGACGCCTGCTCGATCTCTCCGCGGAGGTTTCGCCCGACGCGAGCGTCGAGCCCGTGCTTCCCGATTCACCCGACGGTCTCGAGGTGCTCCGACACTCGACCGCACACCTCATGGCGCAGGCCGTTCAGGAGCTCTTCCCGGGGACCCAGGTCACGATCGGCCCGGTGATCGAGGACGGGTTCTACTACGACTTCGTCCGCGCCGAGGCGTTCACCCCCGAGGATCTCAAGAAGATCGAAAAGAAGATGAAGGAGATCGTCTCGCGGAACCTCGTGGTCACGCGCCACGAGATGCCGAAGAGCGAGGCGATCGAGCTCTTCTCGAAGATGGGCGAGAGCTACAAGGTCGAGATCCTGCACGGCATCCCCGAAGACAACGTCTCGGTGTACGCGCAGGGCAACTGGAAGGATCTCTGCCGCGGCCCGCACGTCCCGTCCACGTCGAAGCTCGGCGCGTTCAAGCTCACCAGCGTCGCCGGCGCGTATTGGCGCGGCGACGAGAAGAACGCCATGCTGCAGCGGATCTACGGCACGGCGTGGGCGACGGACGAGGACCTCAAGCGCCACCTCGAGCTGCTCGAAGAGGCGAAGCGCCGCGACCACAGGAAGCTCGGCAAGGAGCTCGACCTCTGGAGCTTCCACACGATCGCTCCGGGCAGTCCGTTCTTCCACCCGAAGGGAACATTCGTCTACAACGCGCTGATCGCGTTCGTGCGCCGGCTCTACGCCCATTACGGCTACGGCGAGGTCATCACGCCGCAGGTCTGCGACGTCGAGCTGTGGAAGCGCTCGGGCCACTACGATCACTACCGGGAGAACCTCTTCTTCGTCGACATCGACGAGCGCGAGTTCGGCGTGAAGCCGATGAATTGCCCGGGTCACACCTACCTCTACGCGAACGCGAAGCGCTCGTACCGCGAGCTGCCGCTGCGCTTCGCGGATTTCTCGAAGCTCCACCGCTACGAGAAGTCGGGCGTGCTGCACGGTCTCACGCGCGTGCGTACGTTCTCGCAGGACGACGCGCACATCTTCTGCACCCCGGAGCAGGTGCAGGGAGAGATCACCAAGGTCATCGAGATGGCGCGCATCGTCCACAAGGCGTTCGCGTTCGACGACGTGCGGGTCTTCCTGTCGACGCGCCCCGAGCCGCGCATGGGCGACGACGCGATGTGGGACCGCGCCGAGGGCGCGCTCCGCGCCGCGCTCGAGCAGAACGGCTTCGCCTACGAGATCAACGCGGGAGATGGCGCGTTCTACGGACCGAAGATCGACTTCCTGTTCCGCGACGCGCTCCGCCGCGACTGGCAGCTCACCACGATCCAGCTCGACTACGCGCTACCGGAGCGGTTCGACCTCGCGTACGTGTCGGCCGAGGGCAAGGAAGAGCGCCCGGTGATGATCCACCGCGCCCTGCTCGGCTCGCTCGAGCGCTTCATGGCGATCCTAGTCGAGCACACGGCCGGTGCGCTGCCGCTCTGGCTCGCGCCGCTCCAGGTGAAAGTCCTCACCCTGACCGAGCGCCAGGAGGTGTACGGTCGCGAGATCACCGACCTTCTGAAGAGCCGCGGCGCGCGCGTCGAGCTCGACGATCGAAACGAGAAGCTCGGCTACAAGATCCGCCAAGCGCAGCTCGAGAAGATCCCGTACATGCTCGTCGTCGGCGACCGCGAAGCACAAGATCGCGTCGTCGCGCCGCGCGCGCGCAGCGGCGAGCAGCTCCCGCCCATGTCCATCGAAGACTTCGCGGCCCGGCTCGCGGGCGAATCCGCCGAGCCCGGTCCCGGTTCCACCTGACGGAGGAGGTGCCTTATCACGAGGCCATTGCCCACCCCGAGCGTTCGCATCAACCAGCAGATCCGCGCCCGCGAGATCCGACTGATCGACGTCGACGGCACGCAGACCGTCATGCCGGTCAGCCGCGCCCTCGAGATCGCGGTCCAGCGCGGCCTCGATCTCGTCGAGGTCGCCGCGGCCGCCGTGCCCCCGGTTTGCCGGATCATGGACTACGGCAAGTTCCGCTACACGCAGCGGAAGAAGGCCGCGGAGTCGAAGAAGAAAGCGACCCGGGTCCAGGTGAAGGAAGTGAAGCTCGGCTCCCGCACCGACGACCACGACGTGGACTTCAAGGTCGAGCACATCCGGCGGTTCCTCGGCGAGGGCATGCGGGTGAAGGTCTCGGTGTTCTTCCGCGGTCGCGAGATCACCCACCCCGAGAAGGGTCGCGAAATGCTCGACCAGGTCATGAAGATGGTCGAGGACGTGGCCACGCAGGAGATCAAGCCCCGGCTCGAGGGCCGCAGCATGTCGATGATGGTGGTGCCGAAGTGAGCGCGTCTTCTTTCGTGGTTCTTTGCGCGAGGGACGCGGAGTGCGTCCGAGCCGCTGAGGCGCAGGCGCCAATGCAGCTCGGACGCACTCCGCGCCCCTCGCGGGAGCTACAAAAATGGCGGCGCTCACGTTCTTGGTTGGGGTGACCCAGGGTATTGGAGCAGCAGGGGGAATGGGGGGCGAGGGAGAGGCTGGCTGCATTACGCCTAGTCTGGCGCTCGGCGGCCAGCCTCTCCTTCGCCCCCCATGGCGGGGCGGGTGCAGCTTGTGATACAGGGTCGAGTTTACCGTCGAGGAGTGAGGATCGAGACATGCCCAAGATGAAGACCAAGCGCGGCGCCGCCAAGCGCTTCAAGGTGACCGGCAGCGGACGGGTGAAGCGTGCGCGTGGGTACAAGCGTCACATCCTCACGAGCAAGTCGAAGAAGAAGAAGCGCCAGCTCCGCCGCTCGGGAATGGTTTCCCCGGCGAACGAGCGGGCGGTGAAGGCCCTGATCCCGTACATGTAGAAGATGCCGGGCCGTCCACGCCCGTTTAGGAGTTGCCATGCCGAGAGCCAAACGCGGAACCAAGCTGAAGCGCCGCCACAAGAAGCTCCTGAAGCTCGCCAAAGGAGTCATCGGCGGCCGGAAGAATTATCGTCAAGCGCGCTCGACGGTCGAGAAGGGGCTCGTCTACGCGTACCGCGATCGCAAGGTGCGCAAGCGGTCGTTCCGGAGCCTGTGGATCGTTCGCATCAACGCCGCGGCTCGCGAGAACGGGCTCACGTACCGCGCGCTGATCTCGGGCCTGAAGCTCGCCAACGTCGAGGTCGATCGGAAGATCCTGGCCGATCTCGCGGTGAAGGACCCGGCGGCGTTCACCGAGATCGTCTCGCTCGCCAAGGCGGAGTTGGGGAAGATCGCCGCGTGACGCGCTCCGCGATGGCCCGCCTCTGCTGAACGGCCGCGGCGCGTGATCGAGGCGGGCCGCACGCCCGCGATCCCGACGCCGCGCCTCCGATCCCGTGCGCACCGATCTCGAACGCATACGCCAGTCGGCATTGGCGGAGCTCGATCGGTGCGAGGACGAGGCCGCCCTCGAGCAGGCGCGTCTGCGCTACCTCGGCAAGAAGGGCGAGCTCACGGCCGTGCTGCGCGGCATGCGCGACGTGCCGCCGGAGGAGCGCCCGGCGATGGGCGAGCTCGTCAACACGGTCAAGGCCGAAGTCGAGCAGCGCCTCGAGGCGATCCGCCAGCGCCTCGCGGATGCGCGCCTCGCGAAGAGTTTGTCGGAAGACCGGCTGGACGTCACGCTGCCGGGTAGCGCGTTCCCTCGCGGCCGGGTCCATCCGCTCACGCAGGTGCAGGCCGAGATCGTCGCGATCTTCCGGGAGATGGGGTTCTCGGTCGCGACCGGGCCGGAGATCGAGGACGACTACCACAACTTCGAGGCGCTCAACATTCCGCATGACCACCCGGCGCGCGACATGCACGACACGTTCTTCGTCGCCGGCGATCGCGTGCTCCGCACGCACACGTCGCCCGTGCAGATCCGCGTGATGGAGTCGAGCCGCCCGCCGCTGCGCGTGATCGCGCCCGGGGTCGTGTATCGCCAGGACGACGACGTCACGCACTCGCCGATGTTCCTGCAGATCGAGGGCTTCCTCGTCGACGAGGTCGTGACCTTCGGCGATCTCAAGGGCGTCCTCTCCGCGTTCCTGCGACGCTTCTTCGGGTCCGGCACGCGGGTGCGCTTCCGCCCGAGCTTCTTCCCCTTCACCGAACCCTCCGCCGAGATCGACATCGGCTGCGTGATCTGCGGCGGCAGCGGCTCGGCCGCGGGCGGCGCGTCTTGCCGCATCTGCAAGGGCTCCGGCTGGCTCGAGATCCTCGGCTCCGGGATGATCGACCCGAACGTCTTCCGCTTCGTCGGCTACGACCCGGAGGCCGTCTCCGGCTTCGCGTTCGGCATGGGCGTCGAGCGCCTGACGATGCTGAAGCACGGCATCGCCGACATCCGCCTGTTCTACGAGAGCGATCTCAAGTTCCTGAGGCAGTTTTGAAGGTCTCGCTGAACTGGCTCCGTGAGTTCGTGGCGATCGAGCTCACGCCCGAAGCGCTCGCCGAGCGCCTCACGATGGCGGGCCTCGAGGTCGAGGGCATCACGCGGTACGGCCACTACGACGGGATGATCGCCGGCCGCATCGTCGAGCTCGGCAAGCACCCGAACGCCGACAAGCTCGCGATCTGCACGGTCGACGTGGGGGCGGGTGAAGCGCTCCGCGTGGTCTCGGGCGCGCCGAACCTCCAGGCCGGGATGCTCGTGCCGGTCGCGATGCCGGGAGCCGTGCTCGGCGACGGCACGCGCGTCGAGGCCACTGTGATCCGCGGCATCGCCTCGACCGCGGTCGTGCTGTCCGAGCGCGAGATCGGCATCTCCGACGATCACTCGGGCGTGATGCAGCTCGAGACCGGCGCGGAGCCGGGCGAGCGTCTCGCGACGATCCTCGGCACCGCCGACACGGTGCTCGAGGTCTCGATCACGCCGAATCGCGGCGACTGCCTGTCGATCGTCGGCATCGCGCGCGAGCTCGCGGCGCTGACCGCGGCGCGCCTGAAGATCCCCGCCTCGCGACTGGCCGAGCGACCTCCGGCTGCGCCCGAGTCGATCCGGGTCGAGATCGAAGACGCCGAGGCCTGCGGCCGTTACGTCGCACGCCTCGTGCGCGGCGTGCGCATCGCGCCGTCTCCGCTCTGGATGCGCGCGCGACTCGAGGCGCTCGGCGTTCGCGCCATCAACAACGTCGTCGACGTGACGAACTACGTGATGCTCGAGCGCGGCCAGCCGCTGCACGCGTTCGATGCTGCGCGCGTCCGCGGCGGCAAGATCGTCGTTCGCCGCGCCGGAACGAAGACCACGTTCCGCACGCTCGACGATGCCGACCGCGCACTCGAGAGCGACGATCTGCTGATCGCGGACGCGGAAGGCGGCATCGCGCTCGCCGGCGTCATGGGCGGCGCCACGAGCGCCGTCACCGACTCCACGACCGACATCCTGCTCGAGGCGGCGCACTTCGCCCCCGGCGTGATCCGCCGCACGTCGCGGCGGCTCGGGCTTCGCAGCGAAGCGTCGCTCCGCTTCGAGCGCGGCGTCGACATCGAGGGCGTGCCCGTCGCCGCGGCACGTGCCGCCGAGCTGCTCGCGAAGCTCGCGCGCGGCCAAGTCGCGACCGGCGCGGTCGACGCGTATCCGAAGCCGCACGTACCGATCGACGTGCTGGTGCGCAGCGACCGTGCGAACCGTCTGCTCGGCACCGCACTGCCGGTCGCCGAGATCGGCCAGAGCCTGCGGCGGATCTCCGCGAGCGTGCGTGCGGGAGGGAAGGGCGGATACCTCTGCCGTGCTCCGTCGTATCGCTCCGACCTGACGCGCGAAGCCGACTTCATCGAGGAGATCGCGCGCATGGCGGGCTACGACCGCATCCCCGAGACGCTGCCGCGCGCCGTCATCGCGCCGGGCTTCGCGGGACCGCTCGTCCCGCCGGTGGATCGCGCGTGCGACCTGCTCGTCGCGCAGGGCTTGCACGAGATGCGCACGCTGCGCTTCGTCTCCGAGGCCTGGAATGCCCGAGTCGCCGGGCTCGTGGCCGGCGGCGTCGCGGTCAAATTGCGCAACCCGATGAGCAGCGAGGTCGCCGAGATGCGCCGCAGCCTGCTCCCGAACCTGATCCTCGCCGCCGCGCGGAACCGCCGCGGCGGCGAGCCCTGGGTTCGCGGCTTCGAGATCGGCACCGTCTTCGCCGAGGAGAACGGCCGCCACCGCGAGCGCCAGGCGGTCGGCGGGATCCTGGTCGGGCCGCTGCCCGCGCGCGGCCTGGTTCGCGAGGATCGCTCCGAGTCGCTCTACGACGCCAAGGGCGTGGTCGCGGAGATGCTCTCCGGGCTCGGCGTCGAGCGCGTCGAGTGGAGGGCGCAGGGCATCCCGTCGTTCCTCCACCCGGGGAAGTCCGCCTCCGTCGAGATCCCCGGCGCGGGCGTCATCGGCATCGTCGGAGGTCTCCATCCCGAGATCGCGAGGGCGGCGGACCTCGACGCCGACGCCTGGGCGTTCGAGCTTGACTTCGAAAAACTCGAACCCTATTGTTCGCGTCGCGTCACGTTCCGAACAATTCCCAAGTATCCCGCGATCGTGCGTGATTTGGCGATCGTGGCCAACGAACAATTCGAGGCTCAGGCAGTACTCGACACCATCGCGTCATGTTCCGACCTGCCGGTCGAAAACACGCGGTTGTTCGACCTCTACCGCGGGGCACCGCTCCCCGCGGGCAAGAAGAGCCTCGCCTACTCGATCTCGTACCGGGCCGCCGACCGCACGCTGACCGACGACGAGGTCAACCAATTCCATCGTTCCCTGATCGAGCGCGTCACGCGCACGCTCGGTGTCGAGCTGCGCGGCTGACCGCCTTGGACGGGTACTCCGGGATGCACCGGGAAGGCCCTCGGATTCGTGGGTGACGCCATGGCGATGACCAAGGCCGAGATCGTGGAGCGCATCTACGAGAAGGTCGAAAAAGACGGCTTCTCGAAGAAGGATGCGGCCGAGGTCGTCGAGTCGATCTTCGAGATCATCAAGGGCCACCTCGAGCGCGGCGAGAAGGTGAAGATCTCGGGCTTCGGTAACTTCGTGGTGCACACCAAGCGGCCGAGGAAAGGCCGCAATCCGCAGACCGGCGAAGAGATCACCATCACCGGCCGGCGCGTGCTGTCGTTCAAGCCGAGCCAGGTGCTGAAGAAGACGATCAACACCGAGAGCGCGGCGTAGCGCGCGTTCCGGCTTCTCTCTCGCCTCCCGCGGCTCGGAGCCGCGCCCCGATCGAACTACGCACGAGCGGAAGGCCGCCCGGCGGAAGACGCCTCGTCCGTCGAAAGATGTCTTGCCTGCCGGCGATCGCTGCCGGCATGAGCGTACGCTCACGACGAATCGATCTGCGGAGCGAGAGAGGAGACCGGTCCAATGTCGAAGTGGGGCAGGTGGGGAATCGTCTGCGCGGCCGTCTGGCTCGCGGCCTCGGGCACGGCGCGCGCGGGCTTCACGAGCATCCCGTCGATCGGTCCCGACGACACGATCGTCGGTGAATGCAACGTCTCCGATCCGCGCGAGGGCGAGAGCATCCTTCTGCACAACCCCGCGGGCGTGGTCGACACCACGGGCAGCGAGTTTCGCATCAGCAACCTCTTCGTGTTCAGCCACGCGAAATACTCGAACCCCGGGATCGGCTACGAGGCGAAGTCGTCCGAGGTGCCGATGGCACCGTCGATCTGGATCGGCAGCGACGCGCTCGGCGACTGGAGGATCGGCGCCGGCCTCTACGGCACGACGGGCGCGAGCTTCTCGTTCGGCGGCAATCCGGCGGTCGGGGTACCGAACCGCTACCTGTCGGAGCTCGCCGTGATCCAGTTCGGGCTCGTCGCCGGGAGGGAGATCGCTCCGGGGCTGAAGCTCGGCATCCAGTTCGCGCCGACGTACAGCTCGACGAAGGCGCGCTACGGCACTCCGGAGGGGCCCGTCTCGTTCGACACCTCGGGCTTCGGCGTGAACGGCTCGGTCGGCCTGCTCTACGATCCGATCCCGGGAACGCGTCTCGGCGTCAGCTACCGCGCGCCGTCGATCGTCTGGACGTCCGGCGACGCCGACGTGGGCGCGCAGGACGACGACGTCGACTTCGATTTCCACGTGCCGATGAACGTCACGTTCGGCGTCACGCAGACGCTCGCGCCCGGCTTCGACGTTCACTTGAACGCGCGCTGGAGCGACTACACCGAGTTCGAGAAGTCGGTCTTCGAGTTCAAGCGGCACAAAGAGCTGAACATCCCGCTGGTCGCCAAGGCGAAGGATCGCTTCCGCTACGGGATCGGTCTGACGTATCAGCTGACCGAGGCGCTGCGCGTCGGCCTCAGCGCTTCGCGCGAGGAATGGATGATCGAGGAGAGCGCCGTGAACCCGCTGCTGTTCGACAACACCGACACCGCGATCAAAGGCGGGGCCGACTTCTCGAGCGGTCCGTGGAAGGTCTCGTTCGTGATCGGCATGCCGATCTTCGAGGACCGTGTCGTCACGCCCGACGTGAACCCGCTGTTCCCGGGCCGCTACGAGCAGAGCGGCGGCATCGCCGGCTTCGGCGTGACGTACCACTTCGGAAACTGGGCGCCGCGGGCCTGAAGACGATGCGGCGCACGGTCTACGGCGAGGAGCACGAGCTCTACCGCGATCAGTTCCGCCGCTTCGCCGAGCGCGAGATCGCGCCGCACGTCGAGCGCTGGAGCGAGCAAGGCTACGCCGATCGCGAGATCTGGCGGAAGCTCGGCGCCGCGGGATTTCTCGCGGCCGACGTACCCGAGGAATGCGGCGGCGCGGGCGGCGACTTCCGGTTTCACGCCGTGATCGTCGAGGAGATGGCGCGCCTGCGTGCGCACGGGCCGGCGGTCGGGCTCCATTCCGGAATCGTGCTGCCGTACCTCACGTCGTTCGGCACCGCCGAGCAGAAGGCGCGTTACGCGGCACCCGCGGCGGCCGGCGAGCTCGTCCTCGGCATCTGCATGACCGAGCCCGGCACCGGCTCGGATCTCGCCGCGATCCGCACCACGGCGGTCCGCGACGGCGACGCCTACGTGCTGAACGGCGCGAAGACGTTCATCTCGAACGGGTACGGCGGCGACCTCTACGTGGTCGTCGCGAAGACCGATCCCGCGGCGAAGCCCGCGTACAAGGGCATCAGTTTGATCCTCGTCGAGGCGACGGCCCCGGGCTTCGTGCGCGGCCGTCGGCTCGAGAAGCTCGGCCTGAAGAGCCAGGACTGCTGCGAGCTCTTCTTCCAGGACTGCCGCGTGCCCGCGTCGAGCCTGCTCGGTCGCGAGGGCCAGGGCTTCACGATGCTCATGCAGAAGCTCCAGCAAGAGCGGCTGGTGATCTCGCTCGGCAACGTCGCCGCTTGCCGGGCCGCGCTCGACGACACGATCGCCTACGTGAAGCAGCGCCAGGCGTTCGCACAGGCGATCGCCGGGTTCCAGAACACGCAGTTCGTGCTCGCCGAGCTCGCGACCGAGGTCGAGATCGCCCAGACGTTCGTCGATCGCCTGCTGGCCGCCCACGTCGCGGGCCGGGACGTCGTGACCGAGGTCTCGATGGCGAAGTGGTGGGTCGCCGAGCTGCAGAAGCGCCTCAGCAGCCGTTGCCTCCAGCTCCACGGCGGCTACGGCTTCATGAGCGAGTACCGCATCTCCGGCGACTACGCCGACGCCGCCGTGCAGACGATCCACGGCGGCACCAGCGAGATCATGAAGGTGATCGTCGCCAAGCGCCTCGGGCTCGGGTAACGGTTCCGCCGCGGCACGGCAGGAACGTGCCAAAAACGAGCAAGAGACTGAAAGAATCTCTCTTGCACGCGAGCCATCGTCGGGGCGATTGTCGTCGTCGCGAGACCCGAAACCCCGAACACGGAGAGACTCGATGGCATCCCAGTCCCCCACGGTCGACGAAGTGGAAGTCCTCGTCATCGGCGCCGGCGTGACCGGCCTGTACCAGCTGCAGAAGCTGCGCGCGCTCGGCATCGACGCGAAGATCTACGAGGCCGGCGGCGGCGTCGGTGGCACCTGGTACTGGAACCGCTACCCGGGCTGCCGCTTCGATTCGGAGAGCTACACCTACGGGTACTCCTTCTCCGAGGAGCTCATGCAGGAGTGGGACTGGAAGGAGCAGTTCTCCGGCCAGCCCGAGAACGAGCGCTACCTGAACTTCGTCGCGGACAAGTTCGAGCTCCGGCCGCACATCGTGCACGACGCCAAGGTCACGTCGTGCGTGTGGGACGAGGAGGCGAAACGCTGGAACGTCACGACCGCGGACGGACGGCGTGCCCACGCGAAGTTCGTGGTGGCGGCGGTCGGCCTGCTGTCGGCGAACTACATGCCGGACATCCCGGGGGTCGGCGATTTCGCCGGGAAGTCGTTCCACACTTCGCGCTGGCCGAAGGAACCGGTCGATTACGCCGGCAAGCGGGTCGGCATCATCGGCACGGGCGCGACGGCGGTGCAGCTCATCCCCGAGCTCGCCAAGACGGTTGGCACTCTGACCGTCTTCCAGCGGACCCCGAACTACTGCGCGCCGCTCCGCAACAAGCCGATCACGCCCGAGGAGCAGCCCGCGCTGAAGGCGCGCTACGCCGAGATCCTCGACAAGTGCAAGAAGTCCTTCGTCGGCTTCCTGCACGAGCCCGATCCGCGCTCGATGTTCTCGGTGTCGAAGGCGGAGCGCGAGGCGTTCTTCGAGGAGATCTGGTCCGAGCCCGGCTTCCGCAAGTGGTTCGGCAACTTCTACGACATCTTCTCGAGCTACGAAGCGAACGAGATCTACGCCGAGTTCGTGCGCAACAAGATCCGCGCGCGCGTGAAGGATCCCGCGGTCGCGGAGAGACTCTGCCCGAAGGACCACCCGTTCGGTGCCAAGCGGATCCCGCTCGAGACCGGCTACTACGAGGTCTACAACCAGCCGAACGTCCGGCTGATCGACATCAAGGAAACGCCGATCGAGCGCATCACGAAGAACGGCGTGAAGACGAGCGCCGAGGAGTTCGAGTTCGACATCCTGATCTACGCGACCGGCTTCGACGCCATCACCGGCGAGCTGACGCGCATGGAGCTCCGCGGCGAAGGTGGTCAGACGATGAAGGAAGCCTGGGCCGACGGCCCACGCACGTATCTGAGCCTGCTCACCGCCGGCTTTCCGAACCTGTTCGTCGCCAACGGCGCGGTCTTCTGCAACGTGCCGCGTTGCGCCGAGACCGCCGTGGACTGGATCAGCGACGCGATCGCCTACATGCGCGACCACGGCATCGAGAAGATGTCCACCACCACCGAGGCCCAGGACGCATGGGTCAAGCACAACGACGAGCTGGCCTCGGCGTTCCCCGTGCTGACCGACGGGAAGTCCTGGTTCACGGGCGCGAACATCCCGGGTAAGAAGCGCGCGTTCCTGTTCTACGCGGGCGGCAACGCGATGTTCAAACAGAAGTGCGACGAGGTCGCGTCGAAGGGCTACGAGGGCTTCGTCCTCGAGCGCTGAGCGGGTCCATGCGCGAGGCGTGCGAGCGAAGGCGCTCGCACGCCGTTCCTTCTATGGACCGACCGGCGAAGCGCCGGAAAGGCTCCGTGCGTACTCGCCGGGAGTGACGCCCATCGTGCGCCGGAACGCGCGATGGAATGCGAACTCCGATTCGTAGCCGACCGTCTCCGCGATCGCGGCGATCGAACTCGTGCCGTCGGCGAGTAGCGCGGCCGCACGCCGCATCCGTAGATACTGGAGATAGCGCTTCGGCGATTCGCCGACGGCGCCGTGGAACCGGCGGTCGAGCGCCGAGCGGCTGAGCCCGGCGGCACGGCTCATCGAGTCGAGCGTCCAGGCGCGACCGGGATCGGCGTGCAGCTGCGCGACCAGCTTCGCGATCGCGCGGTCGACGAGGCCGCCGACCCAGACCGGGTTCGTCTCGCTCTCGCGCCGCATCGCCACGCGGAGCAGCTCGACCACGATCAGCTCCGACAGCCGCCGGATCACGGAGACGGCACCGGGTACGTTCGCCGCTTCGTCCAGCTCGTTCTCGATGAGGCGGACGAAACCGGCGATGCGCTTGCTCTCGCGCGAGCCGTCCATCGGCACGTGGAAGAGCGTCGGGAAGAGCGCGCTCAGCGGGTCGGAGGCGCACGGCACCGCGCCGACGAAGATCCGGGTCGGCGCCGCGGTCGACTCGACGAGCGAGCCGTGGAGGCGAAGCGGCAACGGCGGCGGTTCGCTCGGCAGCTCCGTGGCGTGCGAGTCGCGGAGCGAATGGGGGATGTCGTGCACCACTCCGAGGACGTCGCCGGCGTCGAGCCGGATGCCCGGCTCGGGCTTGTCGAGCCGCTCGAAGAAGCACGAGCCCGACTGCACGGCGTAGAACCAGTGCTGGCGCGTCTGCGCGACGCGCGCCGTCCAACGCCGCGGCATCTCCGCGTAGCGGTAGGTCACGCCTTCCATGTGCAAGCGCGCGAGCAGGTAGCCGCCCTCGTCGGTGAGCGTCTGCTGTGGACGCATCACGGCGTCCGCCGAGCGCGCCTGGTGCGGCGGTTGGGACGAACGAGCAGACCTCCGGGACGAACGGAGAGTGACTTCGTAGACCGTCGATCCGAGATTCGTCGTGCCATGGAACCGACTCGGCATTACCACAATCGGCTGCGCGACGACTCGGTCCACGTGAGCCTCTACCTCGATCCCGAGGTCTACGAGGTCGAGCTCGACCGCATCTTCCATCGCGGCTGGGTCTACGTCGGCCACGCGA
>JACXTT010009433.1_pt1 | contig 13329 bp, 14 predicted proteins | sample 9270951 | NCBI WGS metagenome assembly JACXTT01 (sample SAMN15532306, study PRJNA645909) | rock metagenome | isolation source: weathered quartz diorite | place: Puerto Rico | collected 2017-06-21
TCCACATCGACATCCGGGTGATCGCGGCCACCAACCGCGACCTCGCCGAGATGGTCCGACAGACGACCTTCCGCGACGATCTCTTCTACCGGCTCAACGTCGGCGCCATCTATCTGCCGCCGCTCCGCGTCCGCACGGATGACATCGAGCCGCTCGTGCATCACTTCATCGGCATCTTCAACGAGCGCCTGGGGCGCTCGGTCGCGGGCCCGACGCCGCAGGTGCTCGACATCTTCGCGCGCTATCCGTGGCCGGGCAACGTGCGCGAGCTGGCGAACGTCATCGAGCGCGCGATGGTGGTGTGCAAGGGTACCCTGATCCTGCCCGAGAACCTGCCCCCCCACCTCTTCGAGGTCCGTCCGCTGCTCCTGCCCGATCTGCCCGAGATGCCGGACCTGACGCTCCAGGCCGCCGAGCGCGAGCAGATCCTGCGCGCGCTCCAGGTATCGGGCGGGAAGCGCGTCGAGGCGGCGCGACGACTCGGTCTGTCGCGGCGGACGCTTTACCGCAAGCTCAGCCGCTACGGAATCTCCTGAGCCGGAGGGTCGATGGACGAGACGCTGAACGTCATCTGTCTCGGTAGCGATGCGGCCGCGTCGCGCGCGGTGGTCGAGGTCCTCGGCCAGTTGCCCGGCTTCGCCGTCACCACCTCGGAGATCGACTACCACACCGGGGTCGTCGACCTGCATCGGGTGAGCGACGCGCAGCTGGCGATCGTGATGCTCGGCGCGGATCCGCTGCCGGGGCTCACCGTGATCGAGGAGGTGCACCGCGCGCTGCCCGCGACGCAGGTCCTCGCGGTCGCGCCGGAGGAGAGTGCCGAGACGATCGTCCGGGCGATGCGCGCCGGCGCCGACGAGTTCCTCACGCTGCCGCTCGACACCACCGCGCTCCTGAAGGTGTGCGTGAAGCTGTCGGCGCTGCGAGCGAACGGGGCGGCAAACGGCGGCCAGCGCGGAGAGGTGTGGGTCGTCCACGGCCCGAAGGCCGGCGTGGGCGTGACCACCCTGGTCGTGAACCTCGGCTTCGCGCTCCGCGCCGCCCGCCGCCACACCGCGATCGTCGACCTCGACGTGCACAGCGGCGACCTGGCCCTCTTCCTGAACCTCTCGCCGACGTACTCGCTGCGCGACATCGCGGTCAACTTCAAGCGGCTCGACGCGGTCTTCCTGCAGGGGACGATGATCCGCCACCGCTCCGGTCTCGCGATCCTCGCCGCGCCGACGCCGACGCCGGGCGAGCCGACGGTCCTGCTGACCAGCGAGCAGACCCTGTCCCTGCTCGAGCTCGTCGATGCGAGCCACCAGGTGACGCTCGTCGATACCAGCGCCGTGGCCCTCGATTCGACGCATGCCGCACTCTCGTGCGCCGACCGCATCCTGCTCGTGACCGAGCTCACGCTGCCGTCGCTCCGCGCGTGTGCGCGCACGCTCGAGTGGCTGCGCAAGGAAGGGGTCGTCGAGGTCGACAAGACCGTCGAGCTGGTCGTGAACCGGCACGCCAACCGGTCCTGGGAGGTCGCGCCTGCCGAGGCGGCGAGGACCCTCGGGCTGCCCGTGCGCGCCTTGATCCCGCGCGACGACGCCGCCGTCTACGCCGCGGTGAACGGCGGCCTCGCGCTCGAGGAGGTCCGGGGCGGCACCGCGGTCCAGCGCGCCATCGCGAACCTCGTGCCCGGGAACGGGGCCGGGGAGACGGACCGACCGATGCTCACGGGCTTGCGGCGCCTGTTCACCGGCGCCGAGCGGAGGGCGTGAGGATGGCCGAGGACGCCGTTAACCGCTCCGAGGCCTTCGAGGAGCTCAAGCAGCGCGTGCACCAGAAGCTGCTCGAGCGCATCGACCTCAACGCGCTCTCCTCGCTCGACGGTGCGCAGGCCGAGAACCAGGTCCGCGGCGCGCTCCAGCGCCTCCTGCAGACGGACTCGCCCGGACTGTCGGGGCTCGATCGCGACCGGCTCATCGAGGAGGTCGGCTTCGAGCTCCTCGGCCTCGGGCCGATCGATCCGTTGCTCAAGGACCCGGAGATCACCGACATCCTGGTGAACGGTCCGAGTGCGGTCTACGTCGAGCGCCAGGGCCGCCTCTCTTTGACCGACATCAAGTTCCGCGACGAGGACCACCTGCTACTCGTGATCGACCGGATCGTCTCGGCCGTCGGGCGACGGATCGACCGCGATTCGCCGATGGTCGACGCCCGGCTGCCGGACGGCTCGCGCGTCAACGCCATCGTCGCGCCGCTCGCGCTGCGCGGCCCCTGCCTGTCGATCCGGCGCTTCGGCCACGAGCCCTTCCGGATCGACAACCTGATCGCGTTCGGCAGCCTGACGGTGGAGATGGTGCGCTATGTCGCGGCCGTCGTGCAGGGTCGGCTGAACGTCGTCATCTCCGGCGGCACCGGCGCCGGCAAGACGACGATGCTCAACTGCCTCACCAGCTTCATCCCGCACCACGAGCGGATCGTCACGATCGAGGACTCGGCCGAGCTCCAGCTCCAGCAGCCCCACGTGGTGCCGCTCGAGACCCGGCCGGCGGACCTCGACGGCCGGGGCCAGATCACCCAGCGCGACCTGGTGCGGAACACGCTCCGCATGCGCCCCGACCGCATCATCGTCGGCGAGTGCCGGGGCGCCGAGGCGCTCGACATGCTCCAGGCTATGAACACCGGCCACGACGGTTCGCTCACGACGGTGCACGCGAACTCGCCCCGCGAGTGCCTCCAGCGTGTCGAGGTGATGGTCCTCATGGCCGGTTACGACCTGCCCGTGAAAGCGATCCGCCAGCAGATCGCGTCGGCGATCCACGTCGTCATGCAGGCCGCACGCCTGACCGACGGATCGCGAAAAATCGTCCGGGTGAGCGAGATCGTCGGCATGGAGGGAGACGCACTCCAGCTCCAGGACCTGTTCGAGTTCGTGCAGACCGCCGTCGGGCACGACGGCCGTGTCCAGGGCACCTTCCGGGCGACCGGGCTCCGCAGCCGCTACTTCGAACGCCTGGTCGCGGCGGGCGCCAAGCCGGCCGACATCCTGTACCAGCCGGGGACGCGCTGACCATGTTCGCCGTGGGAGAGGACCGCCGCGCCGTGCGCGCGCGGGTGTGAGGAAGGAGAGCGAAGAGCCATGACGCTCGAATCGGAACGAAAGCCCCGCATCCTGATCGTCGAGGACCATCCGATCATCGCCGAGCTGGTGGAAACCCGGCTCCGCATCGAGGGCATGGAGCCGCTCAAGTGCCCGGGCGGGCGCGAGGCGCTCCAGGTGCTCGGCAAGGAGCCGCTCGACGCGGTGATCCTCGACATCATGATGCCGGATGTCGACGGCTACGAGGTGCTGCGCCAGATCCGCGCGCAGCCCGCGACGCGGGACCTGCCGGTGATCTTCCTCACCGCGAAGTCCACGCCCGCCGACGTCGAGAAGGGCCTCGCGATGGGCGCAAACTACTACATCACGAAGCCGTTCAGCGGCCTCGACCTCGTGCGCAAGGTGCGTATCTGCCTCGAGGAACGCAGGGCGTCCGGGCTCCAGTCGTCCGCCGCCCGATGAACCGTCTCGTCGCGCTGGCCGCCGTCGCCGCCGTCCTGGTGGCGGCGCCCGGGCGCGGCGCGTGGACCGGCGGCGGCGACAGCGAAGTCCGTCTCGAGGGCGACGGCGAGAGCTGGCTCGTCCACGCGACGCTCGACGCCGGCTCCGGCAAGGTGAGCGGCCTCTTCCTCCTCGACACGGGCGCGAGCGTCTGCGTTCTCGCGCCGACCATCGCCCGGCAGTTGAAGCTCCCGCCCGGCCCGATGCAGGCCGCAATCCACACCGCGAACGGCGTCGTTCACGCCCCGGTGATCCGCATCCCCACCGTCGACATCGGCGGCAATCGCGCCCACGACGTGATGGCCGTGGTGCACAACGCGGTCGAGGAGCCGCTCGCGGGGGCCATCGGCTTGAGCTACCTGAACAATTTTCAGTACTCGATCGACTCGAAGCGGCGCATCCTGAAATTGCACTGAAATCGCTACGCGCCGAGCACGTTGATCGTGCACGCCGACCCGAGGCCGATCACGTGCGACAGGCCGACCCTCGCGCCTTCCACCTGGCGGTCGCCGGCCGACCCGCGCAGGTGGGACGTCACCTCGAAGATCCCCGCGACGCCCGTCGCGCCGAGCGGGTGGCCCTTCGAGAGGAGGCCACCCGAGACGTTCACCGGAATGCGGCCGCCGTGGGTGCTCTCGCCCTCGTCGATCATGCGGCCGGCCTCCCCGTCCTTGCACAGGCCGAGGTTCTCGTAGTGGAGGATCTCGGCGGTCGCGAAGCAGTCGTGGAGCTCGACCAGGTCGAGGTCGTCGGGGCCGACGCCCGCATGCTCCCAGGCTTGGGCGGCCGCGTTCCGCGTGAGCGTGTTCACGTCGGGAAGCGTGAGGTCGCGCTCGGTCCACGGGTCGGAGGTGAGGACCGAGGCGAGCACCTTCACCTTCGCGCCGAGCTGGCGCGCCTTCTCGGGCGAGACCACGACGGCAGCGGCCGCGCCGTCGCCGGTCGGGCAGCACATGTAGAGGGTGTTCGGGTACGCGACCATCCGGGCGTTGAGCACGTCGTCGAGGCTCACCTCGTTGCGGTACTGGGAGAGGGGGTTCCTGGTCGAGTGCCGGTGGTTCTTCACCGCCACCTTGGCGAACTGCTCGCGCGTCGTGCCGTACTTCCGCATGTGCTCCATGCCGGCCTGGCCGAAGACCGCGGGCATGAGCCCGCTGCCGATCACGCCCTCGGTTCGCACGCCGGAGCCCCCTCCCCCGCCGAGGAGCCCCATCTTTCCCATCTGCTCGACGCCGACCGCCAGGGCTACCTCGTGCATGCCGGAGGCCACGCCCATCCACGCCTCGCGGAACGCGGTCGACCCGGTGGCGCACGCGTTGGCCACGTTGACGACCGGGATGCCCGTCTGCCCGACCTCCTGGAGGATGCGCTGTCCGACCATCGCGTTCGCCTGGAAGAGACACCCGGCCGCCATCATCTCGACGTCGCGGATCGTGAGGCCTGCGTCTCGGAGCGCGAGCAGGACCGCTTCGGCACCGAGATCGGGCACGTCGCGCTCGGGATAGCGACCGAAGCGGAGCATCGCGACGCCGGCCACGTACACGTCTCGCATGACGTTCACTCCCTCGCCCGGACGGGGCGGAAGTAGAAAGCGACCACGTCGTTGCCGTCCCGGTCCTGCTGCGAGACGCCGGTCGTCATCTCGACCGGCATGCCGAAGCGGAGCCGCGCGGGGTCGGGCTCGACGTCGAGCAGGTTGGTGCGGACGGACACGCCCTCGGGGAGGTCGACGACGCCGACCACGTAGGGCACCGGGACGCCCGGCATCGACTGGTGCACGATCGACCAGACCCAGAGCGTTCCCGACCGCGACAGCGGGACATCGGTGAACGGCCCCGTCGCGGTGCACTTCGAGCAGGCGCGGCGCTCGCCGAGATAGACGGCGCCGCACGCGGCACAACGCTGCCCGACGAGGTACGGTTCACCCTCGTCCGGCAGGCGGAGGAACGGGACGATCGGCCGGCGGCCCTTCGACGCCGGCGAGGCGGACGCGCTCACCCTCCCGCGCGTACCACTCCGCCCATGTGGCGTCTACCCGCCGTGGAGGAAGCGGGCCGGGTCCTTCGCGAAGGTCTCGAGCGTCTGCTCCGAGCTGAAGTAGAAGGCCTTGCCGTTCACCGCGTAGGTCGGCGCGGTCGCCTTGTCGACGACGGCGCCGTTCACCGGGTCCTTCGCGTGCGCGAAGCGGTCCGGGTCCGCGGAGAACGACTGCTCGCACATCTGGCAGCAGAGCCAGTAGGTCTTCCCCTCGTACTCGTGCGCGAGGCCGGGCTTCGGCTGCAGACTGTCCTGCATCATGCAGATGCGGCTGCGGTCCTCGACCCGGCCGGTGAACGGCCCGGCGGGCTCGTCGCCGGCGAACGCGACGCCGAGGGCGGCGGTCACGAGGAAGGTAGCGATCAATGTCCGCATGTGCCGATCGTATGCGACGGTCGCCTTTCGTTCCAGCGGCCGCCGACCCTGGTCAGGACCCCGCGCCGGGGAGTAGGTACGGGCGGGAGGAATCTTCGTGATGGACGCATTCTCAGGACGGGTTGCCGTCATCACCGGCGGGGGTGGCGGCATCGGCTCGGCGATGGCGAGGGCGTTCGCGGCGCGCGGCGCGCGGCTCGTCCTCGCCGATCTCACCGAGGCCGCGATGGCCGGCGCCGCCGAGGAGCTCCGCCGCTCGGGCGCGGAAGTGCTCACCGTGCCGACCGACGTCACCTCGCTCGAGGCCGTGCGCGCACTCGCCGACGCCGCGGAGCGCCGCTTCGGCGCGGTCGACATCGTGTGCAACAACGCGGGCATCGCCACCTTCGGCGAGATGGTGACGTCGACGCATGCCGACTGGCAGTACACGATGGGCGTCAATTTCTGGGGTGTCGTGCACGGCGTCGAGGTCTTCGTGCCGCGCCTTTTGGCGCGCGGCGCCGGGCACATCGTCAACACCGCGTCGATGGCCGGCCTCGTCGGCATGCGGTGGCTCGGCGTCTACTGCGCCTCCAAGTTCGCCGTCGTCGGCCTCACCGAGGGGCTCCATCGCGAGCTCTCGGACCGCGGCATCGGCGTGAGCGTTCTCTGCCCGATGATCGTCCAGACCGACATCAACCAGAACTCGATCCGCAACCGTCCCGCGAGTCTGCGGAATCCCGGTGCCGAGCCGGTGGTGCCGGACAACGCGGTGATGGCCGGCAGCGTCATCGCTCCCGAGGAGGTGGCGCGGCGGGTCGTCCGAGCGATCGAACGAAAGGACCTCTACATCTTCACCCATGCGGAGCAACGCGAGTTCCTGAAGCGGCGGTGGATGCGACAGGACCGGATGTTCGAGCCCGGGGTGTGGTGAGCGCCATGGGCACGGTGATGGACGTCGCGGAGCGCCTGTGGAACGGGGAGCTCTCCACCGCGGAGCGCCACCCCCTCGTCGCCGCGCTCCAGCAGCTCGAAGAGGTCGACGCCGGCGTCGCGTTCGTGTCGAGCTTCGCGAACGTGACCGCCTTCGACACGCCGGCCGGTCTCGTCCTGATCGACGTCGGGAGCCATCTCTTCGCCGACCAGGTCTACGATCTGCTGCGCCGATGGTCGCCGCGTCCCGTCCATTCCATCGTCTACACCCACGGGCACGTGGACCACGTCTTCGGCGTGCCGCGCTGGGAGGCCGACGCGCGGGCCGCGGGCGCGCCACCGCCGCGCGTCGTCGCGCACGAGGCGGTGCCGGCGCGCTTCGACCGCTACCGGCTGACCGCGGGCTGGAACGCCGCCATCAACGCCCGCCAGTTCGGCATGCGCGGCATGGTGTGGCCGACGGACTACCGGTACCCCGACGTCACCTACCGCCAGTCGCTCGAGCTCGACGTCGGCGGTGTTGGCTTCGACCTCCGGCACGACCGCGGCGAGACCGACGATCACACCTGGGTCTGGCTCCCGCAGCGGAAGATCCTCTGCACCGGCGATCTCTTCATCTGGGCGTCACCGAACTGCGGCAACCCGCAGAAGGTGCAGCGCTACCCGCTCGAGTGGGCACACGCGCTCCGCGCCATGGCGACGCTCGGTGCCGACCTCCTCTGCCCGGGGCACGGCTGGCCGATCCGCGGCCGCGAGCGCGTGCACCGCGCGCTCACCGACACGGCCGAGCTGCTGGAGTCACTCCACGACCAGACGATCGCGCTGATGAACGACGGCGCGTGCCTCGACGCCGTCCTGCACACGGTTCGGGCTCCCGCGCATCTCCTCGAGCGTCCATATCTGCGCCCGGTGTACGACGAGCCGGAGTTCATCGTGCGGAACGTCTGGCGACTCTACGGCGGCTGGTGGGATGGCAACCCGGCGCACTTGAAGCCCGCGCCGGAGCGGGCCGTCGCCACCGAGCTCGCGGCGCTCGCGGGCGGGGCGAAGCGCCTCGCCGATCGCGCGCTGGAGGTCGCGGCCAACGGGGATCTCGCTCTCGCCTGCCATCTGGCGGAGCTCGCCGGTCAGGCCGCGCCGCAAGACGAGGCGGTGCGCACCGCGCGGCGCGATGTCTACGCGCGTCGCGCGAAGAGCGAGCGCTCCACCATGGCGCGCGGCGTCTACCGCGCCGCGGGCGAGGAGTAGCTTCACGGTCCGCGGCTGACCGAGAGCGCGATCAGGACCTGCGCCGCATAGTACGTCGTCATCACGACCGCGTCGGCGGCGCGGAACCGGCGCGCGAAGCGGTCGGTCGCGAGCACGCCGTCGGACACCATGAAGAGGACGGCGCCGACGCAGGCGAGCGGCCCGCTCGGCTCGGGGACGCCCAGCGCGGTCGCGCGCGCCGCCGCGCTCCACCCCATGACGACGATCACCGCCACGTAGACGGTGACAGGGATCCGATCCTTCCCGAGATGCGGCCAGAGGTAGGCGAGCATACCGACGCCGCCGAGGGCGAACGGTGCGAGGAGCAGCCAGTCCCGAGCGTCCGATCCGCCGCCCGGCCAGAAAGCGGCGATGTAGAGGAGGTGTGCGACGAGGAAACTCGCGAGTCCCGGAACAAAGCCGCGCGGGAAGACGAGCCAGAGGTCCCCGCCGAGCGAACAGAGCAGTCCGGCAAACACGAGCCAGCGGTAGCGGTCCGCCACCGCGACGGGCTCAGCGGCGACGATCGCGGCGAGCAGCGCGATCGGTATCGCCTTGAGGGCGCCGGCCACGCCAGGGCGCTCCGCGTAACGCGCCGTGACGTGCGCCGCCCCGATCGCGGCCGCGGCCGTGATGCCGACGCTCCACATCGTCGGGTGCAGTACCGATCCTCTGCCGGCGGAGTCAACGCAGCCGTCGGCGGTGGCGGTGGCGCCGCGACGAGCGACCGTGGTAGCTCGCGTCGTGGCCGAGGCGCTGCCAGACGACGTCGGCGCGTGCCAGGGCGGGTGGGCGAAGCGCGGGCGATGGGTGACGCTTCCGGAGGGCCATCGGCTGTTCGCGCTCCGGGAAGGCACCGGCCCCGATCTCGTCCTCGTCCACGGGTTCCCCTCGACGAGCCACGACTTCGCTGCCGCCCTGCCCCGTCTCGCGCGGACGTTACGCGTCACCGTCTTCGATCAGCTCGGCTTCGGGCTGTCCGACAAACCCGTCGACGCCTCGTACTCGCTTCTCGACCAGGGCCGCCGGGCAGGCGAGCTCGTGCGGGCGCTCGGTATCGAGCGCGCGTGGGTCGCGGGGCACGACATGGGACTCACCGTCACCGTGGAGATGCTCTGCCGTCTCGAGGCGCGAGCCCTCGGCTTCGACCTCGCCGGGGTCGTGCTCTCGAACGGCAGCCATCTGGTCGAGCTCGCGAACGTCACCCAGCTCCAGAAGGATCTGATGACCGACGACGGCGCCGCGGCGTTCGCCGCGAGCTTCGACCCCGAGCGCTTCGCCACCCTGCTCCGCTTCGTCTGGGCCGACCCGACACGCACACCCGAGATCGACCTGCGCGCGATCGCGTACTGGCTCCGCGGAAGTCTGCCGGTGATCGGGAAGATCGCGCGCTACAACCTGGAGCGCGAGCGGTTCGCCGACCGGTGGCGGCCGATCCTCGGCCGCACCCCGGTGCCGGTCCGTGTGGTGTGGGGCGACCGCGACCCGATCGCCGTCCTCGAGATCGGCCGGCGGCTCGCCGAGATGTCGGGCGGACCGTTCACCATCCTCGACGGTGTCGGGCACTACCCGCAGATGGAGGATCCGGACCGCTGGGCCGCAGCGGTGCTCGCGGCCTGCCGTTGAAATGAAACGGGCCGCCGGAGCGTCGCTCCGGCGGCCCTCGTCGGTCAGGCTCCCCGGGCCGGACTCGAACCAGCGACCAATCGGTTACACCGGTCCCGCCGTTTCCGACGGGGGTGGACTATCTCATCACCGTGGGCCGTGTGGCCTGTAGGTGGCGGGCGCTCGTGGGGAGATTATCCTTCCGTCACTCCCTAGTCTCTGCACCTTCCCTCCGCCCTTCATTCTCGGAGGGCTCGGCTCAGGGTTACCGTATGCTCGACGCCGTGCACTTAGGCTTCCCTGAATTCACCCGCTTGTTCACTCACCGGTTTCCCGGCGAGGCTGCGAAGATTCACAGCCGATCGCTCTACCGACTGAGCTACCGGGGAACGGGCCGCTTATAATGGAACGCGTCCCGGCGTTCAAACCGACCGCGGGCCGGTTGATCTCGTTCCGTTTCACGTGAGACTCGACGCACGATGACCCTCTGGAAGCTGGCCGGCGGCATCCTCGGGGGCGTGCTCGTCGTAGCGTCGGCGCACGGGGTGAGGTGCGCGGCGCGAATCGGTGACTGTCCAGGCGGCCGGTTCGCGCCGAACCTGAGCACGGCTGCCGGTCTGCCCTTCGAGGACGCCTCGTCGCCGGGCGGAACGATCGTCGTCGCCTCGGGCGTGATCATCCTCGGTGCGTGTCCCACGACGCCGTCGCCATTCGTGGTCATCCAGCACCGGCGACGGTGGCGCGCTCGCTGGGACAGTTGCGGGCCGTTCACCCGTGTCCGTCTCCGGCTCGAGCTCGGGCCCAGCCGCCAGTGTGACCATCTCGTCGGCGTGGTCCGATATTGGGACGCGTCGGGTCACCGCCGCGCATTCAAGTTTCCCGCGGACCGCGTCGCCGAAGGCTAGCCGGCGGCCGTCACATCTCGCGGCGGCCCTCGAGCGCACGGCCGACGGTCATCACGTCGACGTACTCGAGATCGCCGCCGACCGGGATGCCGTGGGCGATGCGCGTCACCCTGAGCCCTAGCGGCTTGATGAGGCGGGCGAGATAGAGCGCCGTCGCCTCGCCCTCGGCCGTCGGGTTGGTGGCGAGGATCACCTCGCGCACAGTGCCGTCGCGGAGGCGGACGAGGAGCGGCTGGATCTTGAGTTCGTCGGGGCCGATGTTGTCGAGGGGAGCCAGGGCGCCGTGGAGGACGTGGTAGCGGCCGCGAAACTCGCGCGCGCGCTCGACGGCGAGGAGATCGGCGGGCTCTTCGACGACGCAGATCGCATCCTGAGCCCGCGCCGGGTCGGTGCAGATCGGGCAGGGGTCGGCCTCGGTGAGCGCGAAGCAGACGGAGCAGAGGCGGGTCTCGTCCTTCACCGCAACCAGCGCGTGCGCGAGATCCTCCGCGTACTGCCGGTCGGCGCGGAGCACGTGAAACGCGAGCCGCGCCGCCGTCTTCTCGCCGATGCCGGGCAGCCTCGTCAGCTGCTCGATCAGGCGGGCCATCGACGGCGTCTGGGCCATCAGCCGAGCCCGGGCAGCTTGATGCCGAGCCCGCCCGTGAGCTTCCCCATCTCCTCCTCGATCATCTTCCGCGCTGCCCGCACCCCTTCGTTGACGGCCGCGACGATGAGGTCCTGGACCATCTCCACGTCGGGCTTCTCGAGCAGCGACGGCTCGATCCGCACCCGGACCAGCTCGAACTTCCCGTTGACGACCGCGCTGACCATGCCACCGCCCGCGCTCGCCTCGACCGTTCGCTCGGCGAGGTCCTGCTGCACGCCCGCGATCTTCTCCTGCAGCTCCTGCGCCTGCCGGAAGAGACCGCCCAGATCGAAACCCTTGCCCATCGCTCAGGAACCCCCTCGCTCGCGGACCCCGCGCACCTCGGCGCCGAAGATCTCGACCGCCGCCTGCACGGCCGGGTCGGCGAGCGTCTCCTCGGTGCGGCGCCGTGCCTGCGCGAGCGGGGTGTCGGCGACGAGCTCGCTCGGGAGCGGCCCGACCTCGACGCGGAGTTCCCGGCCCGCGATCTCGCGCGCGATGGCGGAGAGCCGATCGAGCGTCTCCCGGCGGGACAGATCGCGTCGCATCGACTCGTTGCCGATCCCGATGCGCAGCGCCTCGCCGTCGGCGGAGACCAGGCGGCCGGCGGCAAGCTGCATGTAGACGGCCTTCTCGGCCTGCTGGACGCGGGCCAGGAAACGGTCCCAGAGGTCTCCGCCTGCCGACGCGCGCGCGCGCGGCGTGCCCGGCGCGGACGGAGGCGCCGATGTCGGGCGCACCGGCGGGCTACCGCCGCCGAGGGCCTCTAGGCGGCGGAGGAGGTCCTCCAGCGGAACGAGCGACGGCAGCGTCGCGAGACGCACGGCGCACATCTCGAGCACGAGCTTCGGATCGACGGTACGCGCCGGCGCCGAGAGCGCCTCGTCGGCCTCGAGGAGAAGACGGAAGAACCGCTGCAGGTCGTCCGCCGAGCGGCGCTCGGCCTGTCGCGCGACGGCCTCGCCCTCCGCCTCCGGCAGGTCGGCGAGCAGCGTGCGGTCGCCCGTCGTGCGCAGGACGGCGAGATGGCGGAAGTGCTCGAGGAGGTCGCGGCAGAAGCGCTGCGCGTCGTAGCCATGGGCGTGCAGCTCGCCGAGCTCGCGGATCACCGCGCCCGCGTCGCCGCCGAGGATCGCCTCCGCGACCGCGAACACGAGGCGCCGGTCGGCGGCGCCGAGCACCTCGCGCCCGGCCGCGTCGTCCGCGGCCGTCCCCGCGACCCCGAGCACCTGCTCGAGGAGCGACTGCGCGTCGCGCAGGCTCCCCTCCGCTTCGCGCGCGATCAGCACGAGGGCGTCGTCGGAGAGCTTCAGCCCCTCGGCGTCGACCGTCTTCCGGAGGTGCGCGCGCAACTCGCCGAGCCCGATCCGGCGGAGGTCGTAGCGCTGGCAGCGCGACACGACCGTCGGCAGCACCTTGTGCGGGTCGGTGGTCGCGAAGATGAACTTCACGTGCGGCGGCGGCTCCTCGAGCGTCTTCAGGAGCGCGTTGAAGGAGTGCTGCGACAGCATGTGCACTTCGTCGATGATGAAGATCTTGAAGCGGCACTTGATCGGGCGGTGCGCGACCGTCTCCATCAGGTCGCGCATCTTGTCGACCTGGGTGTGGGACGCGCCGTCGATCTCGAGCACGTCGAAGGCGTTGCCCTCGGCGATCTCGCGGCAGTTGGAGCAAGCGTTGCACGGCTCCGGCGTCGGTCCCTTCTCGCATTGGAGCGCCTTCGCGAGGAGCCGCGCGGTCGTGGTCTTCCCGACCCCACGCGGGCCAGTGAACAGGAACGCGTGCGCCACCCGGTCCGCCGCGATCGCGGCGCGCAGCGTCCGCGTCACGTGCTCCTGACCGACGACGTCCTCGAAGCGTTGCGGCCGGAGCCGTCTGGCGAGCACCTGATAGGTCATGGGTTGGGCGGAGTCCCGACGGGCGCCCGGCGATGACGGCTAGGGCGCCCTGCGGCACAGGAGGACAGTCGGTACCGCTGCTTCCTTCCGGACCTGACGGGGTTCGCGACGCCTTCTTGCGCAGGACCTAGCCGCCAC
>JACXTT010009434.1_pt1 | contig 13328 bp, 11 predicted proteins | sample 9270951 | NCBI WGS metagenome assembly JACXTT01 (sample SAMN15532306, study PRJNA645909) | rock metagenome | isolation source: weathered quartz diorite | place: Puerto Rico | collected 2017-06-21
TGCGCGTCGCCGGATCGAAGTTGACGCCATTGGCGTAATGGATGTTGCCGACCACTTCGGTCATCACGCCCATGGCGCTCAAATGATAGACGCGGCCGGTCGGCGGCGCAGACAAGTCGAAAATGCCGGCATCGGAAAAATAGACGCCGCCCTGCCCGTCGCTGGCTGCCGCATTGGGGTCCTGGAGCGGCGTGCCGTTCGGCGCGGTGGTAAAGCGCCGCCCCGTAGTGCCTGACGCCGAAACCTCGACCATGGCGCGGCCAAGATGGCAGTCGACGATGAAGCCGGTGGGTCCGAACGGAACAATTTGCGTCGGTCCGCAGTCCTCCATCTCCCAGAACTGCCGCGTCCTGCCGCCCTCCTCGATGATGCTGACGCGGTCGGCGCCCATCTCGGTGACGTAGAGCTTGCCGCCGTGCCAGAGCAGACCTTCCGGATAGGCCGCGGACGCGATCACCACCGGTTCGGCCTGCGCGCTCATCGCCAACAGCGCCAGTGCGATTGAGAGACCGCGCACTTTCATGCCTCCTCCCCGCGCAAATAGCGATCGGCGACGACCATCAGCAGGCCGCAGGCGATGGTCACGGCGGCAAACACCATGGTCAGCGCGCGGGAGCCGAACGACGGCACCAGCATAAACGTCGTCACCAGCGTGCCGAGCACATTGCCGATGGTCGAGACGCCGTAGACATAGCTCACGATCCGGCCGCCGAAGCTGATCGACACCAGCAGGAGCCGCACCGCAAACGGCGTGAATACGCTCATCAGCGTGAGCGGCAGCAGCAGCAGAATGGTGGCAGCGAAAATGATCCCGGCCATGCCGTCGCCGATACCGGTCAGGATCCAGCCAAACAGCGGGTCGACCCAGAGCGGAATGGTGAACAGATAGACGCCGGCGACGGCGAGGAGCGCGCCGCACAATCTGGGACTCATCGTGCGATCGACCAGCGCGCCGCCGAGCAGATAGCCCAGCATCAGCGCCACCAGCACGGTCGCGATCAGCGACGCCCAGGTGTTGATGCCGCCGCCGAAATACGGATAGAGGTAGCGGCTTCCGAGCATCTCGAAGCCCATCAGGGCAAAGCCCAGCACCAGGGCCAGCAGCAGCAACAGCGTTCCGCGCAAGTAGGCGTGCGGCATCAGCGGGGCGCTTCCGTCTGCTCTTTCCACTTTTCGTTGTTCTTCTCGATGGCGCGGAGCGTCTCGACCGGCGCGAAGTCGTCGGTCATGACCTTGCCGGCGGGCCGGGTCAGCACGCGGCGCTCGGCGACCATCTTGCGGAAGTCATAGCGCGGCTTCCAGCGCTCCTGGGCGCTCGTGACGCGGGCGAGCAACTCGGTCTGCGACAGCGAAGGCCCGTCGTAGCCGACCGCCACCACGTTGCCGCCGCCGTCATAAAGGTCGACCGAGGGGAACACGCTCCTCAAGGTCGCGGTCGCCGAGTCGAACAGCATGGTCGAGGGCTCGATGTTCTGCACCACCACCCCGCCCGGATTGAGCCGCGCCTTGACCAGCGTGTAGAACTCCTTGGTCAGGAGATGAAACGGCACGAACGGGCCGCGATAGGCGTCGATCAGGATGACGTCCCACTTCTCCGGGTCTTTCAGCAGATAAGCCCGGCCGTCCGACACCACGGTGCGCAGCCGCGCGGTCTCCTGAAACTTGAAATACTTCTTGGCGAGATCGACGACGTCCTTGTCGAGCTCGATCGCGAGGATGCCGACGTCGGACAGCGTCGCGCTGAGATACGACACCGTGCGCCCACCGCCGAGCCCGATCTCGGCGATGCGCTCGACCTTCTGCGGATAGGCAGCGCCGATCGTCATCAGGCGGGTGTAGTCGACGGTCAGTGCGCCAGGGTCGGAGAGCTTCATGCTGCTCTCGGTGTAGTAGCGCTTGTTCTGGCCGAAGGTCATGGTGACGGTGTCTTTGTCACCGAAGATGAAGATGTTGTTGTAGAGCGACTCGCGCTTCTCCAGGAGGCCGACCTCCTCGGCCGCGGCCGGGAGGATGACCGCAACCCCCAGCACCCCCGCCCCCCCTGCCGCCAGGATTGCCGAGACCAGGGCGGCAGCAACCAACTTCGCACGCCAAATGCGCATCAAGAACTCCAGGCCTGGACGGTGGAACATGGTGGGGCGCGGCGCCCCCCTCAATAGGCGGACCGGCCGAAAAACACAATGAATTGGGCGGAGATAGGCCGTCCGGCCGCCTAAAAAACCATCGCGCCGGGGGTGGGGCGCGATGGTCACAGACTGCAGGTAAATTCTAGTGCGAGGCCGGTCTAATGCGAAGCGGGTCCGTGCGGGCCGCCGGTGTCAGGCCGGACCTCCGCCGCCATCAGGCCCTTGGGACCGGGCCCGAAGCGGACCAGGACGGTCTGGCCTGGCCGAAGCTCCGCGATGCCGAAGCGGCGCAGCGTCTCCATGTGCACGAAGATGTCAGGCGTCCCTTCGCCGCGCGTCAGGAACCCGAAGCCGCGCAGCCGGTTGAACCACTTCACCACCGCGCGCTCTAACCCGCTGGTCGGCGTGACCGTGACGTGGGTCCGCGCCGGCGGCAGCGTCGAAGGATGGATTGCCGTCGAATCATCCATCGACAGGATCCGAAAGCATTGCAGTCCCTTCGGACGTTGCAGCACCTCGGCGACAATCCGCGCACCTTCATACGCGGTCTGGAAACCGTCGCGCCGCAAACACGTGACGTGCAGCAGGATGTCCGGCAAACCGTTGTCCGGAACGATGAAGCCATAGCCCTTGGAGACATCGAACCACTTGATGACTCCGGAGAGCTCGATGATGGTCGCCGTCGCGTCGTCGCCGACGTCGCCGGTTGGTTGCGGCCCTAGCCCCAAACCTTTTGGAATTCCGTCCGACGCCATGATGACGCTCGGCTGCCCCTGAGTTTCGTCTCTTGATGGACGCTGCTGCGAATCTCTTTGACAAGCGCAACAGTCGCACCGGGCATGTCGTTCCGCAACGTAATGTAAAGCGCGCTGTGAAAAAGACGTGGATATCGCCCAACTTTTGGGCCGGAACGCGCTTGCAGCGCAGCGCAACGCCGCCGCGTCCGGATTACTACTTAGTGAGCGATGAAGGGCGAAAGCACCGCGCCGATGTCGTCATGGACGACCAGATCGGCGATATCGTCAAAGTCGGTCGATTCGCGATTTATGATCACGAGTCGCGCGCCTGCTCTTTTGGCAGCAAGCGGAAATCCTGCGGCCGGCCAAACGACTAGCGATGATCCTATGGCGAGAAACAGGTCGCAGGATTCGGCCAGCTGCTGGGCGCGGCGCATGGCCGCCTCCGGCATCGCCTGACCAAACGACACCGTTGCGGTCTTGATATAGCCGCCGCAGGTCGGGCAATCGGGCGACTGGCCGCCGGATGCCGCGAATCGCTCTCTAACCCAGGCTAGTTCATAGCGTTTGGCGCAGTCCAGGCATGTCGCGTAGGTGGTGTTGCCGTGCAATTCGACGACATCGCCGGCCGAGAAGCCCGAGGCTTGGTGCAGATTGTCGATGTTCTGGGTGATGATCGCGGGGATTTTGCCCGCTTTGTAGAGCTGCGCCAGCGCCCGATGGCCGCGGCCGGGTTTTGCACCGCCGAACTGCTCCTCCATGGCGAAGCGCCGCCGCCAGCTTTCGTCGCGGGCCTCCTGGCTGGCGACGAAGTCGCCAAACTCGATCGGCCGCATCTTGGTCCAGATGCCGCCCGGCGACCGGAAGTCCGGGATGCCGCACTCGGTCGAGATGCCCGCGCCGGTGAACGGCACCACCGAACCTGCCTCCTCGAGCAGCTCTCGCAACCTTCGGATGGCGGTCTCAAGATCGGACGCGATCATTGCTATATTGTCCCTCACCTGTCCGGGTGGCGCTTCAACGCCGAGCGGAAGCAAACAGTAACGAGGTCACGATGCGATTTCTGCACACCATGCTGCGCGTGCGCAATCTCGATGCCGCGATGAATTTCTACTGCAACCTGCTCGGGCTCCAGGAGGTCCGCCGCAGGACCGACGAGAAGAACAAGTACACCCTGGTGTTCCTGGCGGCGCCGGAGGATGCCCCGGCCGCCAGGGCCGCGCTCGAGGCCGGCCGCCGCGATGCGCCGATGGTGGAGCTCACCTTCAACTGGGACACCGAGGACTACGGCGAGGCGCGCTACTTCGGCCATCTCGCCTACGAGGTCGATGACATCTATGCGACCTGCGAGAAGCTTTCGCAGGGCGGTGTGACCATCAACCGGCCGCCGCGCGACGGCAACATGGCGTTCGTGCGCTCGCCCGACAAGCACTCCGTCGAGCTCTTGCAGAAGGGCAAGCCGCTGCCGCCCAAGGAGCCCTGGACCTCGATGCCGAACACCGGCCACTGGTAGGCCGTGCCGCCCCTGACTTGGCCGGTCCACTTGGCCGGTCCACTTGGCCCCGCTCGCTTTGGCCGGTTTGACCGCTTCCGGGGCTATCGCTTGCCGGTCCGCCCCAAGCACTTTATAGGTCGCACCGCCAAAGGCCGGCGCGACCGCGTCCCCATCGTCTAGAGGCCTAGGACATCACCCTTTCACGGTGAAGACCGGGGTTCGAATCCCCGTGGGGACGCCACCCGGACGATTGCGTTACGCGGCCGATCGTCAGCCATTCCCAACAGAACTCTACGGCCTCGGCCGGGCCGTCAAAAAAGGCGGCCCGGAACCGCCGGGCCGCAAGATATGGAAGGAAGGAACTGACCTGAAAATAGATGCAGGTGGATGTTGACCGAAATCGCCGCTTTCGCGAAGTGCGCAAAGTCACAATCGAATGACTAATCGCCGGTTGCGCGGAAAAGAGCAATTTTCACAATTTGGGTCGAGCTCGCGGCACGGCAGTCGGTTTGGCGCGCGGGCTCGCGCATTACAGATTCACATGCCATGTGTGAGCGGCCCCTGCGGATCCAAGGTGTTTTTTCGACGTCTGGGCTGAGGGAACGGTTGCGCTCATGTGTCCGGCCTTTGCTGCGACCGGGATTGGCCGCTGGCGTTGATGGAGTCCGCGACGCGAGTGCCCGATCAAACAGGCGCGCTCCAAGATGGCGCTCGAAATGTGTCTGGCTGTCTCGCATCCGGTCTTCGACTTGATCGCGCATGGATAGCTGCACCACGTGAAGTCGATCCACAAAGCCTCCGATGGCCCCATGGGAACGGTTTCAGGATAAGCAGTCCGCTAAACCACGACCGGCGCATTAACGGCTCGCAATCACCCGGCATTCCTGTGTGTTAGTTCGGACAACACTCCCGCCCAATGCATGGTCATAAGGCGCAACCAATGCCTATGAATCACCCTGCTGCCCGCCCTCCACCAATCCCCGCGATCTGTTATGCTGCGCCCGGAAACGGCGTGGCGTGAAATGCAGATATCCATCCTCGACGACTATCACGACACCGTGCGGACGCTTTCGTGCTTCAAGAAGCTCGACGGCCACGACGTCACGGTCTGGAACGACCATGTCCAGGACATCGACGCGCTCGCCGACCGCCTGAAGGACACCGAGGTGCTGGTGCTGATCCGCGAGCGCACCAAGATCCGTGCACCGCTTCTGGAACGCCTGCCCAAGCTCAAGCTGATCAGCCAGCGCAGCGTCTATCCGCATATCGACGTCGACGCCTGCACCGAGCTCGGCATCGTGGTGTCGTCGAACATGCATCTCGGCACGCCGTCCTACGCTACCGCCGAGTTGACCTGGGGCCTGATCATTGCGGCGTTCCGCCAGATCCCGCAGCAGATGGCCTCGCTCAAGGCCGGCACCTGGCAGCTCGGCGTGGGCTCGACGCTGCGCAACAAGACGCTCGGCATCTTCGGCTACGGCCGGATCGGCGCCGCCGTCGCTGGCTACGGCAAGGCCTTCGGCATGAACACCGTGGTCTGGGCGCGGCCGAACTCGATGGTGCGCGCCAAGGCGGAAGGCCATCTCACGGCGCCGAGCAAGCAGGCCTTCTTCGAGCGCTGCGACATCATTTCGCTGCACATGCGCCTGGTCGACGCCACGCGCGGCATCGTGACCTTCGATGATCTGCGCCGCATGAAGCCCACCGCGCTCCTCGTCAACACCAGCCGCGCGCCGCTGATCGAGCGCGGCGCGTTGGTCGAGGCGCTACGCGCCGGCCGCCCCGGCATGGCCGCGGTCGACGTCTATGAGGAGGAGCCGGTGCGCGACACCGCGCATCCGCTGCTCAACATGGACAACGTGATCTGCACGCCGCATCTCGGCTACGTCACGCGCGACGAGTACGAATTGCAATTCAGCGACATCTTCGACCAGATCACCGCCTATGCGGCGGGCGAGCCGACCAACGTCGTGAACCCGGACGTGCTGAAGTCCGAATTGCGACGGACGGCCTAGCCGCCGTCATTCCGGGGCGCGCCGACGGACGCGAGCCCGAAATCCAGTTACGGAAAAAGCGTTGCTTGTCTGGATTCCGGGTTCGCTCGCTGACGCGAGCGCCCCGGAATGACAACGGCCCTACTGCCTCTGCCGCAGGTAGTCCGCGGTCGGCGGCATGCCCCAGATGTCGCGCACCTGGTCCCACACCTTCGGCCGCTGCGGATGGTCGCGGTGCCACGGCCGCGGATCGAAATAGCCGAGCGACTCGTCGAGCATCTTGTCGAGCTCCGTGAACATCTCGATGATCTGGTCGTCCGGATTGCGGTGATAGGTGTAGATGTTGTGGCCCGGGCCGTGCCGCCCCGGCCCCCAGGCGAGATTGATGTTCTTGCCGCCGAGGAAGTCCATCGCCGACTGCACCTGCGCCCAGTCCTTCAGCTCGAAAGCGACGTGATGCATCTGCGTGCGCTGGCCGCGCACGAAGTTGATGGTGTGATGGTCGGGCCCGCAGCGCAGGAACACGAACCAGTCCTGGATCCAGTCGGACACGCGGAAGCCCAGCACCTTGCAGTAGAAGTCCGCGTACTTCTTGCAGTCGTCGACGCAAAACGCGAGGTGCCCGAGCTTCAAAGGCCCGATGCCGGCGACCGGCTGATTGCCGGCGATCGCGGTCTGCTCGGCGAACACCTCGATCTCGGTGCCCTTGGGGTCCTTGAACACCACGGCCTTCGGGATGCCGGGCGAGGCGTCGCTCTTCTCCTCGCCCTTGATGCCTTCGGCGGCAAGCCCCTTCACGATGTCGGCGAGCGGCGTCGACGGATCGACCTGGAACGACAGCTTGGCGCAGCGCGGCTGATCGGCCTTGCTCATCTGCACCACGAGGTCGCCCACTTTGGTGGCGAGATGCACGTGGCCGTTCTGTTTGCCGGCGACCGCAAGGCCCAGCACCTGCGTGAAATAGTCGGTCTGGCGCGCGATGTCGGGCGTCTCGAACGTGGCGTGGCTGAAGCGCTTGACTTGAATCATGGTCCCTCCGGATGCGCGCGACGTTTCCGCGCGCGTCTTAGGCGAATTGGGCGGGACCATGCTGGGTTTTCGCAGGCCCGGCAAGGCTTGAGCCCTCATGCCGCGCCGGGCGGGTCTGCCGAAACTGCAAAGCCCAACGCCGCGCCGCCGAGCGACGCGAGGGCCGGCGCGGTCCCTAAGTGCTCGCGCTGGCCGCTCGTTTCACTCGCCAGCGCGAGCGTGCGATTACGGCACCATGTTCTCGATTTCCGGAAAGCGCTGATAGGCGAGGCCCGCGCAGAGCTGCGGATCGTCGGGCAGGAACTGGTTCAGCCGGCCGGAGAGAAAGAGCACGAGGTTCTGCTTGGGACCCTCGTACTTGTTCTCGGGGTTGCGCGGGTTGTAGCGCACGCAGGTGATGAATTGCGGCGTATTGCCGATCGGCTTCTGCACCGGCGCAGCGATATAGGCGTCACGGACCTTGGTGGGATTGTCGAGGTAGCGGCGCATGAAGGAGGCGATCTCCGGCTTGTAGTCGGCCGGAAACTGGTTCGGATTGGGCGGAGGCTCCTCCGGCGCCCTGCCGAACTGGAAATTCGACAGGCTCGTGTTGCCCGAGCAGGCGCCGAGCCAGCTCGCCGCGAGCACGATAGCAATCACCGGACCGGCACGCCGGATCGTCATTCCCGACAAATCGCCAACTCCCCGCTTGCCCCCGCTTTTGCGCCCGCCCGGATGCTAATGCAATTTCCGGCGTCAAAAAGGCCCCTGCCCGTGTCCCCTGCCCGAGCCGCCGCGCGATTTCCATCCCGCCCTGCTGTGCTATAGCTCAGCCGCAGCGGCCCCGTAGCTCAACTGGATAGAGCAATGGATTTCGATTCCATAGGTTGGGAGTTCGAATCTCTCCGGGGTCGCCAGCCGCTTGGCTCGCGCGAAGCTGAACAGCGGTTCAGAGTCGATGCTCCGAAGCCACGGCTTTAGCCCATTCCGGCACAGTGCGACGTTTTTTTGGTGGTTTGATCGCCCGCGGCGCTCGCCCAAGGCGGGCTCCATCCGCTAATTTGGCGGTCCGAGGAATCAATTGGCAGACATGGGCATTCGGTGAAGATCGCACTGGTTGCAGGCCTGCTGCTGGCACTGGGGAGCACGGGCGCCGCCGCGCAGAACGCGGCGCCAAACACCTTGGCGCCAAGCGCCTTTCAGGCGATGAAGTCGCCACGGCTGTCCTATGCCGAGGTCGACTGGCCTGCGGCGACGGCCTCGCTTCGCACCGCCTCCCTTGTCACGTCCCTTGGCGACGACAATGCCGGTTCGCCGCGGACGCCGATGCGCGGCCGCAGCGCCGCGCGTCCCGTCTCCCGGGCGCTCGCCAGACTGAACGGCATAATGTCAGCGCACTTCCCGGCGCTCACCACGAGCCCGGTGCCGGTGCTGCTGCCTTTCAACGTGGCGGCGCGGCTGCGCGATCAGGCCGACGGCACGGTGCCGGAGGACGAGACGCGATATTTCTCGGGCTTCAACGCCGCCAAGTTCTTCTATCCGGGGCCGGCCGGCTATGACGCGGCCTTCGCGATCCGTACCAGCGACATTGCCGAATTGTCGGAGGTGAAGTTTCCCGAACCGATCGAGGTGCTGATCTCCGGCTCGGCGCTGCTTTACGAGCTCGACACCCCGCCGTCGGCCGCGGGCCAGCCGGTGGCAGCGCTTGAAGAGGAGTTTCCCGGCATCCGCAAGATGCTGATCGAGCACCATTTGCGCTACACCTTCGTGCGCTACGGCGTGCCGTATACGGTGTCGATCGCCTGCTTCGAGACGGCGTCGGCGCGTTACAAGATGCCGTCGTGCCGCACGGCCGATGTTGTGGCGCAGCGCTTCCTGCGCGCGCTCCAGGTGGTCGGCGGCACGCCGCACGTGCTGCGCGGCGCCGAACCCTGGCCGATCCAGCGGCCCGCGAAGGTGTCGCATTCGTTCGGCTATTTCGCGCCGGGCCAGATCCAGGCCGGCTCGGGCTTCCACGGCCAGGGCGGCCGGCCGGACTACACGGTCTATTCGCAGATCCGCTTCCCGCTCGCCGACGCGCCGGCCTTTGCCGGCACCGAGCTGTTCCGCAAGGGCCCGCGCGTTCGCATCACCGATCCGAACGATTTCCTTTCGGTGCAGAGCGCGACGGTGCCCTGGCGCGACAATTTCTGCGAACGCCGCGGCTTCTCGGTCAGCCAGTGCCCGACCGGCATCGGCCATCAGGGCCAGGACATCCGGCCGCTGATCTGCCGGCCCGCGCCGAATTCCGACCGCTGCGATCCGCCAGGCGACGTGCTGGCCGCCCGCGGCGGCGTGATCCTGCGCGCGCCGCGCCAGGAGGCGGCCTACCTGTTCGTCAATTCCGCCAACGAGCACATCCGCTTCCGCTACCTGCACATGAGCCCGCGCAAGATGGACGCCGACCAGCTGTTCAGCGGCCGCCGCGTCTATGAGGGCGAAGTGATCGGCGAGGTCGGCAACTACAGCATGCGGGAGAACGGCACGAGCTATCACCTGCATTTCGACATCCAGGTGCCCACGAAAGACGGCTGGGTGTTCGTCAACCCGTACATGACGCTGGTCGCCGCTTACGAACGGCTGATCGGCGAGCGCGGCACCGAGCTTGCCGATCCGGCCGTGGTCGCCGACGCCGATCCGAACTCCACCGCCTCGGTTGCGTCCGACGAGCCCTCGCGCGCGCAAAGCATGCACCGCAAGAAGCCCCGCTGGGCCAAAGTCCGCGGCAAGTCGAAATCGCAGCGCCAGCGCTACGCCGGGCGTTAACCGCGACACTGACGATCATTTGCGGCTTGAGACGCCGCTTTTAGAATATCGCGATGAATCACAGCCGCCGCTATCTGCTGCAAGGCGCCATCGCGAGCGCATCGCTGCTCGTCTTCGGCGCTCCCGCCAGCGCCAAAAAGCACGCGAAGGCGAGCGCAAAGAAACTTCCGCCTGCGAGCGCGAAGAAAGCCCCACACGGCTCGTTTCCGCAATGGGTCGAGGCGTTCCGCAAGCGCGCCAACGCGCGCGGCATTTCCGACAAGACCTATGACAGCGTGATGGGGGCGCTTAAGCCCGACACCTCGGTCTATGCGCTGCAGAGCGCGCAACCGGAGTTCAAGGAGGAGACCTGGCAATACGTCAACCGCCGCGTCTCCGACTGGCGGGTCATCAACGGCAAGGACGTCCACCAGCAGAACGCGGCGCTCTTGGAGAAGATCGAGCGCGAGATCGGCGTAGACCGCTACATCCTGCTGGCGCTGTGGGGCGTCGAGTCGGCCTATGGCGACCCGATGGTGCAGGAAAAATACATGCGGCCGATCTTCCCGGCGCTCGCCGCGCTGGCCTATGGCGAGCCGCGGCGGAGAACCTATTGGGAAAAGGAGCTGCTCAATGCGCTGGTGATCGTCGAGCGCGGCTGGAGCACGCCGGCCGAGATGCGCGGCTCCTGGGCCGGCGCCATGGGCCACACCCAATGGATGCCGGAGGTCTGGCTCAACATGGGCTTCGACTTCGACGGCGACGGCCGCGTCTCGCCGTTCGGCAGCCCGGCCGACGCGCTCGCCTCCACTGCGCGCTATCTGGTCAAGCGCGGCAACTACCGGCCGGGCGAGCGCTGGGGCTACGAGGTCAAGGGCGTGTCGGGTGGCCGCGCGCGCAGCCTCGCCGACTGGAAGGCCCACGGCGTCACGCGTGCCAACGGCGAAGCGCTGCCCGCCTCGCATGCATCGATGCGGCCGTGGTCGCCGGTGAAGGGCGGGCCGACATTCCTGATCGGGCAGAATTTCGCGGCGGTGCGCAGCTACAATCCGTCGAACAACTACACGCTGGCGATCTGCCATCTGAGCGACCGGCTGCGCGGCGAAGGCCATTTCGTCAAGCAGTTTCCCGGCGGCGAGCGGCCGCCGACCGTGGCCGAGCTGAAAGAGCTGCAGGAGCGGCTGACCAAAGCGGGCTTCGACACCGGCGGCACCAACGGCCGCGTCGGCGCTGACACCATGAAGGCGGTGCGCGCCTACCAGAAGAAGGCCGGCATCGAGCCCGCCGACGGCTATGCCGGGCTGAAGGTGCTGGCGCGGCTGCGCGCCGCGGGGACGTAACTTTCTCGCAAACGACCGCGCACCCACCGGCCATCATGCCCCGCGAAGGCGGGCATCCAGTATTGTAAGGTGTAGCTCGAATAGCTGGATCGCCCGCTTTCGCGGGCGATGACAGTCACGCCAGGGAGGACCGGCCATGCTGAGGACCATGCTCACGGCTTTCGCCGTGCTGCTCGCATCGGCGTTGCCCGCGACAGCGCAGGACTATCCGACCAAGCCGGTGCGCCTCATCATCCCGTTCGCGCCGGGCGGCAGCGTCGACATCGTCGCGCGCATGGTCGCGGCAAAGCTCAGCGAGCAGCTCGGCCACCAGGTGACGCCCGACAATCGCGCCGGCGCCGGCGGCATCATCGGCGCCGAGCTCGTCGCCAAGGCCGCGCCCGACGGCTACACGCTGGTGCTCGTCTCGCTCGCCCACACCGTCAATCCGCACCTCTACAAGGTGCCCTACGACACGCTGCACGCATTCTCGCTCGTGGCGATGCTCGGCAACGGCCCGAGCGTGCTCACCGTGCATCCCTCGGTGCCGGCCAGCTCCGTGAAGGAGCTGATTGCGCTCGCCAAGGCCAAGCCTAAGGAATACGCCTTCGCGCACGCCGGCGTCGGCTCCTTCACCCACACCGCGTCGGTGCTGTTTGCGACGATGGCCGGCATCGAAGTCGAACAAATTCCGTTCAAGGGCGGCGGGCCGGCGATGATCGACGTAATGGGCGGCCACAGCCAGCTGCTGATGAACTCGTATCTCGCCTCGGTGCCGCATATCCGCTCGGGCAAGCTCAAACCGCTCGGCGTCAGCGATCTCAAGCGCACGCATCTGCTCCCCGACGTGCCGACCATCGACGAGGCCGGCGTGCCCGGCTATCAGGCGGCCAACTGGTGGGGCATCGGCGTGCCGGCCGGCACCCCGCAGCCAGTCGTCGACAAGCTCTACGCGGCGATCGCCAAGGTGCTCGACTCCGACGAGATCAAGAAGCAGTTCGACACCGATGGCGCCTCGATCGTGCGCATGAACCCGGCCGAGTTCACGAAGTTCTTCGCTGACGAATACGAGAAGTGGGGCAAGGTGGTGAAGGAAGCCAAGATCAAGCCGGAGTGAGACGCCGGGAGGGATCCAGCAACCCTCAGATCTTGAAGCTATCGAGCGTCCCCTTGTGGAACAGCTCCTCGACCTTAACGAGCCGCGACGACAGCCCTTGCGCGTGGTGGTGCTTGAGGAAGCTCTCCAGCGTCTTGCGGTTGGCGTCGACGCCGTAGGGCCAGTAGTCGTCGCCCATCAGCGCGCGGGTTTCCGCGACCCGCTCCTCGGCGAACGGCAGCGTGATCTTTGTGGCGGACGTATCCCACAGATGCGCCATCGCAGCGGCCTTCGATTGCTCGAAGGCCTTCAGCACCGCGGCCGGCAGCCACGGATGCTTCTCGGCGAGCGTCCTTCGCACGCCGATCAGATGCATGATCGGAAAGATCTGCGTGCGCTTGAAGTAGTCCTTGGCGGCCTCGACCGGATCGCGGAACAGCCAGCCGATATTCTTGGCCTGCACCGCCGGCGCCCGCGGCGCCATGAAGCCGTCGATCTCGCCGTCGGCCAGCATCTGGGAAATGGTCTTGCCCTTCGGCGCGCTGTCGAGGCGCATGCCCGGCGGCAGCTGGATGGTGATCTTCTCTGGCCTTCCCGCGTGCTCGATGCCGCCGCGGATCCAGTGGATGTCCTTGGGTCTCACGCCGAAATCGTCCTCGAGGATGGCGCGCGCCCAGACGTTGGCGGTCAATTGATATTCCGGCACGCCGACCTTCTTGCCCTTGAGGTCTTCCGGCTTCTTGATGCGGTCGGTGCGGACAAAGATCGA
>JACXTT010009435.1_pt1 | contig 13328 bp, 8 predicted proteins | sample 9270951 | NCBI WGS metagenome assembly JACXTT01 (sample SAMN15532306, study PRJNA645909) | rock metagenome | isolation source: weathered quartz diorite | place: Puerto Rico | collected 2017-06-21
TTGTGCAAACCCATCCGGGCCGGGGAAAGTGCCGGCGGGCGTGCGCCCCTGGCGGAACGGGCCCGCTCGCGAGGCGCCAACCAGGCTCGCCGGCGGCGAGCTCGAAATGGATCTGTTGGCGCGTACAGTCCGGCGCAGCGGCAAAAAACTCGATCTGCAGCCGCGCGAATTCCGCTTGCTTGAGTATCTGATGCGCCATGCCGGTCAAACGGTGACGCGCAAGATGCTGCTCGAGAATGTGTGGGACTATCATTTCGACCCACAAACGAACGTCATCGACGTCCACATTTCGCGCTTGCGCTCCAAGATCGACCGCGATTTCCCGCAATCTCTGCTGCACACTGTCAGAGGCTCGGGTTATCGTCTGGAGGGATGAGGCCCGACCTCAGCGCGCTCTTAAAGACGACGACGTTTCGGCTTGGCCTCGTCCAGGCCGGCGTCGTGCTGGGTTTCGTCGTAGCGCTTCTGCTCTACGTCTATTTTGAAACCGCAGGCCAGCTCATCCGCGATTCCGATGTGCTTGCCGACCAGGAATACGCCTCGCTCGAACGTTCTTACGCCGAAGGCGGCATCCGGCGATTGAACCAGGAAGTGGTCGAGCGCGCCGCGCGCCCGGGGCCGATGCTCTACATTCTGGCCGAAAGCAGCGGCCACGTGATCGCCGGCGATCTGCCGACACTTCCCTCCATTCCCGGCGGCAGCCCACAGCGCGTCGATTTCAGCTTCGACCGCAATACCGGCGATGGCGGCGCGACCCACGTTCGCGCGCGCGGGCGCGTCGGGCGTCTGCTCAGCGGACCGATCCTGTTGGTGGCGCGGGATCTGGGCGACACGGCCTTCATCGCCGGGCGTGTGACGCGCGCCTTGTGGACGGTGGCGATCCTAGGGCTTGCGCTCTCGGTCATCAGCGGACTACTCGCCGCCTGGCAGGCCGCGCGGCGCGCCGAAGTGCTGGCCGGCACTGCGCGCGAAGTGATGGGCGGCGATCTCACGAGGCGCGCGCCGGTTCTGGGCATTGGCGATGAATTCGACGAGCTCGCGCAAGCCATGAACGGCATGCTCGATCGCATCGAAGCGCTGATGCAAACGACGCGCACCGCCGGCGACGCCATCGCCCACGATCTGCGCTCGCCTCTGACGCGGTTTCGCCACAAGCTCGAAACCGCCCTCGAAGCGCCGCCCGATTCCGACGCGGACCGCGAAGCTTTGCGCAAAGCGGTCGAGGAAGCCGATCGCCTGCTCGATATGTTCGCCGCGATCCTGAAACTCGCGCGCGTGGAAGCGGCCAGCAACTGGAAGCTCGAACGGGTGAACGTCACCGACATTTTGCGCGAACTTGCGGAATTCTACGAGCCGGCCGCCGAAGAACAGGGTTTGCGTTTGAGCGCCGAGATCGACGATGGCTTGGCCGTGCGCGGCGATCAGGGCCTCTTCACGCAGGCGGTTTCAAATCTGGTCGAGAACGCTTTGAAGTACACGCCCACCGGCGGGCGTGTTGAAGTGCGCGCCGTTCGGCGCCCCGACGGACGCGTCGAGATCGACGTGCTTGACGATGGGCCAGGCGTCGCCCCAGGCGAGCGCGATCGCGTTGTCGAGCGCTTCGTTCGTCTTGAGGGCGCACGAACGACGCCGGGCGCGGGCCTTGGTTTGAGCCTGGTCGCAGCCGTCGCGCGCCTCCATCGCGGCGGCCTGCACCTGCGCGATGGCATCGGTGCGGAGGGCAAGGGCCTCTGTGCAGCGCTCGTGATCCCATCGGTGGAGTTGGCGCGGTGAGCGGTGTGACCCGCGCGCGCGCAAATGCTGCCGCGCCGTCGCCATTGCGCGCCACGCCATGGGAGCACGCGGGCGCGTCTGCGGCGGAGAATGCGCCATACCTCAATCGCTTGATCGAGCGGCGCGCGGATTTGCTCGACGCCATCGATGCCGAATGGCCAGAGCGCCTCGTCGCAAGCGCGATCGCCGCCGCCAACGCCATCGCGGCCGATCCGGGAGGAATTGACGAGGCGATGGCGGCTTTGCGGCGCGCCAAGGACGCAATCCATCTGGCCGTGGCGATCGCCGATCTGGCCCGCGCTTGGCCGCTTGCGCGCGTAACCGGGGCGATCACGGATTTCGCCGATGCGGCGTTGCGCGCCGCGCTCGCGGCAGCCGCCCAGGAGATCGCGCGCCGCGGCGAGATCGCGCCGGGTGAAAGCGTGAGCAATCCCGTTCCAGGCTTTGCGCTCATCGCCATGGGCAAGATGGGCGCACGCGAACTCAATTATTCAAGCGACATCGATTTTTCCGTCTTCTTCGACGCTGAGCGCTTGGCGAAGGCCGGCGCTCGTGAGCCGCGCGTCGCAGCGGTGCGCCTCGTCGCCCCGCTTGCGCGCGTGCTCGAGGAAGTGACCGCCGATGGCTATGTCTTTCGCACCGATTTGCGCTTGCGCCCTGATCCTGGCTCAACGCCGGTCGCGGTATCGATCGCCTCGGCGGAAATCTATTATCAAAACCTCGGTCAGAATTGGGAGCGCGCCGCCTTTATTAAAGCGCGAGCGACGGCGGGCGATGTTGGCGCTGGGCGCGCGTTTCTGGAGACGCTGCAGCCCTTCATCTGGCGCAAGCATCTGGATTTCGCCGCCGTAGAGGATGTGCATTCGATCAAGCGCCAGATCCTATCGGCCCACAAAAGCGCCGAACTCGGCAATCCGGTTTTCGACGTCAAGCTTGGCCGCGGCGGCATTCGCGACATCGAGCTCTTCGCGCAAACCCAGCAGCTCATCCTAGGCGGGCGCAATCGCGAACTCCGACAAGCGCAGACCATCGCCGCTTTGGATGCGCTCCACAAAGCTTCCGCTATCGCGTCCGATGCGTGCGATGCGCTCAAGGGCGCCTATGTGTTCTTCCGCGAAATCGAGCACCGAATTCAGATGCTGGAGGACAACCAGACCCATCGCGTGCCGGGCGATCGCGAAACGCGGGCGCGCCTTGCCGCATTGGCGGGTTTTGACTCGCTTGACGCTCTCGACGCCGCCTTGATCGAATGGCGGCGGATTGTAGCCGATGTCGATCAGCAATTGTTCGGCGCCGGCGAAAGTCTGGCCGATCCTCTCGGCAGCCTGAGTTTCACCGGCGTCGACGATAATCCCGAAACCCTGTCGACGATACGAAAACTAGGCTTCTCCGATGCAGCCATCGTCAGCCAAACCATCCGCGGCTGGCATCACGGCCGCATTCGCGCCATGCGCTCGGAGCGCGCGCGCGAATTATTGACCAGGCTGACGCCAAAGCTGCTGCGCTCGTTCTCGAATGCTGGCGATCCCGATCACGCCTTCGCTCGCTTCGCCTCGTTCTTCGCCGGGCTCCAGGCGGGGGTGCAGGTCTTGGCGCTCCTCGATGCGCGCCCACAATTGCTGGACCTGTTGGCGCGCGTGCTTTCGGTGTCGCCTCGGCTTGCGGAGGCGCTGTCGATGCGTCCGGATCTGCTCGACGGCCTGCTCGAGCCGCGCTTTGCCGCACCCCTGCGTTTCGATGAACCGGGCGCGCGATCGCTTGAGCTTAAGCGCCGCCTCGACGGCGAGGCGACATTCGAAGCGCGGCTGAACGCAGCGCGCAGGTTTCAGCGCGAAGAGGCGTTCCGGATCGACGTTCAGTTGCTGGACGGTTTGGCGAGGGCCCAAGAGGTTGGCGCAGCGCATGCCGATCTCGCTGAGGCGTGCGTCGTCGCAATGGCGGCGGCGGCCCTCGACGAGACCGAGCGCACGCTCGGCAAACAGGCCGGCGCGTTTTGCGTGCTCGCGCTTGGCAAATTCGGAGGCGCCGAATTGGCCGAAGGGTCCGACCTTGATCTGATGCTCGTCTACGACGCTGGCGAGGGGGCCCAGAGCGCGGGAGACTTCTATGCAAAGTTGACCCAGCGTCTCATCACCGCGCTTTCGGCGCCGACTGAAGAGGGCGAGCTCTACGAAGTGGATACAAAGCTGCGTCCGTCCGGATCGAAGGGGCCGGTGGCGGTGCGCCTCTCCTCTTTCGAACGCTATTACGCGGAAGAGGCCTGGACGTGGGAGCTGCTCGCGCTCACGCGTTTACGCCCAGTTGCGGGCGATTGTGCGCTTGGCGCAAAAGTCATGGAAATCGCCCGAACCGCAATCGGCCGTTCGCGCGACCGCAACAAGACGCTCCGCGACGTCTGGGATATGCGCGCTCTGATGCAACGCGAGCGCGGTGCGCGAAGCATCTGGAGTTTGAAGCTTGCGCCCGGGGGCTTTGTGGATCTCGAGTTCATCGCTCAAGCGCTGCAATTGACGAGCGGCCGTGTTGAATTGCTTGCCGTCAATACCGGCGCCGCACTCGCTAAGCTTGTAGAGGGCGGGGTTCTTTCTCCCGATCGAGGTGCGATGCTGGACGCGGCGTTTGTCCTTTTCAGCGGTCTTAACCAATTGCTGCGCGCCAGCGTCGCCAGCAGCACCGATGCGTCCCTTTGGCCCGCACCGCTCAAGGCGCGACTAGCGGCCCTCGACGGGGCCGAGGCGTTCGCGGCGCTTGAGGCGCGCCTTGAGACGGTTCAAACCGAGGTCCGCGCCGCCTTCCTGGAATTGGTCGGCGCGCCGAGCGACGGAGAGGGGGCTCCGGCGCGTTCGAACTGAACCCAAGCAGCGCGCTTCGCGATCGATGGGAGGACGAACGGCTGATGATCGATCCGGACGCCGAAACCGTCCGGTTGGCCGGCGCGGGCGATGCTCGCGCCGCCGAGACGCTTGTGCGCAAGCATTTGCCCAAAATGGTCGGCCTCGCGCGGCGGATGCTGCGCGATGGCGCAGAAGCCGAGGACGTTGCGCAGGAGGTATTCTTGCGCGTTTGGCGCGAAGCGCCGCGCTGGCGGCCAGGCGCAGCCAAATTCGAAACCTGGATGCACCGCGTGGCGCTCAACCTCTGCTATGACCGCATGCGCCGGCGGCGTGAAAAGGCCGATCCGGACGCCGGTCTCTTCGTTGCCGATCCTGCGCCCCTGGCGAGCGAAGCATGGCTTGCCCAACAGCGCGCGGCGCGGGTGCACGCAGCCCTTGCGGCGCTGCCGGAGCGCCAGCGGGCCGCCATCGTGCTCGTGCATTTTCAGGACATGACAAATATCGCAGCGGCGGAAGCGCTCGAGATCAGCGTTGAAGCTCTTGAATCGCTCCTCGCGCGTGGACGGCGCGCGATGAAGGCTGCGCTTGCGGAAGTGGCCGAGGACTTGATTGGCGACGCCGACGACGCGTCGCGGGGGTGATGGAAGGAACGATTATGGATCGCACCAGGTTCGAGCACTTGCTGGAGGCCTATGGCGGCGACTTCGGGCGTTGGCCGCAAGCCGAGCGCGCGGCAGGTGAAGCGTTTGCAAGGGCGCATGCGACGGAGCTTGCGGCGGCCATCTCCGAGGCCCGCGCGCTCGATGCGGCTCTTGGCGCCGGCAATGATTCGCCCTCCCCGAGTGCGGCGCTGAGCGCCGCCATCCTTGCGGCTGCCCCGAAAGCGCGGCGAGCGCTGAGCAGAAATCTTGCGCCGACGGCGGGATGGGCGCTCGCGGCCTGTGCGATCCTCGGCGTCGTCTTGGGCTACGGCGCCGGCGCAATGGCGCAGCCCAGCGACGACGGCTCTTACTTTGCAGCTGCGTTCGAAGCGCCGCCTGAGGCCCCAGCACCGGGAGACGAAGGATGAGCGAGGCGACATTCCCGTGGCGGACGCTCGTCTTCGTCTCCGTCGCGTTCAACCTGCTGGTCGTCGGCGCGGCAGTCGGCGCTTATGGCGCGGGCGTTCGCTTGGAACGCCAGGCGGAGGCCAATGCGCGCTTTCCAGGCCCCCGGCAATTCATGGCGGCCCTGCCGCCCGATACGCGGATGAAAGTGCGCCAAGAATTAGCGCGCACATGGGTTCAGACACGGCCGCTGCGTGAACAGGCTGCGCAAGCAAGGCGCGACGCGTTCGAGGCTGCAGCGACCGAGCCGTTCGACGTCGCGCGCGTGCGCGCCGCTTTCGCGCGCGTGCGGCAAACCGATGAGGCCGCGCTCGCCGCCTTCCACGAAAACGTCATTACAGCGTTTGCGCAGATGACGCCGGAAGAGCGCCAACGCGCGATTGCAGCGCTTCGTAACGCCGCCCCACGACGGCAAGCTTTGGCGCCGGCCCAAGGCGCCCAAGGCGCCCAAGGCGCCCAAGGCGCCCAAGGCGCCCAAGGCGCGCAAGGCGTGCAAGGCGCGCAAGGCGCTGAGCCCGATCCCAATCAGACCCCACTCACGCCCCGCCAACGTTTTCGCGCCGCCGTCCGCGAGCGCATTCGCGAACGACGCGCCGAGCAGCAAAGCCCGAATTAGTTGTGGGCGGCCCCCTTGACTATTCGGCTGCGGTCGCTTCCGGCTCTCGGCGGCCGCCGAACATGCGCGGCAGCGTGACGGTCACGATGGTGCCGCGCCCGACTTCGCTCTGAATTGACAATTTGCCCCCATGCATTTCGGCGAGCGATTTTGTGAGGGCGAGCCCCAAACCGGTGCCCGAATTGTTGCGCGTCAATTCTTGCTCGACTTGTTCGAACGGACGCGCCAGGCGGGGCAAATGCTCCGGGGGAATGCCGCAGCCCGTATCGATCACCCTGAGCGTCAGGCTGTCGGCGCCTGCGCGGCCGTGCACCATGATCGCGCCTTTGTCCGTGAATTTCACAGCGTTCGAGAGCAAGTTGAGCAGGATCTGCTTTACCGCGCGGTGATCGGCCTCGATTTCGGGCAAATTGTCGGCGTCGGTCACGATGGAAAGGCCTTTTTCCTCGGCCTTGCGCTTCGTCAGCCGAACGGCCTGATCGATCGCCACCATCGGGTCGAGCGGTCGCGGGGCGAGCGTCAGCTTACCGGCTTCGATCTTGGCCATGTCGAGAATGTCGTTGATGAGATCGAGCAAGTGATTGCCGCTATCGAAGATGTCTTGCGCGTATTGCTTGTATTGAGGATTGCCAATGGCGCCGAACAATTCGCCGGCCATGATTTCTGAGAATCCGATGACTGCGTTGAGGGGCGTGCGCAATTCGTGGCTCATATTGGCGAGGAAGGTGCTCTTTGCGCGGCTGGCCTCTTCGGCCTTCTGACGCTCCTCGTGAGCCTCGCGGGCAAGCGCCTTGATCCTGTATTCCTGGCTCTCGGCGCGGCTGAGCGAATCCGACAGCCGCCGCTCGTTGCGCGCAAGCTCCTCTTCTTTACGCTTGAGCGGGGTGATGTCGACACCGACCGTGATGACGCCGCCGTCCGCGGCGCGCCGCTCGACGACATGCAGCCATTCGCCCGAATTAAGCTCGATGACGCGCACGTCCGGGCTCGATGCATCGTGCTTTTCGCGCCGGATGTGCGCGGCGGAGGCGGCCGCGACCGCTTCATAGGAAACGCGCGGGCGTAAAATCTCGGGGCCCAGTTTGAACGTCGCAGCAAAACTTTGATTCCAGAGCAGGAGACGCCGGCGCGCATCCCAAAGTGCAAAGGGTCCCGAAAAATTCTCGATCGCGGCGCGCAATTGACGCTCGAGCCGCGAGACCCGCGCTTCGGCTTCGTGATGCTGGGTGGCGTCCGTTACGGTGCCGAACAGGCGCGTTTCGGCGCGCCCGCTCGCGTCTTCAACCGCAGCGCCCCTCATTTCGATCCAAGCGAGCGCATTGCCATGGTTGACGCGGAAGCGCGCATCCAGAAGGCCGGATTGCTTGGCGCGTCGGAATTCTTCTTCGACGCCGAAGCGGTCCTCGCCAATCACCAGCGCCAAAAGGGCGCGCAGCTGCAGCGTGTCGTTTGTCGCCCCGAGGAGGCGCCCGGCCTGCTCGGACAATTGGATCTCATCGCTGCTCGGGCGCCATTCGACGACGCCTACCTTGGCGCCGTCGGCTGCAATGCGGAAATGGGTTTCGACGCGCTGGGCTTCGGCTTCCGCCAAACGTGCGCGCTGGGCGTTTTGGCGCATGAGCATATAGAGCACGCCCATGGCCGCCAACGGCGCGGCCGCGAGCAGAGCGAAGCGCGACAGCGCCGCCATCCAAAGGCCGGACGGCGAAGGTGCGGCTTGCGCGACGACGATGCGGAGCCCCCCCACAGCGCTTGTCGCCTGCCCGCAAGCCCACGCGGCGCCGACGCTGTCGGTGACGATTGCGCCGCTATTGCCGGCGGTCGCGGTCGCCAATTGTTGCTGGGCGCGAGCGCCGGCTGCGGCGAGCGACGGCGAGGCGAAAAGCACTGCGCCCGCATCGGATGCGATCAGCACGCGTGCGCTTCCATCAAGCTGCGGCAAGAGCTGGCTTGCGTCCAAGACGGTGACGATCGCCAAATCGTTGGTGCGACGCACGATGACCGGCGCCGTGGACAACCGGCCCATGTCGGGGGCGCCCACCCATACGCGCGCGCCGCCGGCTTGCTGTAGTGCGGCGGTTATGAGGGGCGCTTGCCCCTGGTCGGTGATCGCCTCGATTACGCCGTCGCTCACCACGGCGCCGGCGCGCGCGGGAGCGCCCCGACCTGCGGCATTGGCGAGCGTCGCTGCATCGTTGACGCCGCTTGCCGTTGCTTGCGCGGTTGCGCCGCTTGCGCCGAGAGCAAGCGCCATATTCGCATTGACGCGCTCGGCGACGAGCGCGGTCGCGGCGGCCTGCGCTTGGACGATGGTGGCTTCTGCGTTGTCGTGATGGGCCTTGATCTGCAACGCGATCGCTATGGTGAAGGCGAGCGTGAACACCGCCACAAGCGCCATGAATGGCTTGCTGGCCTTGTCGGTCGGCGTGGCGACGCCGACCTCATGGGTCGTTGCATTCGACAAAGAGAAGTTTCCCCGGCCGCCCCGAATCGCCGCGTGACGCTTCTGACAAGCTTAAAATGTAACGATTGCTTAAAGGCCCTGTCGAGCCGTGTACGGATGGTTTCCGCAGGCGTGTGACCGTCCGCTCATTATTGGGCTAAGCGAGCGTGCGTTCGACAACTTCTCGTGTGTTTTTCGAGAGCTCCGGGAGCGCCTTGAGCTGTTCCAACGCCGATTTCGCATGCTGTTGACGTTGTTCGTCGAATCGCTTCCAGGATTCAAACGGTGTCAACAGGCGCGCCGCAAGCGCCGGGTTGAGAGGATCGATCGCCTGCGCCAAATCGGCGAGGAACCGGTAGCCTGAGCCATCGGCGGCGTGGAAGGCGCGTGGATTGCGCATCGCAAACGACGCCGCAAGCGCGCGCACGCGATTGGGATTGCGGATGTTGAAGTCGGGATGCTCGCGCAGTCTCCTGACGCGCGCGAGCGCGTCTCTGCGCGGCGAGGCGGCCTGCACGGCAAACCATTTGTCGATAACGAGCGGGTTCTCTCGCCAGCGCTGATAGAATTGCTCCAGCGCATCGTCGAAGGCCTCGCTGTTGGATTGTCCAAGCGCATCGAGCGCGGCGGCGGCTTCGGTCATGCTGGTCGCGTTCTGGTAGGCGTCGCTGAAGACGCCGGCCGCTTCGGCGCCGAGCGAAGCCAAAAGATCAAGCGCCGCGCTCTTGAGCGCGCGGCGGCCGGCCGCATCGGCGCTCGGAGAGAATGGCAATTCGCCTGGTGCGCCGGCTATGGCTTCGAGCCGTACGCGGTGTGCGGCGGCGATGGTCTTGCGCAGGCTCTCGCGCGCTGCATGGAGCTTCTCTGGGTCCGGCGACGGCGACGCCAGAATGAGTTCGTTCAGATCCGGCAGCCGAAGCGCCAGAGCCGCGAACGCTGGATCCTCCTGAGCACGGTCGAGTTCGCGCCCGAGCGCGATCGCCAGAGCAGGCGCATGCGCCTTTGCATCGCTCAGCATGATTTCGCGCGCGATTGCTTGGCCAGCCTCCCAACGCGTAAACGGATCGGGATCGTGGGCCATTTGCGCCAGACGTTCCTCGATGGAGAGGCCGTCATCCAGCGTCACCGGCGCCGAGAAGCTGTGCAGCAAGGCCGGGATGGGCGCCTCGAGCACGTCATTGAAGCGGAACGTGGTCTCCTCGTTGACGAGCACCAGATGATGCTCGATGCGCGAGATCGTATCGCCCTCGAGCTTTGCGGCGATGCGTGCGCCGTCCTTGGCGATGAACGATAGCCAGAGCGGGATCGGCGGCGGCGTCTTCTTCGCCTGGCCCGGCGTTGGCGCAATGTGTTGCGACACCGTCAGTTCATATAAGCCGGTCTTCTCATCGTAGCGCCCGCGCGACTTTACTGCAGGCGTGCCCGCTTGTTCGTACCAGCGCATGAATTGCGAAAGGTCTTGACCTGAGCTTTCCGCAAAGCAGGCGATAAAGTCCTCGACTGTTGAGGCCGTGCCGTCGCGGCGTTCGAAGTAGAGTTGCATGCCGCGCGCGAAGGCGTCTTCGCCAACGATCCGCTTCAGCATGCGGATCACTTCGCCGCCCTTTTCATAGACGGTCGCGGTATAGAAATTGTCGATCTTTTGATAGCTCGATGGGCGCACGGGGTGCGCGAGGGGGCCCGCGTCCTCGCCGAACTGGCGGGCGCGAAGGCGTTTGACGTCCTTGATCCGCTGCACCGGGCGCGAGCGCTGGTCGGCGCAGAATTCCTGCTCGCGAAAGACGGTCAACCCTTCTTTGAGGCAGAGTTGAAACCAGTCGCGGCAGGTGATGCGATTGCCGGTCCAATTGTGAAAATATTCGTGGCCTACGACTGCCTCGATCGCTTCGAAATCGGCGTCCGTCGCCGTCTCGGCATCCGCCAGGATAAGCGACGAATTGAAGACGTTGAGCCCCTTGTTCTCCATGGCGCCGAAATTGAAGTCGCGAACGGCCACGATGTTGAAGAGATCGAGATCGTATTCGCGCTTGAACGTATCCTCGTCCCATTTCATGGCGCGCTTCAACGAATCCATCGCATAGCGCGCGCGTTCGCCGTCGCCCGGATCGACATAAATGCCGAGCGCGACGTTGCGTCCGCTCTTTGTGGCGAATTGGTCGTGGATGGACTCGTATTTGCCCGCGCAAAGCGCAAACAGATAGGAAGGCTTTGGATGGGGATCGACCCAGATGGCGTAGTGGCGCCCGCCCTCCATGTCGCCGGACTCGGTCAAATTGCCGTTTGAGAGGAGCGTTGGATAATTCGCCTTGTCCGCCTCGATACGCACCGCGTAACGGGCAAGCACGTCGGGACGGTCCAGAAAGTAGGTAATGGCGCGGAAGCCCTCCGCTTCGCATTGCGTGCAGAAGCGGTTGGACGACATATAAAGGCCTTCGAGCGCGGTGTTGGCGGCCGGGCTGATGCGCGTGACCAGTTCGAGCCGGAAGTTGGCCGGCGGCGCGTGGATAATGAGTTTCTCGGGATCGACGCTATAGGCGCTGCCATCGAGGACGACGCCGTCGATGGAGATGCTCTGCAAGTCGAGCCGCTTGCCGTCGAGCGCCAATGGCGCGACCGCCTCGCCGCGGCGGCGCACCTGACTGCGCGCGGCGACTAAAGTCGCATCGGCATCGAGTGAAAAGACAAGCGCGATATCGTCGATCGAATAAGTTGGCGGCTGATAGTCCGCGAGGCGGACTGTCACATTTTCGGCGTCGCGCATTCAGGTCTCCGTCGAGGCCTGACATGAGCCGCGCTAGGGCGAAAATCAATGCGCCTTATTCGGCTGCCGCGACCGCGACCTCGCTCTTCGAGAGACCCTGGTGATAGATCGCCGCCATCAGCATCTCGGCCTGGCGTGCGAGGTCGGCCAATTGACCAGGCGTTTCGTGGGGGTTGTCTTGCGCGAACTCGATCAATTCCTTCGCCACGCGCATGAGGCGCAGCGCATTGGCGATCACCCGCGCCTGATGCTCGATGCGCGCCGGATCGCGGTCGTATTCCGCCATCGGCACGCGCCAGCCGCCCCAATCTTTCTCCTCTGTCACCACCACCGGGAAGGTGCCGGGATTGGGATGGCGCGGATCGCGCGCGTCGGCCGAGAGACGGTTGACCGCACGCAGCACGCGCCAGTTCTCGATTTCGATCAAATCGGGCTTGGCGGGCGCCTGTTCTTCGGCCGCCAATTCATGGGCCTGGAAGTCGCGCCCTAAGCCGGTGTCATAGGTGACCCTGAGCGGTTCCTCGACGCCCTTGACCCATTGCGGGTTGACCGTCTCGATCGCCGCCCAGGTGCCAACTGGCTTCACGAATACGCGTTGACCCTTATGGAAGACAGCCTTGGCCATGGAAAATGCTCCGCCCGATCGGAGCCCAAGTCTAAACCCGGCGCCGTTGAGCCTTCGTGAACGGAGATTGACGCCAAGACACTCTTTCAGCGCCCGCAGCGCGCGTTAAGGTCCGATCAACCAAGATCGGCGGCGCGAGCGCTGGAGGAACGCTTGAACTTTGATTTTTCCGACGACCAGAAGAGCTTGAAGGATCAAGCGCGAAAATTTCTGACCGATAAGGCCGGCGCGAAAGTCACGCGGCGCGTGCTCGATGACGGAAAGGTCTCATACGATGAAGACCTATGGGCCGGCGTGGCCGAACTCGGCTGGCTGGGCGCAGCCATTCCGGAAGCTTATGGCGGGCTGGGGCTCGGGCGGCTCGAGCTTTGCGTGCTCGCCGAGGAATTGGGGCGCGCTGTCGCGCCGATCCCGTTTTCGTCGACGGTCTACTTTTTCGCCGAAGCTTTGATGCTGGCGGGCGATGAGGCCCAAAAGCAAAAGCTGCTGACAAAGCTTGCCGGCGGCGAAGTGATCGGATGCTTTGCCATCTCGGAAGGTCCCGGAACGCCGACGGCGTCCTCGATCCAGGCGAAGTTCGAAGGCGGCGTATTGAGCGGGGCAAAGATCCCCGTAACCGACGGCGATTGTGCAAGCCATGCCGTCGTTCTCGCCAAGGACGGCGTCGGTCTTTCATTGGTGCTGGTCGATCTAGACCAAGCCGGCTTGAGCCGCGAGACGCTGAAGACGCTCGATCCCACGCGCGGCCATGCAAAGCTCGTCTTCAAGAATGCCAAGGCCGAACGTTTGGGCGCCGCCGGCCAGGGATGGGAGCTTGCAGAGGCGGTGCTCGATCGCGCCGCAGTGCTCATCGCCTTCGAACAATTGGGGGGATCCCAAGCGTGCCTCGAAATGGCGATCGACTACGCCAAGAACCGCTACGCCTTCTCGCGCCAGATCGGCTCGTTCCAGGCCGTCAAGCACAAGCTCGCCGACATGTACGTGGCGATCGAAGTCGCGCGCTCGAACGCTTATTACGGCGCCTGGGCGCTCTCGACGGAAGCCGCCGAGCTTCCGTTCGCCGCCGCCGCTTCGCGCGCGGCCGCGAGCGAGGCCTATTATCTGTGCGCCAAGGAGAACATCCCAACCCACGGCGGCATGGGCTTCACCTGGGACGTTGATTGCCCTCTC
>JACXTT010009436.1_pt1 | contig 13327 bp, 9 predicted proteins | sample 9270951 | NCBI WGS metagenome assembly JACXTT01 (sample SAMN15532306, study PRJNA645909) | rock metagenome | isolation source: weathered quartz diorite | place: Puerto Rico | collected 2017-06-21
AGCACCGGAGTGACGAGGCTCAGCGAGCACGCCGCCAATGGCGCGAACCTCGATCATTTCTTCGGCGAGCTCCAGCTGGGTTTCGACGCGATCTGGGAAGTCGACTTGTGGGGAAAATACCGGCGCGGCGTGCGCTCCGCGAAGGCGGGCTATTTCGCGACCGTCGCCGACTACGACGGCGCCATCGTGGCGCTCACCGCGGAGGTGGCGCGCAGCTACGTCGCGCTGCGCACCTTCGAGGCGCTGCTCGATCTCGCGCGCCGCAACGTGACTCTCCAAGAACAGGCGCTCGACATCGCCGAGTCGCGCTTCCGCAATGGCGCCACGTCCGAGCTCGACGTCACGCAGGCGAAGAATCTGCTCGAGACCACGCGCACCACCATTCCCAAGCTCGACTCCAGCCGGCAGCAAGCCGAAAACGCGCTCAGCACGCTGCTGGGCCGCAATCCGGGCGCCGTGCGGCCCACGCTCGCCCGCTCGACGGGCATTCCCGCGCCACCGCGCAGCGTGCACGTGGGCATACCGGCGTCGCTGCTGCGGCGACGCCCCGACATCCGCAGCGCCGAGCTGCGCGCCGCGGCCCAGTGCGAGCGCATCGGCATGACCAAGGCCGAGCTCTACCCGAGCTTCGTGCTGCGCGGGTCCATCGGGGTAGGCACCAGTCAGGGCGGTGGGGCGCTCTCGGGGTTTTCCAGCTTCAAGGATCTATTCAATCCGGGCAGCGTCGCCGCCAGCGCGGGCGCCGGCATTTTTTGGCCGATTCTCCGCTATCCGCGAATTCTCAACGCGGTCCGCGTCGAGGACGCGCGCTTCCAAGAGACGCTGGTCGCGTACGTGCAGTCCGTCATCGACGCCGCGCGCGAGGTCGAAGACGGCATGACCGGCTATCTTCGCGAACGAGAAGCCGCCGTCTTCGCGGAGCGCGCGGTCGCGCCCGCGGAGCAATCGGTGCGCCTCGCGCTGGTGCAATACCGGGAGGGCGCGGTCGACTTTCAGCGCGTCCTCGACTCGCAGCGCGTGCTGCTCGAGTCCGACAACGCCCTGGTGAGCACGCGCTCGGCGGCGCTCACGAGCCTCATCGCCCTCTACAAGGCATTGGGGGGGGGCTGGGAGCTGCGGCGCGACGACCCCGTCGTCAACGACGCCAACCGCCGCGAAATGGAGCAGCGCACCAATTGGGGCGGCGATCCCAGCCGAAGGTAGGAGATGATGTCCAAGATTCGCGAGACCTTTTCGAAGCTTCGCAAGAGCAAAGCTTGGCGGTGGGTGCTGCTCGTGGCGATCGCGGCCGCGGTGGGGGTGTTCTTCGGGCTGCGGCGCGCCAAGGCCAAGCGCACGGCCCTGCCGGCGGGCATCGCGTCGGGCAACGGGCGCATCGAGAGCAAACAGGTCGACGTGTCTTCGAAGCTCCCTCTGAAGGTCAAAGAGGTCGCGGTCGACGAAGGCGATCTCGTCCAGCCCGGTCAAATCGTGGTGCGCATGGACACCGTCACGCTGGAGGCGGAGCTCAGCGAGGCGAACGAAAACGTCGCGGCCGCGCGCGAGCAGCTCGCCGTCGCCAAGGCGGCGATCGCCCGGAGGCTCAGCGAGATCGAATTGGCACGGATCGAAAAGGAGCGCTCGCGTCGGCTCTTGGCCGAACACGCCGGTTCACAGCGCGAATACGACGTTCGCTCGATGGCGGTCAAAACGACCGAAGCCGGGCTCGCCGAAGATCGCGCCCGGCTCGAAGTGGCCAAACAACAGGTCAAAGTCGCTGAAGCGAACGTGGCAGTCATCCAGAGCCGCATCGACGACGCCATTCTCAAGTCGCCGGTGCACGGCAGGGTGCTGTATCGCTTGGCGGAGCCCGGCGAGGTGCTGCGGCCGGCGGGCAAGGCGCTCACGCTGGTGGACTTAGGCGACGTGTACATGGAGATCTTCCTGCCTTCCGAGCAAGCCGCAGCCGTGCGAATCGGCGCGGAGGCGCGCTTCACCGTGGATTACGAGCCGAACCGCGTCGCGGTCGGCTACGTCAGCTTCGTGTCCCCCGAGGCGCAGTTCACCCCCAAAGAGGTCGAGGCCCGCAGCGAGCGCGAGAAGCTCATGTTTCGCGTGAAGATCCAAGTGCCCAAAGCGATGGTGCGCCACTACGTCGAGCGCATCAAAACCGGCGTCCGCGGGGTCGGCTACGTGAGAATCGACGAATCGGCGGCGTGGCCCGACTGGCTGCAGAAAAATCTCGTCACCGGCAACGAAGCCCCGCAGGCGCTCGAATAGGTGCTTTCGGTGGGCTCGGTCGTGTCGCTCGAGAGCGTGACCCATCGCTACGGTCGCGTGCTCGCGCTCGATGGCCCGTCCCTCGCGGTGCCCAGCGGCCGCATGGTGGGCATCATCGGTCCCGACGGGGTGGGCAAGTCGACGCTGCTCGCGCTGGTCGCCGGCTCGAAGCGCATCCAGGAGGGCGCCGTGACGGTGCTCGGCGGCGACATGCGCTCGGCCCGCCACCGGCGCGTCGTGTGCCCGCGCATCGCCTACATGCCGCAGGGCCTGGGTAAAAACCTCTATCTCGAGCTGAGCGTCTACGACAACGTCGACTTCATGGCGCAGCTGTTCGGGCTCTCCACCCAAGAGCGCCGCGCGCGCATCGCGGCGTTGCTCGAAGCCACCGGGCTCGCTCCGTTCCACACGCGCCCGGCCGGCAAGCTCTCGGGTGGCATGAAGCAGAAGGTCGGCCTGTGCGGCGCGCTGGTTCACGATCCCGACCTGTTGATCCTCGACGAGCCGACCACCGGCGTCGATCCGCTGTCGCGCCGCCAGTTCTGGAAGCTCATCGACGACATTCGCGCCGACCGCCCCGGCATGAGCGTGATGATCTCCACCGCTTACATGGATGAAGCCGAGCGTTGGGACTGGCTCGTGGCGATGGACGCCGGCCGGGTGCTCGCGACCGGCACGCCGGCGGAGCTGAAAGCGCGCACGGGCAGCGCCGATCTCGAGGAATGCTTCATTGCGCTCTTGCCCGAAGAGAAGCGGCGCGGCCACGAGAAGCTGGTCATTCCGCCGCGCTCTGCCGAAAAGACGGCGCCGGCGATCGAGGCGCGCGGTCTCACCCGCCGCTTCGGGACGTTCACGGCAGTCGACAGCGTGACGCTGTCGATCGAACAGGGCGAGATCTTCGGATTTTTGGGATCGAACGGCTGTGGCAAGTCGACGACCATGAAGATGCTCACGGGTCTCTTGCCCCCTAGCGAGGGCACCGCCACCCTGTTCGGCCGTCCGGTGGATGCCGGCAGCCTGGCCGCGCGCAACGACCTCGGCTACATGACGCAGGCGTTTTCGCTGTACGAAGAGCTCACCGTCCGCCAAAACCTCGTGCTCGACGCGCGCCTCTATCACCTCGAGCCGGCGGAGGCGAAAGCGCGCATCGCGGCCTTGGTGGAGCGCTTCGGGCTCGCGCCGCACCTCGACGTGCCGGCGCGCGAGCTGCCGATGGGGCAGCGCCAGCGCCTGTCGTTGGCGGTCGCCGTCCTGCATCGACCCAAGCTGCTCATACTCGACGAGCCCACGTCGGGCGTCGATCCGGTGGCGCGCGACGGTTTTTGGGAGCTGCTCGTCGATCTGTCGCGCAAAGACGGTGTGACGATTTTCGTCACGACCCATTTCATGAACGAGGGCATGCGTTGCGATCGCATCTCGCTCATGCACGCCGGGCGCGTGTTGGCGTGCGACGCACCCAGGGCGCTGATCGCCGCGCGCGGAGCCGACAACCTCGAAGAGGCGTTCATCGGTTACATGGAAGACGCGATGGCGGAGAGTGCACCCGCTCCGTCATTCCCGCGTCAGCGGGAATCCAGCGCCTCGGTGGGGGGTCTGGGTCCCCGCTCTCGCGGGGACGACGGTTCCAAACGCTGGGCAGTGCCGCTGCCGCTCTTGCGAATGTTCGCTTATTGCCGCAACGAGACCATTCAGATCCGGCGCGATCCGATCCGTTTGGCGTTTGCGTTCGTCGGCTCGGCGCTCCTCATGCTGGTGTTCGGCTTCGGGATCACCACCGACGTCGAGCAGATCCGTTTCTCGACGCACGACCTCGACGGCTCGCCGGAGAGCCGCGCCTACCTCGATCAGTTCCGCGGCGCCAGCCCGTACTTCCGCGTGCGGCCCGCGGTGCTCTTCGACGACGAGGGGCTCGCGCGGCTCCAGTCGGACGACATCTCGCTGATCGTCGAGATCCCGCCGCGCTTCGGCCTCGAATTGCGCAAAGGCGCGGTGCCGGACGTGCTCGCGCAAGTGGACGGAGCGATGCCCTACCGCGCCGAGACGATCGCCCAATACGTACGCGGTGTTCACGCCACCTCGCTGAGAGATCCGGAGAGCGGCATCGATACCGACGCGGAGCGCGTTCACGCCGCGTTCCAAGAGCGCTTCATGTACAACCCCACGTTCGAGAGCGTCTACTCGATCGTGCCGAGCGTCCCGGCGCTGTTGCTCATCCTCATTCCGGCGATTCTCATGACGGTCAGCATCGTGCGCGAGAAAGAGCTCGGCTCGATCATCAATTTCTACGTCACGCCGACCGGCCGGCTCGAGTACCTCTTGGGCAAGCAGCTGCCGTACGTGGCCATCGGGATGATCAACTACTTCATCCTTGCCGTCATGGCAGCCGCGGTATTCGGCGTACCCATCAAAGGAAGCTTCGTGCTCTTGACGGTTTGCACGCTGCTTTATGTCTTCGTGACGACTTCGGTGGGCATGGTGACTTCGACGTTCACCAAGACCCAAGTCGCCGCCGTGTTCATTACTGCCATTCTCACCATTCAGCCCACCATTCAGTTCGCGGGCCTGCTGCAGCCGGTGTCCACGCTAGAGGGAAGCGCGCGAATCATCGGAACCATCTGGCCTACGACGTATTACATGCATTCGAGCCTCGGCGCGTACACCAAGGGCCTCGCGCCGCATCTCATGCTGAGCGACCTCTTGGTGCTGGCCGCCACCATTCCCATCTTGGTGGCGTTGAGCATCGTCGGCTTGCGAAAACAGGACCGCTGACGTGAGGTCGCTGCTCAACGTATTTTGGCTCGGGATCAAAGAGCTGCGCAGTCTGCTCAGCGACGCCGTGCTGGTGGTGTTCGTGGTCTACGCGTTCACGTGGACGGTGTATTCGCAGGCGACGGGCACCTCGAACGAGGTCAACAACGCCTCCATCGCCTTCGTCGACGAAGACGACTCGCCGCTCTCCAAGGAGCTGTTCAACGCCTTCTATCCGCCGCGCTTTCAACGCCCGGCGGCGATCCGCGTCGACGAGGTCGACGACGCCATGGACCGAGGGCGGTTCATGTTCGTGGTGGTCATTCCGCCGCAGTTCGAGAGCGACCTGCGCGCCGGGCGGCACCCCGACGTGCAGGTGAACGTCGACGCGACCGCCATGCAGCAGGCCGGCATCGGCGCGGGCTACATCAAGCACATCGTCTCCCAGCGCATCGCGACGTTCGTGTCGCGGCGCGACCCCGAGGCGCGCGACCCGATCAACCTGGTGGTCCGCAAGCTGTTCAACCCCAACGGCGTTTCGGCGTGGTTCTCGGGCATCGTCGCCATCATCAACCAGCTCACGCTGCTCACCATCGTGCTGACGGGCGCCGCGGTGATCCGCGAGCGCGAGCACGGCACGCTCGAGCACCTGTTGGTGATGCCGCTGCGGCCCTTCGAGATCGCCGTCGCCAAGGTGTGGGCCAATGGCCTGGTCATTCTATGCGCTACCGCGTTGTCGCTGGTCTTGGTGGTCAAGATGGCGTTGCGCGTGCCCTTCGCGGGGTCGCATCTGCTGTGGTTCGGCGGCGTGGTGCTCTACCTGTTCTTCGCGACCGCGCTGGGCATGTTCCTCGGCACCGTGTCGCGATCGATGGCGCAGTTCGCGCTGCTCATCGTCTTGGTCGTGGTGGTGCTGCAGCTCTTGTCGGGCGGCTCGACGCCCGTGGAGAGCCAACCGCGTTGGCTGCAGACCGTCACGTACGCGCTGCCCACGCGCCATTTCGTGAGCTTTTCGCAGATCATCATCTACCGCGGTGGCGGCCTCGGCGCGGTGTGGAGCCACTTCGCGCTGGTCGCCGCCGTCGGACTCGCGTTCTTCGCCTACAGCGTCGCGCTGTTCCGTAAGTCGATCGCGGTCACGAAGTGAGGTCGCCGCTCCACAGGCGCGCGAGGAGCTCGCGCCACGGGACGATCGAAATGCCCGCGAGCATTCTCGCCCGAGGCTCGAGGCTCGCCACCACCGCCCGCGCGATGGCCCGCTCCTCGAGCGCCGCCGAGAGGCCCGCCAAATCGCGCCGGCTCACGCGCGGTTTCGCGTTCACGGCGATTCCGAGGCAATCGTCGAAGACGAAGTCGATCTCGAAACCGGACGTCGTCTTCCAGTAGTGCAGCGTCCCCTTGCGGCGGTAGTCGATCCAGCTCTGGAGCTCGTGGAACAGCCAAGTCGCGAACGCTTCCCGTAGGTCGGCGGAGTGTTCGCTCAGCGCGCCGCGGCCTTGCAGCGCTCGCGCGACGCCGACGTCGAAGAAGAACAGCTTCGGCTTCGCCGTGGTCTTGCGGTGCCGCGCGAGCCGCCACGCGGGCAGCTCGTAGACGAGGAGTGTTTCGCGCAGCACCCGGTAGTACTCGTGCACGGTGGTGCGCGGAACGCCCGCTTCGTCGGCGATGCGGGCGTGATTCACGACCGCTCCGTTGGCGAGCGCCGCCACCGCGACGAAACGCCGGAACGCCGCGCCGTCCCGCGCCACGCGCTCCTCGTCGAGCTGCGCGCGTAGGAAATCGTCCGCGTAACGCCGCAAATCGCCGGCCGGATCGCGCGACGCGTAGATCGCCGGGAGCGTACCGAAGGTCAATGCGCGCAGCAGATCGACCTCGCCCAGCTCGGCCGTCACGAGAGGATGCAGCCGGCGCGACGTGGCGCGCCCACCGAGCGGGACGCTGCCGCCCTTCACCAGCTTGCGGATGCTCGTCCCGGTGAGCACGGCGCGCACGCCGCGTTCGTCGATCAGCCACGCGATGTCGTCGAGGAGCGCGGGCAGCCGGTCGATCCCTTCGACCACGAGCGCCGCGCCCGCCTCGCGAACCTCTCTGCGCAAGTGCCCCGGCGCGAGGCTCGCCGCCACGAACGTGGCCTTGTCACAGAGGTCGATGACGTAGCGCGTGCGCACGGCACTGCGCGCGAGCGAGCGCTTGCCCGTTCCCGGCGGGCCGATCACGAAACACGAGCGCTCGGCCGACACGGCGCGCAGGTCGAGGGCGCGAGGCCATCGCTTCGGAGCGCGCGTTTCGGGCGGCACAGGCCCGAGCATAGCTTCGCGGGGCATGAATCGTCATTTTTCATGAAAAGTGACGAAACGACCCACCGCGAGACACCCGCGGCAGCGGGCCGTTCGGGCGTCGCGGGGGCGCGCCGCGCGGCCGGGGTGAGGTAGGCTGGCGCGGTGAGAAGTCGGTGGATCGGCGCGGCGCTGTGCGCGGCCGCGTTGTCGTGGACGATGAACGGCGCGGCCAAACCGCGCGGGCTGAAGGCGGTACGCACCCAGGAGGCGATCGAGATCGACGGCGTGCCCGGCGAATGGATCGGCGATTGGCGGGCGCTGGCCTTCACGGTCGCCGGGACGCAGGCGTCCGAGGCGGATCTCTCGGCGCGCGCCATCGTGCTCTACGACGCGGACAACCTCTACCTAGCCGCCGACGTGCGCGACGATCAACTGGTGGCGGGCGGCGACGCGCTGGAGCTCGTGCTCGGCATCCCGGGCGGCATCGTGCACCGCATCCGCGTGATTCCGGGCGGCAAGGGCAAACGCGCCGCGGCGAAGAGCGACGCGGGCCCGATCGCGGGCGCGCGGGTGGTCGAAGCGCCGAGCCCGAACGGCTGGTCGATCGAAGCCGCCATCCCGTGGAAGACGATCCCGAGGAGCGACGTGGTGCGGGTGGGCTACCGCGGCGCGCTGGTGGTGCACGACGTCGACGGGGCGCGCGAGGAGACCGTCCTCGCCAGCGCGGACTCGCTCGCCTACGCGTCGCTTCCGCCGCTCAGCACCGAGCCGGAGCTGTCGCTCGGCGCGGGTCTGTTGCGCGAAAAGGGCCTCACCGCGGCGCCGCTCTACAACCTGCTCGCCGACGTGGTCGGCGACAAACGCCTCGAGCGCGTGCTCGTGTACGACCGCTACTTGGCGATCCTCGGCCCTGGCTACCGCGACGGACAGCAGTACTTCTACCGCGATCTCGGCACGACCGAGCTGGTGCGCTTCGAGGTGGACGACGTGACCGGCGACGGCCGCGGCGACTTCATCGTGCGCAAGCGCGCCGGCGCGGCCGAGCTCGTCGAGGTGCTGAGCTACCACGGCGACAGCGAGACCCCCGAGGAGGTGTTTTCGCAATCGCTCGCGCCGCGCGACACGATCCGCGTCGGCCACGGCAAGGGAGCGAAGATCGCCGTCACCATCGACGGCACCACCAAGACGTTCGCGTTCCGCGACGGGAAGTTCGCGCTCGACGCGGGCTCCGACGAGAGCGCCTCGACGCCGCCGCCTTCGTTACCCGTGCCCGCTCCGGCACCCGCGCCCATTTCCCCGCCTCCTCCGCCGCCACCTTCATCCCCGCCGCCGCCCGCAAAGCCCAAGAAAGACCCGAACGGGCCCGATACCAACGCCGTGTACAACCTCTACAAACAGAAGCGCGGCGTCACCGGCAAGGCCCGCTTCGACTTCCAGGCCGACGTCGCCGAAGACGGCGCGAAGGAGCGCGTGGTGGTGCACGGCTCCGACGTCGTGGTGTTCGGCCCAGGGTTCCGCGGCGGACGCAGCTTCGCGGCCGTCACCTTGGGCGTCGATGCCGCCGACATCGAGGACGTCTCCGCCAAAGCGGTCAGCGGCACCGGCAAGAGCGACATCGTGGTGCGCGCCAAGATGCGCGCGCCGCTGCCCGACGACCTCGGGCCCGGCGAGATGGTCCGCGCGGTGGTGATGGTGTTCGCGGTGCGCGACAGCAGCATCGACCGCGTGTTCGCCGCCGAGGTCGGGCGCCGCGTCGGCGACAAACACGTCGAAGACAAGCTCACGCTCGGCAGCGGCACCATCGAGATCACGCCCGGCCGCGCGACCGGATACGATGAGCAGAGCTATCCGTGGAAACAGAAGGACGCGCCGGACGGCGGCTTCGAGCCGCTCCTCTTGCCGTGGGGGGGAATCGCGCGCGTGAAGCTCAAGTTCGACGGCAAGGAGTTCGTGCGCGCGTGAGGCTCGCCGTCGCGGCGACGTGCGTCGCGCTCGCGGGCGGCTGCAACGCTGTCTTCGGCCTCGCGGGGCTCAGCTACGAGCCCACCGGCGCGGGCCCGGCGTCGAGCGCGTCGACCGGCGCGGGCGGCAGCGCGTGCCAGCAGCATCCGCCGATCCCCGAGGGCTGGACCGGGCCGATGGTGTTGTTCGTGGGCGGCAGCGCGCCGCCGGCGTGCGGTGCGGCGTGGACACAGTTCGCCGACGGCGGCACCGCGCCCAGCTTCGCGCCGGACGGGTGTGTTTGTTATTGCGGCAAACCGGTCGGCTACATGTGCCTCACCGCGACCAAGACCACCTACTTCGAAAAGACGGGCTGCGACGTCAACACCAACTTCTTCGACGCCGCGCCCGACGGCACGTGCACCACGACCACCATCGTCGGCATTCATTCGGTGCTGGCAAAACCCACCGTGCCGGCTGGCGGGATGTGCTCGGCGAGCCAAGGTGCGCTCGCGCCGGCCGGCTGGAAGGCGTTCGCGCGCGTGTGCGCCGCGCCGTCGGGAGCGTGCCCGCTGCCCGCGGCACCGAGCGGTTTTCCTCAAGCGAAGTGCGTCTCGAAGAGCGGCGCGACGCCGGCCGAGTGCCCGGCCGAGTTCCCGGTGGCGAACGTGATCTACCGCGGGATCAGCGACACGCGTGCCTGCGCCGATTGCACCTGCGATGCGCCGACCGGCGTGAACTGTCAGACGCAAATCGGCATCTTCACCGACATGGCCTGCGGCAGCCCGGCCGGCACCGTACCGGCCGACGGCAACTGCCACGACATCGGGGGCGCCGACGTCGTGAGCCAACGAATTTTCATCGATCCGATCGCCGGCAGCGGTTCGTGCCAAGCGCACGGCGGCACCGTGGCCAGCGGCGCGGTCACCGCCACCGAGCCGCTCACGGTGTGTTGTACGAAATAGACGTCGCAGTTACGGCTCGCGCACCGGGATGATCTGCACCCGCCGCGCGGCGCCCTTGCCTTCGCTCTTGGTGACCACGCCTGGAAACTTGGCGAGCGCGAGGTGCACCACGCGTCGATCTTGGGCGCTCATCGGCTCGAAGGTGATGATCTTCCCCTCGTCGACCGCCTGCTTGCCGAGGCGGCGCGCCATGGTCGACAGCGCGCTCTCGCGGCGCGAGCGATAGCCGTCCGCGTCCACCAGGATATGCCGACGGGGCAGCGTCGGACGATTGATGACGCGGTTGCAGATGAACTGCAGCGCCGCGAGCGTCTGCCCCTTCTTGCCGATGAGCCGCGACGCGTCGCGCCCGCTGATCTCGATGCGGATGTCGCTGGGCGGATCTTCGGGCTCGTTCTCCATCAGATCGACGGTGCAGTCCATCCCCATGCGCGTGAGCACGTCCACCACGAAGTCGAGCGCGCGGTCGGCGCGGCCGTCTTCGACGAACGGGCCGGCATCGGCGGCTTCGTCGCGATCGTCCTCTTCCAGCGGGGCCCCTCCACGCGCTTCGGCCGCGTCGCGCTCCTCGCCGGGCGCGGCGTCGTCGTGATCCGAAACGGTCTCATCCACGTTGCTCGACACGTCCTTTTCCCTTTCCAGTGAACGCAGCTACCGGGGTCGGTTCATCCGGGGTGTCTTTTTTTTCGACCGACTTGTAGTACCGCTCGACGGCGAGCTGCTGGAAGATGCCGAGCCACGTGTTGGTCAAGAAGTAGATGCCCAAGCCTGCCGGCAAGAACAACATCATGACCGTGAAGATGGCCGGCATCATCCACTTCATCATTCGCTGCTGCGCGGGGTCGCCCTGCATGGGCATCAGCTGCTGCTGCAACCAGCTGGAGGCTCCGAGCAACGCGGGAATGATGTAGTACTTTCCGGGAGCGGACAGGTCGGGGATGAACGGACCGAACGGCGTGTGATAAAGCTCCACCGCCGTCTGGAGGGCTTGATAGAGCGCCCACCACACCGGCATCTGGAGCAGAAGAGGCAGACAACCCAACATCGGGTTGGCCACCTTGTTTTTACGCCACAGCTCTTGCAGCTTGATGCCGCGCTGCTGTGCGTCGTCTTTGTACTTGGCATTGATGGCGTCCATCTCCGGCTTCAGCTTGCGCATCGCCATCGTGCTCTTGATCTGCGCGATGCTGAGCGGGAAGAGGGCCATCTTGACGGTAATGGTCATCAGGCAAATCGCCCAACCCCAGGTACCGACCAGGCCGTACAGGAAGTAGAGGTAGCGGATCAGGATCTTGCCGATCACGCCGAAGTAACCCAGATTCAGGAGCTCGGTCGTCGGGTAGTCGCCCCCCGCGACGTGCGCGAGCACCTCGCGCTCTTTCGGGCCGGCGAAGGCGATCACCTGGTACGTGGCGCTCTCGCCGGGCGCGAGCGTGCGCATGCCGTAGTTGAGGCGCGCGCGGTACAGATGCCCGTACTGGGGATCCTTTTCCTTGTCGGCAAAGGTCTTGATGTCCCAATACTCCTCGACGCGCGCCTCGCCCGCGGGTGCGGCGGGCGCCAAGGTAGGCAACAGCGCCTTCGAAAAATACGAGCTCGAGACCGCGGCGATCTTCGCGTCGCCGGGGGCGCGCCGCCACTTCTCGGCGGTGAAGCCCTCGTCTTCGAACTTCTTCGGGTCGAAATCGCTCGTCCCCCAACGCTCCATCTTCGAGCCGGCATATATCTCGAGCTTGGTCTCGAACTCGCTCTGCCGCTTCGCGAAACCGCTCTTGGTGTCTTCGTAGCGGCGCCAGTCGTCGTTCTCGACGGTGAGCCGGTGAGTGCGCGCTTGTTTCGCCTTGTTGGTGACGGTGAGCGCGACGGTCATCTCGTACTGCCGTTCTTCGTTGGCCGAGATGGTCTTGACGAGCGAGGTCGTGTCGTCGTCGTAGCGGAACACGCAGCTCGCCGGTGTGCTGGCGGCGGTGTCCCAACTCCAATCGAAGTCGTCCCAAGCGATCTGGTACGGCGCCTCGGGCTTGCCGGCCGCGTCGGGCGCGCGCAAGTCGGTGCGCAGCGGCAGGTGCGAATCGGTCAGGTCGACGGTCACCAGATCGGCCGGCTCGGCGCGGCCGGCCTTCTCTTGGTGGTACTTCGGGTTGTCGACGGTGATGTGCCGCAGCGCAGCGCCTTTGGTGGTGAGCTCGGCGTGGAAACCCCCGCCCGTCAGCTTGCAAATGGCCTCTTTGGCGCGCTTTTCCGCGGGGGGCGCGCTGTCGGCGTAAGTGCCCGCGAGCGGCTGCACGTCGGTCTTTCCGTCCTTGCGGAAGAACCAGGTGTAGACGATCAAGAAGATCGCCACTCCAAAGAGTAACCAACGCAGGATGCTGGGGCGTTCTTCCATGTCTTACCGAGTAACCACGGCGTGCGGGGTGCCGTGGGGGCTGCTGTCTGCGGGGGCCGTCAGGCGTCGAGGGGGTGTGTGAATGCCTGAGGTTTTAGGGGGTTCCGCGAGGGCCAGCGGGCAGGGGGGGCGGTGGATCGTATCCGCCCGGGTGAAACGGGTGACACTTACTCAGGCGTTTCGCTGAAAGCAAGCTTCCGCGAAAGGCCCCGTGCATTCGGATGCACTCGTAGGCGTAGACCGAGCAGGAGGGGTGGAAACGGCACACGGGACCGGCGATGGCGAGGATGAGGCGCGACAGCGTCCGCTGGTAAATGCGGATCAGGAGCATCAACAGCCGGCGCATGTGGGCTCATCCTGAGGCGCGCCAGGCCGGCCCGCAAGCCTTGGCGATGGCTTTGCGGGCGGCGGCGTCGAGGCCCGCCGTCAGCGGCTCGCGCGCGTCGGTGGCCGCGCGGGCGAACGCGATCACCAGCAAATCCACGCCGGCCGGGAGCGTTGCTGCGCGAAACCATTCACGAATTCGGCGTTTGGCGCGGTTGCGCGCCACCGCTCCGCCGATCTTGCGCGAGGCCACGATGCCGAGCCGCGCGGGCGCGCCGTCACCGCGATCGAACGCCAAGACCACCGCCTGCGGCCCACGCGCGGCCACGCCTTCGCGCTGCACGCGCGCGAGCTCGGCGCGCCGACGGATTCGATGCGACGCGGGGAAGCGCCGGACTCGCGCTACTTGGACCAGATGGAAACGG
>JACXTT010009437.1_pt1 | contig 13326 bp, 9 predicted proteins | sample 9270951 | NCBI WGS metagenome assembly JACXTT01 (sample SAMN15532306, study PRJNA645909) | rock metagenome | isolation source: weathered quartz diorite | place: Puerto Rico | collected 2017-06-21
GGTGGGGCGGGGGGGGGTTGGGGCCGGGCGGGCCCTGCAAGGTTGGTGGAGCCGTCGTTGCGGGGAACCTTCGAGGAGGCGATCGGGGTTTTCCCACGGCGAATTTGCTCCCTCCGGACGGGGGCGTGCTCCCGGCGGACGGCGTGTATGCGACTCACTTGCGGATGGGAACGGAGGCCTGGGCCGCCGTGACGTATGTCGGTACGCGTCCGACGTTCGGATCGGGAGCGCGTATCATTGAAACGTACCTGCTGGAAGGCGATCATGACCTCTATGGTTGTGACGTGAGGATCGCGTTTCACGAGCGCCTGCGCGGAGATCGGGTCTTTGAGTCGGCCGATTCACTGGCGCGGCAGATTGCGGCCGATGCCGATCAGGCGCGTGAGATCTTGCGAAGACTCTCCAGCCTTCCGGCCAGGTCCATGTCATCGTGATCGGGCGTATGGCTACGTCGTGGGGTAACGCCCTTCATCCAGTCCTCCGGCAGGTCGCGCACGCCGTCCGGCGCAAGAAATTGCTTCAGCCAGGCGACCGGGTGCTGGTTGCCGTTTCCGGAGGGCCGGATTCCGTCTGCCTCCTGACGGCCCTGCATGAGATGCGCGAACGGGGACTTCTGCCGGGGATCGAGCTGCGCATCGCCCATATCAATTACGGTCTGCGTGGAGACGAGTCGGAAACGGACGAGGTCTTCGTCCGGGAACTGGGAATGCGGCTGGGAGTGCCGGTGAACTGTGAGCGGGCGCATCTCATGCCGAAGTTCGGCGGGACGCTTCAGAGTCGGGCGAGGGACGCGCGCTATGCGTTTTTCGCACGAGTGTTGCGGGAGCAGGAGATGACAGCCGTAGCGACCGGCCATACCGCTGATGACCAGGCGGAAACCGTTCTCTTGTGGCTGATGCGGGGAGCCGGAACGGGCGGTCTGGCCGGTATTCCGGTGAAGCGGGAAGGGAAAATCGTGCGGCCGCTGCTGGGCGTGACGCGGCAGCAAATCCTGGACTATCTCGCATCCCGTGGGATGGCATACCGTTCCGATGCCTCCAATGGGAAGCCGGTATACCGGCGGAATCGGATTCGCCAAGAAGTCCTGCCTGTCCTGCGTTCCTTGAATCCTCGGATCGTCGAAGGATTGGCGCGCGGAGCCGACATTCTCACGGCTGACGCCGCGCTTCTGGATGAAATTGAACGCGAACAGTGGGCGGCCGTGACGAAGGAGACCTCCTCGGGACGTGTAGTGCTCGACGGCGAACGACTGTCCGCGCAGCCTTTGGGGCTGCAACGGCGTCTGGTCAGACGGGCCTTGACGCTGGTGCGGGGAGGTCCGGCGGGACTGACCTTCCGTCATGTGAGTGATATTCTCGAGCGTGTTGTGGCAGGCTCTCACGGGGTCGGGCTGAATCTCCCCGGCAGGATTCGCGTCGAGCGTGACCGTCATCTGGTTGTGCTGGAGCATGGCAGGAGTCAGCCCGCAGACGTGCCGTTGGCGGCATTGGCGGCCGGCATCCCGTTCACGATTCCGGGAGCAGTCAGAATCGGCCACGGAGGCCGGCGCTTGTTGGCGGTCGAAGGGGTGGGACATTCTGCCGGCGCCGCCGAGGACCGTACGGTGTTTGTTGTTGACGGCGATCGACTCGGCGGTCCGCTGTCCGTGAGGAGCTGGCGACGGGGAGACTGGTTTTGCCCATCCGGTATGGGAGGGCATCGGAAGAAGCTCCAGGATTTTTTTGTGGATTGCAAAGCACCCCGAAGGATTCGGGACGGGATTCCTTTGGTGGTCGTTCCAGAGGGAATTGTGTGGGTGGCCGGCTATCGCGGAGACGAACGGTTTGCGGCGGGGCCTGCGACAGCCCATCCCGTGACCCTCTCGATCGCCTCTCCCGGTGCACTGGAGGATCAAGACTAGCGTGGAAGGCATTTTTGGTAAGCCCATTGTGACCCAGGAAGAAATGAGGGCGCGCATTCGTGAGCTGGGACGTCAGATCACCGCCGATTACGCTCAGAAGGATTTGATCCTGGTTGGGATTCTGAAGGGCGCCTATGCGTTCTACGCGGACTTGGCGCGGGCCATTCGGCTGCCGCTCAGGGTGGATTTTCTGCTTGTCTCCAGTTATACCGGAAAGGCCAAGGCTTCCGGAAAAGTCAAAGTCTTGACCGAGTTGACGGAGGATATCGCTGGCCGGGACGTGCTGTTGGTGGAGGACATCGTGGACTCCGGATGCACCGTCCAGCACATCAGGAAAACTCTCGGCGCCAAGAAGCCGAAGTCCATCAAGGTCTGCGCGCTTTTGAATAAGCCCTCCCGTCGCCAAGTCGAGGTGACGGTGGACTATGTAGGTTTCAATATCCCCAACAAGTTTGTCGTCGGGTACGGGCTCGATTATCAGCAGAAATACCGAAATCTTCCATATCTGGCGGTACTGGACAAGATTGATGAGGAAGGCAAGCCGGTCTGAAGCAAGCGTATTGTGTCCCCGGGGGGGGTGTGCTAGGATTATAAAGATTTTCGGGGAACAGGGATGAATTCCCGCTTGAAAAATCTGATCTTCTGGGTCGTGGTCGGCCTGTTCATGATCCTGCTGTTCAACCTCTTCACCTTCCAGGGCCAGTCCCCGGATGAAGAGGTCAAGTTCAGCGAATTCGTGGCCAAGGTCGAACAAGGCGACGTCCGGGAAGTCACCATCCGCGGCAGCCATTTGAACGGCCTGCTGAAGGACGGGCGACCCTTCAAGACCTATACGGTCGAGTATCCCGACCTGGTGAAGCTGCTCCGCGACAATCATGTCGCTATCAACGCAAGGCCGCCGGAAGACAGCCCCTGGTACGTCACGCTCCTCGTCACATGGGGTCCCTTTGTCCTCTTTCTGGCCCTCTGGTTTTTCTTGATGCGCCAGATGCAGATCGGCGGCAACAAAGCGTTGTCCTTCGGCCGCAGCCGTGCGCGCATGCTGACGGAAGACCGCAAGAAGATCACCTTCTCCGACGTCGCCGGGATTGATGAGGCCAAAGAAGAAGTCGTCGAGATCATCGAGTTCCTCAAGGACCCGCACAAGTTTCAAAAGCTCGGCGGGCGCATTCCGAAGGGTGTGCTGATCGTCGGCCCGCCGGGGACCGGCAAGACGCTCCTGGCCAAAGCGATCGCGGGTGAAGCGGGAGTCCCATTTTTCAGCATCAGCGGCTCGGATTTCGTGGAGATGTTCGTCGGCGTGGGCGCTTCCCGCGTGCGCGACCTGTTCGAGCAAGGTAAGAAGCACGCGCCGTGCATCATCTTCATTGATGAGATCGACGCCGTCGGACGGCTCCGCGGAGCCGGTCTGGGGGGCGGCCACGATGAGCGGGAGCAGACGCTCAACCAGCTCCTCGTGGAGATGGACGGTTTCGATACGACGGAAGGGGTCATCCTCATCGCGGCTACCAACCGACCGGATGTGCTGGACCCGGCCTTGCTCAGGCCCGGCCGCTTCGATCGGCAAATCACGGTCAACCGGCCGGATGTCCGGGGACGCGCCGAGATTTTGAAGGTCCACACGAAAAAAGTTCCGCTTTCCAAGGATGTGGATCTCGCCGTCATCTCACGCGGCACGCCCGGTTTTTCGGGAGCCGATCTCGAAAATCTCGTCAATGAAGCGGCGCTCTTGGCGGCGAGACTCAACAAAGCCGCCGTCGAGTTGAAGGACTTTGAGTTCGCCAAGGACAAGGTGTTGATGGGAGTGGAGCGCAAGAGCATGGTTTTGACCGACGAGGAGAAGCGCACCACGGCCTACCACGAAGCGGGACATGCGTTGATGGCCAAGCTCCTCCCGGGGACCGATCCGGTCCACAAGGTCACCATCATTCCGAGGGGGCGGGCTCTGGGCGTGACCATGCAATTGCCGGTGGACGACCGGCACAGCTACTCGAAGGAGTTCCTCTACAATAGCCTGGCGATGCTCATGGGCGTGCGGGTGGCCGAGGAACTCGTGTTCAAGCAGATCACCACCGGCGCTGGCAACGATATCGAGCGGGCCACCGACCTCGCCAGGAAAATGGTCTGCGAGTGGGGCATGAGTGAAGACCTGGGTCCCCTCACGTTCGGGAAGAAGGACGAAGAAATCTTTTTGGGACGCGAGATCGCCACGCGGCGGGATTACAGCGAGGAAATCGCGCTCAAAATCGATTCTGAAGTCAAACGGCTTGTCACTGAAAACTACGAACGCGCCAAGCGCATGCTGCGTGAGAACATGGCCGCATTGAAGGCACTTGCTGAAGCGCTGCTGGAGAAAGAAGTCCTGGAAGGTTCCGAGATCGATCAGATCATCCAGGGGGCGCAGCCCCAGGGGGCTTCCGCCTGAGCCATGCCCGGAATACCCGTCCCCTGGTTCTCCTGAATTCTTGCCCCTTGTTACCTTTGCCTGTTTCCGGTGTCCCATAAGCCATGGGGACCTGTTCCATGGATTTCCAAGCGAAGCTCATGAAATGGACGGCGAGAGAGTACGTCCTTCCGATCCAGGAGCGCGTTCTCATCATGGGAGTGCTGAACGTCACCCCTGATTCGTTCTCGGATGGGGGGCGCTATCCGGGCGTTGACGCGGCGGTCGCTCGCGCCGAGGCGATCGAAGCCGAGGGCGCCGATCTGCTGGACATCGGCGGGGAATCCTCGCGTCCGGGAGCGCGGCCCGTTTCTTTGGAGGAAGAGCTGGCCCGCGTCCTGCCGGTGGTGTCGGCGCTGGCGGGGCGGGTCCGCATTCCCATTTCCGTGGATACGACCAAGGCGGAGGTGGCCAGGCAGGCTCTCGAGGCAGGCGCGGCCGTCATTAACGACATCAGTGCGCTCTGCGGTGACCCAGGGATGGCGGATGTAGTGGCACGCAGCCGGGCTGGCCTGGTCCTGATGCACATGCAGGGGACCCCGGCGACGATGCAGGATCATCCGGCCTATACGGCCGTCGTCGAGGAGATCGCCGACTTCCTGCATGCGCGCGTGGAGGCCGCAGTCGCCGCCGGTATCGATCGCGATCGGATTGCAGTGGACCCGGGCCTCGGTTTCGGAAAAACCGGTATGCAGAATCTTGCGCTGATGGGCGGCCTTGCTGTCTTCCAGACATTGGAGCGTCCGATCGTCATCGGGCCGTCGCGGAAATCCTTTGTGGGCGCTGTCCTGGAGCGCCAGGTCCATGAGAGGGAATGGGGCACGGCCGCGGCGGTGGCGGTGGGGGTGTTGCAGGGAGCGCATGTGGTCCGGGTCCATTCTGTCGCGCAGATGAAGGATGCGGCGCGCATGGCGCACGCCATCCGGGAAGCGCAGGCCGTTTCCCATGGACAGGCGTCGATCAGCGCGCCATGAGCGAATCAGAGGCGTAGGAAGGACGAACGATGCGCCGGCTATTCGGGACTGACGGCATCAGGGGCGTGGCGAACGTCGAGCCCATGACCAGCGAGACCGCTTTGAAGCTGGGACGGGCGGCCGCCCATGTCTTCAAGACCCGTCCGGGCCGCCATCGCATCGTCATCGGAAAGGACACTCGACTCTCCGGATACATGATTGAATCGGCGTTGACGTCCGGGATCTGTTCCATGGGCGTGGATGTCTTATTGGTCGGGCCCATGCCGACACCCGCGATTGCGTTCTTGGCCAGGAGTCTCAGGGCGGACGCCGGGGTGATGATCTCGGCCTCGCACAATCCCTACGAGGACAACGGCATCAAATTTTTCTCCCGTGAAGGGCTCAAACTCCCGGACGAGGTCGAGGAGCAGATCGAGAACCTGGTTGTCTCGGGGAGCATCGATTCGCTCCGCCCGACGGCGTCTGAAATAGGGAAGGCTTTCCGTATCGACGATGCTGAAGGACGCTACATCGAGTTCGTCAAGCAATCGTTGCCCAAAGGTTTTGACCTGGAAGGACTCAAGGTAGTCGTGGACTGCGCGCATGGAGCGGCATACAAGGTCGCGCCGCATGTCTACCATGAACTTGGGGCGGATGTGACGGTCCTGGGCGACAAGCCGGACGGCACAAACATCAATCGGGAATGCGGGGCGATTCAGTCCGGCGTCCTTCAGGAGACTGTCAAGGCGGCGGGGGCGGCTCTCGGCGTCGCGCATGATGGGGATGCGGACCGCTCCGTTTTTGTGTCCGAGGACGGCTGCGTCGTGGACGGCGATCGGATTCTCGGGGCGCTGGCATTGGATCTCAAAGACCGCGACCGTCTGGCGCGAAAGACGGTGGTGACCACGGTGATGAGCAATCTGGGCCTGGAACAGTCGATGGCACGGGCGGGCATCAAGCTGGTTCGCACGGCCGTCGGAGACCGCTATCTCCTAGAGCGCATGTTGTCCGAAGACTACAACTTCGGCGGAGAACAATCGGGCCACATCATTTTCCTAGACCACAATACCACCGGAGATGGGCTCATCTCCGCGCTGCAAATGATGGCCCTGATCCGGCGTTCCGGGAAGACATTGTCCCAGTTGGCGGAGCGGATCGCCCTCTACCCGCAATTGCTGGTGAACGTCCGGGTCCGCGAGCGGAAGGATCTTACCGCAATCGCTCCTTTTCAGCAGGCGTTGCGTGCGCGTGAAGCCTCCCTGAACGGGACCGGCCGGATACTGGTCAGGTATTCGGGGACCGAACCCCTGGTCCGCATCATGGTCGAGGCGCAGGACTCAAGGACGGTTCAGGAGATCGCCCAGCATCTGGCCGATGTGCTCCGAACGGAGGTCGGCGAAGCCTGATTCCGTCTGCGACACGGCGACCTGCTGAGTCGACAGTACGGCCATTGCCGGTTTTGGCCGTGAGTCTGCTCCTCGGCTCTCTTACTGGTTCCGCGTTCGTTTATTTTCCGCTGTCGATCCTCTGCATCATGCTCCTCGTCCTCGGAGGGGTCGTCGTTCTATCCTTCAACGGTCGCTGCCCAGCCGGTTTCGGATGCGTCCTGTTCGGGGTCTTTCTTCTCGGCTCAGCCTGGGCCGCTCTGGCCCATGCGCGAACAGAATCCTCCTCCTTGATACGATCGGTCGGGCCGGGGAAGGCGGATCTTATCGGGGTGATTGTAGAACCGGTCCGATTCGGGCCGGACCGAGCCGTAGCGGTGGTGGCGGTCCAAAGCATGGTAGAGCGGGGCCGAACTCGTCCCGTTGATGGCCGAATCAGACTGTCGATTCGAGGAGTTGCGCCGCCCCTGGTTGTCGGCGATCTGATCGAATTTGAAACGAAACTCAGACCGCCCGGAGGGTTGGTAAATCCAGGGGGCTATGATTATGCCGGCCATCTCCGACAGTCGGGCATCCATACTGTCGGGAGTATGACGCTGCGTCCGGACGGATCGACCTTGCGGGTGCTGGCACGGGGAACGTCCCCGTTGCTGTCTCATGTTGATCAGTGGCGGGGCCGGACCCGCGATGCGGCTCTGCAGACTTTGCCTGCGCCGGTTGCCGGACTGTATCTTGCCCTGGTGACGGGGGAAACCGGGTATCTGACTCAGGACATCCGGGATGCTTTTATGGCGTCCGGGACCACGCACATTCTCTCAATCTCAGGTTCGCATCTTGGATTGATAGGGCTCGTCGTCTTTGGGTGCGTGCGGCGGATGGTACTGGCCCTTCCGTCGCGGTGGCTGTTGCGTTTATCTCTGCGTACGACGGCCACACGCATAGCGGCCGGTGCGACGATCATCCCTGTGGCGTTGTACGCTCTTTTGGGTGGTGCGGAAGTGGCCACTGTGCGGTCTCTTGTGATGCTCCTCATTGTTCTCGTCGCAACCATGCTGGGTCGAACCCACAGCATTGGGACAGGCCTTGCGTTCGCGTTGCTGTTGATCGTGGGATGGGATCCGCTGGCGCCATTCGACATCTCGTTCCAGTTGTCCTTTCTCTCTGTTCTGGTGATCGTACTCGTCATGGAGGCGCGGCGTCCATGCGAAGAGGAGACGGTGGCGGACGTGTTTTCGGGGGAAGGTGGTATCCGTGAGCGGGTGAAAGAGGGGATGTCGGAGGTCCTGCTCGTCAGCGCGCTGATCACCATCGCCAGCGCTCCGTTGGTGGCGGCGTATTTCAATCAGGTGGCATGGGTCGGAGTGGTGTCGAATCTTCTGGTCGTGCCGTTCGTGGGATTCCTGGTTCTGCCTGCAAGCCTGCTGGCATGCCTAGGGACTCTTCTCGGCGGATCGGAAGAATTGGCGGGGAGCGCGATCATCCGGCCGTTGCTGGACGCGCTGGTCTGGATTGCACGGGGATTTGCGGCCGTGCCCGGAGCGGAACTCCGAGTTCCATCGCCCGCCGTCTGGCAGATGATACTGTTTTACCTTTTCCTGAGTGCTTGTTTTCTCTGGTGGCGGCGGCTGGCGGGACAGGTTGCCGGTACGCTGGCTGTGGGGATGCTGTTATTCTGGGCTTGGGCGCCGCGTGATTTGCCGGAATCGGGGAATGTTCGGCTGACGTTCCTAGATGTCGGGCAGGGCGATGCCGCGTTGGTTGAAACCACCGATGGCCGCGCCATGCTCATTGATGGCGGGTCGGCGTCCGATACATATGATGTCGGTCGAATGGCGGTCGCCCCGCTGCTCTGGGATCGGGGAATCCGGCGGCTCGACGTGGTCGTGGCCACTCATCCTCAGCAAGATCATGTCGGTGGGCTGGCCTTTGTTGTAGATAAATTCGAGGTCGGCGAGTTCTGGACGAGCGGTGTGCGTCGAGAGGTGGCTTTCCTACAACGACTTGAAAATGTGCTGGCCGTGCGTGGGGTGCCGGTGAGATCCGTTTCCAGCGCCGACGAAGATGTGTCCATGGGCAACTGTGTGGTCCGTGTTTTGAATCCGGTCCCCTCTCTCGGAGGAAGAGGCCTTAAGAGCGACGGGAAAAGCCTCAATAATCAATCAGTCGTGCTCCATCTCCAGTGCGGTAAGGCGGCGTTTCTTTTTGCCGGTGACATTGAGCAAGAAACAGAATGGTGGCTTGCCGGCAGGGGCCACGACATTGAAGCGGCTATCCTGAAGGTTCCCCACCATGGGGCGCGTGGGTCCGTTTACGAACCGTTCCTCAGAGTCGTCAAACCACAAGTGGCGGTGGTCTCAGTCGGCCGGGCAAATGCGTACGGGCATCCATCCCCAGCGATGCTGGAGACATATGCCGGGCTGGGCATTCCGCTCCTGAGAACGGACCGCCATGGCGCCATCACGGTGCTGGGAACGGAAACCGGCCTGCAGGTGAGTTGCGAGTCGGGCCGACGTCTGAGAAAAGTCAAGCTTGGAATCAGAGGAATGGGGACGGAAAATGGCGAAGTCCAAAACTTGCGACGACTCTTCGGTCAACCCGGAATTTGTAGCGTTGCTGTGTGAGGTTCGTGAGCATATCCATGACGAATCACCTAACCTCTTATTATTATTATATTTTTCTTGACTCTGTATCTTTTAGCTGTTACAGTACAGCACAATGCCTAGTGAGCTAGGGTAAAGTTTGCATTATGAAGATTTTTGGGGGCTGAAGAAAGCTCCCTTTGATAACGTTCCTGATCCGCGCTTCTATTTCCCTTCCGCCCGGCACGAGGAAGGGCTGCATAGGCTTGTTTACGGGGTGGAAGCGCGGAAAGGGGCGATCATGTTGACAGGGGAAATCGGATGCGGAAAGACCCTGCTGAGCCGTACTCTCATCCAACACCTCGCCCACGACCGATACGATTTGGCGCTGGTTGCCAACCCAAGTTTTGAAGTTTCTGATTTTATTAAAGAAATTCTCTATCAGCTCGGAATCAATCAGAGTGGAGCGAAGCTGGAAATGATCCATGCGCTCAACGAGCGACTGCTGGAAAATCACAATAAGGGGAAGGACACGGTTCTAGTCGTCGATGAGGCTCAAGCGATCAATGACCTGGCCGTTTTTGAGGAACTGCGGCTCCTCCTGAACTTTCAGCTCAACGACCGGTTTCTGCTGACTTTGATTTTGCTTGGCCAGCCGGAATTGAGAAGTAAGGTGGAAGCACTCAAGCAGTTGGCGCAACGGATTGTGATTCGGTATCATTTGATGCCGTTCAATGCCGACGAAGTCGGTGATTATGTCGATTTTCGGATGCAGGCGGCGGGAGCCTCGCGGGTGGTATTTACGCCGGAGGCCCTTGTTGCAGTGTATGAAGCAAGTGGTGGCATTCCGCGGAAAATAAACACGATCGCAGATCTGGCGCTCCTGATCGGATTCATGGAACGGTGCCGGGTGGTCGGCCCGGAAGTCGTCAAAAAAGCGTTTGTGGAGGTTCAATAGTCCGTCATGGCACGGCTCAATGAACTCGTGAGGAATCAGGGAGATTCCCAGATCGAGAGGGCAGCCTCTCCGAACAAGGGCGAAGCGAAGGCCGTCTCCTTCAAAAACATCGAGGCGAATGCTGCTTGCGTTTCCGACGAGCAGAACGCCGAGTTGCTTCTGGAAGCCGATCAATGGCATGCCAGAGCCGAAATGGAATTAACCCCCATCGTAGGAGCCGTTCGCCAGGATCGGAAATTCTCGCTCGATGGGATCACACAGGTGGTGCAAGGGTTTGTCGATTCTCTCTCGCAATGCGATCGACTTCTCGTCAAAGCTATTTCTGTCGAACGTGGCGGCTTGGTCATCACCAACCTGGTCAACACGGCCATCATGTCGATCAAGATCGGAGCGGGCTTAAAATACACCCGTGACGATCTCCTTCGACTGGGACTTGCCGCCATCCTGCATGACATGGGGATGTGTCTGATCCCTGACGATATTTTGAACAAAGAGGGCCCGCTGAGCCCGGAGGAACGCAATCTCATCACGCGCCATCCCGAGCAGGGCGCCCAGGCGATTCGTCGTTTGGGGGAGGGCGCCGCGTGGATTGCGGACATTGTGCTGCAGGAACATGAACGGTTGGGAGGACAGGGATACCCGCGTGGACTTAATGATGCGGAGATCCATGAGTATGCGCAGATCATCGGCCTGGCCGACACCTTTGAAGCGCTCCTACATGCCCGCCCGTATCGCAAACGGTTTCTTCCGCATGAAGCGGTACGCGAACTGGTGATGAAGGAGAAAACGTCATTTCATGCAAAGATGCTGAAGTGTCTGATTCAGCAATTCTCTGTTTTTCCACTCGGAACACGAGTGCAACTCAATACAGGCGAGATCGGAGAGGTCGTGAAGTTGCATCCGCAGTATCCGCTCCGGCCCGTCATCAAGGTCTACATGGATACAGACCGTGTCGCATTGGCGGAACCGCGGCTACAGGATCTCAGCAAGACGGCATTGGTCCATATCACCGAGGTCGTTCAGGACGTCCAGCAAGAATGATTGAGCGATTCCACTTCGCACGCCCTGCCGCCATGAGTTTTCCATTGCCTCTGTGCGTCCATGCAGTTGCCTCACTCTCAGAAAGAATTCGACGAGCCCTATCCACGGCGCCGAAAGTCGTCGGACTTTTTTGCACGCTAGTTGCGCTGAGCGTTCCTTTCGGCTGCTCTCCAGTTCCTTTCAGCCCAGGTGCGGAATCCCCGTATGCTCGTCCTGTCAAGCCGGAGGATCTCTACATCGAAGAGTCGGACTCGCAGGGACCGCTCAAAATCGAGCCGGGAGACAGCATCGAGGTGGTGGTTCGACGCGGGGCTGGAGAAGAACGGTCCACTGTGACGGTCCGAGACAATGGGCGGGTTTTCTTGGGCTCCCTCGATATTGATCTCAAAAATCTGACGGTTCCAGAGGCGGAAACCCGCATTACCGAGCAAGTAGCGACGATTGTCCGAAATCCTCGCGTTGAAATCTCGCTCAAGCAGAAGAAGCTCCAGCTCCGCAAGCAGAGGGTATATATCCTCGGCGGAGGAAGCGGTATCGGAAGCGCGGCGGTCTTAACCACCGGGATCGCGAGGTGTGTGGAGCTGGATCGTAAAACAACGGTCGGGCAGCTCATTGCCCAGGTCGGGTACAACGACGTCGCGGTGCTGGACGATATTCGAGTGATCAGGGGAGACGCCAGGAAGCCCGAAGTCATCCCTGTAGATATCCAACGTTTGTACCAGTATGGAGACCGTAGCCAAGATATCGTCTTGAAGGACAATGATATCGTATTTGTGCCGCGCCAGCGGATTGGAGACTGGAATGTCTTTCTGACGAAGATCAACCCGACGCTTACACTGTTGTTGGGAGCTCAGACACTGAGTCCTGAGGCCTTAGTGAAATTTCTCACTGATAACAACATCCAACCGGTCCAAACTCCCACCATCTCTGTGCCGGCACTGTCCAGATAGGTCAGAGGAGCCGAATGGCGCAATACGAACTGAACCTGCGTGACTACTGGATGGTCTTGCGGAAGCGGAAGTGGATCATCAGTTTTGCGACCGTCCTGGTTGCCGGATCCACCTTTTTTGCGACCGAGCTGGTGTCGCCCCCACTTGTGTATGAAGCTTCCGCGCGGGTCAAGTTCGATCGCGCCATGAATGTACCGGGTTTCATGGCCGAGATGGTTTCATATTCCGAAGGCAGCAACATCACGACCCAGGCGGAAGTCGTTCGAAGCGTTCCGGTGTTGATGCGTGCGGCAAAGAAGCTCGGCGTCGTGAGCAGGGATGAGGAGCCGCGGGAATCGCGCATCCCGCAAGACGTGCTCGCCAAAGTGTACGATTTGAAGAGCCAGGTTTCGGTGAGCCCGGAGGGCAGCACGAACATTCTCAAAATCACCGCAGCGTCAGGCGATCCCGAGTTGACGGCACGGGTGGCCAATGCCGTCGCCGAGGCCTACCGGGAAGAGAACATCGTCAGTCGAAACCGACAGGTGAACGATGCCAAGGTGTTTGTAGACGCGCAACTGAAGACCACGGAGGAGAGGCTCAGAGAGTCAGAGAAGGCTCTGCTGGCCTTTCAGGAGCGGGAAGGCAAGGTGTTCCTGAACGAAGAGGCCCGGCAGGCGCTGGATAATTACAGCCGTATGGATGCTGAGAAGGAAAAACTGGCTCAGGTCAAGCGCGAAGTGGGAAATCAGATTGAGCTTTTGAAAGCAAGCTTGATGCGGCCTGAGTCCGGACCAGCCCGTGTTTTTTCTGATGATGTCCAGGCGCTCATCGCCAAGTTGAATCAGAAACTGGTTGACTTGGCGACCGAGCGGGCGGCGCTGCTGATCAATTATACCCCGAAGCATCCGCAGGTTATAGATCTGGATGCGCGCATCCAGAATGTCAAACAGGAGATGATCCAGGAACTGGAAGCCAAACGGCGGACGTTCGATCAACGGGAAAAAGCCATCCGGGAGTCCATCGAGCGCTATAAGGAACGATACATCGGCCGCCCGAAGTCGTCCTTGGAATGGGCCAGCTTGGACGGGGAGGGTAAGGACAATGGAAAACTATACACGCTATTGAAGAAGAAATA
>JACXTT010009438.1_pt1 | contig 13324 bp, 11 predicted proteins | sample 9270951 | NCBI WGS metagenome assembly JACXTT01 (sample SAMN15532306, study PRJNA645909) | rock metagenome | isolation source: weathered quartz diorite | place: Puerto Rico | collected 2017-06-21
GAATCGAAACGACGCTTTCCAATAGCGAGGCTGTTCGCAAAGCGCATCTCGTCTTGCTATGCGTGAAGCCGCAGACCGTGGAGGATGTCCTTCGGCAGGTATCGGACGATGTGACGCCCGATCATGTCCTTATTTCAGTCGCAGCAAGTGTCACGATGCAGTTTATGGAAAGCATCCTCAAGGCACCGGTCCCAATGCTTCGTACTATGCCCAACACGCCTTGCTTCATTAAAAAAGGTATGACGGCGATTGCTCCAGGCAAGCACGCGACTGCAGAGCATGTGACGCTGGCTCAGAAGATCTTTGATGGGATCGGCCGCACGCTAATCTTGGACGAGAAACACATGGACGCCGTCACAGGTCTCAGCGCGAGCGGTCCAGCCTTCGTGTACATCATTATCGAGTCATTTGTCGAAGCGGGCGTAAAGGTCGGCCTGCCCCGCGAAGCGGCAACACAGCTGGCAGCGCAAATGGTGCTGGGCGCCTCGAGCATGGTCTTGGAGACCGGAGAGCATCCCGCCAAGCTCAAAGACATTGTCACCACTCCTGCAGGCTGTACGATTGACGGTATTCTTGAATTAGAAGATGGTGGTTTGCGCGTGACATTGATCAAAGCAGTCGTTAGGGCAACCCATCGAGCGAAGGAATTGGTCAACGGGTGATGTCGTGCACGTCGTGATGGCGGCCGTAGAGGCCGTACCCTTCGCGAAAGTCGGCGGACTCGGCGATGTCCTCGGCGCCTTGCCTGTTGCGCTTGAAAAACTCGGTGTCGGCGTTACGGTTGTCCTTCCGAGGCATCGCGTCATTGATCTGCAGAGATTTGGATTCGAGCCCTATCGCGCTCCCGGCAATGGGAGAGCTTACGTCGGCTTTGAAAATGTGCCGTACGATGTCCATCGCGGGAAAATGCCGAATTCCTCAATTGATGTTTTCCTCATCGGTAACGACCGCTTCTTCGACCGGCCGGGAATTTACTTCGATCCGGCAACGGGATGGGATTATGGAGATCAGGCCGATCGCTGGATCTTTTTTCAACGTGCGGTTATGGAGTTCTTTCAGTTCGCATCACCGGCGCCGGATATTCTCCACTGTCACGATCATCAGACTGCTTTGATACCGGCTTACCTGCGAAGGTACTATCGAACCGGCTACTCATATACGCACACCAAAACGGTTTTTACGATTCACAATATGGGCTATCACGGATGGTTTCCGCGCGAAGTGCTGGCGCGCAGTGGCTTCAGCGATGCGGAGTTCTATCCCTTTAGTCCGTTTGAATTTTATGGACTGATGAATTTTATGAAGGTGGGAATTACTTTCGCCGATCTCATTACAACGGTCAGCCCCACCTATGCTCGCGAAATACAAGAGAAGTATGAGTTCGGTTTGGGCCTTGAAGGCGTTCTTCGGCAACGGTCGGATAGCGTCATAGGAATCCTGAATGGCATCGACGACGAACAATGGAATCCGGCTACCGACAGGCTGATTCCCGCGAATTACGCGCCAACGGAGCTTTCCCCGAAATTCGAGAATAAGAAAGAGGTGTTTCACAAGTACGGGCTCGATCCATCTCACCTCGAGCGGCCGCTGCTCGCGATGATTTCGCGGATTGATTCCCAAAAAGGCTTTGATCTAGTTGCGACCATCTTGGATGAGTTGCTCTCAAGAGACCTCTATTTCGTACTTTTGGGCAGCGGCAATAAGGAAACGGAAGGATACCTTCGAACAATCATCTCGAGGAATCCAGGCAAGGCGGGAATGCGTGTTGAGTTTGATAATGGGAGCGCTCACATTACAGAAGCCGGAGCCGACATTTTTCTGATGCCGTCAAAATATGAACCGTGCGGCCTCAATCAGATGTATAGCCTGCGATATGGCACAGTCCCCGTCGTCCGCAAGACGGGAGGCTTAGCCGATACGGTCCAAGAGTTCGATCCTGCGACAGGCATCGGTACAGGTTTCGTTTTTGACGACTACGATCCTCAACAATTTAAAGCCGCCATCAATAGAGCGCTCGACCTTTGGCCCGACAAGAACTCGTGGCGGCAATTGATGCAAAACGGAATGCACCAGGATCTCAGTTGGACGAAGTCCGCCAAAAAGTACGTCGAGGCATACGAACGCGTCCGAAAAATGTAAATCGGCTTCAGATTTCGGAAGTTCGCATTACTCGCATCTGCCTAACTTGTTGATTTTCGGAAAAATTCCAGTGGCCCAAATCTTGCAAACAGAGGTGGCGTGCTCTAAGTTTCCGGGGCGCGGCGTTCGATAAGTCTCGTTCTCACAGGGGGTGAGGGGAGAGAAGAGGATGGCGTGGCCCCGGAACGTTTCAGCCGCGGATTACGGCAGTGCATTAGCGTAATTCGCGGCTTTTTTATTCCAGGACGGTTGCGTCGTTTCTCTAATTACACAAACGGATTCTGACTGCTATTAGGGAAACGACGCAACCGTCCTGGAATTACCGAACGGGCACGGCCACCTTGCGAACGCGGCTCGTGATGATAAGACGTTTGTCGAAGTGAACCTCGAGGCTGAAGCCAACGTAGATGCCACGAAGCTTGAGAAAACTTCCGCCGAGCGAGCTACCGGCTAGTCGTGCAGGAGTGAATTCAGGGAAGAAACGTCCGCCCCGGATCAAAACATCCCCGGTTCGGCCGCAGATAACGGTGATTTCATAGGTGCTGTTTTCGGTTCGGACAGTCAGTGTTTCCATGTCCCCAATGGTTTCCAGTTGAACCCCTTCGGTCCAATCATGGGAAGACCACGTATCCAGCAGCGCGCTGGCTGAGCATCTCATGGTGCTGTCCATAGCTTCCTTTCTACCACCTCCGCAAGACCTGTCAAACTCTTTCAACAATTACCAGAGTGATATCGTCGGTCAGCGAGCGGCCGGCCGTGAAATTCTGAATTGTGGCCAGCAATTTCTGTTCCAGATTCTGCGCGCCGAAGGGGCCTTCACGGAGTATTACCTGTTTGACCCCCTCTTCACCCAGCATTTCACCCTGTGGGTTTTCAGCTTCCGTAAGCCCATCCGAGTAGGCCAAAAGGATATCCCCTGGGTCTAGGTTCAGACTCTCCGCCTGATAGGTCGCAGGAAATGCGCCGACGATCATGTTATTCGATTCCAATTCTTCAACTCGGCCTGCGCCGGCCCGGAACAGGTATGTCGGATTGTGGCCGGCACTTATGTATTTTCCACAGCCATCGGAGTTCAGTATAAACAAAAACATGGTGACAAAGCGGCTCGCGGAGGTTTTTTCGTAAAGAAACCGATTCAGGCGCTTGACGGCCTCGTCCAATGCGATGCCGGCACGCAGCTGCATTTGAAGACAGCCCAGGAGCATGGAACTGAGCAGCGACGCAGAAATCCCTTTTCCAGATACGTCCGCAAGTACGCCGAACAATTCACCAGATTCCAGCTCGACGAAATCATAGAAGTCACCGCCGACGTAACGCGTGGGTTTCGAGAAAGCGTAGATTTTGAGATTCGGGACTCTCGGCAACGCTTGCGGCAGCAGCGACTTTTGAGTTTCTTCGGCGAGCGCCAGCTCCTGTTCCAGCTTTTTGCGCTGCTCGATGCTCTTGATCATCTCGACGCGTTCGAGCACATTTCCTGCTTCGACACCGAGCTTGCTGAGGATCCGCTGATCCAAGCCGGACAGTGAATGCATCTTTTTCGTACTGTCCAGATAAAGAATGCCGAGAATCGACGGCGTGTCGGCTTGTGAAGGGATTCCCAACAGCGGCAAACACGCGACAGCGCGCAAATTCATGGCTACGATGCTGGCCTGATTGGCGAACCGGTTGTCGAGCCCTTCAACCATGAAAACCGGAGCGCCTTTTTCAACGACATCGTGTACGACGCTATGACTGGCCTTGAAGTGAGACAGCGAAAGATTTCGGCCTTGCCCGTCCATACCGGCGGCGTATCCGTAATCCTGACCCTCTCGCACTAAGATAAATCCACGTTCGGCGCCGCTGATTTTGAGTGCGGATTCCAAAATCTTTTGAAAGGCCGCGTCAGGCGTGAACAACTGTTCCCATTGATATTGGAAATCGAGGATGCAGGAGATTTTTTCTAGATCGGACGAAGTTGAAGGAAGTACAACACCCAAATCCATCAGCGAACGTTCGAAAATTTGCGTTGTATCCGCCTTCGGACCCTTCTTTTTCAGTTCGCCGATGAAATAGTGCAGCTCAATACGATCTTTCCCAAGCAGAATCCTGTCGCCATGCTTCAGAAGGTACTGTTTGATCTGCGACTCGTTAACGTACGTACCGTGCGTGCTTGGTTTTTCCGGTTCCCAACCGTCTTGGAGCAGGTATCCTTCAGCCGTTTTGATCAATTTGGCGTGATTCCGCGAAACATGCTGATTATTCAGTACAACATCAGCATCACCTTTGCGCCCGATTCGAATTTCAGCCGCGACGAGAGGGAGAATTTTCTCTTCTCCGTCCTCTCCTAACCAATACAGTTGCGGTGTAGACATGGGTTTGCTGGCCTGTTCGGGGAGATACTAGTACAATTCCGAAAACTTATTAATGGGATTTTCGCCATGCGAACAGCTAGAGCTCTCATTCTCTTACTCATAGGTTCAGTTCTTCTCACGATTCCTAAGACGGCTATTCCCAGCATTGAAACTCCTGAAGACCGCGGCGCGATGGGTCTATCTCAGGCCCTGAAACGGCTCGACATTGTCGGTAGTGTGCTGCATACCGGCGCGCATCCCGACGATGAAAACAGCGCCCTGCTGGCATGGCTTGCCAGAGGGCAAGGCATCCGTACGGCCTATCTGTCGGCAACGAGGGGTGAAGGGGGAGTGAATCTTCTGGGCAGTGAGTTGTTCGAGGCTCTCGGTGTGATCCGAACAGAAGAACTCTATGGCGCACGCAGGCTGGACCATGCCCAACAGTTTTTCACGCCAAACTACGAATTCGGGTTTTCAAAGAGCGCGGACGATACATTCACGAAATGGCCTCATGATCAGGTGCTTGGTGACTTCGTCCGGGTCATCCGCTACTTCCGCCCGGAGATCATCATCTCTCGATTTACGGGCACGGCACGCGATGGTCACGGTCATCATCAAGTTGCCGGCATTGTCACTCAGGAAGCGTTCAAAGCAGCCGCGGATCCATCTCGATATCCGGAATATGGAAAGCCCTGGCAGGCGAAGAAACTCTATCTGAATGGGATGGGCAATGACCAAAATGTTACTGCCGGCCCGGTACTGAATGTCGGAGAATTTGATTCCGATTTGGGACGTTCGTACAGCCAAATTGCCTCCGAAGGCCGAAGCCTGCATCGATCACAGGCACAGGGCAGCGCGCAGGACGCGGGGCCGCGTCAGACGCGGCTTCAACTCGTCCAAAAAATGATCAATACCGCCGACGATGCGCCTCTTTTTGCGGGAGTTCTATACAAGCTGACGGACTTGGCGCAACTCGATCCGCGGCTGTTGTCCGGCCTGATGGACATCGAGCAGCGTATTACCAGTATCCGGCAAAAAGTCAACCTGCTGCGCCCGCAAGAAATCGTTCCCGATTTGACGGCGGGCCTCGTGGCCTTGCAGCAAATCAGGGGCAGCACCTCGAACGATCACGTGCAATTCTTGCTCCAGCAGAAAGAGGAGGATTTTCAGGAAGCGATCCGGCTGGCGGCCGGGTTGCTCTTTGATGTCATTGCCTCAGACGATACTGTCGTTCCCGGTCAAGAATTCAATCTCACGCTCAGTGTGATCAATGGTGGACCTTACCCGTTTCCGGGATTTCGGGCGATTACGACATTGCCGCCGTCGTGGACGATGACGCCTGATGGATCAACCGGCTCTCTGCAACCCGGTCAGCGCCTGGAACAAAAGTACAAGGTGAAGGTCCCGGCGACGTCGGACTTCACGCAACCGTATTGGCTGCGTCAACCGCGCCGTGGTGACCGATTCGTTTGGCCAGATGTTCCGCCGGGATTACTCCCCACCGATGATGTATTGCTCATGGCGCGCGCTGAACTCGAGTATCAAGGCGCGACGATTGTCATGAAGAAACCGGCAGAGTTCAGGCGCATCGATCGGATGTTCGGCGAGCAACGGACCGCAGTCAAAGTAGTGCCTTCCTTGTCGGTGGTGGTTTCACCGGACATTGCTGTTGTCCCACTGAAGGGGACAAGACAGAAAGAATTCACGGTCACCGTTGAAAACCAAAATCCCGCCGCGGTGAGTGGGGAAGTCGGCTTGATCCTGCCTGCAGGATGGACAGCATCGCCGACATCGCGTCCGCTGAATTTCACACAGCAAGGTGAGAAGGCATCCCTGCAATTCACGGTCTCCGTTCCGGCGACGGCCGGCGACTATGTCGTTAAAGCGGTCGCTAAATCCGCTAATCAGGAATTCACCAGTGGCTATACAACGATCGCGTATCCTCACATCGAAACCAGATACGTATATTCGCCGGCCGAGTCGAAGGTCGAAGTTTTGGATGTTGCGACGACGGTTTCGTCAGTTGGTTATGTCGAAGGCACAGGCGACGCGATACCCGATGCCTTGCGGCAACTGGGAATTAACGTGACGATGCTTTCTGCCAAGGACATCGCTACAGCAGATCTTTCGAGATTTCCCGCGATCATCCTTGGCGTGCGCGCTTATGCCGTGCGAGACGATCTGCGCGCCTATAACAAGCGTCTTCTGGATTATGTTTCGAATGGCGGGACGCTCATTGCGCAATACAACCGCTCAAACGAAGTGGGCAATATTCAGATTGGTCCGTATCCACTCACACTGGCCAATGTAAACCAGAACAATACAGAGCGTGTGACTCACGAAGATGCTCCGGTCAGGATCTTGGATCCGGCCAGTTCTGTTTTGAACGTTCCGAATAAAATCGGCGACAAAGACTTCGAGGGTTGGGTCGATGAGCGCGGAACCTTCTTCCTGCGTTCCTGGGATCCTCGCTATGCGGCCCCGCTCGAGAGTTCGGATCCAGGCGAACCCGGCCGCGCCGGCGGTCTCGTGATCGGGAAATACGGAAAAGGGACGTACATTTATACGGGTTACTCATTTTTTCGTGAATTGCCGGCAGGCGTTAAGGGCGCCTATCGGTTGTTTGCCAATCTCGTGAGCGTAGAGAACTAGCTGGCCTCATTTCGAACACTTGCAAATTCAAACCGGCCTGTCCTGGTGGTAGACTGCTCCCATGAGTTATCGGGGTTTTTTTGCAGCGATCGTTTGCGGCTGCATATCTGTGCCTCTGTCAGCCCAGATTTCAAGGGATGCGAAATACGACATACTTCGGACGGTCATCGCGGATCAAGCGTCCGCGCGAATAGGCCTGCCGTTTGGGGACGACGGTGTTGAGCTGTCGGATTCAGGACAGATCAACAAAGAAAAATTAGAAAGAGATTTGAGGAAAAACGGTCAATCGATCACCGCTGGAAAAGTTGTAACCGTCACTGACATTTCGTTCGATGACAATAAAATCGATATCGAGCTCGATGGTGGAGGCAAAAACAAGAAGAGCTTCTTAGACCGAATCCAGGTCGGCGTCGGTGTCGGCAATCAAACGACGCCCGTCGGAAGAGACGATAAAACAGCGAAGGCCAAAGGCTCGAAGATCATCGTTCGTTTCGCAAAGAAAGTCCCAGCAGACCTCAAGCCGGAGCAGTTGAAAGAGATCCTTAGTCCGCTTTTGGATTTCAACAAGCACAATTTCATGAAAACCGGGATTGATGCGCTTCCTGCAGAATTCCAGGAAGCTGTGAAGGCCAAAGAAGCCCGGATCGGAATGGATCGCAGTACAGTGATCATGGCTCTCGGACGGCCCGACAATAAATTCCGCGAAACCAAGGACGGCGTTTACACCGAGCAATGGCTCTACAATTTACGGGGCTTACGGACTCTTTTCGTGACCTTCGAAGATAACGTCGTCGTGCAGATCAAGCAGTATTAGTGAAGAAGCTGGTCATCGAATATTGGGCTCCGGTTGCTCTTTGGCTCGTCGCCATTTTCCTTTTTTCCACGGATACATTTTCGGCGGACAAGACATCGGGAATTATCATTCCCATCCTGAGATTCTTTTTCCCTTCGCTTTCGCTTCACGAACTCCGGTTTTGGCATAACGTCATCCGAAAAGTAGGCCACATTACGGAGTACTTCATACTCGCGGTTTTTACCTATCGCAGTTTCAAACGCGAACACCCGCAGGGCATGCAAGCCAAGCTGCGCACGCTGGTTTTTGTGTTGGTAGCGGCTACTGTTGACGAACTTCACCAACGCTTCACGCGATTCCGAACGGCATCGCCCATCGATGTGGGCTACGATTGCGTTGGAGCCATTTTCGCGCTTTCGATTATCACTGCCTATGAGACCTGGCGTTTACGTACACGTTCCGTTCTGTGAGCAGCGTTGCTATTACTGCGCGTTCACCGTCACTGTGGCGCCTGAACGAACTCACGAACCATACGTGAAGCGCCTTCTCCGCGAGATCGAGCTTTCCCAGTTCAACGAGCGGCCCGGCACGCTATTTTTTGGCGGTGGTACACCTTCGATCATCGATGGTCACTTTATCGAAAAGATCGTCGCGGCTTTGCCTAAGGGCGCTACGGAAATCACGATCGAAGTAAACCCTGGTACGCTCAGTGGCGCAAAGCTCGAGCACTACGTTTCAGCAGGTGTGAACCGGATTAGTCTCGGAGTTCAATCCTTCAATGATGAAGATTTGAAACACGCGGGCCGGCTACATAGCGTTCGAGATGTATTTGCGGACATCGATTCGTTGCGGGAAAACGGTTTCAATAATATCAGTATCGACCTTATTGCCGGCTTGCCTCGGCAGCGTCTCGAAATTTGGAGAGAAAACCTGAAGTGGGTTGAACGCCTCCTGCCTGAGCACGTTTCGATATACATGCTCGATGTCGAAGATCGCAGCGCATGGGGGAAAGATCTCGAGAGCATTCCGGCGGATGACATCTTTGCCGCGTTCTATCTTGAAGCCGCGGAGCGGCTGGCCAAGGCGGGCTATATCCACTATGAAATCTCAAACTGGGCACGGCCTGGATTCGAGTGCCGCCACAATTTGAAGTATTGGACCGGCGTTCCATATCGCGGTTTTGGAGTGGGAGCGCATTCCTTCTCCACGACGCGACGATACTGGAATACCGGGTCAATGGCAGAATATGCATCGATGCTCGATTCCGGCAAACTTCCGATATCCGGAGAGGAAGAACTAACGCACGAAATGCGGCTCGAAGAAGCATTCCTGATTGGATTGCGACGCATTTGCGGATTCGATGTGTGGGCTGTGGCGGCGGAACTGACTTTCCAATATCCGACGCAGTGGTTCGATCGTGTTTGTGATTTGGAAGATGCGGGTTGGATTCAATTTGACGGGCGGAATCTCAAGCTGACGCCAGCGGGATGGCTGCTTGCGAATGGCATAACTGAGGAATTGCTATGGCCGAATCTGTTATCGACCTCCGAAGCGACACGGTAACCAAGCCGTCGCCCGAGATGCGGCGGGCAATGGCGGAAGCTGAGGTCGGAGACGATGTCTTCATCGAAGATCCCACCATCAACGGCCTTCAGGATCGCGCTGCAGAAGTTTTTCGTCGCGAGGCCGCGCTGTTCGTGCCATCCGGCACAATGGGGAACTTGACTTGTATTGTGGCGCAGACTCGCCCAGGCCAAGAAGTCATCTGCGAGGAGGCCGGTCACATCTACAACTATGAGATGGCGTCCATGTCGGCAATTGCAGGCGTGCTTCCGCGAGTCGTCCAAGGCGATGACGGCATTCTAAGCTGGGAATCCATCTCAAAAGGTATCCGCCCGAAAATTTATTACCGGCCGCAAACCGCTTTGATCTCGCTCGAGAACACGCACAATATGGCTGGAGGCACGGTTTATCCGACGAAACTGGCAGGCGAGATTTGCAACAAGGCCCATGAAGCTGGGATTTCGGTTCACCTGGATGGCGCGCGAATTTTTAATGCGGTGACATATCTGGGTGAAGATGTCGCCGACGTGACGAAGGGATTTGATTCGATTCAATTCTGCTTGAGCAAAGGTTTGGGTGCTCCGGTCGGATCGATGATCGTGGGCTCGCGCGAGTTCATCGAGCGTTGCCGCAGCATCCGGAAAATGTTAGGAGGCGGCATGCGGCAGGCAGGCGTGCTGGCCGCAGCAGGATTAATAGCACTCGAGAAAGGACCAAAGCGGCTTCAAGTTGATCACGATAATGCGAAGCTCCTCGCAAATCAGCTTGCCGAGATATCCGGCATTACCTTGGATCCTTCGAAAGTTCAAACCAATATCGTCATTTTTGGTTTGAAGAAATCAGGTTGGTTGTCGTCCGACTTCCTCCAGGCTCTGGCGAAGCGAAACGTCTTGGCTGTGCCTGTTGACAACGAACGTGTACGGATGGTCACGCATTTGGATGTGGATCGGAAGGATGTCGAGAAAGCTGCAGCCACTGTTCGTGAATTGTTGAGGCAATGAAAAGAATTCGAGTCGGTGTGATCTTTGGCGGTCGGTCCGGTGAGCACGAAGTTTCGTTGCGTTCCGCAGAGTCGATCCTGAAATCGATCGATCGTTCCAGATACGATGTCGTGCCGATCGGCATCACGCATGAAGGACGTTGGCTTGCTTCTAAGAAAGCGCTTGCCTTGCTGCCGGCGAAGGAACAAATCGAAACAACCTTGACGACGGGAGAACCGATAACGCTGCCGGCGGAGCCTGCCGCTCAAGCTGTGGTTGACGTCATTTTTCCAGTTCTCCATGGCACCTATGGAGAAGATGGAACCATTCAAGGTCTGCTGGAATTGGCAAACGTCCCATACGTCGGTGCCGGTGTGCTGGGTTCCGCCGTCGGCATGGATAAAGATGTCATGAAGCGCCTCTTTCGTGAGGCTGGACTGCCGATCGTCGATTATTGGTCGGTTCGCAAAGGAGAGATCGACGCGTTTCTTCAGGCGAACATTTCGAGCCTTCCGTATCCGGTGTTCGTGAAGCCCGCGAATCTAGGCTCGTCCGTTGGAATCACGAAAGCGCACTCGCCTGAAGAACTGCCCGTCGCGTTGCAGACTGCCGCGGAATACGACAGGAAGATTGTCGTGGAACGTGGCGTCGACGCGCGAGAGATAGAGCTTAGTGTTCTTGGCAACGATGAACCCATCGCCTCCGTGCCCGGAGAGATTCTGCCTTCGCGAGAGTTTTATGACTACCAAGCAAAATACGTGGACGACAATTCCGGACTGTTGATCCCGGCGCCGCTCAGCGAAGCGCAAGCGAACGATGCGCAGCGCCTGGCTATTAGCGCGTTCAAAGTCCTGGAATGCTCCGGCATGGCACGTGTCGATTTGTTCTTGGAAAGATCTACTGGAAAGTTCTACGTGAACGAAATTAATACGATCCCCGGGTTTACCACGATCAGTATGTATCCGAAACTCTGGGAAGCTTCCGGCATTCCTTACGCGCAACTCATCGACCGGTTGATTGAGTTAGCCATCGCACGCCACGCGGAAAAAAATAAGCTGCGAACCAAGTATTAATTGGCGAAATCCTTCTCCCGGAGGGAGAAGGACCCATGCCTACGTTACCTCCATTGAAACGTGCCATCTGCAAATCGCAGAACCTTAGCCGCAGTCTCCTTCGCGAATTGTTCGTGATGCGTCACGACAATCTGTGTCATGCCTTCGTTGTCCAGTTCACGCATCACACCGAAAACTTCGTCGACGAGCTGCGGATCCAACTGGGATGTTGGTTCGTCGTAGAGCATGACCTCCGGTTGCATTGCAAGACTGCGCGCGATCGCCACGCGTTGTTGCTGCCCACCGGAAAGCTTCGAGGGATACACGTCAATCTTTGTGCCAAGGCCCACACGCTCGAGAATTCGTTTTCCAATCAACATTGCTTCCAGCGGTTTTAGCTTCTTGACTTGGATTGGTGCGAGCGTGACGTTCTCCAGTACCGTGAGATGGGGAAAGAGATTAAAACTTTGAAACACCATCCCAGTTTTTAATCGCATCTTCTGAAGAGCGATTTTCTTTTCGGCAGGCAAAGCTGCGGATTCGCCGTTCTGCCAACCGACCTTCAAATCTCCGATTGAGATACTTCCGCTGTCGAACAACTCGAGGAAGTTGATACATCGCAGCAACGTTGATTTACCGCACCCGGATGGACCATTGATGACCGTCAAGCTGCCGTGAGGGAATTGAAGGCTGAGATCTTTGAAAAGATTATGGCCGCTGAACGATTTCGTTAAGGCTTCGATCTTGACCACCGCTGCGCGCTGGCACTCCTCGTGAGAAATTTCTGCTGGCTTGCTTTGGCGTTGAAGCCGATGGCGTAGGGGCAAAAGATGTTGGCGCGTTTTGCGCGGAAATAGTCGTCCAGATAATAACCGCCGATACGGAAGTGATAGTCGTCGATTGTGCCGGACAGCGTGCCATCACCGTTGTACTGCCAGGCGCTCGTGCGCCGCTTATCATTCGCAACAATGATGACGTAGAGATTCCCCGGAATCATATCGACTAAATCTTGAGTGCTCAGGTTGCCCACGCCCTTTAAATCGCCCCAACCTGTGTGCGAATGAAAATCACCAATGACAGACAAATGCGGCAGGTTCGCTAAAAACTTTTCCATTCGCCGCGACGCGCGCCCGTTCTTCTCGACGCTTGTGTGTCGCCGGTTTGCGGTTTGATATGAAATGGCGTGTTCAATGATGTATAGATTTGGATGGTCACGGTATCCAAGAAGCAATCCGAAGCACTCCTTCTTGTAAACCTCGATCGCTGAAATCAAGAGGGCCCAGAACGCATTTGATGAAATGTAGACTTCCATGAAATGAACCAACCGGCTGCTGGATTCTAGCTGAAATCAGCCCAAAAAATAAGGGCCGCATCGCTGCGGCCCTTGTTAAATCTCGGTCTTCGCGCCTAGTTTTTAGGTCTCTTACTTCTTTTTGGTTGCTTTCTTCTTTTTCGCTGGAGCTTTCTTCATCCTTTTTCCCTCCTAGTTCGGATTTTCTAAATTTGGCCTCACAACCTATTGAGGCCATCACTATCTATGGCGCTTAGTATTGGGGCGAAACTTTTCCCTGTCAAGTATAAATTTTGAGTTTTGTGAGATTTAGCGTGTTACGGGTATTGGTAATACCCTTTGCGGTGCAGAGTCTTTAAATTTTGTCCGAGCACTTCAACTGCAATATCGCGAAAAACGGGACCGGGGCCGACGGCTTCATTATTGGAAACGTAGCCGATGACGTACTGATTGCGGGCTTCTTCTGACGCCGTCGAGTAAGACCGCTCGATAGCTTGAATAGAATTCACGAAGTAAACATCGCC
>JACXTT010009439.1_pt1 | contig 13323 bp, 12 predicted proteins | sample 9270951 | NCBI WGS metagenome assembly JACXTT01 (sample SAMN15532306, study PRJNA645909) | rock metagenome | isolation source: weathered quartz diorite | place: Puerto Rico | collected 2017-06-21
CGGCGGCAAGATCCGGCGTTTGGGCGAGGCGAGGTGCACCATTCGGATTCCACCGAAGTGCTCGGGGTGGTTTCGCGCAACGGAGCGTACGCGGAGGAATCCGTGGTGGAAGACTACATGCTGCGGGCGATTCCGGAGGGCATGGACTTCGAGGCGGCAGCCATGGTGGAGCCGGTCGCGGTGGCTGTGCGCGCAGTGGAGCAATGCGCCATGCCGGCGGGCGGGCGCGTGCTGGTGCTGGGGGCGGGAAACATCGGGCTGCTGGCGATTCAGGCGGCGCGGGCGATGGGCGCGGGCTTTGTCGCGGTGACGGATCTGGTTCCGGAGAAGCTGGCGATGGCGGCCGGACTGGGCGTGGACGAGACGTACGACGTCCGCGACGGCTGTCCGGCGGCGCGGCTGGCGAACCAGTTCGACGCGGTGATCGACGGCATCGGCAACGAAGCAAGCGTCCGCGACGCGCTGGGGGCGTCAAAACGCGGCGCGCGCATTGTGGTTTATGGGGTCCCGCCGGGGGACATCAGCTTTCCGCTGAAGGCGGCGTTCTCGAAGGACGTGGGGCTGGTCACCAGCCGGCTGTACGGCGCGGATTTCAGCGCGGCGATCCGCCTGGTGGCGGAGGGCAAGGTGCGGGTCAAGGAAATCATCACGCATCGCGTCGGCCTGGAAGAGGCTCCGGCGCTGATCGAGCGCATCCTGAGCGGCGGCGTGTCGGCGGTCAAAGTCATGATCTCGGCGTGAACCGCAACTCATGGACAACCTATTTTCGGTAAAAGACAAAGTGGTGCTGGTCAGCGGCGGGTCGCGCGGCATCGGGCTGGGCATCGCGCAGGCGTTCAGCCAGGCCGGCGCTCGCGTGGTGGCGAGCGCGCGATCGGAGGAAGCGCTGAAAGCGACAGGCTTTCGCTACGAGATCTGCGATGTCGCCGACGTGGCGCAGGTGGAGCGCGCGGTCGGGAACATCCTCGGCGAGTTCGGACAGATTGACGTCCTGTTCAATGTCGCGGGCATCAATTTCCGGCACGCGGCGGAGACATTCCCGGTGGATAAGCTGGACGACATCCTGGCGGTGAATGTCCGCGGCAGCTATCTGACGGCTCGCGCCTGCGGGCGCGGCATGCTGGAGCGCAAGCGCGGCAAGATCGTCAACATCGCCAGCCTGCACAGTTTCCAGAGCCTGGCCGGCATCAGCGCCTACGGCGCGAGCAAGGGCGCCGTCGCGTCGATGACTCGTGCGCTGGCCGTGGAATGGGCCGCGCACAACGTGCAGGTCAACGCCATCGCGCCGGGGTTCATCATCACGGACCTGAACCGCAAGCTGTGGGACGATCCTGCGATGCGCGGCTGGGTGGAGGAGCGCACTCCGGCGCATCGGCTCGGTGAGCCGCCGGACCTGGTGGGGGCAGCCTTGTTTCTTGCGTCGGCCGCGTCGGACTTCGTCACCGGTCAGGTGATCGCGGTGGACGGCGGATTCACAGCGGGCTCAACGTGGCCGCTGGCGGTGCCGCGCTGATGGCCGCCCGCCGCCGCGCGGTGATCGCGCTCGACCTGGGAACCGGCTCCTGCAAAGGCGCCCTTTACTCCTGCGAAGGCGAACGGCTGGCGTTGGCCGGGCGCGATTATCCGGTCCACCGGCCCGCGCCGCACTTTGTGGAGCAGGAGCCGCGAGACTACCTGATCGCGGCTCGCGAGGTGAGCCGGGAGCTTTCGGACCAGGCCGCCGGCCTCGGCGCCGACATTGCGGCGGTGGGGCTGAGCACGCAGACGCCGACGCTGGTTTTTCTGGACCAGTCCGGCATGCCGCTGGGCCCGGCGATCATCTGGGAGGACACGCGGGCCGGCGCGGAGTCCGAATGGTGGACGCGCCAGGTGGACGAGGGCAAGCGGCGCGAATGGTTCGGGCTGGATCTTCCGATCGGCGCGGCGTCCACGCCGGCCAAGCTGATGTGGGTTCTGCGCAACCGGCCGGAGGTGTGGACGCGCACGCGCTGGATCGGCCAGCCTAAGGACTATCTAGGCTTCGACCTCACCGGCCGGATCTGCACGGACCGCTGGTGCGCCAAGGGGATTGCGCATCTCGCGACGGGCGAGGTGCATCCGGAGTATCTGGCGCTGCTCGAGAAGAGTGTATCGCCATCGCCGCCGGTGCAGTCGCCGGAGTCCGTCTCGGGGCCGCTGACTGTGGAGGCCGCAGGACGCTACGGGCTGCCCGCGGGCATTCCGGTGATCAATGGCTGGTCCGACGCGCTGGCGGGGATTCTGGCGTCGGGTGCATTCCATCACAAGCGGCGCGGCTTCGTGCTGGCGGGAACGTCGGAGATCGTCGGGCTGAGCCGGGTGGGCGGGCCGCGGTCGAAGGGCCTTTTCGCGGTGCCGGCCGGATTGATTGAGCTGGGGGCGACGCCTCCACTGGAGCTGCATTATGGGCCGACCCAGGCCGGAGGCGCGACGCTGGACTGGCTGTGCCGCCTGTTCGGGAGGACGGCTTCGGAGATCCTGGGCCTCCTGCGGGAGCCGGAATCGGAGACGGCGCGGCGGATCGTGTTCCGTCCGCACCTGACGGGGGAACGCGCGCCTTACTGGGACCATCAGCTCTGCGCCGGGTTCGACGGGCTTCGCGTCGAACACAGGATGGCGGACGTGGTCCGTGCGGCGCTTCGCGGGGTGGCGCTGCAAGAGCGCGTTGTACTGGAGGCGGCGGAGCTGAGCGAGCCTGCCGGTGAAGTGGCCCTGGGAGGCGGAGCGGCTCGCGATTCGGGGTGGAACCGGCTGCGGGCGGACGTCTTGCAGCGAAAGTTAATCGTGTTATCGGATGCGGAGGCAAGCCTGCGCGGGGCGGCGCTGCTGGCATGGAGGGCACTGGACTCCAGTTTGGCCACCAGGCACGGCGAGGACTGGTTTGGCGGGGACGCGATCCGGCCGGATCGCGATTTTGAGCAGGCCGCCGACTGGCTGATGGAGCGGTTTCGCGCCGGGCTGCCCAGCCCGACAACAACATAGGGGTGGTTTGTCACCGAAATATATCGCCTTAAGACTGAAACGCTCTGGTGCAAGAATTCAACTATTTTTCTGACACGGAGCGGCCGGAATTCTCGCTTATGACCAATAAGGAGGGTTCAGTGGAGACAACTTCTACTCGTTTGAGGCAGATAGCATCGGTTATCGATGAGATCGACCGGCGCCGGGTGGAGACTGGCGACCCGTCATTTGGCGCGCGAATGGAGCAATTCTTGATTGCCCTCGCGCTTCGGGATCTTGAAGTGGACATTCTGGCGGATCCCGGAGCGTTGCAGCCTCAGCTTTCGTCTGCACCCCCTACAAAGTTGATTATAAATGCCTTACATCGTTCTTACGGCGGCTTCTAACCGAAAGCGATTATAGACTCCCAGCGCTCATTACCTTATAACAGGTGATGATGCGTCGGACTGTCCCCTTCCTCTTTTGCCTCGCCGGCCTGGCTACGCTGACCGAGCCTGCTTCGGGCCAAGGTTGAGTGGCGGCACGCCAGAGTGCGCCCGTGCTTGGCGCCTTATGTAATACCTCGGCTCACAAAGTGAAGCTGGAGAGCGACAGTGAAGACGTAGGTCCGAAGGTTTCCGACGACGAGCGATTGACTAACCGCGAAGTGTTCAAGCGGCAGTTGTGGTCGATCTCCGTCGGGTACCGCTATCAGCCTTCGTCGCGGCATTTCGTCGGAACGGTGGAACAGAAGCAGCGCGAGCTGGCGCACAACCAGATCCAGAACATCTATCACTTGTTCGATGTCTCGATCGAGCGGCAGTTGACGCCGCGCTGGAGCATTGGCACCAGCATTCCGATCCTGTTCGCCTATCGCAACCAGCTTTACAATCCCCGCGGAGAGTACCGCGCCGACGGCATCGGCGACATGACGGTGGGCGCCCGCGCGTGGCTGTTCAAGCCGCCGACGGAGAGCGGCGGCAACATCGCGATCGGGATGAGCCTCAAACTCCCCACCGGCAAAAACGACTACACCGGCCTCGCGACCGATGCCCGCGGCAATCAGATCGTGGCCGTCGCCGATCAGTCGATCCAGGCGGGCGACGGCGGCACGGGTTTTGCGATCGACTTGCAGGCCTACAAGCCGATTTTCCTGCGCTCGACGCTCTACTTCGCCGGCTCGTATCTGTTTAATCCGCGCGACACCAACGGCGTGTCGACGATGCGCACGCGGCCCGGCGAGACGGTGATGTCGGTCGCCGATCAGTACCTGTATCGCGGCGGCGTGGCGCGCGTGGTCCCGAAGCTTCCCTGGATGACGGTGACGTTCGGCGGGCGGATGGAGGGTGTTCCGGTGCGTGACGCGTTCGGCAAGAGCAACGGTTTCCGCCGTCCGGGGTATGCCATTTCGCTCGACCCCGGATTCCTGGTTAACTATCGCGGCTACGTTTTCTCCTGCGGCGTGCCTTTTGCCGTTGAGCGCAACCGCCGCCGGAGCGTCTCCGATATCCGGAACGGCATCCACGGGGACGCAGCCTTCGCCGATTACTCCGTGGTGCTCGGTTTCTCGCGGAGATTTTAGAAACGGGGCTCGATTGATCCGGCTTTTCTGTTTTGCAATTCTCGCACTGGCCTCCCTGGGCGCCGCATCGCTGAGGAAGGAAAAGGACCGTAAGCGGGCTCCCGATTTTGAGCTGAAGGATTCGGCTGGGGCGACGGTGAAGCTGTCGGATCACGAGCGAAAAGTGGTGCTGCTCGATTTCTGGGCCACCTGGTGCGTGCCCTGTAAAACCGAGATCCCGTGGTTCACCGAGTTCGCCGAGAAATATAAAGACCAGGGGTTCTCCGTGCTGGGCGTAGCCATGGACGAAGAGGGCTGGCCGATGATCCGGCCGTTCATGGAGAAGATGCAGATCAAGTATCCGGTGCTGCTGGGAACCAAACGGGCGGCGTATCTATACGGAGACATCGAAGCGCTGCCGGTCACGTTCCTCATCGACCGCGACCGGCGTGTGGCTGCGATTCATGTCGGGCTGGCGAAGAAGCAGCAGCTTGAGGAGCAGATCAAGGCGCTGCTTCAGGTCCCGGCGAATTAACCGCTACTTAACGGCCGCGGCCCGGAATGTCGCGGCTCAGAATTCCGCGAAGCCGCCGTCGACGACGAGGTCGGCGCCAAGCATGAAGGAAGCGTCTTCAGAGGCCAGGAACAGCGCCACCTTGGCGATTTCGTCGGCCTGGCCAAGGCGCTTGAGCGCGACGATCTGTTCCATGTTCTGCTCGAATTGCTGCTGGCCGTCGGGCGCCAGTCCCATCTTGCCGAAAATCGGCGTGGCGATCGGGCCTGGGCTGATGGTGTTCACGCGAATCCGCCGGCCGGCCAGCTCCGCGCCCAGCGTGCGGCCGAAGGATCGCACGGCCGCTTTGGTGGCGGCATAGACGGAAGATTCAGGAAAACCTTTTTTCGCCGCCACGGACGCATTCAGCAGAATCGCGCCGCCGTCGGGAATCAGGGGCAGGGCGCGCTGGATGGTGAAGTAGAGGCCCTTCACGTTGGTGTTGAACTGATCGTCGAAGAACTTTTCGTCGGCCGTTGCGAGCGGCGCGAACCTGGCGATCCCGGCGTTGGCGAAGAGGATGTCGATGCGGCCGTATTTGGCCTTGATCTCTCCGATCAGCTTGTCGATGTCAGCCAGCCTGCTGGTGTCGGAGCGGATCACGGCGGCTTTGGGTCCCAATTCCTGCTGGGCTTCGGCCAGCGTCCCCGGGCTGCGTCCAGTCACGATCACCTGCGCGCCTTCCTGCTGAAATACTTTCGCCGTCGCCAGCCCGATGCCAGTGGTGCCGCCGGTGATTAATGCGATCTTGCCTTCCACTCTAGCCATTGTCTCCCTTTCTGGAACGATCGTTCCACAAAACAATGGATGCCAGGGAGGCGGGGAGGATTCGGGAATTATCCCGGGCTGCGAGGGCGCCGGCGGGAACGCCGGGCGCCACTAAGCTAACGCGGCCAGGGTGGTGGTAACGATATCGGCGACCAGGCTGCGCGTAGGCTGCATCTTGGCCATCATGCGCAGGCCGAACAGCGCGTTGGTGAGGTAGCGGGCCAGGGCGCGGAGGTCCTTGCCGGGCGGCAGTTCCTCTTTTTCGCGAGCCTGCCGCAGACAGGCGGCGAAAAAATTCTCGATGCCCCGGCGGGAGGTTTTACCGAGACCGCAAACGTCCGCGTCGACGGCGGACATCTCGGCCACCGAGTTGATGACCATGCAGCCGCGTGCGTCATCGAGAGTCTCGCGGGCGGCGCGGCGGAAAACTTCGCGAATGCGGGCAAGGCCGGGCGGGACAGCGGCGGCCAGCCGCTCCAGGTTGCGCTCGTCCGCGCCGCGGAAGCGCTCCAGCGCGCTCTGGAAAAGCTCGCGCTTGCCGCCGAAAGTTCCGTAGAGGCTGGCGCGGTTCACGCCGATGGCGTCCACAAGGTCCTGGATGGAAGTGGCTTCATAGCCCTTCTCCCAGAACACGCGCATCGCGTCGTCGAGAGCGCGATCACGGTCGAACTCCTTGTGCCGCGCCATGTGCCGCTCTCTCGACGACGGGCTGTCAGGACAGTAGGCCGGGAATCGCCTTGCCGCCGTTCACTACCTTAGACGGACGCCCGATGGGGGTCTGGTATTCGCGTGTGGTATCGACGCCGAGCACACTGTAGATGGTGTGCAGGAGGTCCTCGGGTTCCACCGGAAGGTCGGTGACTTCGACGCCTTTGGCATCGGTCGCGCCGAGCACGCGGCCGCCGGCGATTCCGGCGCCGGCGATAGCCAGCGACCAGGCTTTGTTGTGATGATCGCGTCCGGCGTCGTTGTTCACCTTCGGCGTTCGGCCAAATTCGCCCATGGCGATGACCAGAGTCGAATCGAGCATACCGCGGTCGTGCAGGTCCTGTAGCAGCGCGGCGAACGCGCGATCGAATTCCGGCAGCAGGACCTTCTTCATGATGTTGAAGTTGTCCCCGTGCGTGTCGTAGTTCAGCCAGCCCTTGGCCACGGTGACGAAGCGAACGCCGGATTCCACCAGGCGGCGCGCCAGCAGGCAGCCCTGTCCCACGGGCGTCCGCCCGTACAGCTCGCGCGTCTTCTCCGATTCGGCCTGAATGTCGAAGGCCTTCTTCGCCGCCGGCGAGCGCATCAGATCGTACGCCTTCTGCTGGAAGGCATCCATGGCGTTGAAATCGCCGCGTGTGTCGATGGCCTTGAACTTCGCGTCCATCTGCTTCAGCAGGAAACGGCGGTCGTTGACGCGCTCCCAATCCACGTCAACGGGGAGCGTGAGGTCGCGCACTTTGTATCCGGTGATGTTGGGATCGCCGGCGATGAAGGGGTTGTACTCGCCGCCCAGGTAGCCGGCGCCGTAGGAGGGAAACGTGTTCGGCACGGCCACGTAGGGCGGCAGGCCGTTCTTGGGCCCCAGTTCCTTCGACACCACCGAACCGACGCTGGGAAATTCCAGCGTGGACAGCGGCAGGTAACCCGTGAGCAGGTAATTGATGGCCCGCTCGTGATTGTTCTCGCGCGATTTCAGCGAGCGCAGAATGGTGTATTTGTCGGCCTGCTTCGCGGTGTAAGGCAGATGCTCGCAGATCTGGATGCCGGGAACGTTGGTGGAGATCGGCTTGAACTCTCCGCGGTATTCCTTGGGCGCGTCCGGCTTCATGTCGAAGGTGTCCATGTGGCCGCAGCCGCCGCTCTGCCACACCAGGATGCAGGAGACGTCCTTGCGCGCTGAAGCAGACGCGCCGCGCATCGCCTTGTCGAGCGTCAAGCCGAGAGCGCCGAGCGACCCGATGCGCATCAAATCGCGCCGCCCGAAAAGATCGGTGTGGTTGGTTACTTTCATGGCGTCACTTCATTTTAGCGAACGCATCCACGCCCGCTTTGGCAATCTGCCCGTCCTGATTGGACTGCACGCCGCTGACGCCGATGGCGCCGATGAGCTTGCCGTCCAGCATCAGCGGGATTCCGCCTTCTACCGGCGTCGCGCCGGGCAGTTTGAGAATGGCCTGGCGGCCGCCGGCCAGAGCATCCTCCAGGGCCTTCGAGGGACGCTTGAATTTCACTGCTGTGCGCGCCTTTTCGAGAGCTACTTCCACGCTGCCGATCTGCGTTTCGTCCATGCGCTGGAGATAGATCAGGTTGGCGCCGTCATCCAGCACGGCGATGACGACGTTCCAGGCGTTCTTTCGGGCTTCGGTTTCGGCCGCCGAGGCGATCTGCTTGGCGGCGTCCAGCGTCAGCGCTTTTTTCGTCGCCAGTTGAGCGGATGCGGTGGCGCACAAAAATAGGGTAACGGCCAGTACTTTCATCACACGCCATTTATATCACAGGCGCAACAGGATTGACCCCGTAGCCTGTTACAACAACTCGCCGCGCAACACCGTGACCGCCTGGCCGCCCAGCTTCACGCGGTCGCCTGCGACACGCACCTTCACCACGCCGCCTCGAGGCGAGGCCTGGAAAGCCAGGAACTCGTCCTTGCCGAGCTTCGCTTTCCAGTAAGGTCCCAGCGCGCAATGCGCCGAGCCCGTCACCGGGTCTTCGTCAATACCGGACCCGGGGGCGAAGAATCGCGACACGAAATCGTAATCCGCGCCGCGCGCGGTGACGATCACGCCACGCACCGGTAGCCGCTTCAACCGCGTGTGATCCGGCTCCAGGCGTCGGACCACCGCTTCACTCTCCAGTTCCACCAGGTAGTCGAACTGGTTGCGGCCGACGTAAAGCGGCTGCGCGCCCAGCGCTTCGGCCAGCCCGTCGGGCGGATCGCAGGGCCTTGCAAGCGTGGCTGGAAAGTCGAGCTCGATCCAATCACCCCTGCGGTCCGCGGTCAGCAGGCCGCTGAGCGTGTGGAAGCGGGCTTGTTCCTCGGGCCGCAGAAGCCCGTCTTCCCACAAGACATGCGCGCTGGCCACCGTGGCGTGGCCGCAAAGCTTCACCTCCACGGACGGCGTAAACCAGCGCAAATCGAAGCCGTCGGCGCGGCGCACCAGAAACGCCGTCTCGGCGAGGTTCATCTCCATGGCCACCGACTGCATCCACTGCGCGTCTCCCGGCTCCGGCAGAACGCACACGGCGGCGGGGTTCCCCGCGAAAGGCTTTGCCGTGAACGCGTCAACCTGAGTGATTTTCAAGCCCATGCAGGTAAGACGCGCCTACTTCTTAGCCGTCACGGTGATTTCGATTTTTGCCGTGCCGACCAGCTTGGCCACGCCGACCGTGGTCCGCACCGGACGCGGCTCGGGGAAATACTTGACGTAGACGGCGTTCATGCGGGGAAACAGCTCCATATCGGTCAGGTAGACGTTCACCGACACGACGTCGGAAAAATCCATGCCGCCTTCCTTCAGGATCAGGCCGATGTTGTCCAGCGTGTTCTTCACCTCGGCCTCGAAGTCGTCGGGGATCTTGTTGGCTTTCAGATCGCGGCCCACCTGGCCCGCCACAAAGAGCGTGTCGCCCACCAACAGTCCGGGGCTGAACGGGCCGCCTTTCGGAAACTCTTTCGGATGAATCAGCTTCTTCGCGGCGAAGCCCGGAGACGCGAGCAAGGCGCCGGCCAGCAAAAAGGAGAGGATACGCATAGGGGAATGCTAACATGGAAGATCATTCCGCAGGATAGCCAACCGGATGCATCAGCCCAGATTTCACTGGCCGCAACTTTACTTGTGTGTCGCGATGACGACGCTTGCCACGCTGTTGCTGGAGCTGTCGTTAACCCGAATTTTTTCCGTCGTTTTCTACTATCATTTCGCCTTCCTGGCCATCTCCATCGCGCTGTTCGGGCTCGGCGTGGGCGGCGTGTTTTCCTACGTCGTGGCCGGCTGGCGCGGTAACCTCTTCGCAAAACTAGGCCGTCTCAGCGCCATCAACGGCGTGCTGGTGGTGACGGCGCTGGCGGTGCTGCTGAGCCAGCCCGGAGATCTGAACTGGAAGCGCCTGGCGATCATTTATTTCTTTAACGCGCTGCCGTTCTTCTGCGCCGGGGCGATTGTTTCGCTGGCTATTTCGGAGACGGTCGAAAACATCGACCGGGTCTACTTCTTCGACCTTCTGGGCGCGGCCGGCGGCTGTCTGCTGCTGGTGCCGCTGCTGACCGGCATCGGTGGACCCAACACGGCGATCTGCTCGGCCATCCTGTTCGCGGCGACCGCCGCCCTCTGGTACAACATCGCAGGCGAATCGTCGGGCCGCGTGGCCAGCGTCGCGCTGGCGCTGGCCCTGGTCGCTCTGATTGTCGTGAACTGGAAGCAGGGAATTCTCGACGTCAAATACGCCAAGGGACAGAAGCTGGAAGGGGAAATCTTCGTCAAGTGGAATCCCTTCTCGCGCATCGCCCTTGCGCCGGAGCGCAACTCGAAAACGCCAACCATCTTCATCGACGCGGATGCCTCGACCCCAATCGCCAATTTTGATTTCGACCATCTCAGCGAATCCGACAGGCACGACCTGCTCTTCCAGGGTCCGGGCCTGCCCTACGGCGTGCGGCCGGGCGCCAAGACGCTGATCATCGGCCCGGGCGGCGGATGGGACGTGGCGAGGGCGCTGGCCAGAGGCAGCCGTGACATCACCGCGGTGGAGATCAATCCGCTGATCGCCACCACCATCATGCGACAGCGTTATCAGCACCTGAGCCGTGGGCTTTATCTGCGTCCCGACGTGCACATCTTCGTCGAGGATGGCCGCAGCTTCGTCCGTCGCTCCCAGGATAAGTATCAGGTGATTCAAGCGACGCTGGTGGACACATGGGCGTCCACCGCGGCCGGGGCTTTCGCGCTTTCCGAAAACAATCTGTACACGACCGATGCGTTTTACGACTACCTCAGACACCTGACCTCGGATGGCGTGCTGGCGTTCACCCGTTGGGGCTTCGAGCCTCCCCGCGAGTCTCTGCGGCTGCTGTCGCTGGCTAGAGAAGCGCTGGGCCGGCTAGGCGAGACGGAAGCCTGGCGTCACGTCATCATCTGCCGCCAGGGTTCGGTCAAAGGCTTTGGCGCCCTGGACACCGTGCTGATTTCCCGCAAGCCGTTTTCGCCGGAAGACGTGGCACGCGCCCGCGCGGTGATCGAGGAGGGGAAGATGCAGACCGTCTACCTGCCCGGCGAGCGGGTGTCCAACCCCTTCCACGCCTTTCTGCACGCCGCCGACCCGCTGGCATTCGAGCAGAGCTATCCTTTCGATATTTCGCCGGTGGGCGACAACCGGCCGTTTTTCTTCTACACGGTGCAGCCCCGCGACATCCGTGAATTTCTCAATGGCGCCAACAAATTCAGCGCCGATTACAAAATCAACCGCGCCGTGCCGCTGCTGTTCGGCCTGGTTGCGGTCAGCCTCGTGGCGACGGTGGTGATCTTAGCACTGCCGCCGGTGGTGCTCGGCACGCGTCTGCCGCGTGAGCCAGGCGTGCTGGCGTTTCTGTTCTACTTCCTCGCCATCGGTGTCGGCTACATCCTGGTGGAGGTGGCGCTGATCCAGAAGTTCGTCCTTTTCCTGGGCCATCCGACGTATGCCTTGACGGTGGTGATTTTCTCCATGCTGGTAGCGTCCGGCGCTGGCAGCTTCCTCAGCCGGAAAACGATCGGCGCTTCAGACGGACGCTGGATGGCGGTGCTGGCCACGGTGTGCGGACTGGTCGCGCTGATGGCGGCCGTGCTCTCGCCACTGCTCACGGCCGGAGTCGGCTGGCCGCTTCCGGTGAAGGTGATCGCGACGATTCTGCTGATCGCCCCGGCGGGCTTCGCCATGGGGATGCCTTTCCCACGCGGCCTGTCGCGCGTGGAAGAGCGCCATGCCCCATCGGTGCGCTGGGCCTGGTCGTTGAATGCGGCGTCGAGCGTGCTGGGCTCGGTGCTCTCGATCGTGCTGGCCATCTATCTCGGCCTGACGCAGACGTTGCTGGCCGGCGGCGCGCTTTACCTAGTGGCGCTGCTGGTAGCCCGCCGGTGCGGTGCGGCGCCTGTACCGGCAAGCGCCCGCTGAGCAATATACTGAGGGATACCGCCTTCATGTTTCTGGCCCTTCTTGTCTGGATCGTCGCTGCCGGCGTAGGATGGCTGTTCGCCGGAAAGTTCTCTTCCCTTCCCCCGGCCATCAACCAGCACGCTGTTGCGTTCGACCGCCAGTTCGGACTGACGCTCGGAGTCACCGGAGCGATCTTCGTTCTGGCTCAGGCCGCTCTCGGTTTCATGGTCTGGCGGCACCGCAAGCGCAAGCAGGCGCGGTTCATCGAAGGCGACAATCGCCTGGAATTCCTTTGGACCGGCGCCGCTACCGTCTTGTTTCTGGGTCTGCTCTTCACCGGATCGAAGATCTGGGCCGACGTGCAGCTTGCCACTCCGCCAGCCGGGGCGGCACGTGTGGAAGTGAGCGCCAAGCAGTTCGCCTGGGCCTTCCGCTATCCCGGTCCCGACGGCAGGTTCGGACGCACCAACATACGCCTGGTGAACGACGCCGCCGGCAATCCGTTCGGCATCGACGAGAAAGACCCAGCCGGAAAAGACGACATCGTCAGCAGCTCTCTCCGCGTCGCCAAAGGCCAGCCCGTAGTCCTCCTGCTCACCGCCCGTGACGTGATCCACAACTTCTTCGTCCCGGAGCTGCGCATCAAGCAGGACCTGGTGCCCGGCATGATCATTCCGCTGGTTGTGCAGGGCGACCGCGAAGGCGTCTACGAAGTAGCCTGCTCGGAGCTGTGCGGCCTGGGCCACCACCAGATGCGCACCACGATGCAGGTGATGACGGCGGAGGAATTCGAGCGCTGGAAACAGGAGCCGCAGAAATAAGATGGCGACTTCCGCCCATCAAGCGCCGCGCGGTTTCCTCAGGCGCTACGTCTTTTCGACCGATCACAAGGTGATCGGCATCCAGTACTGGTTCCTGGCGTTGTTCTCCGTCGTACTGGGCGTGCTGCTTTCGCTGGCCATGCGCTTTCACGTGGTCTGGCCGGATACGCGGGTCAAGCTCTTCGGCTCGCTCTGGCCGGACGGCGCGCCGGGCGGCGTGATGACGCCGGAGTTGTACCTCTCCCTGATGACCATCCACGGCACCATCATGGTCTTCTTCGTCCTGACCACGGCCCCGCAATCCGGCTTCGGCAACTTCGCGCTTCCGCTTCAGATCGGCGCGCCCGACATGGCATTCCCAGTGCTGAACATGCTCTCGTTCTGGACCACAGCGGCCGGCCTGGCGGCGCTGGTGGCGGCCTTCTTCGTCGAAGGCGGAGCGCCGATCGCTGGCTGGACGGCTTATCCGCCGCTGAGCGCCCTGGGCGCCATCGCGGGACCCGGCATGGGCGCGGGGATGAACCTCTGGATCGTCAGCATCG
>JACXTT010009440.1_pt1 | contig 13322 bp, 13 predicted proteins | sample 9270951 | NCBI WGS metagenome assembly JACXTT01 (sample SAMN15532306, study PRJNA645909) | rock metagenome | isolation source: weathered quartz diorite | place: Puerto Rico | collected 2017-06-21
GCTCAGCAACGGGCAGAAGCAGGTATGCTTCTTGCAAGGGAAACGGGGTTTGGGACCTTGTTGTCAGCAGGGATGATCAGACGGGGTTGGGCATTGGCGGAGCAGGGGCAAATAGAAGAAGGGCTGGCGCAGATGCACCAGGGTCTGGCCGCCAGGCGGACCACCGGAGCAGAACTCGCACAGCCGTATTTCCTTGCCCTACAGGCCGAGGTGCATGGGAAAATGGGACAGAGAGAACAAGCCCTTGCTCTGCTGACCGAGGCGCTAGCTGCGGTACACACGACTGGAGAGCGCCGCTTGGAGGCGGAGCTGTACCGGCTCAAAGGGCAGCTGACGCTGCAAAAGTTTCAGCTTTCAGATTCCAAGTTTCAAGTTGCCAAGCCCCGACCCCTGGCCCCTAGCCCCCAGGTGGAAGCCGAAGCGTGTTTTCACGAGGCCATCGCTGTTGCTCGTCGGCAAAGTGCGAAGTCTTTGGAACTGCGAGCCGTAATGAGCTTGGCTCGACTGTGGCAGCAACAGGGCAAGATGGAAGAAGCCCGGCAGATGCTGGCAGAAATTTACGGCTGGTTCACCGAAGGGTTCGACACGCCCGACCTTAAAGACGCAAAAGCATTGTTGGAGGAACTAGATAGGGAGGCTACAATAACCCCCGGCAAAAAGCGCAAGAGCGTGGAGAGGCGCCTGGGGCGCAAGGCAAAGAAGCCTACCTGGTCGTAAAGGGATTTATGAAGATTGCATACTCTCCTGATGCCGATGTGCTGACGATTCAACTACGTATGGGAAAGCCAACCGACTCTAGAGATATTGCTGAGGGAATGATCGTACACTTCTCGGCAAAGGGGCAGCCCCTGGAAATCGAGATTCTTGACGCTTCCAAAGTCGTGTAGAAAAAGGATGTCGAAATTTCTTTAGACGCTCTCTTCTCTGCCGCCTGAGGTCTCTGGCGCCATGCTCCGCCACCTGCACATCAAAAACCTCGCTCTGATCGACGACCTGGAGTTGTCGTTCGACCGTGGGCTCAACGTCATCACCGGCGAGACCGGTGCGGGCAAGAGTCTGCTCATGCAGGCCCTGGGACTGGCAGTCGGTGGCCGGGCCGCAGCCGAACTGATCCGTCACGAAACCCAAGAGGCGATGGTCGAGGCCGTTTTTGCGATCGAAAACCAACGCATCGCTCAGCTTCTGGAAGAAGGCGGCTACGCCGCTGACGACGAGCTGCTGGTGCGGCGAGTGATCTCGCAGAACGGGCGTGGACGCGTCTATCTCAACGGCGCTGTTGCTACCGTCACTGTCCTCCGCCAGGTCGGCGAGCGACTCTTGCACATTTACGGCCAGCATGAACAACAAATCTTGCTCGAAGCCGAGGCCGCCCTGGGACTCCTTGATGGGTTCGCGGGATTGAGCACGCAACTTGGGGAGATGGGAAAACGCTCCCAGACGTTGCGTCATGCCTGGACCCGTTTGCAGGCGCTTACTACGGGGAAAGCGGCGGCTGAGGCACGACGCGAACTGCTGCGCTTTCAGGTCGATGAGATCGAGCGAGCCGCGCTGCGGCCTGGCGAGGAAGAAGCCGCGCGCCAGGAAAAAGCTATTCTGCTCAACGCTGAGAAGCTTGCGCAGGGAGTAGCGGCGGGAGAGGAGATGTTGTCCGCCGGCGAAGAAGCAGTCTCCGACCGCTTGGGGCGTCTGCTCACGCGGCTACGCGAACTGGCCCGTATCGACGACAGTCTTAAAGACGTGCTGGTCCTGCTGAGCGGAGGCCTGGCGCAGATCGAAGAAGCCGCCTTGCATCTACGCAAATACGGCGAACATCTGCGTGTGAATCCTGAGCGTCTGGAAGAGATCGACGCGCGCCTCACCCTGCTCTCGCGCCTAAAGCACAAGTACGGTGGCAGCGTCGAGGCCATCCTGGCGCTGCAAGAGACCCTCGCACAGGAACTCCAACAGATCGAAGGGGGAGAAGAGTCGCTCGCAGTGCTCCGACAGGAAGTGGACACCGCTGCTACGGCTGCTTGGGCACAGGCGCAGGATCTGTCGCTTGCCAGACATGCGGCTGCGCAAACCCTGGAAGCACGCATGAGCGAAGAACTGGCCGCACTCGGGATGAAAGGCGCGACCTTCAGTGTGCGCTTTCAAGAGGAGAGGACGAGTGAGGTGGGTGAGGCTGCCGGTGAGCCTTTCCTGCGTGGCGCTCAGCGGCTGCGAGACACCGGCTGTGATCGCGCAGAGTTTTATCTTTCGGCAAACCCGGGCGAACCGCTTCTGCCCTTAGTCCAGGTTGCTTCCGGCGGGGAACTTTCGCGTCTGATGTTGGCGCTCAAGGCGCTGAGCGCGGCTGCGGGCGAAGCCCCGACACTGATCTTCGATGAAGTAGATGCGGGCATTGGCGGTGCGGTAGCCGAGGTCGTGGGACGCCGGTTAAAAGCTCTGGCCCGACAACGCCAGGTGCTCTGCATCACCCATCTGCCACAGATCGCGGCTTTTGCCGATCATGCTTACACCGTGGTCAAGAACACGACGAAGGGACGCACCGTCTCGTCGGCTAAGAGACTCACTCAGAGTGAACAACTCCAGGAACTCGCGCGGATGCTCGGCGGGGTGGAAGTCTCCGCCGAGGCGAAACGCCACGCCCGCGAGATGCTGGAGGGAGCGCGACGAGGGTAAAGGACGTGAAACGTAAAAGAAAGTTCGTGCTCTCTGTTTTCCACCTTACGGTTTACGCTTGCCGTTTTATTCTCATTTCCCGTCTTGCATTTCGGGAACAATAGGCACATGTAGAGCGGTAAGGAGGAGCGGCATGGATTTTTCGTTTTCTGCTGAGGAAGGACGTTTTCGTCAGGACCTACGTGAATGGCTGAAGAACAATCTCCCTTCAGGCTGGGGCACGTCCGCTTTCAAGGTGCCCAAGGGTGACGAACGCATCCAGTTTCTGCGCGACTGGCAACGTAAGATGCATGCCGGCGGCTACCTGGGTCTTTCGTGGCCGAAGGAATATGGTGGCCGCGGCGCCTCGATGATCGAGCTAGCGATCTTCAATGAAGAGATGGCCCGAGTCGAAGCGCCTGGCCCGCTCAACGTCCTGGGCCTCAGCATGGCTGGTCCCACTATCATCGTCCATGGCACGGAAGAGCAGAAAAAACGCTACCTGCTCAAGATTCTCAATTGCGACGAGATCTGGTGCCAGGGCTTCTCTGAGCCTGGCTCAGGTTCGGACGTGGCCTCAATCCGCACGAAGGCTGACTTGCAGGGCGATGAATTTATCGTCAACGGACAAAAGGTGTGGACCAGCCTAGCGCATATCGCCGACTGGTGCATGCTGCTCGTGCGGACTGACCCTAACGCGCCCAAACATCGCGGCATGTCGTATATCCTCGTGGACATGAAAAGCCCGGGGATTACCGTGCGCCCTCTCAGGCAAATGACCGGCGAATCGGAGTTCAACGAGGTTTTCTTCGAAGACGTCCGCGTTCCCCGTGCCAACCTCGTCGGCGAGATGAACAACGGCTGGGGTGTAGCGCTGACCACGTTGATGAACGAACGTGGCACGGCGTCGTTTGGCACGCAGGCCCGCTTCCGCATCATCTATGATAATCTCGTGACCCTAGCGAAAAAGTCTGCGGTCAATGGTCGTCCTGCGGCTCAGGATCCCATGATTCGCCAGCAGCTCGCGCAACATCTGATTGACGTCGAGATCCTCAAGTACAATTGTTTCCGTAACTTCACCCGCCTGCTACGTGGAGGAACGCCAGGACCTGAAGGATCGATTCTCAAGCTGTGGTGGAGCGAGTTGAATCAACGCATGCAAGAAACCGCCATGACTTTGCAGGGAGCCTACGGCCAGCTTCTGCGCGATTCCCTGTGGGCGGTGGAAAGTGGCCGCTGGCAATATAACTTCCTGCGCTCGCGTGCCAACACTATCGAGGCTGGCACCTCCGAAATCCAGCGCAACATCATCGCTGAGCGCGTCTTGCAGATGCCGAAAGGGCGATAGCTCATGGCTGATGGCCTGTAGCTTATGGCAAGAGGTTTATGCCATAGCGCGAACGAAGTGAGCGAGCCATCTACCATATACTATCTGCCAATATGAGGAGTCGCTATGGATAGAGATCTCATGCTTTCCCTTTACCGTGATATGATCCGCATCCGCCGTTTCGAAGAGGAGGCGGCGCGGTCATACACGCGCGGCAAGATGGGGGGATTCCTTCACCTCTATATCGGTGAAGAGGCAGTAGCCGTCGGTGCTATCTCCGCAGTCGAACCCACTGACTACATTCTCGCCACCTACCGTGAACACGCCCATTATCTTGTGCGGGTCGGCGACATGAAGGCAGCGATGGCCGAGTTGTTTGGCAAAGAGACGGGCTGCTCTAGGGGTCGTGGTGGATCGATGCATTTCTTTGATGTGAAAAAACGCTTTATGGGTGGCCATGCCATTGTTGGTGGCCACGTCCCGATTGCCGCGGGCATCGCGTTCGCTTCGAAGTATCGTGGCGAGCCAGATGTGACTCTCTGTTTCTTCGGTGAGGGCACGGCCAATATGGGCGCCTTTCACGAGGGCATGGCTCTGGCGGCGTTGTGGAAACTGCCGGTGGTATTCATCTGCGAAAACAATCTCTATTCGATGGGCACCCCGCTGTACCGCACCCTAGCGGTCGAAGATGTGGTCGTGCGCGCCAAGGGTTACCCCATGGCGCAAGAGATTGTAAACGGCGACGACGTGATGGAGGTGCGTGAGGCGGTGCGTCGTGCTGCCAAACGAGCCCGCGCAGAAAGCCTGCCGATTCTGGTCGAAGCTAAGACGTACCGATTCCGTGGGCATTCGATGTCCGACCCGGCCAAGTATCGTACCAAGGAAGAGGTCGAGGAATGGATGAAGCGCGATCCCATCCGCATCCTCGCACAGCGCATCTATGAACTAGGAGTGGCAACTGAGACCCAGTTGAAAGCACTCGATGATGAAGCCAAGCAGGAAGTCGCCGAGGCGGTCAAATTCGCCGATGAGTCGCCAGTGCCTGACCCGGCTACTCTGTACGAAGAGGTCTACAGTGAAACCGAGCCACAGCAGGAAGAAGAGAAGGTTGTGCCCCTGCCGAGACGAGCACGGGCCGGTGGGTGATTGAAGCAGGAAAGGAGTGTCTATTACGAACCCTCACCCATGCCCTCTCCCTTTTAGGGAGAGGGTCTTCCCTCTCCTCTCTGAGGAGAGGGTCAGGGTGAGGAGTCCTTCGAAGGAATATAACCATGCGTGAACTGACTTATCGTGAAGCCCTGCGCCAAGCCATGGCCGAAGAAATGGAACGCGACGAGCGCGTGTTTCTCATGGGTGAGGAAGTCGGCTACTACAATGGTGCCTACAAAGTCTCGGAAGGATTGCTTGATCGTTTCGGCGAGCGTCGAGTGGTGGATACGCCTATTGCCGAAACTGGATTTGCTGGGGTTGGCATCGGCGCAGCGATGGTCGGCTTGCGGCCTATCATTGAATTTATGACCTGGAACTTTTCCCTGTGCGCGTTTGATCAGCTCGTCAATAATGCCGCGAAACTCCGGTACATGTCCGGCGGTCAGGTTTCGCTGCCCATTGTTTTTCGTGGGCCTGGTGGTGCGGCCCACCAACTTGCGGCCCAACACTCACAGGTGGTGGAGAATCTCTATGCCTATGTCCCTGGCCTCAAGGTGATCACGCCTTCGACCCCATACGATGCCAAGGGCTTACTCAAGAGTGCCATCCGGGACGACAACCCCATCGTCTTCATTGAGGGCGAAGGGCTGGTTGGCCGAAAGGGGCAGGTACCGGAGGAAGAGTACACCATTCCTCTCGGCAAAGGAGATGTGAAACGGGAGGGCAAAGACGTCACGGTCATTGCCTGGTCAAAGATGGTGTTCGTCGCGCTCGAAGCGGCGACGGAGCTGGCCAAAAATGGGATCGAGGTGGAAGTGATCGATCCCCGTACGATCCGGCCGTTAGACGAGGCATTGATCCTGCGTTCGGTAAAGAAGACCAACCGCTGCGTGATCGTCGAAGAAGGATGGCCGTTTGCGGGCGCCGGTGCGGAGATCTCCTATCGCATCACTAGTGGGGCTTTTGACTACCTTGATGCGCCGATTGCACGGGTGACCGGGGAGGATGTTCCCATGCCTTACGCCAAGAACCTGGAACACCAGGTTCTGCCTAGCGTTGAGAAGGTAGTCGCGGCGGTTAAAAGCGTGCTCTATCGCTCGTAAACCTTCTCATTGGAGAAGAAGATGGAGAGCGTGTGCCGTGCGCTCCCACAACAGGAAGAGAGATGTCCCTGCGTGCCGTTGCGGTCGTGCTTTTGCTGAACTGGGTTCTCTTTATTCCCGTACCCGGACAGGCGATTCCCGGCGTCTTCACCTCGGAGCGCGGTGCCGGTCCAGGACATGCGCTTGCCCATCTGACTTCCAGGGTACTGTTTAACAACACTCGCTCCCAGGAGGGAACGCCCATTCTCGCTTATGGTTATTTGTCCCACGTGGATGGAATGCCGGCAGCGACAAAAACAGAAGACGAATCGTCCGCCGCGCTCACCATCGTGATCGAAGGCCGGGTGGTCGACTTGGAGCAAAGCGACTCAGTCTTCATGGTGGAAAGCGAAGGGACACTGCGGGTGTTTTTCGCTCCGCAAGCCAAGCGCAGTTTCGCTCACCCTGACAGTTTTCGCAGCGGTGAGGAAGTGGCGACGTATAACCTCAGGCGCTATGTGTTCTTCAACTCGACCAGCGACTGGTTGCAAGACCGCAGCTTCGCGAGCCTTGTCTCCAGTACCCCCTTCACGCTTCGAGGCACAGCCATTGACCTGAGGGGTTTGTGGGGGACGCAACTCATCATTGAGGCGCAGGCGCGCGGCAGGGAAGCGCAGCCTTCTCCACTGTCGGAATATTCGGCCGCGATTCCTTACACTGGTGCGCTTTTCATCGGGGGCGAGCGCACGGAGCGCACCTCCCCTGGTCCTTTCTTCCCAGGAGAGGGAATTCCTCCCTCTCCCTCTGGAAGGCGGGAGGGGTGAGGGTTTTGCCTCACCCGGTGGAAACTACCGTACAGTATCCAGATTCTTCTGCGCGCGAGAAAAATTCGGATTAAGACGCAAGGCCGCTTCAAACTCGGCTGCGGCGTCCGCCTTGCGCCGCAGGCGTACATAGAGTTCTCCTAACTCATTGTGTGCGACGTCGTCACTCGGACAGAGGCCGAGTCCTTCCCGATACAGATCGACGGCCTCCTCAGGCCTTGCGGCTTTGCGGGCGGCGGAGAAAGAGCGAAATGCGCGGTTACAGGCGTCGCGCTCTTTTTCTTCTTTTTGCCGTTGTTGCTGAAGAGCATCAGCTTCTTGCCGAAGCTGCTCGGCCTGTTGCTTGAGCCGGGCGATTTCGGCACGCTGCTGTTCAAGCTGGGTATTGTCAAAGAGACTACAGGCAGAAAGGAGCACAGGAGCGTAAAGAGGAAACAACGCAAAGGGGAAACGACAAAAAAGGGAAACGGTGATCTTTTTCATGCTCGTGTCATCCCCCGAATTGAGCTGCTGGTAGCATTGCTCCTCCCGAGCGCTAGAAGTTGTCTTTCAGAAACCGGGTCTTTTCCAACACCGACACCGGATCGAGCGTCAGCGTGGGAAATTGTTTTTTGATGTTGGCCTGCAGTTCGGAACTCGTGACCCGCACAAAGGGATTGATCTCCTTCTCTTCCGCCACAGTCGAGGGAACCGTTGGCAGCTTTTTCGCCCGCATCTCTTGTGCCCACCGGAGCTTAGCTTGCGCCTGCGTGTTATTCGGTTCCAGGGTCAGAGCAAACTTTAGGTTCTTCTCGGTGTACTCGTGTCCGCAATAAACGCGGGTGTCGTTTGGCAGGGACATCAGCTTGACCATGTTGTTGTGCATGTCCGTGGCTGTGCCCTCAAACAAACGGCCGCAGCCGGCGATGAACAGGGTATCGCCCGTGAACACGGCCTTGTCTTTCAGAAAGTGCAACGCGACGTGACCACTGGTATGGCAGGGAATGAAGAGGAAACGACCTTCAAGTCCACCAATTTTCAGGCTGTCGCCTTCGTCCACCAGATTGGTGATGCACGGAGTACGATCTTTGTCACGTTTATGGCCATACACTTTGAGACCGGGGAACTCTTTCACCAATTCCTCATTGCCGCCGACGTGGTCCCAATGGTGATGGGTGTTGATGATGGTAGTGAACTTCACTCCCTCGCGTTTAACCGCTGCGGCCACCGGCTTCGCCTCGGAGGGATCAACCACCCCGGCTTCATTGGTGGCTTCATCGACGACCAGATAGGCATAATTGTCCATCAGCACAGGAATGGGGAGTATTTTCATCGCCGTCTCCTTTTGGCTCTCACCTGGGAAAAACGTGGGGCTTATCGTACACAAGAGATCTCTCCCCGGTCAAGCGCAACGCCGTGTTGCGAGAGGGGCTGTGACTGAGCTAAGAGGAAGATACGAACAGCCGCAGGGAGGCGCATTATGCAGGGCATCATGGATCACATCGTGCTCAATGCCGAAGAGGTCGAAGTGCTAGTGCGATTTTACACCGAGGTAGTTGAGCTGGAGCCGGAGCGAATCGAAGAATTTCGCAGCGGGCAAGTGCCTTTTCCGTCGGTGCGCATCAACGCCGGCACGGTCATCGATTTGGCGCCCAGAGCGATGTGGGAGAACGCTCAACTCCGTACGCGCGGACGCCCGAACCTGAACCATTTCTGTTTGACTCTAGAAAAGTCCGACTGGGAGAAACTGCGAGAGCGCCTGGTTACACGGCAAATTGCCCTCGAAGGTCCGGTACCGCGCTGGGGTGCTCGTGGCCACGGGACCTCTTTCTATTTTCATGATCCTGAGGGCAACGAGATCGAGGCACGGTATTATGGAGAGTCAATCGGCCACTGACTACCGCGGTGGCGACATTGCCGAAGCCGAACCGGCCGTGCCAGGTTGGTCGATGCCGGTGGATCATTTGTTCATGTGAACAGGACGGCGAGGAAAGGACGGAGCCGTGCGACACGGCTCCATGGTGACTTTACTGCCCCATCGGAAACCCATATAGCTTCGCCGCATTCTCATACACAACCTTCCGACGCGTCGATTCCGGCAGGTGTCCAAGCTGCTTCTGCAAAAATTCCTGTGAGTCTGGCCAGATGCCGTCTGGATGGGGAAAGTCTGACCCCCACATCACATTGTTGACGCCGACCTTCTCAATGATGTCGATGCCGGTCTGGTCCTGCTGGTACGTGGCATACATTTGCCGGTACCAGTACTCACTGGGTTTCAGCTTGAGTTCGAGATCTTTGAACTGATCTTCCCATTCGTAATCCATACGCTCCAGTGCATAGGGAATCCAGCCAATGCCCGCTTCGCCGATGACAATCTTCAAGTTGGGGTAGCGTTCCAACGCGCCGCTGTAGATGACCGCTGCCAGCGCCTCGACCATGGACATCTGGAATCCGGTCAGCAGAGTCGCCAACCAAAGACGGCGAGCGCGATGGTTGGTGAGCCAAGTCATATCCGTTTTCGGGCCGATCGTATGAAAGTGCACGGGAATACCACATTCATGTGCGGCTTCCCACAGCGGGTTCCAGTCTTCGTGCCAGAGCGGCATCATCCCCGGAGAAACTGGGATCTCGGCTCCTCTGAGCCCCATCCGCGCGCAGCGTCGCAGCTCCTCCGCCGCCTGCCCCGGTGAGAACGTCGGGAGACAGGCGATTGCAGCTAGGCGCTCCGGACAGGCTCGACAAAAGTTGGCGGCAAAATCGTTATAGATGCGCACGACTGTCTCAACGATTGCGGAGTCCTGCAGACGGAATGCGGCGCCGAGAATACCGTAGAGGACCTCTCCCACAACGCCGTCCCGGTCTTGATCACGGAGGCGGAATTCTGGTGTGGACGTCCGCAGAATTCCCCGCTTGTAATCCTCATACAGGCCTTCTGCGGCCATACGATCTGACCTGTAGATTTGGCCGGGAATATAGGGCCGACCAGCCGACCCCATACCGCCTGCTAGACCCAGGTTGGTCCCATTATGCGCCACCCAGGTCTTTCCCTCTGGGGATTCCACCACTTTAGGCATTTTGCCTTTCAGCGCTGCTGGCGCGTTTTCTGTAAAGAGCGTTGGCGGCAACCACGGGAGATCGATGTGACCGTCGGCTGAAATCACGGGGTGATTGAACATAATCGTATCCTCCATTTTGTCTTTCTCTTTAGCAGAAAGCCCCCCTCTCAGAAAAGCGGCGCGACAGAGCCCTCCTACTTTGGTATGGTTATGCGAGCACGGAAGAGTTTGGAGACCACAACGTGAACCGGCGGACTTTCTACACCCTGAACCTTGCCGTCTTTACCGGCAACCTCGGCATGGGCATTGTCATCCCGTTCATGCCGATCTACGCCAAAAAAATGGGAGCCACTGGGCTCACTATTGGTATCTTCTTTGCCAGCTTTCCCCTAGCCCAGATGCTGTTCATGCCGCTTATCGGCCGGCTGTCAGACCGGCACGGACGCAAGGGATTCATCGCTGTAGGGCAGTTGCTCTGCTGCCTCCTCTCGCTGTGGTATGTCTACGCCCCGGACATCTTCTATCTCATCCTTGGTCGCTTTATGCAGGGAGGCAGCATCGCCCTGATCTTTCCGATTGCCAACGCGTATGTCGGTGACCTCGCGCCACCACAGAAGCGCGGCACATATATGGGAATTTTTAATTTGTTTCTGACGAGCAGTTTTGGCATGGGCCCGCTCGTAGGTGGCTGGCTCAGTGATGCGTATGGCATGGAATCTAGCTTCTACTGGATGGGGGGGCTCAACGCCGTGGCTTTCCTAGCCATACTTCTACTCTTGCCAGAGGCGCCTCCTGCTCTTCATGCCAAGGCGCAGCCCTCTTCTTATCGCGACCTTTTACGCAAGCCCAAGGTTCAAGGTCTGGCGTTCTATCGCATGGTGAGTTCTATCCAAATGGGATTGTGGTTCTCTTTCCTGCCCCTTTTCGCCATTGAAGTGCTGAAGATGAACAATGGCCAGATTGGCACTGTGCTCGCGACTTATATGCTGGTCAGTTCTCTAGTGCAAGTGCCTTTTGGCCGCCTGGCGGATCGTATGAATAGATATGTGCTGATTACCGTCGGCGGATATCTGGCCTCTCTGGCCTTTACCGGCGTCTTCTTTGCCCAGGGATTCGTCCATCTCCTGCTCATCGGCGCTATCGCCGGCGCTATGGGAGGCATGTCGATGCCCGCCCTGACCGCCCTTGCCGCAGACGAAGGTCATCATGGTGGGATGGGAGCAATCATGGGGGTCCTGAATATGGCGATGAGTGCCGGCATGATGCTTGGTCCCGTCTTGGCCGGCGGACTTGCCGAGCTTGTTGGCCTCCGTCTACTCTTTGTTTTCAGCGGGGTGGTTGGGGTCCTGGGCACCCTGTTATTTGGCTGGTTGAGCAGGGAACACAGAGCAGCGGCTGTGGTGGCGCCTGAACTAGCGGAGCGACAGACGGAGGTCAGTTGATTGAACCATTAAATCATTGAGTCATTGAGTCATTGAAATCTTGAAACGATGGGGTAATAGATCACTGAAACAATGAGTCACTGAAACAATGAATCAATATTACGGCTCTTTGGTTACCACCAACCCGCTTCCCCGCAGCATCGGCGAGCCATCGATCGCGCAGACCGCAGCTGCGCCGGGGACCTGGCGCTGCTCTGCGCGTCCGGTGACCTGAAACACGGCTTCGGCAATGTGACCCATCCCGTGCAGCCGCCCCTCGCTCAGGCTGCCGCCGAAGGTATTGACTGGTAACTCTCCCTCCAGCGCAATGCGGCCATCTTGAATGAAAGCGTACGCCTCGCCTTGCGGGCAAAACCCGGCTGCTTCGAGCCAGTAAAGCGTCGAAGGACTGAAGCCGTCGTAGAGTTCTGCGGCATCCATATCCTGCGGACCGAGTCCTGACGATAACCAAAGCTTGTTTGCTAGCGAACTACCGCAGGCGATGTAGTCGTCGAGCGCATAGTGAAACAAGGTGCGTCGGCGGCTGGTGTTTTGCCCGTACCCAGCCACGTATGCTGGGAGATTACGCAGATCCCGTGCCCGTTCTGCCGTGGTCAGAACTAGTGCCACACAACCTTCCACTGGAATATCACAGTCAAAGAGGCAGAGCGGCTCGGCAATCCAGCGCGCGGCTATGTAGTCTTCGCGCGTCATCGGCGTAGTGTAGAAAAAGGCGCGCGGATTTAGGTTGGCGTTGCGGCGACTGTTAACGGCAAAGGTTGCTAGATGTTCCCGCGTCGCTCCGTACTTGTGCATGTAACGCTGCCAAGCCATAGCATGCCACTGGAAGATACTGGTGCAGCCGTAGGGCGCGACGAACTGGGCTTCGCCGGAGGCGCGCGTACTTGACCACGCGCCGTAGCGGCCACGCGGTTGGTGGAGCGCACGCCAGACGAGTACATAATGGCATGCTCCGGCAAGCAGCGCATGCACCGCTTCGATGACCGGGCTGGCGATCATCCCGGTCTCGATCTGCGCGTACCAGCGGATATCTGGCGCTAGAGACAGATGGTTAATGATGTACACGACGCTGACGACATCTTCGCCGTCGCGGCTGCCAGCGCCGAGAAACGGCGCGTCGGGATACGTGGCCAAGCCATCGACCTGTTCCGGCGCGACACCGGCATCGGTGAGAGCAGCCCGGCACGCATCCAGTGCCAGCACTCCTAGTGGCTTCTGTGAGTGACGTGTCAGAGCGGAGTAACCAACGCCGACGATCGCGGTTTTGCCTTTGCCTGTCCACATATTGACCCCTTAAACACTGGTAGTGAGAATTTGCAGGAGCTTGATTTATCAAGCCCGTTTCTGGGTTCGATCAATCCCGTTCGTCCTGAGCGTAGCGAAGCAAAGTCGAAGGATGAACAGCCGTTTGTCACGGGAAGGGACGAGCTATTTCTGAAATTTCAGAATCGGCCCCTTCCATTTGCACGATACCAGCTTCGTTTCATACCAGCCGAAACTGCGGCAGTGTTACATCGGTGTCCACATCCTCGAAATAGGCCTCCACCCGCCCGCCGATACGAACCTTGTCCTTTTCCGAACCCGGCAAGTTCGAGACCATAAACAGTAGCGGTTGCTCTTCCAACTCCACGAGAATGTTGACGTAAGGAATCTGATCCTCAAAGCCGGCGATATTAGGCTGGTGCATGACTGTAAAGCTGTAGATCGTGCCTCGGCCACTGACCGGCTCGAACTGAAGTTGTTGCGACTGACAAGCATCGCACGCCGGTCGCGGCGGATGGTTGAAATAACCACAGTCCTGGCAACGCTGCACAACCAGC
>JACXTT010009441.1_pt1 | contig 13320 bp, 12 predicted proteins | sample 9270951 | NCBI WGS metagenome assembly JACXTT01 (sample SAMN15532306, study PRJNA645909) | rock metagenome | isolation source: weathered quartz diorite | place: Puerto Rico | collected 2017-06-21
CCAGCCTTGCCCGCTCGTCGGTCGAAAGTATCAGCTTCGGTTTCCGCCCACCCATCACCCAATCATGATACCCGACCCCCGGCTTCCTCGTAAATGTTTTAGCGAAACGCTATACTAGTACGCCATCCCCTCGTCGTCCAGGCCGAAGTAGTGGCCGAGCTCGTGAATGACGGTGTCGCGGATCTCGTGCAGCGCGTCGCCGCGCGTGTGCGCCACGCGAAGGATGGGGCCGCGGAAGATGGCGATCTGATCGGGAAGGCGGATAGAGTCGTAGCTGCGCTCGGTCATCGGCGTGCCGCGGTAGATGCCGAGCAGCTCGTCGGCATGCTCGTCGAGCACGTCGAGGTCCTCGTCGGTCGGCTCCTCCTCGACCACGATGGCCACGTTGTCCAGGAGCGCCGCGAACCGCTGCGGCAGCTCGCCGAGCGCCTGCTCGACGAGCTGCTCGAATTCGCGGCGGGAGATGCGGATCACATCACCAGCCTGGGATGATGTTGAATCCGAAGACCCAGTTGCGACCCGGCCGCTGGAACGGATGCGCGTAGTAGAGCTCGATGGGGATGTAGCTCAGCAGCAGGCGCGTGGCGATGCCCGTGCTGACCACCGGCACGCGCTCGTTCGTGTTCGTCTTGAACTTGAGCTTCGCGCTCTGGTTGTCAGTCCACGCCGCGCCGGCGTCGACGAAGCCCACCAGCTCCGTGGGGATGAAGCCCGACAGCAGGCCGAACTCCTTCGTCCCGAATAGCGGCACGCGGACTTCCGCGTTGGCCACGGCGATCTTCGATCCCACCAGCCGGTCGAAGACCGGGCAAGAGCTCGGGTTCGAGCCGCACTCCGAGGCGCTGATGGAGTCGATCTCGTAGCCGCGGACCAGCGACTGCTGGCCGAGGTACAGCGGCGAGATGCGCGGGTCCTCATCGTTCGCGCCGTAGCGACCGTAATGGATGCCGCGCAGGGCGAAGGTCACCGGGTTCAGGAAGAAGTACTTGCGCCAGTCGGCGAGCGCGGTCTCGAAGTGCAAGTCGCCGCTGAGCACCTCCCCCTCGTAGCGGTAGCGCGTCCCCTTGATCGGGGAGACGAAGCCGAAGATCGAGCTGTCGCCGACGAAGGCGGCCGAGCTGTGCACGAGATTAAGCGACAGCGAGCTGCCGAGCTGCGTGACCTGCCGGCCGACGATGGTGTTGCCGACGATGAAGACCTGCTCCAGCTCCGACTTGATCGACTGGTGTTGGCCGCCGACGGAGAGCTCGATGCGCCGCGTCTGACTGAACGGATACTGCGTGATGGCGGAGACGTCATCGAAGCGGCTGATGTCGCGCTGCTGTTGGACCACGTCGGCCACGACCGGCTGGCCGTTGAGGTTGATGACTTGCTGCGTGACCGTATTGAAGGCGCTGATGTACGGCAGATGCACCACATCGACGCCCCAGTTGAAGCGGTGCTGCTGGTTCAGATAGAAGACTTCGCCGGAGATCTGGTCGGCGAACGTGCCGATGCCCGACGTGCCGCCGCCCTGGAACGTCAGGCCGACGTTGTGCTCGCCGAGGATGTCGCTGAAGTAGGCGCTCACGCTGCCGCCGGCCCCAGCTCCGTAGCTCCCGACGGCCACGCCGATGGTCGGCGGGCCGAGGTAGGCGAGGTGCATGGCCGGCTTGTAGCCGCTCTCCGGGAACGTGGTGCTCGTCGGCAGCAGCCCCTCGGTCGGGTTCTGCAGGTAGGCGGTGATGGTGGAGCCGGTGCCGTGCAGCGGTGGCAACTGCCCCGCAATTGCCGAGGCGGAGCCGGTGGTCGAGCCCATGGTTAGCGCGCCGGTGCTCGCCGGCAGTTTGTAGATGTAATAGTTGTCGTCCTCGAAGAGAGAGAAGGCGATGTCGCCCGTGCGCGGCGAGACGGTCAGCGCCGGCGAGAGATCGGTGATACCGGAGACGCCGGTCTGCACGTGCGTGACGCGCGCCACGCGCCCGTCGGCGAAGTAGTAGCGGAACACGTCAGCGATGCCATCGGGATTGGCGATGAAGTAGATGCTCTGCCCGTCGGGGGCAAACTGCGGGTTGAGGTTCTTCGCGTTGTTGAACAGCGGCAGGACCTTGATCTCGCGCGTGCCGGTGTCGATGGTGGCGATGTGCATGCCGGTGAAGCGAAGCTGGTCGAGGCTGGCTTCGCCGCCGCGGTCGGTGACGAAGGCGATGGTGTGCCCGTCCGGCGACCACGCCGGCTGCATGTCGGCGAACTTGTCGCTGGTCAGGCGGCGCACCTGCTTGGAATCGATGTCGAAGAGGAAGAGATCGGAGACGCCGGTGTCCTGCCCGGCGATGGCGATGGTGCGGCCGTCCGGTGACCAGGCGATGTTGGTGATGGCGTCGACGCCCGGCACGCGGATCTCCTGAATGCGGCCGTTGTCGGCGTCGACTACGCCGAGGTAGTTGTCGCCTTTCTCGAAGACGATGAACGCCAGGTGCTTGGAGTCCGGCGACCAGGCGCCGGCGGAGTCGATGAAGCGCAGCGCCTCGAAGTGCGGATTGCGGTCCGCGCCCGCCAGGCGGCGGATCACCTTTCCGGTGTTGGCGTCGGCGAGGAAGAGATCGATGTCGAAGATGTTGCGCGTGGAGAGGAAGGCGATGTACTGGCCGTCGGGACTGTACGCGGGGCCGACGTTCAGCACGCCGCGCGCGCCCTTGCGCACGCCGCTGATGAGCGGCGCGCCGAGGTTGGCGGGGCGCTCCTTGAGGATCGGGTTGTACATCTCGCGCGCCGACTCCTGCCAGTCGATGAAGACCTGCTTGGCGCTGACACCGAGCGCGCGCTCGAACGCGGTCTCGGGATCGGCGTTGCCGGCGGCGAGGAAGTAGCGCACTACCGCGTCGTCGCCGAAGCGGCCGCCGATGTAGGCCAGCAGCGCCTGCCCGTAGCGGTAGGGGAAGTAGCGCGGGTCGCGCGTGATCTTCTTGAGGTCGGGGAGGCGGTCATGGACCGTGGCGTCGCGGATCCACATCGCCGTCAGCGGGTCGATGCGCCCCTTGGAGAAGTACTCTGCCATCCCTTCCACGATCCACAGCGGCATGATCTCTAGGTTGAAGCGGCGCCGGTTGTTGACCATCGAGGCGGCGATGTCGAACTGGAAGACGTGCACCAGCTCGTGGCCGATGACGTGATCGTTCTCGGCGTAGTCGCCGGTCAGCGGCAGCACCACGCGGTTCATGAACGGATCGGTGAAGCCGCCGGTCCCCTCGCCGATGAGCTCGGGAGTGGTGGTGGTCTGCTGGAAGTCGGCGGCGTTGGCGTAGACCACGATCGGTTTGCGCGTGAAGGAGTGGTTGAACACGCGCGAGAGCCGCTCGTACCAGCGCTCGGCCTGCCGCCCGACGTCGTTGATCACGTCCGCCTCGCGGTCGTAGTAGTAGATGTCGAAGTGCTCCGTCTTCAACACTTTGAAGTCGAAGTGCTCCCACTGCACTTTGTTGCGGCCGAAGTACTGCGCGTCGGCGGTAAGGGTGGCTAAGGAAAGGACAACTGCGAAGGCAAGTACGATTCTGCGCATCAAAGAACCTCGAACGTCACTTTTGAACGGCGATTTTGCGATCCGTGCAAGTCCGCTGCCTCAGAGTCCGGTAATCCTACTCCTCGTTTGCGGAACTGTTGATTGGTACGGCTCAGCGGGCTGGAGGGTGGGGCCACAAAATGGTGACGGTTTCTCGGAGTGCGGGCGGCGGAGCCGCCGCTTTCAGAGCGGCGCCTTCGGCGCCGCACTCCGAAGGAACCGGCGGATCACAGCGCGCTGCCGCTCGTCTTTGATGCGCGTGAAGAGCTTCGTGCCGAGGCGGACGATCGTTTCCGGGCGGTCGAAGGGAAGCTTGTCGTACATCTTGCCGCCGGCGAAGTGACAGGGCTGGCAGCGCGCCTCGAGCATCGGGCGGACGTCGCGGCGAAAGTCGACCGGCCGCGGCGCGGCGGCGGAGAAGACGAGGACGAGCAAAGCGAGAATAGTGCTCATTTGTGCAGCATCTTGAAGGCATGCGCCCACGACCCGGAGAGGGCGCCGTGGAGCACCCAGACCATGCACATCGGCTCGAGGTAACGGGCGCTCTCGATGCCGCCGAGGTCGATCACGCCCCATCCCCAATGCGTGCAGATCTGGGAGACGATTCTCTTTGCATCGGCGTCATCGCCGCCGATGAACATGTCGGGCGGGCCGCCGGGAAAGTGGGGGTTGACGAAGTACGCGTTGCCGACCGTGTTGAACGCCTTGACCACGCGCGCGGTGGGGAGCCAGCGTTGCACGCGCTCGCCGAGGGAGTCGGTGTGGCCGACGAAGAGCTTCGGCGGCATGCCGCCGCTGAAATCGAGCGGGTTGGTGGCGTCGATGACCACCTTGCCGTCGAAGTTCTTTGTCCCCGCCAGGCGGATGGCCTCTTCGGTGGCGGTGCCGAGGGTGGCCAGCGCGATGAGATCGCCGAACTTCGCCGTCTCTTCGAACGTGCCACTGCTGACACCGGCGGTCTGGCGCGCGAAGTCGCTCAGTTTCTCCGGCGAGCGCGAGCCGATCTTGACCGCGTGGCCGAGGCCGGCGAAGCCGCGCGCCAGCGCTTTGCCCACCTCGCCTGAGCCGATGACGCCAACGTTCATGGCGGCCATGACGCGCTAGTCTACGCCGGTCACGGGGTTGGGGTCAGACCCCTCCACTCCTTGTAGATTACGCCGCCTTTCATGACGAACGAGACACGCTCGAGCGCCTCGATGTCCCGCAGCGGGTCGCCGTCGACGGCGATGAGGTCCGCTTCGTACCCAGGAGCGATGCTCCCGATCCGGTCGCCGAGGCCGAGCGACTGCGCGGCAAGCGAGGTCGCCGAGATGATCGCATCGCTTGGGGTCAGACCCCTCTTCACCCTGTAGATGAGCTCCTGGAAGTTGCGGCCGTGCGCGCCGGCTACGGCGTCGGTGCCGAAGACCATTTTCAAGCCCTTGGTCTTCAGGCCCAATTCGAAGACGTGCACGGCCTTCGGCACCGCTTTCTCCATCTGCGCGAAGCCCTCCTCGGTGTAGTTGCCGATGCCGAGGAAGTGCGCCTTGTTCTCGAAGTAGTTGCGGAAAACGAGGTCGATGTTGGGATCGAAGTAGGTTCCGTGCGCGGCCATCAGGTCGAGCTCCGGCTGCCCGATGAGCGCGCCATGCTCGATGGAAGTGCAGCCTGCGCGCACCGCGCGCTCGACGCTCTCCGGCCCGTGCGCGTGCACGGCGCTGCGCAGGCCGTGCGCCTTCGCCTCGCCGCAGACAGCGTCCATCTGTTCCTGCGACATGGTCGGCGCGCCGCCGTTGCGGATGCTCTGCGAGGCGAAGATCTTGATGACGTCGGCGCCGTCCGCGGCGAGCTTGCGCACCGCCTCGCGAAGCTGGTCGGGCGTGAGCTTGGCGTCGGTGATCGGCTCGATGGCGGTGAGGATGCGCGGCCCCGGAAGCACGCCGCGTGCGATGGCGTCGCGCAGCGGCTTGTCCACCGGCGCGCCGAGCGACTGCACGGTGGTGATGCCACCCATCAGCGTCCGCCACGCGTTCTCCGCCGCGAAGAGCACGCTCTCCTGCGGCGTCTCGTTCGCGCCGTCGCTGGAACGGCCGTTCTTATCGAAGTGCCAGCCGATGTGCACGTGCGTATCGATGCCGCCCGGCATCAGCGTGCGGTCGCCGAGGTCGCGGTCGGCGCGCGCCGGATGCTCGTCGATGCGCACGATCTTCGCGCCGTCGACTACCACCGCCGCGTTGCGGTAGAGATGTCCGCGGCCATCGATGACGCGCGCGGCTTTGATGACGATGGGGTTCGCCTGCGCGGAGAGCGCAGCGAGGAGGAGGATGCAGAGTCGCACCCGGAGAGTTTACGGTTTTGCGGCGCGCCGGCGCGATGGTGGCGGCGCGGCGAGGAACCATGGCTTCTGTTTGAAGAAGTCGAGGAGCATCGCGCCGACCTTCTGCTGGCCCGGCTGCGACGGATGCGTGCCGTCGCTCGCCAGCTCCGCGGGCGCCCAGGTCAGGCCGTCGGAGCGGGGATTCATGCCGTCGGCCCAGAGATACGGGCCCCAGCCGATCCACGGCGCGGCCACCGCGTCCTCGAGATTGCCGGCGGTCGGATCGACGCGCGCGCTGCGGCGCTGCTCGATCTGCGCGGCCACCACCCACTTCACCGCGAATCCCGACTCGTACGCGTACGGCTCCGGGTTGAGCGCAGTCGTGGCATAGCCGGCGTAGATGCGGCTGGAGATGTAGACGAGCTGCAGGTTGCGGTAGCGCGTCTTCAGCGCGCGAACGATGTCGCCCATCTGTCGCACCAGCCGGTACGCGTCGGCGCTCGGCGATGGCAGCGCCACCGTCGGCTGCGCGTTGGCCACCTTCAGCCACACGGCCTGCACCTGCGCTTCGCCGAAGCCGGCAGCCACAAGGTCGGTGTTGCGCACGATGTCGTAGTTCGGATCGGTCGGCGCGTCCCAGGTGCTCGCGTCCTGCCCGCCGCGCGCGCCGTTGACGATGGCCAGCGCGCGGTGATTGACGGCCGCATCGCTCGCCGCCTGTCCGGCGAAACTCCACGGCGCGCACGGCGCCGGATTGCCCGCGGCGCAGAACTCCTGCGTGGTGTTCGACATGCCGATCGACAGCAGGACGATCTTGCCGTCCGCCGCCGGATTGCCGTTGCGATCGAGCGGCTGCAACGCCGCGGCGTGGCGCAGCTCCGCCGCGCGGTGATCGGCCGGCATCCGATTCGAGCCGTTCTCGTAGAGGCCGCCTTCGAACTGACCGAGGTACTTGCCGGTGCCGAGGTCGGTGAGGGGGATGCGCTGCGCGGCCGCGGTGGCGGCGATGAGGAGGAGGGGAGCAAGGAAGGCGCGCATATCGATGCGACTTTTGCGACCGTACGTCGTTTACTTTAACGCGACTCTCATCCGGCCTTCAGCCACCTTTTCCCGCTCACGCGGGAGAAGACGCATATGGGCCCTCACCCGCAACGCGGGAGAAGGTGACCTGAGCGCTGCGAAGGGCCGGGTGAGGGTGCGCCTTTACGTGACTGTCAACCGGAACCTTGCCACTTCACTCTCGAACTCCTGCCCGCTGGCGACGAGGTTCTGCACGGTGGCGTTGAACTCGCGGGCGATGGCGTCGTTCTCCTGCGCGATGTCCAGCATGGTGCGCGAGGCGTCGGCGATGCGGTCGGTCTCGCGGAGCTGCCGATCGAGCGAGTCGCGCATGGCGCGCGCGTCCTCGGCGATCTTCTCCAGCGCGGCGGTGATGCCGCGGCCGGCCATCGACTGCTCGTCGGTTGCGGCCCGCACCTGGCCGGCGATCTCGCGCACGCGCTCCGCCTCGTGCGCCAAGAGTTGCGTGCCCGAGGCCTGTTCGCGCGTGGCGCGGTTGATCTCGGAGATGTGGTCGGACATCCGCGAGGTCACTTCATGGAGATGCCGGCTGGCTTGCGCCTGATCCTCCAGCGCGCGCGAGATCTTCGTGGCCATCTCGTACGAGCGCCCGGCGCTGCCGACGATCTTGGCCAGCGAGCGCGCCGCGTCGTCGGCCAGCTTCACGCTCGCCTCCACGCGCTGCACCCCTTCCTGCATCTTGCTCACCGCTTGCCGCGAGCCACCTTGCACGGCCTTGATGATGGTGCTGATCTCCTTGGTCGATCCGCGCGTCCGCTCGGCGAGCTGGCGGATCTCGTCGGCCACGACGGTGAATCCGAGCCCGTGCTCGCCCGCCTGCGCGGCGATGATCGCGGCGTTTAGCGCCAGGAGGTTGGTGCGGTTGGTGATCTCCTCGATCACGTCGAGGATCTGGCTGATCTGCCCGACGCTGCGCTGCAACTGCTCGAGGGTGGCCGCCGTGCTGTTGGTGACGTCGCGCGAGAGGTTGATCCCCTCCACGGTTTTGGCCACCGCCTGCCCGCCCGCCTCGGCGTCTTCGCGTACCTGGCGAGAGATGTCCGCGGTCGACGATGCCGTGGTGCGCAGCTCGGCGATGGTGGAGTCCATTTCGGTGACGAAGGAGAGCACTTCGTCCGAGACGCCGGCCAGGACGTCGCTGCGCTGCGAGGTCTCGCGCATGGTGGCGTGCATCTCCGTCGTCGACGACGAGGTCTTTTCCACCGATTGGAAGAGATAGTCCATGCTGCGCGCGATCTGCTCGGCCGAGGCCTGCAGCTCGAGGGCGCGGCTGGAGGCGTCCTGCGTCAGGTCGGCCACTCCTTCCGCCGCGGCCAGCACGCCGCCGATGCCGCCGCGCACGTTCTCCACCGCCAGCGATGAGCTCTCTGTGAGCTGCGCCTGATCGCGCGCGCGCGTGAGCAGCGACTCGGTGCCGCCGGTGATGACCTTCACCCCCTCGGTGATCGTGCCGCCGCTGCCGCCCACGCGGCCGAGGAGGCGGCGGAGGTTCTCGCGCGTCTCGCCGAAGCTGTTGGCCAGCTCGCCCACTTCGTCGTCGGAGAAGACGCGCGGCTCGACGCTGAAGTTGCCCTGCGCCATCTCCGCGGCGAAGGCGCGCAGCCGGTGCACGGGGCGGGCCACGTCACGCGAGAGGAAGACCGCCGCGGCGATGAAGGCCAGCATGGTCAGGATGGCCACGATCATGGTGTAGAAGGTGATGCGGCGCGGAATGTCCTTGTACGGCTCCCACGGCACCTGCAGCGCCAGAATCGATCCGTCCTTCAGTTTGGCGAAGCGCATTACGTGCGGCGAGACGAAGGCCAGGCTGTCGCCGGTGCCGATCTGCCGGATGCGCGCGATCTCGTCGTCGGTCAGCCGCTCGGTGCCGCTGCTGCGGACTCTTCCGTCGCGCGCGATGAGGTGGATGGTGTAGCCGGCCGGCACGTAGACGCGCAGATCGTCCACGATCGACGGCTCGATCTGCGCGGCGAGGTTGGTGGTGTCCTGCAAGCGCTGGAACCGCTCGTTGGCCGCGGAGATGGCGAGCTGCTCGAGGGCGATCGACACTTTCGAGGAGATCAGCAGCACCAGCGCGGCGAAGGAGATGAGCACCGAGCCGATGAAGATGATGGCGATCTTCCGCCCCAGCGGAAACTCGCGGCCGATGTAGCGCAGCCCGGCCGATCCCGCGGTGTGCTGCACGAGCATGTGCTTGCCGCCGGCGTAAGCCCAGATGACCGAGGGGAATGCGGCGATGAGTGCGGAGACCAGGAAATAGGCAAAACCGAGCGGGGTGCGCATCACCAGCAGCGTGCTGGCGAGCGCGTAGAGAACGCTCCCCGCGCCCCACAGCACGGCTACGAGCCGCTCCGTTTTCTGCAGACAGCGCGACGCGGCCTCGGATGCGTCGTCGCCGCGGCGCACGGCGGCGTCCACTTCGTCGGCGATCGGGGCGACGCCGGCCGAGAGCGCGACCGCGCCGAGGAGGAAGAAGAGGATGAATAGCGCGAGGATCTCCATCGATCCCCCTGACGTCGTCAGCACCACCTGCGTCAGAAAGATGAAGGAGAGCGGACCGGTGACGACCGCCGGCGGCAGGAGCAGCCAGAGGACGTATTTGCGGGAGAAGCTCACTCCAGCGGCGATTATAGGGCCGTCGAGTTTATCCGAATCACGCCGACGCCAGCCTGATGGCCTTTTCGGTCAGCTCTTCGATGCCGTCCTTCAACTCCTTCTGGAACTTCTTGCCGCTCTTCGGCGCCAGGAGCAGCCCAGCGGCCGCGCCTACTACGGCGCCGGCGACGAAGGTGAAGAAGAACTTGCCGAGCGCGGCAACAGGAGAGGTTTTTTTCAGGAACATGGTGTTCCTCCTTTGCCGCAGGGTACGCAAGCGCGGCGCCAGGGACTCATGACGCCAGTCACTGAAATTCGTGACGGGCACAAGCTTTGATGTGCATCTTGGCCACAGGAGGAATCCATGGACTTGAGCAACGTCAACCCGCAATGGATGTGGATCGCGGCGGCGACCATCGCCGTGGTTCTGGTGATCGCGCTGATCGCGGCGGTGGCGCGCCGCCGGCGCGAACAGATCCGTCCGCTCCCCGCCGACGCGCGCGAGCGCTTCCGCGCCGACTGGCGCCGCATCGAGGAGATGTTCATCGACCGCCCGGCCACCGCGGTGCATCAGGCAGACGAGCTGGTCATCGAATTGATCCGGGTGCGCGGCCTCTCCGCGCAGCATCCGCGCGTGGCGGACCGCTATCGCCGCGGGCGCGAGGTGGTCGATCTGCACGGCCGCGGCAAGGCGTCGACCGAGGAGCTGCGCCAGGCGCTGCTGCAATACCGGTCGATCTATCAAGACCTCGGCGGCGAGCGCACCGATGTGCCGAACGAGATCACCACCGCCGCAGAGATCGCGCCGCCGCGACCCAGCGTAACTCGCGAAGAGGAACGCCCGCGGCCATAATCTTTCGGAGTGCGGGGCAGAGCTGCCGCTTTCAAAGCGGTGGCTGCCCCACCGCGCTCCGATGGTCCTTTACTTTCACGGCTTCGCTTCGTCGCCGCATAGCCGGAAGGTGACCAGCCTGCGCGAGCTGCTGGCGCCGGACGGCATCGAGCTCGACACGCCCGATCTCAACGCCCCGTCGTTCGAGCGCCTCGACTTCGACGCCATGGTCGCCCTTGGCGCGGCGCGCGGGCGCGCGCATCCGCCGCGCGCGATCATCGGCAGCTCGCTCGGCGCGCTGGTGGCGCTTGAGGTGGCGCGGCGGGGCGTCGATGCGCCGCTCATTCTCATCGCGCCGGCCCTCGGCATCGCCGACCGCTGGATCGCGCGGCTTCCCGCCGGCGATCCGATCAGCGTCTTCAATCACGCGCGCAACGCCGACGCGCCGATCCATCGCGCCTTCTTCGAGCGGATGGCGCGCGTCGACGTCGACCACCGCCCACCCGCCCGGCCGGTCACGGTGATCGTGGGGCGCCGCGACGAGAGCGTGGGATTCGAGAACGTGGAGCGGGTGTGGCAGGGGTGGGAGGGATCGGGGGAGCTGGTGGCCGGTTCGCGCTTCGTGGAGATTCCGGAGGGCGACCATGGGCTCACGGAGTTCGTGGAGGTCATCGCGGCGGAGATCCGCCGCGCTATTGATTGACCGGCGTCAGTTCGCAGGCGCGGCGGATGGCGGTGACCGGGAAGGCCAGCATCCGCACTTTGTACTCGGGGATGTCCGCGCGGCGCCACCACTCCTGGGGTACCACCGCGACGATCTTGCAGAGGCGGGCGCTGTCGTCGTCGGAGGCCTTGATGATCGTGTTCCGGCTCCGGCAAACCGCGCCGACGCAAAACAGGTCATCCACAACCAGGGGCTCTGCGCTCATGTCTCAATTCTCCACTCTCTGCGATGAGTTGGAGGGACAAGGGGGCGTTTTTCCCGAAAGTAGGCGGAGGAGCGCCGCCGTCCCGGCGGCTGGCGCGGCGGCGTCGGCGCCGCCGCCGAGAACGAGACGCTCTCGGGCCAGCCAGCGAGGACGCCGGCGCTCCCTTCGAAATGCCTAATTGATGTCCTGCCCCTGCTCCAGCTTTTTAATGCCGCTCTCGATGTTCTTCTTGTTCGCATCGTCCGGCGCCTGCGGGAGGGCCAGCTTGGCATACTTCAGCGCCTCGGGATACTTGCCGGCGGCGGAGTAGCCGCGCGCCAGGCCCCAATTCACCGGCCACGCGTTCGGGTGCAGCTTGGCGTTCAACTGGAACACGGCCAACGCGTCGTCCTTCTTTCCCAGCGTCATCAACTGGCGGCCGTACTGATGGAGATCTAAAACGGTGGCCGTCGGATGATTGAGCGCCTTGTCGCGCGTGGCCTTCGCTTCGGCAGTCTTCCCATTCGCCTCTTGCGCCTGAGCCAGCGTGGCGAGGGTGTTGAAGTTCGCCTGCCCGATCCCGTTCGGCGCATTGACCGCCGCATCCGCCCACTCCAGCGCCTCGGCGGGCCGCTTGTTCTGCAGCGCGTAGAGCGCCCCCTGCTGCCATCCCTGCCAATTGAATCCCGGCGTGGTGCGCAGCTCTTCGCGGATCTGCGCGATGTAGAGGTCGGTCATGTTGGGAACCGTGATGTGTAGCGGGAGGGCGAGGTCCTCCCACTTCATGGCCACCACGGCGTTGTCGTTGCGCCGCTCTGGGAACTCGTAGGAGAGCACCTCGTGGTAGTCGCTCTTCTCCGGCTTGGCCGTCACGCGCAGCACGTCCTCGGCGGGGTTGTAGAAGAAGCTTCCCCACGAGGTGTGGTTCTTGGAGAAGATCACCGTCCAGTCGGCGTCTTTCTGCGGAATGATGAAGAAGCCGTACGAGCCGGCCGGCAGCGTTTTCCCCTCGATCTGGATGTCCTGCGAGGTGGTGAAGACCGTGTTCTCGTTCGCCCCGGCGCGCCACGGGCACTCCTTGCAGGTGCCGAAGCCGAGGTTCGGTGTGCCGTAGGGAACGAGATCGCCCCAGATCTTGCCGTGGCGGTCCTGCCCCTGCGGGCTGTGCACATGCGGGCTGCTGTATTCGACCGAGACTTTGACTACGCCGATCTGTTGGATGACTGTTTGCCGCTGGTTGCCGCCGGACGGCGGGTTGGTGATTTGGGCGCTCAGCGCAAACGCGCAGAGCGCGACCGCGACCGAGACCAGAATCCGATTTCGCATGCCTTCCTCCTGACGCGAATTGCGGGGGATGGTAGCGAGATCGGCAAGGAAGGTTCGTCAGCGAATTGCAAACGTTCGCCGTTGGCCGTTCGCTGTTGGCCGTATGCCGCTTTCTCGGCCAACGGCCAACGGCGAACGAGGATCACCACAACCCCTCCCACCACCGCTTCTCCTTCGTGTTCAGCGCCGCGATGTTCATCTTCTTCCGCACGTCGGAGACCTTCCATCCGGTCAGGTGCGAGAGGTTGATGGCCTCGCGCTCGCGGCGGTTGCGCAGCTCGCGCTGGTAGTTGCGCGCGGCGGGGCAGTCGGTGCTGCCGGTCCACGGATGATGCATGACGTAGCGCGCCTGGAAGTTGCGCTTGTCGCCGGTCTGCTGGAAGACGAGGTCCTCGGGGAAGTGCGCGCGGTCGTAGCGGACGTGCAGGCGCGTCAGGAAGACGTTCTGCGCGCCGCTGCCGTCGTCACTGGCGAGCCAGAAGACGCCGAGCTTGCGCAGCTCATCGCGCGAGAGCGGTTCGGCGGCGCAGGGATCGCACCAGTTCATGTCCCACGCGTACTCGGTGAACACGGTGCTCATCTCCTCGCGCCGCACCTGCTCGCTGAAGAGCGCCTTGTAGAACGGTGCGAACTCGTCGTGCACGGAGAGCGGCACGTCCACGTCGCTGGGCAGTTTGACCGTGCGGGAGTTGGTGGTCCCCACGGCGCCCTCCCCCAGAATCCGGTAACAGAAATGGCCCTGCAG
>JACXTT010009442.1_pt1 | contig 13320 bp, 12 predicted proteins | sample 9270951 | NCBI WGS metagenome assembly JACXTT01 (sample SAMN15532306, study PRJNA645909) | rock metagenome | isolation source: weathered quartz diorite | place: Puerto Rico | collected 2017-06-21
CCAGCCGTGATCAAGCCTGTGGTAGGAAGCTGGGGAAGATTAGTCGCACAGTTGAAAGACCCTGAGACGGCAAGGTCCGTAATTGAATCTCGGGAGTATCTCCATCCCATCCAGCAAGTCTACTATCTACAGGAAAAGGTGGACCGTCCCAACAGGGACATTCGATGCTTCGTGATAGACGGAAGAGCCGTCGCGGCAATATACAGGTACGCGACAGATTCCGATTGGAGGACGAACGCCGCACTAGGCGGGCATGTCGAGAACTGCCCCATCAGTCCCAGCCTGGAAGAAATGAGCGTTCGCGCTGCAACGTCGATGGGCGAGGGAGCGTTCGGCGTCGACCTGATGGAAACAAAGGTCGGGCTAGTCGTCCATGAAGTCAATCATACGACAGAATTCAAGGCGACAGTCAAAGCGACCGGCGTGGACATTCCACACCTGCTGATACAATACGCTGCAGGCTTCGAGAAGCGATAGAATCGTGAAAGTTTCCATTCTCGGCGGCTCGGGCTATGCTGGCGGCGAACTACTCCGATTGCTCGTCAACCATCCCAACACTGAGATAGTTACGGTAACCTCGCAACGGTATGCTGGCGAGCCCCTCTACGTCATGCATCCGAACCTCAGAGGAAGAACTACACAACGGTTCGACAATCGGGAAGCCGGAGAGAAGAAGACTCACGATAGCGACGTCGTCTTTATCGCGTTACCACATGGAAAGTCGACCGGTATCGTCCCCAAGCTGCTCGAGCGGGGGACAAAGGTCGTCGACCTCGGAGCCGATTTCAGGCTCAAGAATCCCAAAGATTACCAAGAGTACTACAAGGTCGAACACAAACATCCAGAACTGTTGGAGAAAGCAGTCTACGGCTTGCCCGAACTTCACCGGAAGGAGATTCGAGACGCACAGCTAGTTTCAGTCCCGGGCTGCATGGCAACCGCGTCCATCCTCGGGCTAGCACCACTAATCAAGCAGCGAATGGTCGACGAGAACCACATAATCATTGACGTCAAAGTCGGTTCCTCCGGCGCGGGCGTTTCGAACTCGACAGCTGCAACACACCATTCAGAACGCGAAGGTGGAGTCCGCCCGTACGAGATCACGGGGCATCGGCATACTGCCGAGATCGAACAGGAACTTGAATGGCTGAACGGAAGCGTCAACGTGAAGGTCGCCTTTACCCCTCACGCTGTGGGCATGGTCCGGGGAATCCTCGCCACCATCCACGCATTTAGTACGCTGAACGGCTTGGAAAAACGGGACGTCTGGAGAGCCTACCGTGGCATGTACATGGACGAGCCGTTCGTCCGTATGGTCTCCGACAATCGCGGACTGTATGGTTTGCCAAACCCGAAGAGTCTGGTCGGTACCAACTATTGCGATGTTGGCTTTGAACTGGACTCGCACTCGAACCGTCTCCTGGCATTCTCAGCGATCGACAACCTGACGAAGGGAGCGGCAGGCCAGGCGGTCCAGGGCTACAATATCATGACGGGAGTGGACGAGCGGACGGGTCTGGAAGCGATGGGGCTGCACCCGTGACCGCTACCGAAAATCTGGCCCTGCCTGCCGTCAGTAGAGACGATGCCGTCGGCTTTCTTCGATCCCTCGTTGAAGAGTACAGCCCCAGCGGCCACGAAGCGGGCACTGCACGGGTCCTTGAGAAGGAACTGAGGAAGCATGGAATCTCGCCCCGTCGGGACAAGGTCGGGAATATCATCGGCGAGGCGGGCAATGGAGACTCCCGCATCCTGCTTTGCGGGCACATGGACACTGTCCCGGGCAAACTCGACGTTCGCACAGACTATGAAACCATCTACGGGCGAGGGGTCGTCGACGCCAAAGCCTCGCTCGCCGCGCTAACGCTTGGAGGAATAAGCGCGGTCCGAAATCTTTCCGACGACGTTCACATCACGATCGTCGGCGTGGTCGAAGAGGAAACCTCGACTAGCGGAGTCAAATCCTTGATCAAAGACCATCCGCCTTTCGACTATGCGGTCTTTGGAGAGCCAAGTGGGAGCCGTAACGTTACGGTCGGCTACAAGGGACACTTGAGAGCCGGTTTCGACTTTACGACTATCGGAGGTCATTCCGCATCACCCTGGCTCTCCCGAAACAGCTTCGACGAGGCAGTAAGGTTCTGGAACATGCTGGAGAGCGAGCTTTTCGACAATGGGAACCCGTCCAAGTTCCAGTCGTTGACGGGGTCCGTCACACACATGATGGCGGGGGACGACACGAACACGATTCCGAGGTCCGCATCACTCCATGTTGACATTCGAGTTCCCCCAAGCCTAACTCTCGAAGACGTCATCGAGAGGGTTGAATCACTCTCCGAGGCCTACGAGTCAAGGACGAACAGTGAGGCTCGGGTCGACGTGACGTTCCGGAACAAGTGTCCTCCTGTTTTGACCGGGAACGAATCAGCGTCTGCGCGAGCTTTCGGAATGGCAGTGAGACGGGTGACAGGAGAGCAGGCGGTGTTTGTAAAGAAAACGGGGACGAGTGACATGAACGTTCTCGCGGAGTCGTACAAGATTCCCATGGTCGCTTATGGGCCTGGAGACTCGAGCCTGGACCATACGGATAACGAGCACATCTCGATCACCGAATATCTAGAGAGCATCGAGATATGCACTCAGGCGATCGGCAATCTCGCCCGTTTCCGGTCCGGCAAGCCTCAACTCATCCTCCACGCGGGCTTGAAGGGAGCCAGCTAGGCTTGTCGCAAGTCTTGAAAAGCGGACGGCTCCGCGGGACGAAGAAGGATGTTGTCCGGTACATCTCCTCGCTGGAAGATGACCATTGGATCTTCAAAGAAACCGTCCGAGTGAACATGGCGCACGTCCTAGCGCTTGAGAAGATTGGTACGGTAAACAGGGAAGAAGTGCAAAAATTGCTCGGAGCACTGCGAAGCATTGAACGAGAAAAGATTCCCTTTCTGAAGGACGCGGAGGACATTCACGTGGTCATCGAGGAACAGGTGGGAAAGAAGGTTGGACCAGAAATCGCCGGAAAACTGCACACTGGGAAGAGCCGTAACGACCAGGTTGCTACCGCGATCCGGATGAGATTGCGCCAGTGGCTCCTAGAACTGTCCAACGAACTCGTACAGCTAGAGACAGCAATCCTCTCCCTAGCTAAGAAGCATGACAAGTCCCTATTCGTCGGTTACACTCATCTCCAGCCCGCCCAGCCCATCAGCTTCGCCCACTACCTAATTTCGGTACACGACTCGTTCCATCGAGACTCGGAGAGAATACTAGAGACGTACGATCGAATTAATCGGTCGCCGATGGGCGCTGCTGCTATCGCCGGGTCCAGCTGGAGACTAGACCGGAAATACACCGCACAGCTCCTAGGGTTCGACGGGCTCGTCGAGAACTCGATAGACGCCGTATCCGGACGCGACTTCCTCCTCGAAACACTATCCATCCTTGGCCTATTAGCGTCAGACATCAGCAGGTTCTGCCAAGACCTAGTGTACTACAGCTCGCAGGATGTTGGGCTGTTGGAGATTCCAGACTCGTACGCTTCAACGAGCAGCATCATGCCGCAGAAGAAGAACCCCGACCCGTTAGAAGTAGCACGGGCAAGAGCTGCTCTCGTCACGGGCAACGTGGCGGCCGGCTTCGCGCTGATGCATGGGCTCCCCACCGGCTACAACCTGGACTTTCAAGAATTGACACCGTTAGTCTGGAAATCGCTAGCAACGATGGAAGAATCAATCGAGATACTGTCGGGACTCGTCCCTCATCTCAAACTATCGGACGCGTTATTGTCCAAGAAAGGCTTCGAGCTGACAACCGCGACAGAAGTTGCGAATGTGATTACGAGAGTCATGGGCAAGCCGTACAGGGGAGCCTACAAGATTGTAGGACAAGCGGTACGGCTGGCCTCGGAGAAAAAGAAGACTTTGGGAGAGCTGGATCGGAATGAATGGGCAAAGCTTCTTGGAACGATGCCTCCCAACAAGTTCTTCCTCAGCCTTGGTGAAACGTTGGACTTGAAGAAGCACTTGAGCCTGTACAAGACCATTGGAAGCCCGAACCCAATCGAGACACAAAAAATACTGGCAAGGCGGAGAGGGCAACTTGTTGAGCTTACGAAGGACGTTAAGCGGAGAGAATTGGAAATCGGCGAGAATGCTAGATTGTTGGACCGTGAAGCTTTACGGCTTCATTGACCACTTCAACAGCCCCAAATTCTACCAAGGCTTAGACATCCAAGCCCTCTCATAGACGAACATGACCGTCGCGGCCAGAATCATTACGAGTCCGATCACGACGCAAACTGATGCGCCGGATCGTCACACCCCAAGCCAGTAACGGGCGAGCATGAAAGTCGAAGGATAGCGTATCCCACAAGGCCCAGGAAGATCGAGAAAAGCTCGAGGTACAATCTCCTGTTCGCCAGTCGCTGCACGAGTTCCTCCGGGCTCAGGAGTAGTTTTCGAAGCTCAGCCTCCACTCTAGCCGCGTCGCTCGAAGAATCGAAGGACAGTTGGAAGAAGCCGTGATTCCAAGGCCCAGAGTCAACTCTCACAACCCTCGAACTGCGAACAACATTCTTTGGCCTTACATCGTGAACTGACCGTCCTGGGAAAGTAATGAACATACGACCCCTTGCAAAACTGACCAGTCCCCGATTGTTCGGGACGAGCCCCGGTTCTTCGGAAAGCCCGCGAACATGGCGAGAGGATTATTGTGTCCCCACTCCCCTCGCGCCCAGACCTCTTCCCCACTATCCATCAATCCGGAGCGGACCCCTTAGAACAGCCACTTCTAGACTACGTCTCGTGTACAAAAGTGTCGCAGGACGAAGACCGATGCTTCAATTCGGAGTGCTTTATCCCGCACTGGCGCTAATATACGACCGGGGCCGGACCGTGCGACCAGTGTCACCTGATTGACGGCTCAATACAACCCCACCGATTTTTTCGTCGACCCTGACATCTGTCTTGCCAGAACACTACCCGGCGCGGCATTTACCGACCCAAGATTCCTACAGCTGGAAGAGAAGACGATATTCTCCATTCACTGGCTCCTCGTCCCGCCGGACGACTCGTTCGACAAGCTAGCCGAAAGAGGCGCCAACGCACCCTTCACGATTCTTGGAAAGCCATTCTTCTTCCAGCGCGATCTTGAGCGAAAGTTACATTGTTTTCCGAATGTTTGTACTCACGCCTGGCACCCACTCGTCGAGGCGGCCGGGCAGACCAAGACGATCACGTGTCCCCAGCACGGTAGAAAGTTCGACTGCGAAGGAAAGTTCCTCTCGCACATGGGATTCCAAGGGCTGGAAAACTTTCCCGCAAAAGAAGACCACCTGCGAGATTTGCCCGTTGAACACTGGGATCCTTTTTACTTTGTCGCATTCTCCAACCCGACGGTCCGATTGGACGATACGCTGCGAGAAGTCCGAGATTCAGTGGGCAGAACACACGCGAAGGGGTTGAAGAGGATTGTCCACAATCTGGAATCCCGAGAATTGGATGGTAACTGGAAACAGCATGCTTGGAATTACATGGACAATTACCACATCAGGTTCGTCCACAAGGGACCGGAAGGGTTGGCTGGAGCCGTGGACTTGTCCTCTTACAAGACTCAGCTTTACGATTGGACCGCGTTACAATGGGTGTACGCAAAGAAACCAGAGCATGGGTTCGACCCGTCATTGCTCCCGTCCCGCTTCCGTGACACTGGAAAGCCCGACCGTCGAGTCTTTGCGCTCTGGTGGTTCGTCTATCCCAACCTGACATTGAACTATTACCCTTGGGGATTGTCCGTCAACGTGTACATGCCCGTCCCCGGCAAGCCAGACCGAACGCTATTCCACTGGCACCATTACGTCTTGGACGAGAAAAAGTACGAGATGAGAGACAATGTCTGGCTCGACCGTCAAGTAGACGAGGAGGACGTTGAAGCGATAGCGAATGTCAACCGTGGCGTCCAGTCAGGATTCGCTCCTCGCGGCCGGTTCGCCCCGAAAGAAGAAGCCGGGCCACACTGGCTGCACCGGAAAATCTACGAGTCAGTCTTCGAAACGAACACACGCTAGCTGTTCCCCCTCATGCTTCACATTTCCGAGGAACAGGTCGAGAAAGCTCTCGACTATGAAACGGCAATTCGACTGGCACGAGAAGCGTACGTCAAGGAAGCTCGGGGCCAAGTTCTAAGCCCGCCTCGTGCATTGCTGGACGTCCCCGACGGGTCATCATTGTACTGTATGCCCGCCCACGCGCTCGGCAGCCGTTCCATTTGCGTAAAACTCGCTCGGGCCAACAGGGGCGACACGTCACTCCCCTCAATCCTAGCCACGATCCACCTGTTCGATTCGAAGACGGGGGTCCAGATTGCGGAGATCGAAGCGGAGAACCTGACAGCCATGCGGACTGCGGCCAGCAGCGCACTCGCCACGGACGTTCTAGCCCGGAAAGAGGCGAGTAGCCTAGGAGTCTTCGGAGCGGGAAGGCAAGCCCGCGCGCACATTCCCGCAATTCTGAAAGTTCGTGACATCGAGAAGATTCTCGTCTACTCAAAGACTCGTGATGAGACAGACCGATTCGCCCGGGAAATGTCGAAGAGGGTTCACGCTAGCGTTCAACCGGCTAAGTCCCCGGAACAGGTTGCCAAATCATCCGACATACTAGTGCTGGCAACAAACTCGCCCACTCCCCTCTTTGACGGCAACCTCGTCCAAGACGAGATACACGTAAACGCGATGGGCGCAGCGTTGCCCACGAAGCGGGAGGTTGACAGCGTACTAGTTCGAAGGTCGTTTCTAGTAGTCGACTCTCGCGAACAGGCGTTCTCCTCCTACGGAGACATTGCCATACCTGTCAAGGAACACGCGATCGATAAAGATCACGTTAAGGCAACGCTCGGCGAACTCATAGTCCAGCCCGGAGGATTCTCAAGGCATCCCGGCCAGATTACCCTGTTCAAGTCGGGTGGAATCGCGGCTCTGGACGCTGTGGTCAGCGATTATCTGGTCAGCGGGCTTGGAACGTAAACCCTAATATTCCAGCCTCCTTCTTTCCGACAGTAATCGGAGGAATTGACGATTGATCGAAGCTTTGTTGTCCCGCGAACACGAGACAATCCTCCGCCTGTCCGACTAGTCAGGCACAGAATCTCGGTTCGCTGATTTCTCACTAGAGTTCCACTGTTTCGGCTGGAGAGCAGGCCCAGTATTCCACGGCGAAGCCCGCCCAGAAAGTGATCTACAAACTTGCCCACAAGCGAGCTATCGTCCACGCGCAGCCTCTGGAAACGGAAGCAGTTCCGCGATGGGCGTAGGAGCAGGTACGTCGAGGTCCGAGAGATGAGCCTCGATACTGTCCGAGCGGACGCTGTCGAGGGAGGACTAGCGGACAGTGTCGTCCGAATCATCGGGACCGGGAAAGAAGCAGATGTCTACCTCGCACTCTGGAAGGATGTTCCATTGGCGCTGAAAGTATACCGACTCCATCGGACAGCTCAACGGAAAAACTCAATGATTGGATATGCTCAAGACCGTATGACCGGAATGGCAGCAAGAGAGTTCACCACGCTCCAGAAAGCCTACCAGCACGGCGTCCCAGTGCCAACTCCTGCAAGGCGAGTAGACAACATGTTCACCATGCGATTCCTCGGAGACGGCGAGAACGAGACGGCTCCACAGTTGAAGGATGTGGAAACGGACGAAATGGAAGAACTAGCCAGGCGGACAATCGACCTTGTTGCGCAACTGTTGAGAGCATGCATCGTCCACGGCGACCTTTCCGAGTACAACCTGGTCATCTCGAACGGGAGGCTCTACGCCATCGACTTTCTACAATCAATCGACTTCTCATCTCAAGTGGACCGGCATCAACAACTAGAGCTGGCGAGGCCCATGCTCAGGCGGGACCTTGAAAATCTCCGCCATTTTTACGAGAAGCATAATGTTTGGATAGATGCTGAGGCCGAGTACGAAGGGCTGATTGGGCTCATCGACTGCTAGCTCTCCCATCCGTTTCCATAGACGCGTGACTCTCTACACAATCTAGGAATTGCCGTTCAGCCTCGTCCGCCTGGGAAGCCGAGTCGAACTTGAAGTCGGCACTTGCGATAATTCCAGAAGCCCGTGTCCGCGACCACCGTCAAACCATCGGCTCGTTGAACATGCCTCGGCTTGATCGTGGTGATGTTCTTCCCAGGGTCCTCGATGAAACACCAGCCTCGCTCAAACCTCACGAGGCGTCTACCGTGTATCGGGCTGCCCCCACGCGTGATAACGAAAGCCCACATTCCCTGAGTGTCATCCAAGCTTCTTACGGGACCACTGTCGTCTGCAACCAGATTATGAAGGTCATTGCCAAAGTTCCGAGGATGACGACCCCTGCAAGAATTAGAATTAGCCTGACTAGCGGGTTCATGCCTAGAGAACGCGGACTGCCAGTCTACAGCTCGGGCAGTACTGGTAGAGAAGCTCAACTTCACGGTACATCTCTCGGTTGACCGGGTAGTGGTCGACTGGGACGAGAATGTGGATCAAGTGTTCCGGGCAGAAAGAGTGCCCGCCCTCGGACTCGGCGACCTCAATCTTGGACCCCGCTACCTTGTAGCGCTCCAGCATTCTCAAGAGCTGCTCTAGGTTCTCCACCTTGAACTCTTGGAAGGGAAGATGTGGTACTCCCTTCTCTACCATCTTGGACTTGGCACTTCGCTCTAACATTGAGCTCCGGAGTTCCCAATAGGCCGGCATGTGTCAGCCGGCTTAAACAGTAAGTATCTCGCAACAGATTGTCCTAGTCTCAACCCCTCTTTATCGCGCAATTCACCGAATCGGCCCTAGTCACGTTACGCCAGACCCGGAGCCTCATAGGACGTTAAACGTCGCTTCTTCTCTGTCTCTGAACCGCTAGGGCTAAGTAAGCTTGCTGACTGTCGGGATCTAGGTTTCACTTGAAATACGTCCCCGTTGGGCAGACAGGCGTTCACGCGTCCGTGCTCGGGCTCGGCGCAATGACTTTCGGTATTAAGAATCCATGGAAGCTGGGCGGGCTGGACCAGCTTACCGTGGACAAGATGGTCAAGCATGCGGTCGATGCGGGTGTCAACTTCTTCGACACTGCAGATGTCTATAGTGAGGGAGACTCGGAGAAGACCCTCGGTAAGGCGTTGAGGCCATATCGGGAACAAGTCCTAATTGCCACAAAGGTGCGTGCAAAGACGGGCCCAGGGATCAACCAAGTGGGCTTGTCGAGGCATCACATTCAGCAGAACATTAGAAAGAGCCTAGAGAGATTGGAAACGGACTGGGTCGACTTCTACCAGTTCCACTCTTGGGACCCGTACGTCCCACTCGACGAGTCCTTGGAAGCTATGCAGGACCTTGTGGAGAAGGGATTGGTTCAATACCCCGGAGTCTCCAACTTCTCAGCATGGCAGATGTCAACGGCACAATCTAGATGCGAAGAGCGAGGATACTCGCGCTACGAAACAGCCCAGATGAACTACAGCCTTCTCAACCGGGACATTGAACATGAGGTTCTGCCGTTCATGCAATACAGTAAGATGAGCCTCCTCGTCTGGAGCCCATTACACGGTGGAGTACTCGCGGGCAAATACGCTAAGGACGGTAAGGCATCTGAAGGGACCAGGGTCGGCAACCGCGGCTTCTTCTTTCCATTCTTCGATGAGAATATCGGCTGGAAGATTATCGAAACGGTTAGGGAAGTTGGAAAGGAGCAGGGTGCGACCTCTTCTCAGGTTGCGATCGCCTGGCTGCTATCAAGACGACACATCGTGCTGCTCGGGGCAAAGACGCTCGAACAGTTCGACGAGAATCTTCGATCTCTGGAAGTAAAACTGACGAAGGAGCAACTGGATCGGCTGGATGAGATGACGAAGCCGAGGCAGATGTATCCGAACTGGATGATCGAGAGGCAAAAGACGGGAAGAGATTTCGAACTGCTGGGCGGAGGCTGGGCATCTTAAGCTATGACTACGAGATAATCCCCGCAGCCAGCAGTAGCCCGTCCACTAGAAAGAAGAGCCCGAACGCTAGCAAGACTGATCCTGCGACCAAGTCGAGTGCCCACCTTGGCAGACGGATCAGGTAATCGTAGGATATTGCGGACACGATTATCAATATCACAATGCTCGTTACCGCGCCCACCAACGTCCATCCGAAATCGAATGCGCCCGCTGCGGCTACGACAAGGCTCGCCTCGAATCCTTCAGTCAATGTAATCGTGAGAACGGGCGAGGCGTTAGCTAGCGAAAACGGGATTTGACCTGATGGCAGGGTTGCGCCGTGAGTGTGTTCGAGGTCTTCCGCTACGACCTTCTGAGCCCATCCTTCCATCTTGGCACGGAACGATTTTCCCCTGTAGTGATATTTGATGAAACCGCGCAGGAAGCGGGACGAGAAGTAGAGAATTACGATTCCTGTGACGACGTTTACGAGCCAGTCCGCGAATGTCGTGAGTGTAAGGAATACTTGGCGGACGACTAGGAAAGTCACAATGGATCCCAGTCCGCCTAGCACTACTCCGAGCATCACGTTTCTCTTGCCCAACTGTTTGACAGTAGCGAGGGAGAGTATGGCTACTTCGCTGCCTTCGACGAGGACGGCCTTGAAGGCGAGAAGGAATGAGCCGATTATGACGACTGAGGTGTCTACCACGATTGAGCTCTTACCGTGGTGAAGCACATTGATTGGAAGGTTGTTTTAATCTTACGCCGCTTAGCCGGCGTCGGTCAAGCTTTTCTTACTGCGACAAACGTTCCCTGTTGCTTGAACCAATCAGCGAGTGTGTCTACCAATTGGTCGAACTGTTTGTTAGCCTTCCGCATTCCAAGCAATCCTCCTGACGCGCCTGACCCTGTCTTGATCAACCGAACGTTTCCACTGTCCGCAGTCCCGGATATTTCAAAATCGACAACGTAGTGAGTAGCTAGTGCTCCCAGCATGATGTTTGCGCCCTTACTTCCCTTCTCTGCTTTGCCCTTCCTGTTGCCGTCCCAGTTGATCTTGAACCCGTTCACTTCGAAAGCTTGTCTGACTTGGGTCTGAATATTGTCCATCGAACCCTTGACGCCAATGTCTGCGTACTTTGCCATTGAGAACTACTCGGTCGTTACAAGGGTCGAGGGATCCCGATAATATCGTTTATGAATGCAAGTCAATAGTCGAGTGGTCTGTCGAGTCAACCTGAATGTCTCGAGTCAGCGTTTCTGGTGCTGGATGTGGAGCCTCGGGCGGGGTTTGAACCCGCGACCCAACGGGACGACCATCACTCGTGCGTCGTCTTTCCGCTTACGAGGCGGATGCTCACTGGTGCAATCGTCTACGAGCATCTACCAGGCTGAGCCACCGAGGCATCCGAACGGAGGGCCGACAACTTTTGCTTAAAGCTCCTACTCTCACCGGCAAGCGATGGAGAGCGAGATGCTGGAATCCATGGGTTCATTAGGCGAACGTCGGTCCATTGAACTACTCACTAGAATCTTAGGGGTGAATAGGCGTCTCCCGTTAGGTTTCAATGATGACGTTGCCGCCGTGCCCATCACAAGCAGGTCGTGGATGGTCGTGAAATGCGACATGCTCGTGCAACGGACCGATGTCCCTCCGGGCATGACCCATTTTGACATAGGTAGAAAGGCGGTCGTTTCCACTGTCAGCGATTTTGCCGCGAAAGGCGTAAGGCCACGGGGGCTAATGGTTTCGCTCGGTCTTCCGCGGAAGACCTCAAGGAAACGGCTCTGCATGATAGGGCGGGGCCTCGCTTCGGCGTCCAAGGAATACCGCACCCCGATCGTTGGGGGGGACACTAACGAATCTCCAGAACTGGTCATCGATGTTTCTGGGTTCGGATGGGCAAACCCAAGAGAAATTGTTCGAAGAGACGGGGCTCAACCAGGTGATATTGTTGCGCTCACAGGGCTCTTTGGCAACTCGGCCGCCGGCCTACGACTAATGCTCTCTAAGAGTAAGATCTTACCAGAAGACCGTGCCTTGGCGCGTGCTGTGAGGAGGCCCGTTGCTCGATTGAAAGAGGGATTGGCGCTGGCGAAGACCAGAGCTGTGACAAGCTCGATCGACTCGAGTGATGGATTGGCCTGGAGCCTTCACGAGCTTGCAAGGTGCAGCAAAGTAGGAATTCGTTTGGAGCGCATTGCTCTCTCACCCCGAGCTGCATCATACGCCGTGAAACACAGATTGAATCCCGTTGACCTCGCTCTATACGGCGGCGAAGAATACGAACTGGTCGTTACGGTCAACCCCGATCGATTCGCTCTCGTCAAGAGATCCGTCCCGTCCCTAATTGCGGTCGGGTTCGCTGTCATAGGGAGTGGTGTCTCCAGGGTGCAAGACGGAAGAGCATTGACTGTGGAACGACGTGGTTGGGAACACTTCAAGAAGAGAAAATGAGGCTACTCTCGTTCGTCGCTGGGCTTGCGAGTGCTGGCGGGCCCGGTGGGATTCGAACCCACGACCCCCGGCTGTCCCCTCGACATTACGGTATTCGATAGAGGGCCGGTGCTCTATCCAGGCTGAGCTACGAGCCCAAGCGTGCAGAAAACGGTTGACCCCGCGGGGTGGATAAAATGCCTTGTCAATCGGCTTAGATGCGGGAAATGACAGAAGAAAAACGGGTGGGAAGCGGGCTCTCGCCCGCGAGTCGTTCTCGTTTCCGGGGTGGTCTAGTTGGGCTTCTTGATCTCTAGTCGCTTGATGCTGGTCCAGGCCGCGAACAGCAGGCCAGTAGCGACGACCAAGATGGCGAATGTGGCGGTTGGGATGATCATGTCGATGAAGCTGGGCGCGTTGTAGGTTGGGATTGCCATTGGAATGTTGACGCGTGCAGTCTCGTACTGCAGGCCGTTCTGGTTGGTTCCCAATAGAATGCAATTCGAGTAGGTGCTATATCGTGTTGAAGCGCTGAACGGACAGTTGGTGCTGCCCGAATTGTACCCGAAGTATGATGGGATGCTGAATTGTGTAGTGTACGTGAATATGTTCCCGCCGCCTGGTGAGCCGCTAGTCGTCAATACTTGGTATGGTGCAAGATTGTCTGTGATGTTGGCGCCGGTTAGCCATTTTCCGTTGACGAAGCCCGCCCATGGGAAGTAGATCGTCAGGTTCCGGATTTCAAGCGTATTCGTAGGGCTATTGTTGACAATGGTTATCGTAAGCGTGCCGGTCCCGCCTGGTGAGTATGCCGCTTGGTCAGTCAGTGTCGAAATTTGCTGAGCCCTTGCAGAGGGCGCTGTTGCAACCGCAATGACCGCGATGAGAGCCGCGATGAGCATTACCTTCTTTTTCAGGTTCATAGGCTCGGTTGT
>JACXTT010009443.1_pt1 | contig 13320 bp, 12 predicted proteins | sample 9270951 | NCBI WGS metagenome assembly JACXTT01 (sample SAMN15532306, study PRJNA645909) | rock metagenome | isolation source: weathered quartz diorite | place: Puerto Rico | collected 2017-06-21
CTCCGCGCGCGCGCCCTCGCCGAGCTCGCTGACGCCGCGCGCACCACGCCCGAGGCCAAGTTGGCGCGCGCGCTCGTGCTCCGCGACCACACCATGGATGTCGCCGATGCGCCCGAGCAAGCCGCGCTCGACGCGGTCGCTGCCGCGTTCGCCGAAGCGGTCAGCGGCGCGCACGGCGCCGCGAAAAACTACGCGCGCTTGTGGCACGTGCACGCCTGTTTCGACGCGGGCCACGCCGACCAAGCCGCCGCCGCCCTCGCGCCGCTCGCCGCTGAATCGCTCGCCTGGGCGCCGCGTGCCGCGTTGGTCGAAATCGCCATGGACGCCGAAGACGCCGGCGACACGCGCCGGGCGCTCGCCGCCTATCCGATCGCGCGCGACCGAAACCCCGACCTCGCCAGCGCGCTCGGCTGGCGCCATGCGCGCTTGGCGCAGCGCAGCTACCGCTGGGGCGAGTGCCTGCGGGTCGCCATCGCCACGCTCGGCGGCCTCCGCGAAGGGGAGCGCGATCTGCGCACCGAGCTGCAGCAGCTCGCCACCGAAGCGATCGATCGGCTCGGGCTCGACGCGCTGGCGGCGATCGATCCGCTGCCTGCGGCCGACGCGACCGCCATCGCGCGCGAGGTGGCGGCCTATGCCCAGGTGCGCGGCGACGTCCCGATGGCGATCATCGCCGCCGAGCGCGCGGGAGATTCCGCCCTGGCCGCGTCGCTGCGCACCAGCGCCCCGCCTTCGCCCAGCGAACGCCGAGCGCGTCGAGCGCGTCGTGCGCCGGTGCTTTTGGGAGCCGCCGCTCACCGCGCCGGTCGAGCTCGACTTGCAAGTCGACGTTCACAAGGGCGGCGCGGCGGTGGTGAGCACGCAGCCAACGATGCGCAGCGACTGCCTGGCGCGCGAGACCCCGCGCTGCTTCGTCGGTGCCAGCAACGGCGTCGCGGTTCACCTCACGGTCGCCCCGTGACGCGCGCCGCGGCGAATCCGTGAATGATTTCGGGCCGCGCTGCTACAGTAAGGGGCGATGGCCGACCCGCGCGAGCTGCTCCAGAAAATCCGCGAAAAACGCGCCCGCGTGGGCATCGTCGGGCTCGGCTACGTGGGCCTGCCGCTGGCGCTGACCTTCTGTGAAAAAGGCTTCGCGGTCGTGGGGTTCGACGTGGACGCCGCGAAAATCGCCACCCTCGCCGCGGGCGGAACCTACATCGTGCACCTGGGCAGCGAGCGCGTGCGCGCCGCGCTCGGCACCGGGCGGTTCGCCGCCACCAGCGATTTCGCGCGCCTCGCCGACTGCGACGCCATCTTGGTGGCCGTGCCCACGCCGCTCACCCGCCAGCGCGAGCCCGACATGCGCTACGTGGTGGGCACCGCCGAGCAGATCCGCGATCGGCTGCGCGCCGGGCAGCTGGTGGTCCTCGAATCGACCACCTATCCCGGCACCACCGACGAGCTGATGCGCGGCATCCTCGAACAAACCGGCCTGCGCGCCGGCAGCGACTTCTTCTTGGCGTTTTCGCCGGAGCGCGAAGATCCCGGCAACCGCCGCTACGACACCAAGACCATCCCGAAGGTGGTCGGCGGCATCGATCCGGCCTCGTCCGAGTTGGCCGTGGCGCTCTACGAGCTGTGCATCGATGCGGTGGTGCCGGTGTCGAGCGCGCGCGCCGCCGAGGCGACCAAGCTCACCGAGAACATCTTCCGCGCCGTGAACATCGCGCTCGTGAACGAGCTCAAGGTCATTTACGACCGCATGGGCATCGACATCTGGGAGGTGCTCGACGCGGCCGAGACCAAGCCGTTCGGGTTCATGCGCTTCAACCCCGGCCCCGGCCTCGGCGGGCACTGCATTCCGCTCGACCCGTTCTATCTCACCTGGAAAGCGCGCGAGTACGGCGTGGCGACGCGCTTCATCGAGCTGGCCGGCGAGGTCAACGTGGCCATGCCGCGCTACGTCATCGACAAGCTGCAAACCGCGCTCAACGACCGCAAGAAGCCGCTGCGCGGCAGCCGCGTGCTCATCTTGGGGCTCAGCTACAAGAAAGACGTCGACGACACCCGCGAGGCGCCGAGCTTCGAGCTGATGCACCTGCTCCGCGAGCGTGGCGCGGAGGTCGACTACCACGACCCGCACGTCCCCGACATGCCCGCCAAGCGCGACTTCCCCGATCTGCAGAAGCAGTCGAGCGTGGCGCTCACCGCCGACAACGTGAAGCGCTACGACGCGGTGGTCATCGCCACCGACCACAGCAAGGTCGACTACCCGCTGGTGGTCGAGCACGCGCCGTTGATCATCGACACGCGCGGCGTGTACCGCGCCCCGCGCCCCAACGTAGTCAAGGCCTAGCGGGAAGAAGTAGCGCAGCGCGTCGTACATCGTGTCGGAGAGCACGCGACGATGAGCGCCGACACCCTGGTCCGAGAAGTCACCGACGAAGAGCTGGCAGAAGAGGTCGCCAAGGTGCGACGTCACCGCTGGCAAGAGCGCGCCGCGATGGGCTCGGCCATCGGGCTCGGCTTCGCGGGCCTCGCGGCCTGGTACCAAACCGGGTTCATGTTCACGGCCGCGCTGGCCATGGCCGCGGCGATGGTCGCGTACCGCAAGCTCTCGCCGAAGCAAGATCCGCTCGACGCGGCGTTCGGTCCGCGCGATCCCGCGCCCATCGATCCGGAGGTGCGCGTCATGGCGGCGCGCGTGGCCGGGCCTGGGCCGTTCGCGTGGCTGGCGTCGCACTACCTGAGCAAGCTGGTCGCGACGGCGTGCACGTTGGCGGGCGCCGCAGCCGGGTTTGGCGCGTGGCTCGCGTGGCCGCGGGCGCTCGACGCGCGCTTCGCGATGCTCGCCGGTACGCTGATCGGCAGCGTCGGCGGTTACTTCGCGGCCCGCGCGGCGCGCCGCCGGATGCTCGCGCCCGCCGAGTGAAGGGGTGTCGCGCGATCGCGCGACACGGTAGAGATGCGAGGCGAGGCTGCCCGCTCGCGAACGGCCTATCAACCAAATTGACGGCGGGCCCCGGCGCAACGATCGTCACCCCACGGGACGGCGCCTGATAAGCCGTCAAGCGCAAGATCTACCAGCTCGAGCTCAACGCGCCGGCGACCCCATGAGGCCGGATCGGCAGCTACGACGGCTGCTCGGATGCGGTGGAAAGGGCATGGTGTTTTCTGGGCTGCGCGCCGACAATGGCGCCGATCGCCATGAGTGCGTCGACTGCCTTCGATTGGTCGGGCCGGCTGGCGTTGGTCACGGGCGGCGCGGGCTTCATCGGCTCGCACCTGTGCGAGGCGCTGGTCGCGGCCGGGGCGCGCGTGCGCGTGCTCGACGACTTGTCGACCGGCAAGCGCGCGCAGCTGCCGGCGGGCGCCGAGCTGGTGGTCGGCGACGTGCGCGATCTGGAGGCGTGCCGCGCCGCGTGCCGCGACGCCGAGCGCGTCTTCCACTTGGCGGCGATTTGCTCGGTGCCGCGCTCCAACGACGATCCCGCGACCACCGTGGCCGTCAACGTCAGCGGCACCGCCAACGTGTTGGCTGCGGCGCGCGACGCCGGGGCGCGGGTGGTCTACGCCAGCTCTTCGGCGGTTTATGGCGATGCCAAGACGCACCCGCAGCGCGAGGGCCAGGAAGGCGAGCCGCTGTCGATCTACGGCGTGTCGAAGCGTTTGGACGAGCAGCTGGCAGCCGGCTTTGCGCGCTCGTTCGGGATGACGGCGGTCGGCCTGCGTTTTTTCAACGTCTATGGGCCGCGCCAAGATCCGAACGGTCCATACGCCGCGGTGGTGGCGCGGTTCGCCGAACTGTGCCGCCGCGGCGAGCCGCCGTTGATCTACGGCGATGGCGCGCAGACCCGCGATTTCGTGCACGTCTCGGACGTGGCCCGGGCGTGCATCCTGGCTGGGCTCGGCGCGGTGTCGGGGGCGCCGGTGATGAACATCGGCTCGGGGATCGGGATCAGCGTCGACGGGCTAGCGCGAGCCGTGGCGCGCGCATTCGGCCGGCCCGATCTCGAGCCGCGCTTCGAGCCGGCGCGTCCTGGCGACATCGTGCATTCCGTGGCGGACGTCGCTAGAGCCAAGAAATTATTGGATTTTCATACCGAAATTGGGCTCGATCAGGGTCTGGCTTGCATGGTTTGAGCGAGCGATTTCGCAGATTTCCGCCCGCTCGGCGCTTGATTTCGAAGGCCGGGAGGACTACATCTTGGATAGATTAACTCTAACGCATACGTTAGGGTTTGAGTCATGGCGACCGTCCACCATCTCCCCATCGTCCAGGCCGATCCTGGCTTGCCCGCTCGCGCGCCCGCGCCCGGCGATGGCGAAGCGCTGCTCCAAGTCGGCGACTTGGCGCGCGAGGCCGGCAAGACCGTGCGCGCCATCCACCACTACGAGAGCCTCGGTTTGCTCCAGCCTCACAAGCGCTCGAAGGGCCGCTTCCGGCTCTACGCACCCGACGCGGTGGCGCGCGTGCGGTGGATCGTGAAGCTCGGCGAGCTGGGCATGAGCTTGAGCGACATCCAGCAGATTTTCGCGCTGTGGGAAAAGTCGCCCACCGCGCCCGAGGCGATGCGCCAAGTGCGCGCCGTCTATCACCAGAAGCTCAAAGAGGTGCACGAGCAGATCGCGCGTCTCTCGGCGCTCGAGCGCGAGCTCGGCGCGAGCCTCGAGTACCTCGACACCTGCAACACCTGCGATCCGCACGAGCTCATCGGCGCGTGCTGCGATTGCACCGTCCACCACGACGACCAGCCCGAGCCCGAGTTGGTGGCGGGGATCTACGCGACCTCGCTATCTAGCCAGATGGGGCCCCAGCCCCATCGCCGCGAGTCCAAGCCATAAGCATCAGGCCATGAGCATCAAGCTTCCAATCTACATGGACTATCACGCCACCACGCCGGTCGATCCGCGCGTGATGGAGGCGATGCTGCCGTATTTCACGCAGACGTTCGGCAACGCCGCGAGCCGCAGCCACGCCTTCGGTTGGACGGCCGAAGAGGCGGTCGGCGAAGCGCGCGAAAAAATCGCCGCGCTGATCGGCGCCGCCAAGGCCAAGGAGATCGTCTTCACGTCCGGCGCGACCGAGAGCGACAACCTCGCCATCAAGGGCGTGGCCCACTTCTACAAGGAAAAGGGCAATCACATCATCACCACGCAGATCGAGCACAAAGCCGTGCTCGACACGTGCAAGCGCCTCGAGAACGAGGGCTTCGCAGTGACGTACCTGCCGGTCGACAAGACCGGGCGCATCGATCCGGCCGCGGTGCGCGCCGCCATCACCGACAAGACCATCCTGGTGAGCGTGATGCTCGCCAACAACGAAGTCGGCACGGTGCAGCCCATCGAGGAGATCGGCGCCATCACCCGCGACAAGGGCGTGCTCTTGCACAGCGACGCGGTGCAGGGCATCGGCAAGACGCCGTTCGACGTCGAGAAGATGAACGTCGACCTCGCCTCGCTGTCGGCGCACAAGATTTACGGCCCCAAGGGCGTGGGCGCGCTGTACGTGCGGCGCGCCAAGCCGCGCGTGCGCCTGAAGACCGAGATCGACGGCGGCGGGCACGAGTTCGGCATGCGCTCGGGCACGCTCAACGTGCCGGCCATCGTCGGGTTCGGCAAGGCGTGCGAGATCCTCACCCACGAGTGGAAGGCCGAAGCGGAGCGGTTGCGCGGGTTGCGCGACCGGCTGCTCGGCGCCATCACCGCCAAGCTCGACGAGGTGCGCATCAACGGCTCGCTCGAGCACCGGCTGCCGAACAACCTCAATCTGTCGTTCGCGTTCGTGGAAGGCGAGTCGATGATCATGGCCATTCGCGATGTGGCGGTGTCGAGCGGTTCGGCCTGCACCAGCGCGAGCCTCGAGCCGAGCTACGTGCTGCACGCGATGGGCGTGAGCGACGACGCGGCGCACTCGTCGATTCGCTTCGGGCTCGGGCGGTTCACGACCGAAGAAGAGATCGACTACGTGGCCAAGCTGGTCATCGACAAGGTGAACAAGCTGCGCGAGATGTCTCCCCTGTGGGAGATGCACAAAGAGGGAATCGATCTCAGCACGGTGCAATGGGCGGCGCATTAATCTCTAAAGAACAGCCGTTCGAATGGGGCCAAAGCCCCATTCGCGCAGAGGGAAGCCATGGCATACAGCGACAAGGTGATTGACCACTACGAGAACCCGCGGAACGTGGGGACCCTCGACAAAGAGGATCCGAGCGTCGGGACGGGCCTGGTCGGCGCGCCCGCGTGCGGCGACGTGATGCGGCTGCAGATCAGGGTGAGCGACGAAGGCATCATCGAAGACGCCAAGTTCAAGACCTTTGGCTGCGGCTCGGCGATCGCCTCGAGCTCGCTCGCCACCGAATGGATCAAAGGCAAGAGCATCGACGAGGCCGAGACGATCAAGAACACGCAGATCGTCGAAGAGCTGAACTTGCCGCCGGTGAAGATCCACTGCTCGGTGTTGGCAGAAGACGCCATCAAGAGCGCGATTGCCGATTTCCGCGCCAAGCGCGCGGCGCAGCATCATTTGGCGAGCGCAGCTGGCCTCCCCGGCTCTTCGCCTGACGGCTCATCGCGTGCTGCGCCGCGAGCCTCGAATCACGAAGCGAAATGAACGTCGCAGCCACCACCAACGCCGCACCGCAGCCCGAGCGGACCTGGGATTTCCGGGTCACGCCCGAGGCGGTGCGCAAGATCCGCGACTCGTTGAAAAAGCGCGGCACGCCGAATGCCGCGCTGCGGGTCGGAGTGCGGGGCGGGGGCTGCGCCGGATTCAGCTACGTGCTCGAGTTCGCGGACGGGCCGGCGCGCGAAGGGCGCGACCTCGTGTTCAAGTTCGACGCCGATGGCGAGGAAGTGCGCGTCTTCTGCGACAAGAAGAGCATCGTTTACCTGAACGGCTCCGCGCTCGAATGGGAAAAGAGCCTCAAGTGGCAGGGATTCAAGTTTGCCAATCCCAAGGCCACGAGCGCGTGTGGTTGCAAAGAGTCGTTCTCGATTTAGCCATTGGCCATTAGCTATTAGTAATTCGCTATTGGCTCGTAGCTCGGAACAAGATGGACGCGTTCGACACCTTGGGCGTGGAGGCCCGTTTCGACATCGACCTCGGTGCGGTCGAGGCGCGGCACCGCGCGCTGTCGGGGGCGCTGCACCCGGACAAATACGCCGGCAAACCGGCGGGCGAGCGGCGCATGGCGCTCGGGCGGGCCATCGAGGTGAACGACGCGTGGCGCGTGCTGCGCGATCCGGTGCGGCGCGCCGAGTGCCTGTTCACGCGCGCGGGCGTGCCGGTGGGCGAGACGCGCGAGCCGAAGCCGTCCGCGGACTTGTTGATGGAGATGCTCGAGCTGCGCGAAGAGCTCGCCGCGGCGCGCCAGCAGCGTGACGCGCGCAAGGTCGACGAATTGGCGAACGGCATGCGCGCGCGCGAGCGCCGGACGATCGAGGCGTTGGAGCGCGGTTTTTCCGCGGCCGCGGGCGGTGCCGCCACGCTCACGACCCTCGTGCCCGAGCTCGGCAAGCTGCGCTACGTGCGCCGCTTCTTCGAGGAGCTCGAGGCGATTCGCGAGGAGCTCGAGGCGTCAGGCGCGATGAGCCGCGGACGGCAGTCCGGCAGCTCCATCGGGTAGCCGCAAGGCAATTGGCCATGGCACTGTTGGAGATTTTCGATCCTGCCGCGGCGCCGCGGCCGGTCGGCATCGATCTCGGTACCACCAACTCGATCATCGCGCGGCTGCGCGACGGCGAGCCATGGGCGATTCGCGATTGCGACAGCGAGGCGCTGGTGCCGTCGGCGGTGTTCTACGACGGCGCGGGGCGGGTGGTGGTCGGTCGCGAGGCGCTCGCCATGGCGGCGGCGCACCCCACCGACACGATCGTGAGCGTGAAGCGCTTCATGGGCCGCGGCGCGCGCGACCCCGAGACGCGCCGGCTCGGCACCTACGCGTTCGTGGAGCCCGCCAACGACGAGGAGGCGCGCACCGTGCGCTTCCGCGTGGCCGGCGAGCGGATCGTCACGCCCGTCCAGGTGAGCGCGGAGATTCTCAAGGCGTTGCGCCAGTTGGCCGAAGACGAGCTGCGCCACGTCGGCGCCGCGGTGATTACCGTGCCGGCGTATTTCGACGACGCGCAGCGCCAAGCCACCAAAGACGCCGGCCGCCTCGCCGGGCTCGACGTGCTGCGCCTGCTCAACGAGCCGACCGCGGCGGCGCTCGCTTACGGGCTCGACACGAAGCAAAACGGGCTGTTTGCGGTGTACGACCTCGGCGGCGGCACCTTCGACGTCACCATTCTGCGGCTCGACGACGGCGTGTTCCAAGTGAAGTCGACCGGCGGCGACAGCGCGCTCGGCGGCGACGACATGGACCGCGCACTCGCCGAGGTGCTGCTCGCTGCGATGAACGTGGGCCCCGACGCGCCTCGCGGGTCGGACCCGCTTCGCGGGTTTCCGACCGCAGAAGAAGCAGCGCGTCGGTCCCCGCTTCGCGCGGTTCCCAACGCGGTGGTGCGCTTGGCGCTCGACGCGGCGCGCCGCACCAAGCACGCGCTTACCGGCGAGGCCGAGGTCGAGGTGACGCTGCCGGCGAAAGGCGGCGGCGAAGCCACGGTGCGCGTCACCCGCGCCCAATTCGATGCGCTCATCGAGCCGTTGGTGGCGCGCACCGGCGTCGCGTGCCGCCGCGCGCTGCGCGACGCGGGCGTGACCGCGGCCGAGCTCGACGGCGTGATCTTGGTGGGCGGCTCGACGCGCGTGCCGCGGGTGCGCCGCTTCGTGGCCGAGCTGTTCGGCAAGGAGCCGCTCGCCGACATCGATCCCGACTTGGTGGTCGCTTACGGCGCGGCCATCCAGGCCGACATCTTGGCCGGCAGCGAGCGCGGCGCCGACGAGGTGCTGCTCCTCGATGTCCTGCCGCTGTCGCTCGGCCTCGAGACGATGGGCGGCGTCGCCGAGAAAGTTTTGCCGCGCAACACGACCATTCCCGCCGGCGCGAAACAGGTGTTCACCACCTACGCCGACAACCAGACCGGCTTCGACTTGCACGTCGTGCAAGGCGAGCGCGAGCTCAGCGCCGATTGTCGCTCGCTGGCGCGTTTCACGTTGAAGGGCATTCCGCCGCTGCCGGCCGGCATGGCGCGCCTCGAGGTGAGCTTCGAAGCGGACGCGGACGGGCTGCTCACCGTGACCGCCAAAGAGCTGACCACCGGCATCGAGCAGCACGTCGAGGTGAAGCCGAGCTACGGCTTGAGCGACGCCGAAGTGGAGCAGATGCTGCTCGACGCGCTCGATCACGGCGAGGAGGATCTCGCGCACCGCAAGCTCGCCGAGCGCCGCGTCGAAGCCGAGCGCATCGCCCAAGCGACCGATGGCGCGCTCGCCAAGGACGCCGCGTTGCTCGAGCCCGGCGAAAATCAGCGCATCCGAGGCGCCCTCGCCGAGCTGCGGCGCGCGATCGCCGGCAGCGATGCCAACGCCATCCAGCGCGCCAGCGAGGCGCTCGACGAGGCCACCAAGCCGTGGGCCGGCCGCCGCATGGACCGCGCCATCCGCGAGGCGATCGCCGGCAAACAGCTCGACGACGTGGAGAGCGCCGTCGCGCACGCGAAGGGCGTGGATGCTCACGTGGAGGCCCATCGCCACGGGGTCGGCGAGCACGATCACGCGCACGAGCACGAGCACGAGCACGAGTGACCATGGCGAAGGTGCGACTCAAGGCGCTGGGTAGGACCTGGGAGGCCGAGGTGCCGACCGGCAAGAGCATTCTGGCGGCGGCGCAGGCCGGCGACGCGCCCGAGGGGTCTGCGTGCGGCGGCGTGTGCGCGTGCTCGACCTGCCACGTGTACCTGACCAAGGGCGCCGAGCTGTTGTCGCCCGCCGAAGAGGACGAAGAGGACATCCTCGACAAGGCGTTCGACGTGCGGCTCAATAGCCGGCTCGGCTGCCAGGCGAAAATCCTCGCCGAGGGCGACATCGAGGTGGAGATCACCCGCGAGAGCCTCGACGCGTTCTACAACGAACACCCCGACCACTCCGACCCGCGGAAGGCCAAGTGACCGGGCTGGCGCGCGACACCCTGCTGCGGCTCGCGCCGGAGGTTCGCGTCGAGCTGCGCGGCGCCGAGGTTCACGTTTCGTGCGCGGACGGGCACCTGGTCGGGCCCGGCGAGCTGCTCGACATCGTGCGCGCCTTCCGCACGCCGGCGCGCTTCGACGCCGCGGTCCAGGCGCTCAGCGCCGAGCGCGCGCCGCACGAGTGGGTGCGCCTCAACGCGGCGGTCATCGCGCTCTACGACGCCGGCGTGCTGCGCGCCGGCGATCACGGGCCGGCGTTGCATGGCGCGACCGGTTTCGATTCGGCGGCCATCCACGTGCGCATGCTCGACGATCGGGCCCGCACCGAGGCGTTCATCGCCGCGCTGCGCGACGCCGTGCGCCCCGACGACGTGGTGGTCGACCTCGGTACCGGCACCGGCATCCTGGCGCTCGCCGCCGCCGAAGCGGGCGCGCGCCGCGTGTACGCCGTCGAAGAGGGCGGCATCGCCGACGCCGCCGCCGCGGTGTTCGCGCGCCACGAGCGCATCACCTTGCTGCGCGGCACCTCCACCGCGATTGCCCTGCCCGAGAAAGCCACGCTGCTGGTCAGCCAGATCATCGGCAACGAGCCGTTCGGCCAGCGCGTGCTCGAGTACTTCGCCGACGCGCGCGGCCGCTGGCTCGCAGAGGGCGCGCGCCAACTTCCGGTGCGCTTGCGGGTGTTCGCCCAAGGCGTGAAGCTCGACGAGGCCACCCGCCGGGCGCACCGCTTCGACGCGGCGCAGATCGCCGCCTGGAACAGCTGGTACCGGCTCGACCTGGCGCCGCTCGCGGGCGCCCAACCGCGCGACGGCTACCGCTTCTCGGTGCCGCCCGAGCGCGCCGCGGGCTTCCTTCCGCGCACCGAGCCGGTGCTGCTCACCGAGGTCGACCTGTCGCGGCCGCCGGTGGCGTTCGAGCACCGCGCGGCGGCGCCGGTGGTCGAGAGCGGCGGGCTAGACGCCGTGGTGTCGTGGTTCGAGCTGGACGTCGACGCGACGCGCAGCCTCACCAGCGCCCCGGCACGGGCTGGCGGCACCTGCTCTTGGCGCTGCCCCGTGTGGCTCGTGCCGCGCGGTCTCGCCGTCCGGACCGGCGAGACGGTGACGATGACCTACCGCCACGGGCTCGCCGGCACGCGCCTGTGGGCTACTTGAGCGACACGTTCAGGTTGAACGGCCCGAACGGTCGATAGATGTTGTCGTCGCCGTCGACCACGATGAAGTACGAGTGCCCGTTCTTCACCGGGAATTGGATCTTCTGAGGCAGGAAGATCCCGGTCTCGGAGCACGCCAGCTGCGCGCCGGGGTTGCACGTGCAGGTCGCTCCGCACGTGTCCGGGTTGACCGCGTCGAGCGCGTACAGCACGTACTGCCAACAATCCGGATCGAGCGGATCTTTGTCGCATATGTTGACGGTGCCCGACATGTCGTAGCCGACCGTGGCCGTGAGCGTCCCGTCCGCCTTGGCTTTGACCTGATACACGCGGTCCTGCGCGGTGGAGGTGTTGGCGTTCTTGCCGCAGGTGCCTTGCATCGCGGGCTTGTAGTCGTTCTTGTAGGGCGCCGTGTTGCTGCTGAACGTGAGCGTTTGGTTGAGCGCGATCGAGAACGGCTCGCCAGGGCAGGTATCGAACACGGTGATCGTCTCGAACTTGCAGTTCTTGTCGCAGCCGTCGCCGCTGACGGTATTGCCGTCGTCGCATTGCTCGTTCGTCGACGCATTGAGAATGGCGTCGCCGCACTTGGGCGTGGTGTAGGACACGTCGAGCTGGTACTTGCCGCCCTTGCCCGCGACCGAGTCGATGAAGAAGTACAGGTCCGGGAAGGTGGCCGGATCGATCTCCTGGGCCACCGCCTCTTGGGAGGTGAAGAAGTCGAAGCACACCAGGTCGTCGTTCACGGCGTCGGTGCAGACGGCGTTCTTGCCGAACTCGCCGCGCACGTGCATCGAGATCGGGAAGTCTTTGTTCAGCGCGCGGACGCGCAGCTTCAAGCTGCCCGTCTTCTTGAAGTAGAAGTGATACACGCGATCCGGCCCGGCGGTGGCGGCGCCGTTGGCCTCGCAGTACGCGCTGGCGTAGTCGGCGTTCGCCGTCGAGGTGTCGCCCGCGTAGCAGTCCGCGAAGTCGGGCGTGAGGTTGACGGAATCACCTGGGCAGGTATCGGTGCCGGTGTTCTGGTTCTTGCAGGCCGGCATGCCGCCACCCGTGCCGCCGGTGCCGCTGCCGCCGGTCCCGGTGGTGCTGCTGCTCGACACCGTCGACGGGCCGGTGCCGCCCATGCCGGTCGAGGTCGAGGAGGTGACCGACGCGCTCGCCTTCGACGAGCTGGAGCCGGTGCCGGTCGTCTCGGTGTCTACCGACGTGCAGCCACCAAACGCGTCGGCGGCGAGCACCAGCGCGAGCGGCATCATCAGACACGTCGCGACCATTTTCGCGTGTTGGCGTGAAAGCAAGCTTGCCATGGCAACTCCTAGGATGGGATACGGTCACTGTAGCACGGCTTTCGGCTCCGGTTGGCAGTCGGCAGCGTTGGATTCTCGCTCGACCTCCAGCACTTCGAAGCTCGCCGGGATGACGGCGCGGTCGTGGGCGATGAGCAACACGCGCGCATCGCGCGCCAGCTCGGCCACCAGGCGCGTGAACAGCTCGCGGCCGGCCGCGTCCAGCCCCGCCTCCGGCTCGTCGAGCACTACCAGCTCGGCCGCTCCGCCGTCGCGCGGCAAGAGCGCCCGGCACAGCTGCACCCGGCGCAGCTCGCCCCCGGAGAGCTCCGACACCGCGACGTCCAGCGGAGCCGCCGCGTTGCGCTCTCGTAACCGGTCGAGGACTTCCAGCCGCGCAAGCGCCGCGCGGAGCTGATGGTCGTCGGCGCCGCTGAAGCAACGCAGGTGCCAACCCACGGTCTGCGCCGGCGCCACGAACGGTCGTTGCGGTACGAGCACCACGCGGCGGCGCAGCTCGTGCACGAGATCGGCGTCCAGCCGCCGCCCGTCGATGGCGATCCCCCCTTCGCTCGGCTGCATCAACCCGACCAGCGCGAGCGCGAGGGTGCTCTTGCCGGCGCCGTTGTTGCCCACCAACGCCAAACCCCGCCCCGGTCTCCACGTGAAATCGACCGCGGCGGGCGTGCGGACGGTCGCCCCCGGGTAGGTGACGCTCAGCGCGCGCAGCTCGACGGTGGCGTCGCGCAGCCACCCCTCGGGCATCGCGGCCGGGGCCAGCTCGAGGTCGGCCATCGGCGGGGCGTCGCGAAAGCTCGACAGCAG
>JACXTT010009444.1_pt1 | contig 13318 bp, 14 predicted proteins | sample 9270951 | NCBI WGS metagenome assembly JACXTT01 (sample SAMN15532306, study PRJNA645909) | rock metagenome | isolation source: weathered quartz diorite | place: Puerto Rico | collected 2017-06-21
ATCCACACTTCTCGGCCCGAATTGCGTTCACAAAATTTTCGCTCCCAGGCCCGATGCAGGGGACTGGGCCAATACCGGTGACGACTGCGCGTCTTCGGCTCAGGCGGCAGCCTTATTTGCCCTTGCTTCCACATCCGTCTTCATACAGCGCAGGGTCTTGTTGGCGATGTGATGAATGAAAAAATCCCCGATGATTTTGTCCGCAACGGGTGCGAATAAATTCACGCGAAATTCTAGATTGTGCATGATCCTAACCAGGACGCCGTCCGGCGTTTCCTGAAACGTCCAAATGACACGCATGCCTTTTGTCCAGGCTTTGAGATGGTGAAAGTGGATTTCACACTTGGCGCGATCGATGATTTGCTCGGATTTCCAGGAGATCGGAATTCCGGAACGAGTTGCCGCCATCACGACCACGTTGCGACTTGGACTGCGCTCAAGAAAACGAATGTAGCGGTAGTGCGGCAAAATCTTTGGCCAGAGCTCCAAATTGGCCGCCGTTTCGAAAATCGACATCTTCGGCGCTTGAATCAGGATTGAATTCACTTTGTGCATTTCAGTCCTTCGTAGATTTACCCTATAGTCTCGATATCATTTAAGAGCGAGACCAATCCGATGGCGCTGGAAATGAAATCGAAGTGCGAAAAATGCGGCCGCCGACTTGTGCCGCGGGGCAACGCTTACATCTGCAGCTTTGAATGCACATTTTGCGCCGCGTGCGCTGCGGCAATGGATGCGATCTGTCCGAATTGCGGCGGCGAACTGGTACGCAGGCCGCGGCGTAAGGAAAACGAATTGTAGGGGCGACGTGCGTGAATCCGCAGGGCGTTGAACCCTGCGGATTTTGTGATGTTCTTCTGATCTGGGCTACTCGCGGTTAATCCTTGTCTAGTCTTCGCGCTGAGCCGCATCTGCATCCTGGGCGAGCTGGTGCAAAACCGAAAAGAACGCCGGCGGTTGACCCTTGAAGAGCCCCATGTCGGTCAAGAACTTGACGGCGCCCATGGCAACCCCGTTGGTCCTGGTAGGCCGAATGATCGAACATACGGGAAGGCTTCGGCTGATGAATGGGCACGGCTCGGGCATGATCAGGTTGGTCTGAAAGTCTTCTCCGCCAAAGGGAGGAGAATTCAGGTCCGGAAATGTCACTGATACCCCGGTCTTCGGATCAATGACGTTATTCAAAGGAGGCGCGTTGCCCGCCTTGTCCTGCCATGTCTGAAAGTGCATGGTCTCGGTCGGACCGATACTAATCAGAATTCGCAAGACTTCCACGCTAGTGGCCCTTTGTGCCATCGATGGATAGAGGCTGTTACCACCCTGCTCGATCGTCGGAAAATGGAATCCCGCCGTGTTGGCTATTGCCTGAACAAAGTCAGGGGTGTTTAAGTCGTTGTCGTCTCTGGGAATGGCCGTGTGCTCTCCCGTGAACAAACTTGGTACCGCTTGTGGAAACTTGAAATTCGGATCGAGGTCCGGATTATGGGCGCGGCTTCGGTAGCGTGTCCACCAACTGGTATCGAGAGTCAGCCGGGTGAGGTTGGTGAGCCGTAGCTTCCCGCTGGAACCAGTGGCGCTGCTTCCCTGCAAGGTGCGAAACCGTTCCAGACTAACTGGCCTCGCGCCTTTTGACACCAGGTATGCGTTAAGGAATGTGAAATGGGTGCGTTCATCCTCGGTGTTGTCGTGGATGTACTGGTCCATGTCCCCATCGAGCACTTTCAGGGCGTTGGTGTAGGCCGTGTTCCCACTTCCGCTCGGCTCTTCCTTGTCCTGGATTCCTCCCAGCTCGTTGTACTGCACCCAGAAATCGGTCTCGAGGATTTCTGCCGCCGCCGCAAATCTGAGCAGAGCGGCATCGCCTTCTGTGATCCCGTTCTCGTCCTCATCGCCAAACGCTTTTGAGGTTGCGTTCAACAGCGCAGTTCCAGGAACAAGCGCCGCCGCGCCCAGTCCGAGACGGCGAAGAAAAGATCGCCGGGGAAGAGTGCGAGGCGAGAGATCGCCGACTTTAGGTAAGAACTGACGTTCGATTATACTACTCATATGATCTCCTTCATATTGGTTTAATGTTAGGGTTTTATTTCGAAGCAATGAATAATCGACCCTGCGTCTTTACTCATCAGCTTCACACCCATAGAATCGCGGCGATCTAGACTGCACGCCGCTATGGAAAGGTAACGTGGTTGTTACTTTTCCAGACAATCAGAGCGCTACTCCGTAGTCGGTCGCGCCACGATGTCACTAAGAGATATGTGGGGGGAACAGCTTGTGTTTGTGGCCATGTTCAGACCGCCATTGAACATCCACGCGCTGATGTTACACCGGCGCTGCTGGAGCGGCCGAACCCAGATCGGCCCCGCTAACCCCAGCCCGAACGAGAACAATGCTGGCAGCAGGAGCAAGCAAGGTTCGTGATCTGCCTTCATATTCTAGAGCAAAATCGCAACGTTCCGCGCTGGCTGCCGTAGGTGAAAGGTAACAGCACTGTTACCTTTTGGGAGCTGCCCTCTAGGCTGCCTAACGAATGCTCGACCTGTTTTTCGGAGCCTGTGAAACTTACCGTGCACCGCAAAACTACAATGGTTCGCGAATTGAGTATCCAACATGGCACACGGTGCGAATCAGCAGAGGATCGCCGATTTTTTTCGCAAACGGCCGATGAAAACTTCTACCAACTTGGTGTCGTATTCGTGCTTGTGCTCCCAAACGCGTTCGCACAATTCGGTGCGCGTGAAGACGCGGCCGGGCGCGCGGATCAGCACCTTCAGAAGCATCAACTCGTGCGCGGAGAGTTCGATTCTTCGCTTGCCGCGACGGACCTGGTGATTAACTAGATCGAGGGTGAGATATTCCTACTCGCGGGCCGAGCGCTGGCTCTTTTCGCTACAAAGTTAGACAAGCTTGCAGGAGAAGCTATTCAACGGCCGTGGTCAAAATGGGCCGGCAAAAGTAACAAAGGTGTTACTTTTGGACTTCGTCGCGACGCCGCTCCGACGTTGACTATTTCGACGATTTTAGAAACTCAACGATCGCTCGCTGTTCTTCTCCGGTGATGTTCGCACGGACTCTCATGTGATGAACGATCACGTCCCACTGCGCGTTGCTGTACATCGTTGAAGGGCGAATATTATGACAGCGGCGGCAATTCATGGTCCAGAGTTCTTCGCCGCTTAGCTCGCCGCTCGGTTCGCTACCTGGTCGACCGATTTCCGGTTTTTCTGCTTTTTTGGAACCGGCGAGTGCACTCCAGCCGAAGCCGGCCAAGGCACAGAGAACGAGCGCGGCCAGAGCTAGATTTTGCTGCGTTAATTTCGAGATCATACGATTCCTTTCCTCAGAAGCCCATCACTGCTTGAACCAGCACGGCGTTGGCATTGGGTTGTCCATGAAGATCTGTCCACTCATAGGCGAGCTTTACCGCGGTGCTTGGACCAACCCAATAATCAAGCCCGATGGTCCATCGGTCTTCGTCGAGTGCCCCCGGGCCTCCCGGTGCGTGGTTAATGTGGTCCCATCGAAAGATGCCTTCGAAGTTTCTCAGAAAATCGACATCAACTTTCGTCGGCCGATAGGCCACTTGCACATAACCGCCGTCGCGCTTGTTGCTAAAGGAAAGCGGTCCGAACCCAAGAGCACCGGTCGGATCAAAAACAACGTGACCGACGTGCGTCCACGCATATTGCGCGTGCAAGTCGATCGCGCCTCTGAGAAAGTCGCAGTCGCGATTGAAATTGAAATCTACTGACTGAAGCAACGAGCGAACGCGGGCGAAAGGCGTGCCCTGATCGCCCGGTTTGGCGGTCTCGAAACCGTAACCGGCTTCCGTTCCGAGCACCGGAACAAACAAGCCGACGCGGCAACCAAAAGCCTTATCGTCATTGTTGTCGGCGAAGTTGCCCCAATCCAGCATTCCGGCGGCGCTCGGATCATCGGTGATCAACCTTGGCCCGTTCGAAACGTAGAAGGCATAATTTGAACGCAATGGCCCGAGTGGGATCCCCCCTCGAATCTCCGCACCGATAATTTTTTCCGGCATAATGCCGTCGTAAACCGCGAGTGGACGATCAGGCAACTTGTTGATCCAAAGGGCTTGAAAACGCTCCACGAAGACGTTGTTCGGGGCTAGGAACTCGCCAACACCGAGCGTGATGTAGTCGTTGAGCAGGTAAGTCATCTGGGCAAACTCCAGCTCGACATCGGTCCCCCCTTCGCCCAGCGAAAGTTCGATCTGACTCTCGAACAGAAGCTTCGGTGAAAGTTCCCAGAGAAAGATGGGATTAAAGGAGGCTTCAAAACTCGAGATGCTGTGGTTTTGCGCTTCAAACGTACTTTCAGCATAACCGGCGATGTGGAACTTGGTCGTGCCCAGGATTAGGTCCTCAATGGAACTCGTCGCGGTGACGGGTTGTTTGAATGGGGCTTCAGCGGCCGGCGCAGGTGAGGCTGCGGGTAAAGTCGCTGGGTTTGCGGCGGCTGTTGCCTTTTCTTTCTTAATGGCTGCTAGCTCTTTTTTTAGGGCGAGCATTTCCTGCTTAAGCTCTTCGTATTCTTTTCGTGAAACGTATCCGCCGCTGCCGGCGTCCTCTGCACGAAGCGATGGAGCTGCGAGCAAGAACAGAACGCCGTGAATGGCGGCTACGCGATAGCAAGGTCGATTCTTCTTCATTCTTAACTAATTTTTGGCCAGGGTTCGAATGTAATTGATCACGCTCCAGCGATCGGTTGCGGAGAGACGGCGGTTCGGGAACGCCGGCATTGGTTTTTTACTGGTTGTAATTTTCCAAAAAAGCGCGCCGTCCGATTCGCCGCCGGCTACTTGCGAGAGCTTAGCCGGGTGAATTCCAAGATCGGCCGCGTTTGGTCCATCGCCGTTGCCGGAGGTCCCATGACAGCCAGCGCAACGTTTTGCGTAAATCTTTTGGCCCGCTGCGATTGAGCTTTGACTTGTAGCGACCGGGTTTTTCCTAGCCGCTTCGCCGGCAGGCGCGGTCCACTTGTCCATCGTCGGATCTGCGGCTGTTAGGCGACTTAAAGACGGGAACACCGCAAGTATAGAGAGTACGGCGGCGGTTAAGCAATAGGTCCGGAAAATTCTCATCGCCTTTGCGAGTTGACTCTTAGCGCCTAGCGCGCGGCTGCGACGAAGACGAGCCGAAGAAAGTAACGCCGTTGTTACTTTTCCCGATGAACCGAGAATCCGCGTGACCAGTTCTGAACCTGTGTTCTAAGAGCGAATCAACGGTGGAATCGCAGCGATCCGTGCTAAGCGGCGGCTGGGAAAAGTAACGCCGTCCTTACGTTTTCGGATCGCCGGCGCTGGCGATCGGTTCCCGGATCGTGTAACCGACGTGCCGTACTGTATCGATGAGCTGGGGTTCGCCAACCTTCTTGCGTAAGCGCCCGATGAAAACTTCGACCAGCTTTGTGTCGTACTCATGTGGATGCTCCCAGACCCGCTCACACAGTTCCGTTCGCGTGAACACTCGGCCCGGCTCACGCATCAATACCTTGAGTAACATTAACTCGCGGGCCGATAAATCGATCGGCCGTCCTCCGCGATGGACCCTGTGATCGACCAAATCGAGTGTCAGATCGGCGACGTGCAGGTTCAACGCAGGTTCTTCGGCGTATCGCCGCCCAAGTGCGCGTACTCGCGCCAGCAACTCCGGCATGGCAAACGGTTTTGGCAGATAATCGTCTGCTCCGAGTTGCAAGCCAGTCACACGATCTTTTATCTCGCGGCGGGCAGTCAATATCAGGACGCGGTTCGCGCAGTGTTGCGAGCGCAAACACCGCAAGACTTCGAAGCCGTCGATCCCCGGCAGACCAACATCTAATATGATCAAGTCGAATGACGCATCGACAGCTCGCTCCAAAGCCGATTCGCCATCGTAAACCATAATCGGATCATGGCCGGCTTCGGTCAGTGCTGAAGCAATCTTTCGTGCCAACCGAATTTCATCTTCAACTACAAGGATGTGCATGAAACGTTTATTTAGATGAGACCTTAAAAGCGCACCGTGAATTGCGCGGCGAGCAAGTGGTTGGTATCGCGTGGACCGGTTGTTTCCCGCTGAAAACTATATTGCAATTTTAGTTGGGTGTGAGACGCGAGCCGGTAGCCAGCTGCGACGTCGAAGCGCCCCAGGTTTTGGCCCCAGCGAATATCGCCTCCGGCGCCATCGCTGACAGTTCCAAAGAGTTGCTGGTTCCAGCGCACAGCACCAAAGAGCTGCGGCGTGATCTTGTATTTCGCCTCAAAGTAATAGGCAAACGTGTCAGCATCGCCGACACGGGGAACTTCGAAACGCGTCTCGTAAAATTCCGCCCACAATTGAAGATGATGCCAAGCGAAGGCGATGTCCTGGCCAAGAAGCAACTGCCGGTAATCGTCGATATCGCGGCCGCGCGGCAAGGTTCGCTCCGCTTCGGGCCGAAAGTAGGCGCCATCGCTTATCGAAATGCCAAAGCTCCACATTTGATTCGGACGCAATCCCAGCCGAGCATCAACGTCTGGGTGGTCGAAACCGGTCTCGGTAGCGTTCCAGGATTCTGGGCGCGACGATAGCGAGGAATTTTTCATTTCGGCTGCATAATCAAATCGGCCAAGACGGCCCGAGACAAAAATACCGCTTGTATAACTCGGCCCCCAAATGACCGGATTGAATTCATATTTACCGGTTGGTTCAAACCTGTGAATGAAATCCCGCGGTGACGCAGGCGCGGCTTTGTCACTGATGGCGGTGATGTTTTCATAAACCAGTGGTGCGTCGATAAAGGGATTTTCCCACGACAAATGCCGCGGGACCCAATTACCGATTACGGTAGCGAATTTACCTACTTGAAGGTTGAACCGGCCGTCATCCCACGGCGTTAGGCGTGCTGCGTATTCGTCGAGGCGAATTTGAGCGCCATGATTACTGGGATCGAATCGACGATCGAGCCGGGATTGAGCAAAAAAATAAACATGCGATCCGGTTTGGGCATCGAGAAAGAGTGTTAGGCGCGGATTGAAAAGATTATCAATTTTGCTGTCGATGAGTCCGGGAGCTGACGGCTCGAAGTGATAGGCTTCCATATCTATCGTGCCACTCAAGCGCGCTCGAACATTATTATGAAACGCGGTGAGAGTGAGGGCGGTATCGAGCCGGTCAAAGTAATCATCGATCTCAATGGCGCGCGCAGTGCATGCCAAAAGGCAGAGACTGAGCGCCCGAACGAGCTTCATACAAGGTTCATGATTTTAACTCCCGCGGCCTGCCGCCGGTTGCGCCACCCGAAAGCGGACCTCGAACTCGGTCCAATCATTTTCGGAACGCACCAGCTTTAGATCGCCACCGTGCAGACGCGCGAGGTCGCGGGCCAGATTCAGACCCAGCCCATGACCGGACGCAGCCGAGTCGCTGGTAGCGCGATGGAACCGCTCGAAAATATGCGCTTGGGCGGTCGGCGCGATCGGACGCCCGTTATTGCCGATGACTAGAAGCACATTCCCGTTCGTTGTCTGCGCGGCAACTCGGATGCGGCCTCCGGTCCGATTATACTTTCGCGCGTTTTCCAAGAGGTTCTGCACAATCAGCGATGTGTATTGCTTTTCGCCTGCCACATACAATTTGGCTGGAATTTGTTTCTCTATTTTCACATCAGGCGAATCGGGAAGCGCGTTCAGATCGTCGAGCCACTCTTCCACGAGCTGGCTAAGGTTCACCGCCTCGGGCTTGATCTGCAAATGGCCGGCGTCCATGCGCGACAGCAGAAGCAAATCGTCGATCACGCCAGTCAAACGGTGGGTCTGATGAAGAAGGGCGGAGAGTTCCTCATAGACTTCCGGTTTAAAATCCTCTCGCTTCAGCAGCATCTCCAGCCCGGTGCGGAGAAGCGTGACAGGGCTCTTCAATTGATGTGAAGCATCGGCCGAGTACCTGGTCGATCTTTCTAATTCCTCAGCCGTCGAAGCGAGAGCCGCTTCAGCTCGCTTTCGTTCAGCCCGATTTTGTTCCGAGTCGACTGCCAGTTGCTCCACTGGTTTCGAGAAACGCACGGCCACGAAATGGCTGGCGACAAAGCCGCCAAGCAAAAGCAATGCGCTGGCGGCTCCAATTTGCAGTCGAAGCCAATGGAGCTGCGCAATCGAACCGGTAAGTGGATAAATGCAAATTTCGTAAGCCGGTGGGTAAAGTGAATTCGGATTGAGTTGCTTGAAAAATAACAGATATGGCGTCGCATTCACGCGAACGCGGAAGTTGTTTTGTGGCCGATCACGGTTGGCAATCACCTTCGTTATCTCGCTGGCAAGAGCTTCTTGCGCAGTTTTCGGAAGCGGTGGCAAATGCAGTCTTCCGTTCACCCAAACGCCGCTCTTCATCGCTGCGCCGGCGCCCCGGCTTGGAAGCTCCAATGGCTTGAATCCGACGACCAACATGGAAATGACCTCAGCCGTCTCGGTCGAAATAATCGGTACCGCCGTTACTTCATCGACCGTTTCTTCCGGAAGATCGACTCGCGAGAGATAACCAATTTGCTGCGTCTCGGGTAATTTTTTGAGGCTCAACTGTGCTTCTGCCGCCGGGCTCAGCTCTCCCACATCTTTCGGCCTTGGTGGAGGCATGACGACACCATTGCTGTCGAGAAAGCGATAAAATGTTGCGTGGAGTGAGTCGACTGCTTTTTCCGGGGATCGTTCTTCACCCTCCATCAGGTCGCGCAACTCATCTTTTGCGCTCGGATACAACAAATCGAGAGCGTTATCTTCCAGCGCGGCGTGGATCCGCGGTTTGGATGCGAGCGCCCGGCAACGCTGTGCCAGGGTTGCGTGGCGCAGTTCCTGAAGTTTGTGCCGGGAAGAGAGCTCGGCCTGAAAATTCTGCTGCAAAGCGCGCTCGGCATTTGCCGTGTCGCTGCGTTGAGCAAGATAAAGCCCGAGCGCGGTCAGTGCGAAGACAACGAACATCATCGCGGCCGAAAGCTTTTTACGAAAACTCGCCACCGCGCGTCTGTTTATCCCGGCCGCCGCAGTCATGGAAAATTCACTTGCAACGTTTCCCCACTCTTCAATGCCACGGGTTTCTCTCGCGTTGTCTTACTGTCGATCCACGCCTTCAGGGTGTGTTGGCCGGAAGGAAGTCCGTTCAGCCGAAACCGCCCGTCGCCACTTGTGACTACAAAGTATGGAGTATTGAGAACAAGAATCAGTCCGCGCATGTGCTCATGAATATCGCAGCGAAGAGTCACCAACCCGGCGCGATCAAAGACTTCTGATGGAATTGGCCTTTCGTCCGGTCGATACCGGCCGAGGTCGAAGCGTTTTGCGGGTGAATACGAGAAAACGCTGTGGTAGATGTCGTCCCGATTCGGGAACTCTACCCTGGTGCCGATCTGGATCGGTAGCAGCGGCGGAAGAAAAGCGAGATCCTTTTGCGCCACTTGCTTCGTCGTTTGCAATTTCGGTTTGCTGAACGAGCCCTCGAGGTAGACGACTGCGAGGGGCGGCTGGGTTGCAACCACACCGTTGCGCGTGACGATTTCATAACGTTTCGCGACCACTGGCGCGGGACGCGATTCCGGCAGTTCCACTCGACCTTCCACAACTGCGTCTGCGAAAGCGGGACTAAGGAGCATGCCAAACGCCGCGTTGAAACAGACGAGTTCCCGCAGACCCATCGCCCAAGCTTAGCAGTTGCGGTGGTTAACGAAAAGCCTCCGACACGGCAGTGGCGGAAAACGACGGGCTACGCCCTACAATTTTACTCGTCGCCTAATCCGATAGGTCAGGAAGCATTCATCGGCAATCACGCGCATGTCGATCAAGGAACAACGCACGCTGGCGGGTAGAAAGTCCCTGTCCAATCCAGTTAAGGTCGGTGCATCGGCGCCGCCAAAGAGGTAAGGTGCAATCGTGAGATTGAGCTGATCGACCAGATTGCGCTCGAGAAGGGAGCGAAAAAGCGTCGGCCCGCCCTCGCACGCGATTTTGTGGACATGGTAGTCGCGTCGTAGTGTTCGCAGCATCTCACCAAGATCGACACTTTGGGCATCAGTTAGGTGCAGGACTGCTTTCTTGCGAAGCGCCGTCTGAATCCTTTTCGGCATCCGCGTGGTTGAGAAAATGACAATTGGAGAAACGTCCGATTGAAAAATTTTCAGACGACGACTGATCCTACCACGGTTGGAGACGATCACACGAAGCGGCGCCCTGGTTTGTCCACGCCGGGTTCTCTCTTCTTGCAATTCAGCAGGCAGAGCCAGCCGCACATTGTCACGCTTGAGCGTGCTGTGTCCGATTAAGACTGCGTCACCGAGCGCGCGTTGGCGAAACAAATGAAGCTTGTCTTCGCGCGAAGTGAAATCGACAGGTGAAAATTTGCGAGTCGTGATTTTTCCATCGACCGTGATGGCGAACGTAGCGAAGACAAAGGGGCGGTTTACCTTCATAAAAAAGAAAACGCCCAACGCCCAACCCGCCTTCGCGAGGCTATGGCGTGGCAGGCGTCCGACGCCCAACGTCTGACTATCTGAAGTGAATGTTGAGCGTTGAGCGTCGAGCGTTGGGCGTTGAACAGCTTGATTTTGGATTCGCTCAAAGAGCAAGCGCCATCACGGAATCGAACGCTACCGTCCGCTTCATTCAGTTTTGCCGATCTCATGTTCGAGAGTGGCGACCTCGCGTTTCATTTCACGCAGGCGAACGTGTCCCGGCACACCGCTTGGTTTATACAAAAGATAAACGATTCCTCCCGGTGCCGAGCAAAATAGAATCACGAGAAAACTCATCGTGCCGATCAGCTTTGCCACCGCCGCCGGGACACCACAGAGATTGCTCAACATCACTTGCAGAATTTGCTCGCGCCAGCCTTCTCCACCAAAACTGATCGGCATCGCAGAAATCGTGCGCTCGATGGGCATGACTGCGAAAAAATCGACCAGGTGGACATGGGTGCGTAAAGCGTAAGCTACAAAAAAGAAAGTGGCGAAGGTTGCGAGGTGGGCAACCAGGGATGCAACAAATGCGAGCAATGTTGCCAACCAATGCCGGGCATAGAGATGATAGGCGAGCGAGATCTCAATCAGTTTTTCACGCCCCGGGAAGGTGTGCGGGAGCCAGCGAAACAGATTGAATCCGCTGATCACGAAACTACATAGGAGAGCGGTCACCGAGGTGCCGAGGAGAACAAGGAATACGACAAAGAGCTGCCGCGGTGTAAATCCAGATTCCACCGTGACTGGAGATCGCCATAACCAATTGAAGCGAAGACTTACCAAGGTGACGGTAATCATGACGAGGGCCACAAGCCCAATCAGTCGATCGAACACCACGGCGAGTAATGCGCCGGCTTTGTGCTGAGCAGTTTCCTTGAGCAGGAAGTAGCTCTTGATGATATCTCCACCAGTGCCGCCGGGCAGAAATTGATTGAAGAACATGCCGATCAAAAACAGGCCCGAAAGTCTCGACACCTTCAGACGAATGCCTTGGACTTGAAGCAGAATCTGCCAGCGGACGGCGGCTGCGATTTCTACGATGACGTAAGCGATCACGCTCACGCCGAGCCAGCTATAATCCGCGGTCCGCAATGCCACAGCCATTTGCTGGCGCTGATGCGCATCGTGAAAGACCCAGATCAAAAGCGCGATCGTGACTGCGAGTTGCAAAATTGTGATCAGGATTTTTTTCACGTGCCGAAATGTTTGTTCCAGATTTCAACTGAACGCCGGATCTCTTCCGCAGTTTTGCGCGGACTAATTTCCCAGACAAATGCGCCGTCCTGCGGAAGCAGCGGAACGAGCTGATCGAGATCGACTTCTCCGGCAAAAGGCGTTTGATGATCTTGCGCGGGCCAGATGCAATCCTGGACGTGGCAACCGAAAGTGCGCGAACCAATTTGGCGAAGCCATTCGGCGTGATCGAGGAAGGCCAGGTTCTCTTTAATCTGGATGTGGCCGAAATCGTGCCAGTAACCAAGCTGGGGCGAGTTCATCTCGTCGAGCAATCCCGGCAATTCGCGTTCACTTGGAATCTCTTCGTAGCCGCGCCGGCCTTCGATGCCGAGCTTTATGTTTTTCGATGTAGCGTAATCGACTACGCGCCGCAGAGAATCCTTCACCCGTGAAAGGTAGCGAGGAGCGGCCGCTTCTCGTTTTTGGACAGCACGGATTTTTTCGCGGACGTACTTGCGCGACAGCAGCTTTCCTTTATTGGCCAGAGCAATCAGTGAATCGGTCGTCGGATGCATGCGCACTTCACCCAGGTGCATGACAACGAAGGGAGCGCTGAAGCGTGCAGCGAAGTCGATTGTTTGAAAGGTCTGTTTCATAGCGCGATCGCGCTCGTTGGGATCAGGCGAGGAGAATTGGTAACAATCGGGTGATGCCCCCAGGACTTCGACCGGGAGCGGACAGAAATTGTGCAGGCTGCTGAATTTAACGTCACCTGATTCAAACATCTTTTGAATTCCAGGCATGAGCGAAATTCGGATGCCGTGGCCGAGCTCGATATGATTGAAACCAAGGTCGACGATCTCGCGGAGCATCTCATCTCCAGCTGTATGCCGGTGTGAATTCCAGCAGGTGGAAAAGGAGATCATGATCGCGCCTGACGAATTGTTTTACGCGGCCGGCGCCATCTCCGATTCGCGCACGGGCGTAATCGGCCGATCGCAGACGTGCCGGCCGGGCAAACTTAAAACCGTAGTGGCGAGAGCCGCGTAAATCACCGCTGCGAGTGCCAGCGCGGGTCGCATTCCAATCAAGTCGGAAATTCCCGGCACAACCAGTCCGCCGATCGGCATCAGCCCAAAAAAGCTCATTCCGAAAATGGCCGAAACTCTGCCGCGCAACGGCGCCGGTGCATGTTCCTGCACAATGGTATTGGCCAGGCCGAAATTCATGGAAAGCGCAATGGCGATGAGACCCATCGCAGCGGACGTGAGCCAAAAATTGTAGGAGCGGGACATGCCAAAAACGCCGAGGGCAATGGCGAGAACGTTGCCGCTCATGAATTTCAAGCGGCGCTCGCGCGAGACGCTAAGCAGACCGATGGCGCCGAGAAAGGCGCCGGTTGCGCTCACCGCCATGAGCCAGCCCAGACTCTCCGGGCCGAGCTGGAGAATGTTGCGGACGTATAGCGGCAGCATTGCCGGAGAAATAGCCGGGAAAACAAAAATGGTGTTGCAGGCAATGAGCATGATCATGGAGATAATGATGCGGTTCGATCGCACGTAGCGAATCGCTTCCCCAAAGCCGCTACGAGGTTGCCCTTCTTCTGCGGCAGGTCCAACCGGTCGCTGTGGGGGTGAACCCAGGGCGATGAACCCAGCCCCAA